>ERZ1106922.48-NODE-48-length-66817-cov-10.670636_pt1 | contig 66817 bp, 55 predicted proteins | sample MGYA00403656_ERZ1106922 | MGnify/ENA primary metagenome ERZ1106922 (study PRJEB35170, sample SAMEA104062453) | human gut metagenome | biome: human gut; feature: human-associated habitat; material: faeces | place: Denmark | collected 2012-10-12 ... | reverse complement strand
ATAGCAGTATTTTGGTATTAGGCGGTTTTTATGTGCTTGTATTTTTGGCATATTGGTGTTAGTATATAAGTGTGGACAGGAGAAGTCGAACAATCTATACTATTAAGTGAAAGAGCAAAGGAGATGTTCAACATGGCTAAAAACCAAAAATCTTACACTCCGGAATTTAAACAGCAGATCGTGGATCTGTATAATGCCGGAGGAACTTCGTATCCACAACTGGAACGTGAATATGGCGTAAATCGGAGTACTCTCAGCAATTGGGTAAAACAACTTTCTCCCATCAAAGTGTCCGAAGAGCAAACCGTTACTCTAAAAGAGTATAAGGCTCTTCAGAAGGAGATCCAGCGCCTTAAAATCGAAAATGAAATCTTAAAAAAAGCGACCGCCATATTCGCCAAAGAACAATAGCCGAGATTGTGACTTTTATCCAGAATAACTTAAACCAGTACACGGTATCCCAGCTTTGCAGTGCCCTGAAATTCCCAAGGAGCACCTATTACAAGGCTCTGGTTCGTGTACCCTCAAACCGACAGAAAACGTATGAGGAATTCAGCAGCCGGGTAAAACAGGTATTTGACGAATCCAAGCAACGCTATGGGGCGGTGAAAATCCGGCGCATTCTGAACCGGGACGGTATCCCGTGCAGCCTGAAGCGTGTCCAGCGCCATATGGCAAGGCAGGGTCTGCGTTCTGTTGTTGTAAAGAAATATAACCATCATGCGGACCAGGGTTCCGTGCCGGATAATAAGGAAAACATACTCCGGCGTGATTTTAGCGCAGATACGATCAACCAGAAGTGGTGTACAGACATCACCTACATCCATGTACAGAAGGAAGGTTGGACTTATCTGGCGTCGGTAATGGACTTATGCAGCCGCAAGATTATCGGCTATGCATATGGAACATCCATGACTGCAGAATTGGCAGTGGAGGCCGTTAAGAATGCGTGCCTGAATGTAAAAGACACATCTGGCATCATTCTCCACAGCGACCTTGGGAGCCAATACACCAGCCTGGCATTTGAAGGCTATCTGGCTGAAAGGGGTATCCTGCATTCTTTCAGCCGAAAGGGAAATCCTTATGACAATGCGTGCATAGAATCCTTCCATTCTGTGCTGAAGAAGGAGGAAATTTATCTCCATACTTACCAGGATTTCAAGGAAGCCCGGAGGGCAGTCTTTGAATATATCGAAGGCTGGTATAACCGCAAACGGATTCACAGTGCTATCGGCTATATGACGCCGCAGCAAAGGGAGGATGAGGAACTAAAAAAATCAGCATAATATTTCAACTTTTTTTGTCCAAAGTATTGACATAGGTCCAGCGATCACTAATTATCCTATTTTGCATAATCATAAATCATTTAGCGTTTCTTGTTCGGGAAAAGCTTATATAAACTATGATGTTTTCAAGCGATAATTCAGAATCACTCATTTCGATAAATTACTCCGGTTGACTGACGGTCGACTATCGATTTTCCCTGATCTCGATCTCATCAAATGTCGGAAGCATCAAATTTTGTTTCGGAAATAACACTTGATCATATGTGGGACTGTATAGAATTTTTACGGTCTTATTGCAATATTTAAGAAAACACCTATCGTATCTCTTTTTAAATGATCCGTTTACTGTTGTTCCGCTGAGTTTGATTTCTGTCTTATTCTCGTAACAAAAATTAACCGCAATACAAACAGCCCGCATAAACATTCCGCTTTTCAGAGCGCTTTCTCCAACTTCCTTTACACTTGCCGTTAATTCAATCGCATCCTGAAGCAAGTTTTCTATATAGCGTTTATGAGTCCTTGTTCTCATTATGAGATATATTGCATATAGCACACCTGCGGCACAAACAACGGAAACTATTATCAATATCAATAAATAATTGAAATAAATTATGCCAAAACTATATAAAAGCAGCACAACAATGATACCGAATACTTCCGAAATGCCTAAAGCAAATATTATCCACGCAAGCACACTGTACCAGCCAGAAAAATATTTACCCCGTTCAAGCGTTGATTCTATTGTCGAATGTTTAACTGCCATCAAACATTATTCCTTAATAAAATTATATTCTAAACAGCCATTTGATAAAATCAGCCAGCCAACCGAATATGCTGTCGGAAACAGTATCCTTCCATTCTGTACGAATGTCATATTGCTTACCGAATAAACCATTACCGACTACTTCGCCCATATATGTTCCAATCGCTGTACCACCGACTGTGCCAATAATGCCAGATATAACAGGAACGAATGTTGTTCCAAAGACCTTAGCAAACTTTGTTCCTTTCAGTGCAGCACTTGCATAATGCCCGAACATATTTCCTATGCTCCTCCCAATTTCTTTTACTCCAAACGAAATCATGCCACTGACGGCGCCTATTACGGCACCCAATGCACCGGAAAGATAAGCAGATCCTAAGTTAACATTTTCTACGCCAAAAGATTGTGCTTGTGATACAACATTACTGACCGCACTAGAAGCATATCCAAATGCAGCACCCGCTAAAACAGCGCCAGCAAGACCAGATGTCATAACCGTAGCCGCTATACCAATAGCAGTTGCGGCGACAACTGTTATCCCAAAAAGAAGCCATTCCCACCAAGCAGCTTGACCTGTAGGATCCACTCCCATAATTGGATTATTCAAGCTATATGCATAAATGTTTAAGCCATTGGGTTCCTCCGCTCCCATTAGCGCATAGCCAACCTGGTCGGGGCTAATAAAACGTCCGGTTTCCGGATCGTAATACCGGCTTATTAAGTAGTAAAGGTTCGTTTCCCTGTCATAATAGTATCCGCGATATCTTATAGGATTGATGTTCCCTATAAAATCATCACTTGTGTTTTCGGTACCGGCAGCGTCAAGTACTTTATGATTTCCCCATGCATCATAAACATATTTTACAACAACATTGCCATTATTGTCAAGAATGTTTATGATATCGCCACGTATATCCTTACGATAGTAGTAGCGGCTGACTTGTCCGTTCGCGTATTTATACTCAAATCCGATTTTAAAAGTATATAACAAAAACTCATAAAAATCACGGCGGCGATAAATATTTATCGCCGCCAGACAACTTAACCATCGCACCAAAAGAAACCTCTGAAATGCAGATCTTTTTTCTGCTTGTCGCTAAGTAAGGAAGTAATAAGTTGTTGTTGCTTTCCTCTCGCCACTTACTGCATCATAAGAATCCGCTTTGATGCTAAAATTATTTTAAAGTTCTTTCAATAGTCCACACATGATTATACTTTGTATTTACATCAAAATCTTTAAGTTTCATAATTTTTAATTTTTTATTTTGTTCACAAAAAACATATTGATTCGTTAAAAAGTCATCGACTGTATCTTTTATATCTTGCCAGTCTACATTATAATAAAAAATATCATTGAAATAAATATTATAAAAATCTTGCAATCGTATTTTCATCTCAAATTCGGAATGAAAACCAATTATAATTTCTGTTTCAGTATATTTGATTGTTTTAAAATTATCATATTTGTTTTTTATATACTGATACAATGTATAAAGATCTCGCATATTTATCTCCACTAAAAACAGCCAAATAGACCTTTTAACCCATTTACTATTCCTAAATAACTAAATAATGATATTCCCGATCTATGGATTCTCATTAATGCCGAAGTTGCACCATAATGCAAATGCCATAAATGCGTAATGTCAACATCAATTCTAAACAGCTGTTTCCCTGCTTTATTTACTCTTAGTAATGTAGTAGATTGCGAATTTCTATTTCCATATAACCAATTAAACTTATTTGAAAAATCAACATTCCTACTTGCCAATAATTTAGAAGCTCCTCCTAAAATTTGTGCACTTCCAGCAAAAATACCTCCCCACATAAAACCATCAGCAAGTCCATTACTAAATCCTTGTAATGCGCCTTCCCAACCTCAGTTATACCGCCAACAACTGCACCAACACCTGCGCTAAATGCCATACTAATTCCTACGGCTTTTGCAGATGCGAACAATTATCATAATGTCAAACTTACTTGTATCATAAGGGAATCGCCACAAAACCGCTCCTTGACCTACAAGCAGGATTCATTTTTTATTCGACCGTCTTTTTGAAGCATATTATGGAAGTCTTCAAAAAATTTTTCAATATTAAAATTATTAACGTATTCTTTTCCGATTGTAGCTTTCTCGAAGCCTTCCGCCGATATCCCCGGCAAATATATTGTGTAATCAAAACAATCTTCATCAAATCCAATATCAACCGTTAGATTATAAAAGGAACATTCAATCTGCAAATAATTTCCCCTTTTACCGCCTATTAACGCATAAATATTAATATCTCTGAAATTATAACTTTCTAATAATTTTTGTAATTTTCCATTTACATAATATACCAATAAATTATCCAAACAATTATATTGACTGCTATTTTTCGATTTTAGATACTTATTGATTTTCCTATACTTAAAATATCGTGCTATATTTCCTTCCATTTTCATTCTCCTATAAAGATATTTTGTTAATAGCAGACCGACATTACTCAATCTGCTATTAACAAATTTTACTGTTAGTTCTTATATCCTGTAATTTCTCTAATAAGCCAGTCAAAGCCTATACTCAATAGTAGGATGGCTCCTACAACCACAACACCCGGGACAGAAAGTCCCGCCATAGCTAATCCGCTCACTATAAGAGATGTTGTACCCGAAGCCAAACCATATGCCCCTAAACCAATTGCTGTGTCAATAACGGTATTTAATAGCATTACGCCGTCTATCTGCCAATTATTTTCGTAGAGATTAAACCCAAAGTTTATAAAAGCTGTCAATGCTGCGGTTTTACCAAAAGATTTTGCCATAGCTCCCCAACTGGATCTCGCATTACCAGTAATAATTTGTTTGAAGCTTGCACTCGCTATTTTCCCATAACCATATTTAGAAATTTTATATTTATGCCAGTTACCGCCCAGTTCAGGAAACATATAAAATTTATTAGTAGAATAAACAAATTTATTATGTATTCCTTTGGCCCGCAAGTATTTTAATCCTAAAATAATATCAGGAATTGCGCCAACTCCAATGCTCAACCACTCAGGAACAAAACGACCTCTTTGCAATCCGATGCCGCCACCATCTCCCGCTAAAATTGATGTGGCTACAATTTCACCACTCCCGAAAGACGTACCACTATTTATATACATTAATGGATTATTCCAGTAATAGGAATATAAATTAAATCCGCCAATCGTTTCAGGCTCAAGATAACTAATATCATCAGGTGAAATAAATCGTCCGGTTTCCGGATCGTAATACCGGCTTATTAAGTAGTAAAGGTTCGTTTCCCTGTCATAATAGTATCCGCGATATCTTATAGGATTGATGTTCCCTATAAAATCATCACTTGTGTTTTCGGTACCGGCAGCATCAAGTACTTTGTGATTTCCCCATGCATCCATCGTATATGTATTTCGCCACTACCGCTTTATTGCCGTCGACCAGCGCAACTACGTCGCCCTGGACGTTCTTCTGCACACAGTATCTCGTGTTTCCGTATTCTATCGACGCTATTCCGCTCTCGTCATATCCGTATATAAGCTTGTTTCCGTCGCTCAGCTCTTCTTTGTGGATCGTTCCATCTTCCGTATAATACGTATGCGTTATTCCGTTTACCGTCTTACTCTGACGTATTCCTCCGGGATAGTACGTATAGCCGTTGCTTCCGTATCCAATCAGTCTTCTGCCTCGGTTCCATTGTAACACATTACCCTTCCATTGTAAAGAGTTTCCCGCGGAATCGTACGTCATCTGCGACGCATATCCACTCTTGCCGGTAATATGAGACAATCACAGTAAATATGAAAAAAACGATCGGAATTACTTTTGACATCCGACCGTTTTTTCAAAAATCAATATTGCAAATTAAATTCTACTATTTCTCTTAATTATTATTTATTATTACTCTTTATGCTTGCGGATCAGTTTATCCCGGAAAAGAGCCTCGAACTCTTCTATACTCCCTTGCGTGATCAAATTTTTCTGACATACGAAATGAGCATTTTTATGAGGAAATCGAAAAAATATCTGATACCAATCCCCCATGTCTATCACCTTTTTCACATGTACGATCTGTCTAATATCATAAAATTTTTCGTTCTTGCTTTCGATACGATCATCGTAAATTTGCACACAATGCGGGAGCGTAAGTTTTTGTGCTTTTTTCGACAAAGGCGCTATTACCGCAAAAACAACGAATAACACAAGCGGAATGTAAGCCAGTGCAAACACCCGGTCTATAACAATTAAACAAACAGTGACCGGTATAGCGATCAATAATGCCGGAATAAGTGTGCAGACCAGCCCGACCATAGATTCCGCATAGAGTCTATACTTTTTGCATCGCCCGTCGATCTCACCGCGAAATTCGATCATACCAAACTCCTTACTTCGCCGATAATGTGTCTTCCTTGATCTCGATCTCGTCAAATGTCGGGAGCGTCAAATTTTGTTTCGGAAATAACACTTGATCATATGCGGGACTGTACAGGATCTTAACGGATTTATTGCAGTATTTGAGGAAGTACTTGTCGTATCTCTTTTTGAATGATCCGTTTACCGTCGTTCCGCTGCATTTTGTTTTCTTATCATTCTCGTAACAAAAAGTGACTTCAATACAAACAGCCCGCATAAAAATCCCGCTTTTCAAAGCGTTTTCTCCGACTTGTTTTACGCTTGCTGTTAATTCGATCGCATCCTGAAGCAAAAGCTCTATATAGCGTCTGTGTTTCCTCGTTCTCACTATGAGATATATCGCATATACAGACCATGCCGCACAAACAACCGAAACTATTATCAATATCAATAAATAATCGACATAAATTATACCTAAACCATATAAAAGCAGTACGACAAGTATACCGAACACTTCGGAAACGCATAAAGCAAACGATATCCACACAAGCACATTATAGCTGCCCGAAAAATATTTACCTTTCTCAAGCGTCGACTCTATTGCAGAATGTTTAACTGCCATCGGACATCACCCCCTATCTTTACGCGATCCTTTTACCTCTGTCGGTTCTATTGTAACACATTAACTTCCGGCGGCGGGACAGGCGCTCAGCGGCGTCAACGGATATATCTGCCCGTGACGCTTTCGGCGGAAGAACGGATGTCGCTCGGCGTGCCGCAGGCGACGATGCGCCCGCCTTCTTCCCCGCCGCCCGGTCCCATATCGATGATATAGTCGGCGCTGAGGATGACGTCGAGATCGTGCTCTATGACCACGACCGTAGCCCCCTGCTCTATGAGCGAAGCGAACACGCCGAGGAGCACGCGCACGTCGAGGGGGTGCAGACCTATCGTAGGCTCGTCGAACACGAATATGCTGTCCGACTGCGCCCTGCCCATCTCGCTCGCGAGCTTGAGCCGCTGCGCTTCCCCGCCCGACAGTCCGGGCGTGGCTTCGCCGAGAGTGAGGTAACCCAGCCCGAGGTCGTCGGCGGTTTTCAGCTTACGACAGAGCGGGCGCTCTTCGCGGAGCGCGCCGAGCGCTGTACGGACGTCCATCGCCATGATCTCGGGCAACGAATACTCTCCGCCGCACGCGGGGAGTTTTATCCTGTCCGCCGCGGGAGCGTAACGCGAACCGCGGCAATCGGGACACGGGATATCCACGTCGGGCAGGAACTGTACGTCGAGGGATATCGTGCCCGTGCCGTCGCACGTCGGACAGCGCAGCGAACCCGTGTTGTACGAAAAGTCGCCCGCTTTGTATCCCGCGCGTTTTGCGTCCGGCAGGCGCGCGAATATGCGGCGGAGCTCGTCGTGCGCGCCCATATACGTCGCCACGGTGGAGCGCACGTTGATACCTATGGGAGTGGCGTCTATGAGTTTGACGCGCGCAATGCCCTCCGCTTCTATGCTCTTAACGTGTGCGGGCAATGCGCCGCCGCTTACTTTGCTCTCTATCGCGGGGACGAGGCTTTCGAGCACGAGCGTGGTCTTTCCCGAGCCGGACACTCCCGTGACGACGGTCAGCCGCCCTTTTGGGATAACCGCTTCGAGGGGTTTTACGGTATGCACCGCGTCCGTCACGAGACGGATCTTACCGAGAAAAAACAGCTCGTCCTTTTTCACGCGCGACGGAACCGCCGCACGCTCTTCGCCCGTAAGGAATTTTCCTATCACCGAATGCGGATCGCGGGCAAGTCCGGACGGCGCGCCGCGGGCGATCACCCTTCCGCCGTCCGCTCCGGCTCCGGGACCCATTTCTATGATCGTATCCGCTTCCGCGAGGATACGGGGATCGTGGTCCACAAGCACGACGGTGTTGCCGTCGGCGACGAGGTCGCGCATCACGCCCGTGAGCCCGTCTATGTTCGCGGGGTGCAGACCTATGGACGGCTCATCGAGCACGTACAGCACGCCCGTCGTTCTGTTGCGCACCGCGCGGGCGAGCTGCATACGCTGTCTTTCCCCCGTGGAAAGCGTACTTGCGGCACGGTCGAGAGAAAGATACCCGAGCCCGAGATCGAGCAGCCGCTTTGCCGCCGCGCGGAAGGACTCGCATATGCTCTCCGCCATTTCCCTCATCTCTTCGGGCAGGCTGCCGGGCACCCCGTCCACCCAACGGCAGAGCTCGGACAGCGTCATGCGGCAGGCTTCGCCGAGCCCGATACCGCGCAGCTCGGGCGCGCGGGCGGCTTCGGACAGGCGCGTACCGCCGCAATCGGGACAATTTTCCGTTTTCAGGAAACGTTCGATACGTTTCATGCCGCTCTCGTCCTTTACTTTGGAGAGGGCGTTCTCCACCGTGCGCACCGCGCTGTAATAGGTGAAATCCAGCTCGGTGGCGACGTCCGAATTTTTCGCGCGGTAGAGTATATGCTTCTTTTCGGGCGGGCCGTCATAGACGATCTCCTTTTCCCTGTCCGTCAGATCGCGAAAAGGCACGTCAGTGCGCACTCCCATGGCGCGGCAGACATCCGTCATCAGCGACCACATGAGCGTGTTCCACGGCGCGACGGCTCCGCCGTCTATCGTCAGACTGTCGTCGGGCACGAGGGCGCTCCTGTCCACCGTGCGCCTCTCTCCCGTGCCGCCGCACGCGGGGCAGGCTCCGCCGCCGTTGAAAGACAGCTCCTCGGCGCTCGGCGCACAAAAGGACGCGCCGCACACCGGACAAACGAGCGGCTTGCCCGCGGCTGTCGCAAGAGAAGGCGGCAGATAGTGCCCGTTGGGGCAGCGGTGGCTCGCCAGGCGGGAATACATCAGCCGCAGACTGTTCAGCAGTTCGGTGCCCGTACCGAACGTACTGCGCACTCCCGGCACCCCCGGGCGCTGGTGGAGCGCGAGCGCCGCGGGAACGTAAAGCACTTCGTCGACGCGGGCTTTCGCCGCCTGCGTCATGCGCCGACGGGTGTATGTCGACAGCGCTTCGAGGTATCTTCTCGACCCCTCGGCGTACAATACCCCGAGAGCGAGCGACGATTTGCCCGAGCCCGACACGCCCGCGATACCCGTTATGCCGCCGAGAGGCACGTCTACGTCTATGTTTTTGAGATTATGCACCCGCGCGCCGCGGATGACGATACGGTCTGCCATATAATTTCTCCCGTGATACCCTGCCCGTCGCATTTTTTCCGCACAGATCAAGTGGGACGGGCATAAAATCCCGAGCAGTTCGGGCGGGATCTTCACATTTTACCGAAAACATTATAACTCATGCCTTCGAAGCCGTCAAGCGAAACGATAAGACGGCGCGTTCCGCCCTGCGCCACGACCTTGACAAACGAGGCGGAGCGGTAGTATAATGACGGTATGAATGACGGAAAAGACAAACGCGCTTTGAGCGGAAAAGCCACGAGTGCGATAGGCATAGTCTGCAACCTGGCGCTTGCCGCGTCCAAGATAGCGGTGGGAGCGGCGTTCGGGCTGGTATCGGTGATGGCGGACGGTTTCAACAACCTCAGCGACAGCGGCAGCAGCGCGGTATCGCTGGTATCTTTCTGCGTGTCCGACAAGCCCGCCGACAAAGAACACCCTTACGGGCACCGCCGTGCGGAATACATCGCGGCGATGGTGACGGGGCTTCTCGTGCTCTTCCTCGCGGCAGAGCTTTTCCGCGAGTCGATAGAAAAAACGATCGCGGGAGAGTCCCCCGAAAGCTCGTGGATAGTATACCTCGTGCTCGGGATATCCGTCGCCGTGAAGGCGGGGATGTTCGTATTTTACCGCGTGACCGCCAAGCGGCTCGGCTCGGACGCGCTCAAAGCCGCGGCGACGGACAGTATATGCGACTGCGCGGCGACGGCTGCGGTCATAATCGGTATAATAATATTGCGATGCACGGGACTGCCCGCCGACGGATGGGCGGGCATCATAGTCGCGCTGTTCATCGTGTGGCAGGGGCTCAAAATATTGCTCGACGCGAGCTCCAAACTGCTCGGGCAGGCTCCCGACGAAGCGCTTATAAAACATATAAAAGATATCATACTCGCGGGCGAAGGCGTGCTCGGCATGCACGACCTGCAGGTATACGGATACGGCAAGGGCGTTTCCTTCGCCACCGCACACATAGAGATGGACGCTTCCCTGCCCGCGCTCGTTTCGCACACCGCCGTCGACGCGATAGAACGCAAGGTGAAGGAGGAAACGGGAGTGACTCTCACCGCCCACCTCGACCCCGTCGACCTCGGCGACGTGCAGGCGCGCGAGCTGGAGAGCCGCGTGCGCGAAGCGGTGACCGCTCTCGGCAAAGGGCTGGAAGTACATGACTTCCGCCTCATCCGCGGCACGAAGAACAAAGCGGTCTTCGACGTCGGCGCCCCCTACTCCTGCCCCGACGATAACGCCGCGCTACTTACCGAGATAAAGGATATAGTCAGATCCCTCGGCGATTACGAACCCGTGATCACCATAGACAGAGAATAAATATGACGAAAGATCTCCCGAAACCGTCATCCCGTCGGTTTCAGGCAAAAAGAAGGCGCGCACGTCATCGACGTGCGCGAAAATTTATTATTCACGAGCGTTAAGAAGGTATCGGGGCGGGCTTTTATAAGGTGTCCGCGCGGGAGCGCGGGATATATCAACTGGGCGGGTTGGCGGGAACCTTATTCCCGCACCGAAACGAAGGAAGGCGCAGAGTGTGGTTCAGACGCGGAAATAACGAGGGAGCATACTTCTGTCGCCGAACAAGCGGTAGCGTGAGGCGGAGTATGTGACCGATGTTATTTACACGTATCAACCCCGCTATGCGCCTTCCCTCTAATCCTGAGAAAGTATATCCTCGTGAGACCGCAGCGCCAGCTCACGACCTCTCTTGTGGTGATTGATGAGTACGCCGTTTATGACCAGCTCGAAGGTGTAGCCGAGGCGGGAGGCGGCTCTTTCGCACATCACCATGCGGTCGAGGTATATCTGAAGGTATTCCATGGGCGCGGAAGTGGAGTCCATGATTATCACGAGGCGTATGACCGTTTTGGCGCGGTCGACGACGAGATAGTTCTTTTTTATGGACATATTCACGCGGTCGTGGATGTCGAATTCGTCGTAGTTCTTTTTGTTTATACGCGAACGGTGGGCGTCCGATTTATCCGCGAGGATGAGAGCGGCGGAAAGCGCGTCGCCCGCGACGCCCGTTTCTTCCTCGTGATTGGCTATCGCATTGGCTATGTGCGCGGCTTCGGCGGGATCCATGCCGAGGCGCACGAGCACGCCGTAAGCGAGCGTGCCGCCGAGCAGACCGTGGTGCGCGCGGCACAGCGAGTTGCCCACGTCGTGCAGCCAGCCCGCGATCTCGCCCAGCTCTATCGTGCGCTCGTCCGCGCCCGTTTCGCGCAGGATGTTCGCCGTGGTCTTGGATACGTAACCGACGTGGCGCACGCCGTGCTCGGTATAGCCCAGCGTTTCGAGATATCTGCTCTGCATATCGATGAGAGCGCGCACCTCGTCGCCCGCTTTGACGTCCGCTATCGTGATACGCCTGTATGCGCTCATTTGTTCCCCCCTTTTATGATCCCGTAAGTGGCGTCGCCCGACCAGTCGCGTTCGACGTCCAGCTCTCCGCCCATCGCTTCCACCGCGGAACGGATATCCGTATACGTCGCGTAATCGCAGGTACGCGCAAGCTCTTTGAGCCGCGGGATCGTGCGGGTATCGCCGTAATCGGAAAGCAGCTGCAGCGCGCGCGGCAGAGTGCCCGCAGACTCGGTGAGCGAGAGCAGGAAATCGAGAGTCTCGTCCGTCATCGATCCCGAGCGGACGAGCAGTTCGCCCGCTACGAGAGCGTCGTCGCCCGCTACATGCCCGATACGCGGAAGAACGGCTTGCTCCGTTTCCCCTCCGCACCCGCCGAGTATCTCGATGAGCCGCTCGCGCAAAGCGACGGGCGCGGTCGCCGAGAACACGATATCCGCGAATTCCTCGACGGGCACGCTCCCGCGCTGCCAGAGCAGGTCGGCGGCGACGATACGCAATTCCTCGTCCGCTTCGTCCGAACACACGGTTTCGGCAAGACTGCCCGCCGCGCCCGGAAGTTCCGCCAGCCTGTCCGTTATCACGGCAAGCGGCTCCCCGCCCTCTTTTATGTCTGCGGCGAGCAGGCGGATGAGCTCCGCCGCGTCGCCGATATCGGCGAAATATTCCTTGGGGGAAAGCCCGCCGTACTCAGCACACGGCTCTCTCTCCCATTCGGCGGCAGCTTCGGCGATAAAGTCTTCGAGCTCGTCGCCCGCGAGCTTTTTGCCCGCGCTTATCAGCCGACGGCGGAAATATTCTCTGAACAGCGTTTTCGGACTTTTCATTTTTTGCCTCCGCTTTTACGGGCAAAGTACTTCTTCACTTCGCCTACTATGCGCCCCGCTTCCTTTTCGTCCGAACCGACGTACAACACCGAACGGTCCATCCCCGCGCACTTTAAGTCGGCGTTGCAGAGCGCGAGTATGACCGCCGCGCCCGTGCGGCTGTCCGACGGGGATATATCCAGCGCGCGGAACGCGCCCACGCAGTCCTCCCACACCTTATCTATATCCGCGCCTTCTTTGCAGTAGACATAGTATGTCGCGAGAGCGTAACGGTATGCCGCGAGCTCCGTTTCGGTAACGCCGCGTATGTGCGCGCCCGCCCTCGCCGTAACGTAGCCGAAGGAGTACAGCGGGATATCGTTCTTCTTTTTCATGAACATGTTGTACAGTATCGTGCGTTTGAGCGAAGGCAGCCCCTCGATATCCGTAAGATAATCGAGAAAGACTTCCTCCGCGACGCCCGAAGCGGGACCGTCTTCGGCAAGGTACACCGCCGCGGATATGTTCCCCCGCGAAAGGATATAGCGCACGGTCTCGTTCGTGGAGGCGGGGTCGTCGTCTTGTCTTCCCGTCGCGATGAGCTCCGCCACCCTGCCGTACATGCCGCGCGCGACCTTATTCGGAAGATCGGGCGAATATTCCGCTTTCCCCATGCGCTTGGAAGCCGTCTTTTTCAAAAGATACTTCGCCACCGTATTATCCGGATCCACGGTCAGGCAGCGCGCCAGCCTGTCGCGGGCGGCGTCGCGGTCACCCGAGTTTATCTCCGCCTCCGCCGCTATCGTGAGCACGAGAGGCGTGGGCTGGATCGCGCAAAGCTCGTCGAGGAAATACCTCGCTTCATCCCCCATATCCAGCGAGAGCAGCGCGGCGATCACCTTTATGAGGTCGGTATCGTCGTCGGGCAGTTCCTGCTCGGCGAGCAGTTCCGCCGTCTTTCTCGCTTCGTCCTCCTCGCCCGCCGCATGCAACGCGACCGCAAGCGCGGACATCACATCCGGACGCGGGATATCGCCGCTGTCCGAGAGGGCGCCGTGACAGGTCTCTATCAGCTTGTACGCGAGCGGAGGCACGAGTTTATCCGACGTGAGCACGCCCGTCGCCTTGAACATGATCTCCGACCCCGCGAAATCGTGGTCGTCGAACAGCATCTCCGCCGCAAGCGACTCGTCCGTACCGAAGCGGGTGTGTTCGAGAACGTAAAGCAGGCTCGGAGCGTCGCTCGCGAACTTATTGTCGGGATAGGCGCCGCGTATCTCGTTATACATGCGCAGATACGACGAACGGTCGTCCGGCTCGTTCATGCCGTCGGCAAAAGGAAAAGCCCCGCAGGCTATAGCCTCGCGCATGAAGTATGCGGCGCTGACGAACCGCGTCATATCGTGCAGCACCTTTACGATGAGCGCGTACATATCCCCGCCGCGGTCGCCCGCCGCGCGGAGAGGCAGCAGCATACGCAGCGCGGGCGAGAGATTGCCGCTCTCGTACAGCGCCGTAGCTTTGCACAACCGCGCCTCGCGGCTGTCTTTTTTAGTCATATACGCATAAAGGAGCGACTTGGAAAGTTCGCCCCTCCTGCTCCACATAGCCGAACGCCGTATGTACCACTCGTCCGGCTTTTCGAATTCGAGTATCTCGGCTGGCATTTTACCTCTGCTTCTCCGTTAATCTTCGTCGTCTTCGTAAACGGACAGATCTTCCAGACCGCTCGCCTCTTTGCGCTCTTCCGCCGCAAGCTCGGCGACCTTACGCCTGTCCTCTTCCATCTTGGCAAGCTCGGACTCGCTGTAGCCGCGCGGCTTCTCCTGCTCGGGCGCGGGCTGCGCTTTGTCGTCCGCGTGCTCCGCCGCCTGTTTGCCGCTCTTTTTCTTCTTGGGGTTGACGTAGCGCGCGGGCTGTTTCTTACCGCCTTCCGCAGGAACGCCCGCCGCTTTCTGCGCCTTGCGCTGCTCGCGCTTGGCAGCGTAATACTGTTCGTTTTTGAGTTTCGTCTCGCGCTCGACGAGCCCTTCGTTGATGTACCTGCTGAACGCGATCTGGCTCAGCGCGACGAATATCGCCGCGATACCGAAGAATCCGAGGAAGAACATCACCACCCAGGGCAGCATGCTCATCTGCGAGCCGCCGAAGAGCAGGTTGAGCAGGAACATCGCGCCCACGAAAAGCCCCGCGAGCAATGCCGACAGAAGGTTCCTCGGCAGGTTGGCGAAGGTGAGGAGAGCCGCGTCGCGAAGGATGCGCGGGTAGCTCATCTTGTACGCCGACGACAGGTTCACGAGGTAGAACGAGTATATGACCACGAACACGAACAGCAGTATCGCGCCGATGAGCGCGAACACCCTGCCTGCCATGCTCCAGCCGTGCAGCGTGAACGAATATTGCGTGAGTATTACGAGGAAGAGCGACGCGCCCGAAAGCAGACCGCCGGTGAGCCCCGTCGCCCAGTTGACGGCTACTCCGCGGAAGAACGAGGGCAGCACTTTGACCTGCTCGCCGTACATGTACAGGCGGGCGACGTAAGTCATCGCGCCGATGCCCACCCCCGCGATCGCTATGCAGGCGATGAGCACGGAATATTCCAGCATCGCCGCGTCGAAGTACATTCGGTTGCCCAGCCCTTCGGCGACCGCCATGCCGTACTCCCCGCCCACGAAGTCGGGAGACGGATAACCTATGCCGTCGAAAATATTGAACGGCACGCTCGTTCCCACATTGCCCCCGATAACGCCGAGGACTATCATCCAGGCTATCGCGGGCGCGACGAATATGAGCGTGAGAAGGCTCACGAACAATACCTTCGTGAAGTGCCCGCTCCATATCGTTTTATACGCCTGCCAGCCGCCTATGCGCTCGGCGGTGGAATACTCGTCGCGCCGCGCGGCTTTGCTGCCTATCGTGCTCCAAAGTCCGGTTTTTACGCCTTCGTCAGACATTATTTCTTACTCCCCGACGGCTGCGCCGTCTGTAACTGTCGTTATGATCCGCTCTCCGCAAGTTTCACGAACGTTTCGATCCCTTTTTCCATGACGCTCTCGTCGAAATCGAAAGTATCGCTGTGCAGAGGCGAGGTGTGTTTTTCGTCTCTTATGCCCAACCAGCACATGCAGGCGGGCACTTTTTCGGCATAGAACGCGAAGTCCTCCGCCGTATATCTCCCGCCGATATATCCCGCTCCCGTGAGCTCCGCCATTTTTGCGGCGCAGCGCGCGTCGTTGACGAGCGGCGGGTATACCGACTTTATCTTTATCTCCGAACGGGTGCCGTACTTTTCGTCCGTCTCCCGCAGCAGAGCAGCCAGCTCTTCCCTGACTTCCGCGAGACGGGACTTTTGCGTATATCGGAAGGAACACTCGAGCGTTGCGCGGTCGGCGACGACGTTGCGCGCATACCCGCCCGTGATCTTGCCCGTGTGCATGAGGGCGTTCCCTTTGCGCTCGGCAAGGCGTTTGGCTTCTGCTATGATATGCGCGGCGGCGGCTATGGCGTCCGCCCCTTCTTCGGCCGAAGCGCAATGCGAGCTCTTCCCGCGTACTTCGGTATCGAACTCCATGACGCCCGCGAACAGCGTCCCGTCGTTCGTCGCGAACTTTCCCTTTTCCAGCTCCGGACAGAGGTGGAAAGCGTATATCTCGCTCACGCCGTCGAGAGCGCCGCCCCCGATCATCTTTTCCGCGCCGCCTTCGCCCTCTTCGCCGAACTGGAATATGAACCGCAATCGGCGCGCTGGGGGATGAGCGGAAAAATACTTCGCCGCGGCAAGCAGCATGGCGGTATGTCCGTCATGTCCGCAAGCGTGCATGCGCCCGCGCTTCGCGGCAAAAGGCAGACCCGTGTTTTCGGCTATGGGCAATGCGTCGATATCCGCGCGCAGGGCGAGGATGTCCCCGCTCTTTCCCGCGTCCGCGATGAGCCCCGTATGCACGGCGCGGGGCGTATAACCCATGCGCTCCAGCTCGCCGCGGATAAAGGCGCTCGTTCCGTACTCTTCCCCCGAAAGCTCGGGCGAAGCATGCAATTTCCGCCTGACGCTCACTGCATAGGCGAGCAGGTCACGGCTCTCCGCTTTGTCCATACCCATGATTATACTACATTCTCGCGCCAAATGCAATCGATTTATCCACATTGCCGCAAATGATGAACGTCCGCCCTAAGCCGACCTCGGGCACGCGAAACAAAATTTTTACACCGCCGCGGGCGGAAAACGGTTGCCAAACGCCCGTTCGTGTCGTATAATAAGTAAGATACGGATATTTGAAAAGGAGGTGCGGGAAATGGATGAAGAGAACAAGGCTTCCGTCGATGACGACGACATCGTAAAAAAGATATCCGCGCTCCTGGACGACGGGGAGGAGGAAGAGGTCTCCGCCCTGCTTTCTTCCATGCCCCGCGAAGAGATCGCCGCCTGCCTCATGCGGCTGGAAGGCGACAAACGCGTGGACGCTTTCCTGCTCCTCGACCGTTCCGTCGCGCTCGACCTCATCCGCGAGACCAACGACGATCCCGAGACCAGCTTCCTGCACGACCTGCGCGCGGAAGAGATATCCCGCGTGCTCGACGAGCTTTACGCCAAAAAGAACGACCGCACCGTGGTCGTGGACCTGCCGCCCTTCGTCATCCAGCGTATGCTGACGCACGGCGACAGCCGCTCCAAAGAGATAATAGAGGACTCCATAACCTACCTTATGGAGATCAAACAGCTCGCGTTGCTCAAAAGCGTGCTCGTGGAGATAAACCCCGTCGATATCGCGGAGATACTCGACGACTTCCCCACCGAGGACCTGCTCAAGATCTACCGCATAATGCCCAAGGATCTCGCGAGCGACGTATTCGTGTATCTGCCCGACGACGTCAGCCAGAAGATCCTGACCGCGCTGTCGGATACCGAAGCGGGACAGCTCATCGACGATCTGTACGCCGACGACGCCGCGGACCTTCTCGAAGAGATGCCGTCCATGGTCGTCAAAAAGCTGCTCGCCAAAGCCAAGCCGGAAACGCGCACCGCGGTCAACCACCTGCTGCAATACAAAGAGGACAGCGCGGGCAGCATAATGACCGTCGAGTTCGTCGACCTCAAAGAGTACTATACCGCCGCCCAGGCGATAGAAGTCATACGCAAAACGGGACTGGACAAAGAGACCGTCAACACCTGCTTCGTGCTGGACGCGCAGCGCAAACTGCTGGGCACAATCACGCTGCGCAAGCTCATACTCGCCTCTCCGAACGAAAAGGTGGGCGACATGATGGAAGACAACGCCATCATCGTGCGCACTAACACCGACCAGGAAGAAGTCGCCAAGCTCTTCAAGCGTTACGACCTGACTTCCATGCCCGTGTGCGACAGCGAGAACAGGCTCGTCGGTATCGTCACCGTCGACGATATCGTGGACATCATCGAAGAAGAGACGGAAGAGGACTTCTCCCGAATGGCGGCAATGGCGCCTATCGAGGATACGTATCTCAAAACGAGCGCATGGAGCCACGCCAAAGGCCGCGTGCTGTGGCTGCTCTTCCTCATGATCTCGGCTACGTTCACGGGGCTCGTGATAAACGGCTTCGAGGCTCAGCTCTCCACCTTCCTCTACTCGTTCACTCCACTGCTCATGGGCACCGCGGGAAACTGCGGCTCGCAGGCTTCCACGACGGTCATACGAGCGCTCGCTCTCGATCAGATCTCCACCAAGGACTTCTTCAAGGTAAGCATGAAAGAGGGACTCATCGGTTTGATATGCTCCTCCGTGCTCGCCGTAGCCAACACCGTGCGCGTCATACTCATGTATTGGTGGTCGGACTACAACGTCGATTACCTCGTGCTCAAAGTAAGCCTCGTGCTCGGCATATCGCTCATACTCATCATGGTCATCGCCCAGGTGCTCGGCGCGCTGCTCCCCATCGTCGCGAAGAAGATACGCGTCGACCCCGCGCTCATGAGCTCCCCCGTCATCGCCACGATAATGGACACGCTGTCCATACTCATCTACTGCGCGGTGATAATCCTCTGCTCCGTCTGGTTCAACTGGAACCTGCAGGTAGCGTAAAAAACGACATGATAACAGCGGAAGCGCCCGAACGGGCGCTTCTTTGTTTAACGGCGGATAATATCGTGAATCCGAGGGGCTTCGCAAAAGCGAAGCCCCTCGGGCGTCACAGCCGCTTATTTGCAGCCGCTTTATATATTTTAAGGAGGAGTTATCATAGATCGGTCGTGGTATCTAAATGATTCGGACATACAATTCTCGCAAAAGCATATATCTGCAACTTATATACGGCATCGACAACGGCCTGTTTGCTTTTATCTTTGAGTGTTATAAGGTACGTTTGACTCCCGGGGCGCGTACCGCCCTCCGTTTCGTCGTCGATCAATTCGATAGTATCCGCTTCGATCATGTGAAAGTCTTCTACCGTGAACCTCTTTCGATAAAAATATTTATCGACGATCAAAAGCACTTCACCCTCTTCAAAATTTTCGTTTATATCTCCTCTCCAATATATTTTTTCTTCCAACACGGAATTGTCCACCCGTTGGAGCGTGCCGGATACGAGATCGTCTATCCATTGTTTTTCCGACTCGATGTATATATAATTTTTGCAGAATATCTCATACGCGCTAAGACCGTCGCGACCGTCTATCCCGTCCCTGCCGTCGCGACCCGTATTCGCTTCCCCGCACCCCGCCGCGATAAAGATAAAACATACGACAAGAGATACGAGTATCGTTCCGATAAAAAATTTTTTCAATACTCCTTTACTCATGATTTTTCTCCTTTCAATTAAAAATACGTTTTCCCTCCTTTGAATCTATCATATCCGTAAAAATATATCGCCACCTTATTCGCCGATATCTTTATCTTCGGGCGGATCGTCGTCCGATATGCTCGGCGATTCTCCCGATCGCTCACGTTTCAATTGCGCAAGCTCGGTTTCAAGCTGCGCCATCTTCTCATCGACGCTATCCGTTCTCTTCGCCCTCCTGACCAATTCTTCCTGCGTTTTTATCGCTTTATTGAATTTGCATACTCCGTAGATCAATAAGCACACAATGAATACGGCACATATCAACACCGGAATTGCAACGGCAAAATAGTCAGATCCTCCTGAAAAAAATATTATCGAAACCACAAACAGGATAGCCGCTATGACGGTAAAGTTGAAAACGAACAAAATTTTTTTAGACTTAAAGTCATTTAATATTGCTTCGTCATCATAAAGCTCTTTTTTCGACTTTTTCAATTACATAGCCTCCTTACAATTATAATATATCGCTCTTAACACTTATAATATATCGTTTATCCGCGCTGTTCCGATCACATAAAAAGCCGCATTATTGTCATGCGCAATAATGCGGCTCGACTTTTAAGGCGAACTGTCGGACGCTATAAATATCACGTTTGTCATACTATCAGGCATTCAGCTTCCCTCCCTGCGCTATATGCGGCATATCTGCTGTTACTACTTATCCTGACCGATATAATCATATCATATAGCTCACAACCTGTCAATACTCATCTAAAAATTATTTCATTACAAAATCGTAATGTTCGTTTTTTCTCAGCCCGGAGATGTCTTAACGATGAGAGCGTCGGAAGCCCGCAAAGCATGCGCGGGAGAGGGAGTATATGCCGCAATTCCCTCTTGACAAAACATATATTTTAGTATATAATAAACGGATAAAAGAAAAGAGGAACATGCTTATGAAACTCAAAGGTGCACAGATCATCGTAAAATGTATCGAGGAGCAGGGCATCGACACGATCTACGGCTATCCGGGCGGATCGGTGCTCGACATCTTCGACGCGCTTTACGAGGACAGAGACAAACTCACGCAGATACTCACCTGTCACGAGCAGGGCGCGAGCCATGCCGCGGACGGGTATGCGCGCGCAACGGGTAAGACGGGCGTTGTCATCGCTACGTCCGGACCGGGCGCGACCAACCTCGTGACGGGCATCGCCACGGCATACATGGACAGCGTTCCCCTTGTCGCGATAACGGGCAACGTCGGACGTTCCATGCTCGGCAGAGACTCGTTCCAGGAAGTGGACATCACGGGTATAACCATACCCGTTACCAAACATAATTTTATGGTCAAAGACCCTGCGGAGCTCGCGGACACTCTTCGCAAGGCGTTCTTTATCGCGGGGACGGGGCGTCCCGGTCCCGTGCTCGTGGACGTTCCTAAGGACGTGCAGCAGGCGCTCGTCGACTACGAGCCCGCGAGACCCGTAAAGAGCAAGCCGTATTTCAGCGACAACGAATACGTCAAAAAGGCGATCGAGCTCATAAACGCCGCAAAGCGCCCCGTACTGTATGTGGGCGGCGGCTGCATAGCCTCGGGAGCGAGCGACGCGCTCGTGGCGTTCAGCGAAAAGATAAACGCGCCCGTTGCGTCCTCCACGATGGGACTCGGCTGCTTCCCCGCTTCGCACCCCAATTACCTCGGCATGATAGGCATGCACGGCATGAGCAACGTTGCGGCGGCGATGCAGGAATCCGATCTCATCATCGCAGTGGGCTGCCGCTTCGACGACCGCGTCGCCGGCGACCGCAAGAGCTTCTGCCCGCAGGCGAAGAAGGTACATATAGACATCGACCTTGCCGAACTCGGCAAGAACGTATCAGCCGACGTCGGCGTAATGGCGGACGCGCGTCTCGCGCTCGAAGCCATGCTCCCCCGCGTGGAAGCCGCCAAGGACAGCGCGTGGATAGACAAGTGCCGCGACCGCCGCGATCACGATTTCCTGCTCGGCTCTGACGGCAAGCTCTGCCCCATCCGTATCATAAAGGCGGCGGAGCGCCTGGGCGATCCCGAAAAGGTGGTGGCGACGGACGTCGGTCAGCACCAGATGTGGGTGGCGCAGGCATACGCGTTCGAGCGCCCTCGCAAGTTCATATCCAGCTGCGGTCTGGGCACGATGGGCTACGGCATGGGCGCGGCGATAGGCGCGTGCATGGGCAGCGGCAAGCAGACGGTGCTCTTCACGGGCGACGGCTCCTTCCACATGAACTTTAACGAGCTGGTGACGGCGTCCAAGCTCGGGCTGGACATAACGGTGTTCGTTATGGACAACCACACGCTCGGCATGGTGCGCCAGTGGCAGACGCTGTTCTATCACAAGCACTACTCTTCGACGGACATCAACTACCCCACCGACTTCGTCAAGCTCGCCGAAGCTCTGGGAGCGACCGGCTTCCGCTTGGAGCGCAACGAGGACATAGACGACGTCATAAACAAGGCGTTCGCGACCAAGGGCGTAAAGGTCATCGACTGCATGATAGACAAGGACGAATTCGTGCTGCCCATGATCCCGCCCGGACGGAATTTCGACGCGATACTGACCGCGAAACCGGTCATAGACTGAGGAGGCAGATATGTCGGAAAAAACTCAGAAGCATATAATAACCGCGCTCGTGACCAACAAATCGGGCGTGCTCACGCGCATAAGCGGACTGTTCGCGCGCAGAGGTTACAACATCGATTCGCTGTCCGTCTGCAATACGAACAATCCCGAACTGTCGCGCATGACCATCGTCGCGCTCGGCACGGACGACGAGATCAATCAGATCGTGCGCCAGCTCGACAAGCTGTGGGACTGCCATAAGATACGCATCTTAAAGCCGTCCGAATGCGTCAAGCGCGAGTTGCTACTCATAAAAGTCAAAGTCCCCGCCTCCCGCCGCCCGGAGATAGAGAGCACCGCCAATATGATGAAAGTCAAGATCATAGACGTCGGCGCTTCCTCCGTCACATGCGAGATGACCGGCGAACCCAACAAGATAGACAAATTCATCGAGCTCATGCAGCCTTACGGCATACTCGAGCTCGCCCGCACGGGCATAACCGCCCTCTCCCGCGGCGAGGACGTCCTCGACGACCTCCCCGACTACAACGTGGAGATATCGGGCTGAGCCTCGCGCAATACCATCGTCCGAAAGATACAAATACAAAGACGGCTTTGCTTATCGCAAAGCCGTCTTTTGCCGCGCGGCACGTTTTACGTCAAAAAACACGAAAAAGACAAAGCGGCTTTCCTCGAAACTCAGACATACCAGACAGGCAGCTGAAAGATATTCTCCCTCAGCATGCCCGGCTGAGGACACATGCATATAACGGCGCCCGTCCCTCGACGACGATCGGGGACTTTATCGAGGACCGTAAATGCCGAAGCCGCCTCGGCTTTCGCGCGCACATTGCTCTTTATCTCGACGGGATATAATATGCCGCCTTCTTCGAGCACGAGATCGATCTCACTCTCACGGACGGATACCGTATCTCCGCTCGTTGTTTTTACCTTGTCTTTACCTCTGTAATACGATACGCAATAACGGTAATCGACGCCCGCGTTCGAATACGATTTGAGTATCTCCGAAACGACGAACGTTTCGAAAAACGCCCCGCTCATCGCGCCCGTCGCAAGCGTTTCGGAAGTCAGCCAGCGCGTAAGATATGCCGCAAGACCGGTATCGCGGAAATACAATTTGGGCGCTTTTATAGCACGTTTGAGAGCGCTCGACGCATACGGCTCGAGCAGATACACCACACCCGACGCTTCGAGTATATCCATCCAGCGTTTTATCGTAGTCTGATCTTTACCCGTTTCGTCCGCGATGTTAGCATAATTCACGACCTGCCCCGTCCGCGCGGCAGCAGCCGTCATGAAACGACGAAAGTCGCCGAGATCGTGTACGGCAGACAGACTGCGCACGTCGCGCTCGAGATACGTCTTGACATAGCTCGAATAATAGGCGTTCCAATCCGTTTTTTCACCGTATAATCCGGGATAACCGCCGTTATGTATCACGCCCCAAAGGTCGTCCGGAGCTTTTGCCGTATGAGCGCGTTCAGACACATACCCTTCGGCAGGCAAAAACGGTTTTCGGAAAGTATCTCCCGCGAGCTCGCGAAGAGACAACCCCGCAAGCTCGACTATCCCCACTCTACCGGACAGCGACTCTGAAGCCCCCTGCATGAGTTCGAACGGCTGCGAGCCCGAAAGTATATACATGCCGCGTTCGTCGCTCGCGTCGCACGCCGCTTTGATATAACGAAAAAGCTCGGGCACGCGCTGCACTTCATCGAATATCACCGGCGGACGGTTGAGCGACATGAACATATGAGGGTTTTCCCTCGCCTGATCCTCGATATACGGATCGTCAAACGACACATAACGCATATCGCCGAACAACTTTTTCAGCATAGTGGATTTACCCGTCTGCCTCGCCCCCGTTACGAGCACGCATTTGAACATACCCGCCATTTCACGCACTCTCTGTTCGAGACTTCTTTGTATATAGCGCATGACCCGCCTCCTTCGACTATTCCTGTTTTATTTCCTATATCAGCCAAAATATACCATATCTCAAAAAAAATGTCAATACCCCGACCGCACAAAACAGTCGGGGCAATATAGTCGATATCTCGTGAAGAGCGCGGAAGCGCCTTTTCGAAACCGCCGTCTCGCGCGATATCATCGCGCGGCGAGCTGTTTTATCGCCTCGGCGGCGATGGCGAGCCCCATGGCGGGCGGCACGAAGGACGCGGAAGCGGGCACGGCGGAACGGACGGCGGGAGGTTCGTCCGAATATACGACGCGGAGCGCGGGGATACCGTGCTCGCGGCAGGCTTTGCGCAAAGCGCGCGCCATGGGGCAGACGGTCGTCGAATAGATATCCGCGGCGCGGAAACGCGTCGGATCCAGCTTGTTCCCCGCCCCGCACGCGGAAACGATGCGCACCCCCGCAGCGTGAGCGCGGCAGATAAGGCAGATCTTGGCGGGCATGTCGTCTATCGCGTCCACGATAAAGTCATACGCCGAAAGATCGATATCCGACTTTTCCGAATAATATTCTGGGAACGCCGTTATCTCCGCCGACGGCGCGATACGGCGCAGCTCGCCCGCGGCGAACTCCGCCTTGTTCCTGCCGAGCGAATCCGTATACGCGAAACGCTGGCGGTTGAGATTGGAAGGAGCGAACACGTCTCCGTCGACGAGCGTCAGCGAGCCGACGCCGCCGCGCACGAGGGCTTCGGCGCACGTTCCGCCCACGCCGCCCACGCCGAACAGTATCACGCGCGAGCGCGCGAGCTTATCCAATGCCTCGCCGCCGAACAGCGGGAGCAGTCTGTCGTAAAAATTCTCCGTTCCCATAAGCATATCATATCATTTTTCTTCCCGTTTGGCAAGCGCGGCGGACGTGCGCGGGCGGCGAACCGCGAGAAGAACGAGCGAAACGACGGCGGTCACCGCCTCCGCGGCGGGCATCGCCCACCATACGGCATAGGCGCCGAACGCCGCAGGCAGAAGATACAGCAGCGCCGAGCACAGCACGAGCCCGCGCAGCAGGGATATCATAACGGACGTCGCCACTTTGAGCACCGACTGGAAATAGTATCCGAGCGTTACGTTTATCCCCATGAACAGCATCTGTACGGACATCGCCCTGAACGCGTACACGCCGAGAGCAAGCGTCTCTTCGCCCGGCTCGCCTATATAAACAAGGGTCAGAGCCGCGGGCGCGCACATCGCCGTAAGGAAAAATATAACGCTCATCGCCGCCGCCGTGAGCAGCGCGTATTTGAGCAGTTTGCCGAGCGCCTGCGTATCGCCCGCCCCGTAAGCGAAAGACGCGAGCGGCTGTAAAGCCTGCCCCACTCCGTAAAACAGCACCTGCACGAGCAGTACGGTGGTAGCAATTGCGCCGAACACGCCGAGCGCCGTCTGCCCGCCGAGCTGCATGATACGGTTATTGAACAGTATGACGAGCACTCCCAGGGAAAAATCCACGATGAACGGCGCGAATCCGCCGCGCAGAACGCGCAGGAGCAACGCGAAAAACCCGTGCGGGCACGCAAAACGCAGCGTGCATTTTTTTCGGCGGACGAAATGCGTGAGCATGATACAGAAGGACAGTATCTGCCCTATCATCGTCGCCAGCCCCGCTCCGGATATGCCCATATCCAGCCCGAACACGAAAAATATATCCCCGAAGATGTTGAACACTCCGCCGCTCACCACCGCGACCGTCGCCAGCAGCGGGTTGCCGTCGTTACGGATGAACGCCGAAAGATAATTCCCCACGATGAACAGCGGCATGACGTAGGCTATCCAGCTCACGTAAGCCAGAGCCTTTGCGAGCACCACCTCGTCGTCGCCCGCGCCGAACAGCGAGAGCAGCGGCGCTTTGAGAGTGAGGAACAACACATAAAGCACCGCGGACACGCCGACGACGGACAGCAGCGAAGATGTGAAATACTCGTTCGACTTGCGCTCGTCGCCCGCTCCGCGGCATACGGAGAACATCACCGAACCGCCGATACCGAAAAGTATGCCGAAACTTATGAACAGGTTCCATATGGGCGTGACGCAGCTTATGGCGGCGGTGCCCGTTTTCCCCTCGTACTGCCCTACGACGACGGTATCGACGAACGAATAAATAGATGTCGTGAGCACCGCGCCGAACGCCGCCGCAAGGTATTTGAAAAACTTTTTGCGTAAAGCTCCGCAGATATTCGCTTTCTCTTTCATATCACACTTTCTCAAGCATATCCGTTATGCGCGAGTACGCTTCGCGCAGTCTGTCGTAACTCACCGCCATATTGGCGGGACTGGGACTCGGCAGGCATATCGCCTCGCGCCCCGTAAATTTTTCGTAAAGCCGCTCCGCCGTCCTGCCCGTCGTGAACACCGCGCGTATATCGCAGGCGGAGAGTATCACATCGAAGTCGTTGGGCACGGCGGAACGCAGAGCCGCGTCAGAAGCTCCCGCGATGTCGCACTCGGCGACGACGTCCCACAGCGCTATGCCGCGGTCGAGGCACATTTTTTTGCGGGCGTTTATCGTTTCGGGGAACGGCTCGCCGAGCACGTCGGACAGCACGCGCCAGAACCTGTTCTGCGGATGACCGTAATAAAAGCCGCTCTCACGCGACTTGGGCGAAGGAAAACTGCCGAGTATGAGCACGCGGCTGCGCCCGTCGTACAGCGGCGGTATCGTATGCGTCTGATGTTCGCTCTTCATGCTTTGCCGCCCATCGTGCGCACGATATGCTCGGCATACGCCTTTGCGACGTTGACGTCGCACGCGCGCTCGAACCCTCCGAAAAATGCGTTGGAATTGACCTCGCATACGACGTACCCGTCCTCGCCGAAAAGCAGGTCGATGCCCGCATAGTCCGCACCGACGACGGAAAACACGCGCTCGCAAAGTTCCCTGCCCGCGTCGTCGAGCTCGAACGGCGTGCCGCTGCCTCCCGCCGCGATATTGGAGCGGAACTCGCCCTCTGGCGCGCGGCGGAGCATCGCTCCGAGCACTTTGCCGCCTATCGTTATGACGCGCACGTCCCTGCCCTCGCTCGGGCGGATATACTCCTGGAACATGTGCGGTAAAAAGAGCAGACGGCGCTCGATATCCTCCAGCTCCGCGCGGCAGTCCGCCTTGTAAACGCCCTTTCCTCCCGAACCGTATGAGGTCTTTACGACCATCGGGTAGCCGAAAAGACGTTCCGCCTTATCCAGCATATCCGCCGACGGAACGGAACCCGGCGTGTAGCACAGCGGGGCGGGCACGGTGCGCGGCACGGGTATGCCGCGGCGGGCGAGCTCGGTATACGTCGCCATCTTATCGTCGCACAGAGCGATCGCGGCGTGCGTATCGAAAAGTCTCATGCCGCCCGCTTCGAGCAGCGCCGAAAGGTATTTGTCCTTATCCAGGTATACGCAGAAGTCGCAGCTGCCCGCGACCTCGCTCACTATCTCCCTGCCCGCCGAGCACGGCAAAAAGCCGTTGCGCTTCACTTCCGCTTCCGCGCCCGCCTTTTCCAGCTCCTCTTTTATGCGCCCCGCCTGTTCCGTCACGCACTCCGCCCGCCAATAGGCGTTTATAACGATAAGACCTTTCATGAGGATATTATATCCCGCGCGCGGAAGTTTGTCAACTCCGTTTTCCGACCGCAGCTTTCCGTTTTTGACGCGGCAGGAGCAACGCTTCGCCGCGCCGGATAAAAAGTTTTCACAAAGTGAGCACATTAAAAAGCCGAACATTAATATACGATTAAACTTATGCGGATATCATATAAGTGTAATATAAGGAAGTGTGTCGGCACCGTGCGTGCAAGGAGGATGCAGCCATGGAAAACACGGAAGGCAAAGCGATTGCGACGGAAGAGACGAACGATACCCACGCGTTCGTGGAAATGAAGGACGTTTACAAGATCTACGACATGGGCGGCAACAAGATATATGCCGCGGACGGCGTTACGCTCTCCATAGACGAGGGCGAATTCTGCGTTGTCGTGGGACCGAGCGGCGCAGGCAAGACGACGGTGCTCAACATACTCGGCGGCATGGATACCGCGACGTCGGGCGACGTGTTCCTCGACGGCAAGAACATAGGCAAAATGACCTCGCGCGAGCTCACGCTTTACCGCCGCTACGACGTGGGGTTCGTGTTCCAGTTCTACAACCTCGTGCAGAACCTGACGGCGCTGGAAAACGTGGAGCTCGCCAACGAGATATGCCGCGACCCGCTGGATGCGAAAGCCACCCTCGAGAGCGTGGGGCTCGGCGAGCGCATGAAGAACTTCCCCGCTCAGCTCTCGGGCGGCGAGCAGCAGCGCGTCGCCATCGCGCGCGCGATAGCGAAGAACCCCAAGATACTGCTCTGCGACGAGCCTACGGGCGCGCTCGACTACGAAACGGGCAAGAACATACTCGGACTGCTCCAGCGCATATGCCGCGAGAGCGGAAAGACGGTCATCATCATCACGCACAACTCGGAGCTGACCAAGATGGCGGACCATGTGTTCGGCATCAAGAACGGCAAGATAGCCTTCGAGCACAGGAACGAACACCCCATACCCGTGGAAGAACTCGTATGGTAAGCGCGATAAGGCGGTGACAATATGAAAAAACATGCCAAAATAGTATTCAAGGAGTTCGGCAGCAGCTTCGGGCGGTTCATCGCGATCACGGGTATAATCGCGCTCGGCGTTGCGCTGCTCATGGGGCTCTCCTTCGTCACGCCGGATATGAAGACGTCGTTCAATACCTATTTCGACGACGCCTCGTATCACGACTACACGATATACCCCAGCGTGACCGAAATGCCCGAGATGCCGTCGGGTATCGGCGACATCCTCGGCATGACGGAGGAAGAACGTAACGAACTCATAAGCGATATGAACGCCCTTGCCGACGCTCTCCCCGACGACGAAGCGATCGGCAATATAAAGAACGGGCTCAAAAACAAGGGCATAACGGACGTAACGGTAGAAGGCGTCGTGAGCGCGGACGTCTATTACTCCGTCGAAGGCGAGAACGCCGAAAAAGCCGTGCGAGTGTTTGCCGCGGGCGAAAACGGCAAACAGGGACTGACGGACGTCGATTCCCTCACCCTCGTCAGCGGCGAATGGCCGGACGCCGTCGGCGAAGTGGTCGCGGTACAGCCCTTCGGCGACATGTACGACATAGCCGTGGGCGACGTGCTCGCCTACGGCAACGGAAACGCCGAGGACGCGGCTCTCGTGCCCAACGCGCAGGACGACGGCAGCAGCGGAGATCTCACGGTCACGGGCATCGTCACTTCCCCGCTGTACTTCACCAAGGCGAGCGAATCGTGCACGATAGGCAGCGGCAAACTCGACATCATCGTATTCGGCGCGGCGGACACGATAAAAGCGGAAACGGTATGGTTCCCCGACGATTCGCTGATGAGCTACGAAAACAAGCCGTACTATACCGAGCTGTGGATATCCGCGGGAGGCACGGCGTACACCGCGTTCACGGCGGATTACGACGAATACTCGGCTTCCGTACAGCAGATGATAGAGGACATCGACGAAGAGGACGGCACGGCTGACTGGTATGTGCTCAACCGCAAGACGAACGCGTCCTATTACAGCATGTCCATAAACATAGACAAAGTGGCGCAGATAGCGGGCATATTCCCGGTGTTCTTCATCGTCATAGCGGCGCTCGTCGCATTCTCCACCATCGTGCGCATGGTGGACGACGACCGCGGGCAGATAGGCACGCTGCGCTCGCTGGGCTATAACAGTTCGCAGATAGTGGGTAAATACATCTTTTACAGCGTCATGGCGGCGCTGCTCGGATGCGCGGTCAGCGTACCGTTCGGAGCGTTCCTCATCCCTCTCGTGCTATGGAACGCCTACGGGTCGATGTATATCCTGCCCACGCTGCTGTTCACCGCCGACTGGCTGTTCTGCGTGATCGCTTTCGTGGGCACGGTCGCGGCGGTCATACTCGTGACGGTGTTCGCGAGCTACTCGTCTCTCAAAGAGACGCCCGCGTCCATACTCCAGCCGCGCGCGCCCAAGCCGGGCAAGCGCATACTGCTCGAACGTTCGCCGCTGTGGAAAAAGATGTCGTTCAAGTATAAAGCGGCGTTCCGCAACATCTTCCGCTTCAAGCGCAATCTCATAATGACGGTGCTCTCCGTCGCGGGGTGCTCGGCGCTCATACTCGCGGGCTTCGGGCTCATGAACACGATGACCGCGGTCAACGAGCTGCAGTTCGACAAGATATTCTCCTATCAGCTGGAGATAGGCGTGAAAGAGGGCTGGCAGGACAACGAAACGCTCTCCGGCTACCTCGGCGACGGCGACAACAATATAGAGATATACAAGTCCAACGGCACGATATACACGGGCGACGAATACGAAAACAGCGATACGGTATCCGTTATCGCGGTATCCGACCCCGCTACGCTCGACGGGTACATCGAAGTGGACTGCGATTACGACGCGGATTCGGTCATCATATCCAAGGGTCTGCAAAAGACTTACGGCGTGGGCGAAGGCGATACCGTGGAAGTCCATCTTTCGGACGGCAAGAGCGCGGAGCTGGAAGTCACGGGAGTGATGACCATATACTCGCAATGCTGGCTGTTCCTCGGCGAGGACAGTTACGAATCGGCTTTCGGCGAGGCTCTGCCCGCGGCGAATACCCTGCTGATCAAGGAAACGCCCGTGCCCGAAGGCGACGACGCCGCGATAACGGAAGCCAAGGAAGCGCTGTTCTCTCTCGACTGCGTGAGCGGCGTTACATTCTCCGACGACCTCAAAGAGCAGTTCGAGAACATCACGTCCACGATAGGGCTGGTCACGCTCGTCATAGTGTTTGCGGCGGGGCTGCTCGTGATAATCGTGTTGTATAACCTCACGAACATCAATATCTGCGAGCGGCGCAAGGAGATAGCCACGCTCAAAGTATTGGGTTACCGACGACGGGAAGTCTCGGGCTACGTATTCCGCGAGATCATGTTCCTCGTGATATTCGGCGTGATATTCGGCATAGGTCTGGGCGTGGGGCTGCTCGCCTTCCTCGTCAACGGCATAAGCTCGAGCTTTATGATATTCCCGCTCTCCGTCGAGTGGTGGACGTACCTGGTCACGGTCGCGCTCACGTTCGCGTTCAGCGGGCTCGTCGACCTCATGCTTTTGCCTAAACTCAACCGCATCAACATGGCAGACTCCATGAAAGCCGTCGATTAACAAGGAACGTGGCGTTTTACCGCAAAAATAAAGGGAAGTCTACGGCTTCCCTTTTATTTTTGCTGACGCCACGTTTCCCTCCGGACGGAATATCCGACGACATTCCTACGAATTCGGTACATGTTGCCTGATCATTATCGGGCATAAAACATCTATTCGTTCCGCGAACGCAAGGCATTGAAAATAAGCATACGGAATATCGGAAACGGATATTGACAGGAAAGCGGCGACGTGGTAAAATATATGCGGAACACATTCCGAGCGCGGCATACGGGAAGCGCGCCGAGGGTAAGGAGAGAATGGAATATCGCATAAACAGAAAGACGGGCAACCGTATCGGCGTTATAGGCATGGGCGCGAGCTCGCTGCACGAGGCGGGAGAAAAAGAAGGAGCGGAGACGGTAGCGCTTGCGTACGAACGCGGCGTGAACTATTTCGACCTTGCGGCGAGCGAAAGCTCGTGTTTTCCCTGCTACGGCAGAGCGCTCGCGGGCGTGAGGCAAAACGTGTTCTTTCAGCTGCATTTCGGCGCGGATTACTCGGACGGCGAATACGGCTGGACGACCGAACGCGGCAGGATAGAACGCTCGGTGGAAGCGCAGTTAAAAGCGCTCGGCACCGATTACATAGATTACGGTTTCATCCATTGCATAGACGAGCCCGAGGACTGGGACAAGTACCGGGCGGGCGCGTTGGGAACTCTCGAAGAATACCGTGCGAGCGGTATCGTCAGGCACATAGGATTGTCCACGCACTCCCCCGCCATAGCGAACAGGCTGCTTGACACCGGACTGCCGGACATCGTCATGTTCAGCATCAACCCCGCATACGACTACCGCCAAGGCGAATTCGCGATAGGCGGCACCGACGAGCGCGAAGCGCTCTATCGCCGCTGCGAAGCTGAAGGCGTGGGACTGACGGTGATGAAGCCGTTCTCGGGCGAGCAGCTGCTCGACGCGCGCACTTCCCCGTTCGGCAAAGCGCTCACCGAGTATCAGTGCATAAAGTACGCTTTGGACAAGCCGGGCGTGATCACCGTGCTGCCGGGGGTCAGGAGCCGCGCCGATCTCGAACGCGTGCTCGGATACTTCGACGCGAAGGACGAGGAAAAGGACTGGTCGGTCATAGGCACGTTCGCGCCCGCGGACGCCGCGGGCAAATGCGTTTATTGCAATCATTGCAAACCCTGCCCCGCGGGACTGGACATCGGCATGATAAACAAGTATCACGATCTCGCACGCGCGGGCGACAAACTCGCCGCCGACCATTACGCCAAACTCTCGCGGCACGCTTCCGACTGCATAAGCTGCGGGCACTGCGATAAACGCTGCCCGTTCGGAACACGACAGTCTGCGCGCATGAAGGAAATTGCCGCTTGGTTCGGCAAATGACATAAGGAGGACACTCAATGGCATACCTCGGAGAGGACATCAAAAAATTAGGCTTCGGGCTCATGCGCCTGCCGCAGAAAGACGGGAATACGGATATCGCCGAAACGTCGGAGATGGTAGATATGTTCCTGGACGCGGACTTTACGTACTTCGATACCGCATGGGCTTACGCGGGCAGCGAGGACGCGATAAGGCAGGCGCTCGTGGAGCGATACCCGCGCGAAAAATATGTGCTCGCCACAAAGCTCGCCGCATGGATAAACTGCAAGACGCGCGAAGAGGCGCTCGCGCAGTTCGATACTTCCCTGCGGCAGACGGGCGCGGGATATTTCGACTTCTACCTGCTGCACAATCTCGGCGAGAGCCGCACGCACTACTTCGACGATTTCGGCATCTGGGACTGGGCGTTCGGCATGAAGGAAAAGGGGCTCATAAAGCATGTAGGGTTCTCATTCCACTCCACGCCCGACGAACTGGACGCCATACTCACGGCGCACCCCGAAGCGGAATTCGTACAGCTGCAGATAAACTACGCCGACTGGGACAATCCCGCCGTGCGCTCGCGCGAGTGTTACGAAACGGCGCGCCGCCACGGCAAGCCCGTCATAATAATGGAGCCCGTGCGCGGCGGCATGCTCGCTTCGCCGCCGAAGGCGGTCGCGGACATATTCAAAGCCGCCGAACCCGACTCTTCCGTCGCGAGCTGGGCGATACGCTACGCCGCGAGCCTAGACGGCGTGATCACCGTGCTTTCGGGCATGAGCACGCCCGGGCAGATGAAGGACAATCTTTCTTACATGAAGGACTTCCGAAGACTTACGGCTTCGCAGCTGGACGTCATCGCCGCGGCGCAGGAAGAACTCAAAAAGATACCCGTTATCCCCTGCACGTCCTGCAATTACTGCGCCAAAGTGTGCCCGATGGATATAGGCATATCCGGCACGCTCAACGCGATGAACGACCTTATATACTTCGACAACCTCGCTTACGCGAGATCGCAGCTCGACTGGCTGGTGGACAGCCACGGCAAAAAACGCGCGGACAAGTGCATAAAGTGCGGCAAGTGCGAACAGGCATGCCCTCAGCACATACATATCCGCGACGAGCTCGCGCGCGCCGTAAAAACGTTATCCTGAACCCGTATAGGAGAAAATACCCATGATAGAAAACATACTTACCTCGCACAACGTATCGGTGCGCGCAAAAGTCACCGTAAAGACGTTCATCGCAGCCGCACTCGTCGCGCTCGCCGTCGCTCTGCCGCAGATAGTACACATCGCCGCGGGAGCGGAAGGCGGCATGACATGGCTGCCCATGTACCTGCCCGTATTGCTAGCGGGCTGCCTGCTCGGCGTTCGCTGGGGACTGGGAACGGGCATCGCTTCGCCCCTCGTCAGCTTCCTCATCACCTCTCTTGCGGGCTCGCCCATGCCGGCAGCCGCACGCCTGCCCTTCATGATCGCGGAACTCGCGGTGTTCGCGCTCGTCTCGGGAGCGTTCTCGCACAAAATATACGCAAGCGGTTGGATGGCTTTCCCCGCCGTGCTCCTCGCGGCGACCGCGGGCAGAACATTCTTTCTGCTCCTCGCCGTGATATTCCAAGGCGTCGCGCCCTTTACCCCCGCGCTCGTCTGGTCACAGATACAGTCTGGCTTTATCGGGCTCCTTCTCCAGGCGCTCCTCGTCCCCGCGATCGTCATGATATTGAGGAAAGTTCTTGTGAAACGGTTTTAAGCAGAACTTCTTCGCGATGCGTTCGCCGAAAGATCGGCAATGATACGAATCAATACCACGCGTTTAACGCGTGGTATGCACAAGCCCTTCAAGGGCATATTACCGGCTTGCGTCTCAAGACGCACCGAATAGGCTTCCAGCCGCAACGCATTCTCGGGCTGCCGCTAAAGCGGCGGTCCTTTTTTCGCCTATTCTCTCTTGCTACCCGTAAACGGGTCGTAATACTCTTTCATGCTTATTTGGTCGCTCATGATATCTTCCTCTAATTGATTCCGCACGTATTCCGCTATCTTTGCTTCGTTCCGTCCTACCGTATCCACGTAATAGCCTCGGCACCAGAAATGTCGGTTTCCGTACTTGTATTTCAGGTTTGCGTGTCGGTCAAAGATCATCAGTGTGCTCTTTCCTTTCAAATATCCCATGAATTGCGCTATGCTTATATTCGGCGGTATCTTCACAAGCATATGTATGTGATCCGGGCATGCGTTTGCTTCAAGTATTTCTACTTTCTTTGCATCACATAACTTCCTCAATATTTGCCCTATATCCGCTTTCGGCTTTCCATATATCTCTTGCCTGCGATATTTCGGCGCAAACACTATGTGGTATTTGCAATTCCATTTGGAATGTGATAAACTACTTATGTCACTATTCATGATAAATCCTCCTGTGGTCTCTTCCTTCGTTGCGGCTGGTCACCTCAACCTCAAGTATACCACAGGAGGATTTATCTTGTATCTTAAAGATTTTAATTCCACCACTTTAAGTGGTGGTTTATTTGCGTTTAAGCGACAACGATCGCAGGCATGCGTTTCCGCATGCCTGCGATGTTTTTTATTCCGTAAACGGATCTTACTTATATCTTTCCGGGTTTTTCCTGTGATCGAGGGAGCGCAGGACTATCCACACTATGCCGCCTATGATGAGAGCATAGACCACGATGTTGGCTATCAGCAGACCTATCGCCCAGGGCGCGAGACCGTAGCTTATCGTCGAGCCGGGAGCCACGCCGTTCATTGCGTTGGAGTGCGCGACGGTATAGCAGATGTTCTTGACCGATGACTGCAGGCACTTTATCGCCGTAGCGCTCTCGAGATCGTATACGGGGATCTCGGTGGACATCAGGCAGGCGTCGCCGCCGGCGCGCAGCATCTGATCGGCATACATGAAGTCTGTACGCACGGAGTCGGTGAGCACGAAGCCCTCGAAGCCCCATTCGCCGCGCAGGACGTCCGTGATGAGCGCTCTGTTGCCGCCCGCCCAGGTATCGCCTATGCAGTTGAATGAAGTCATGACAGCGGTAGCCGCGCGGAAGTTCTCGAGCACCTTCACGTTGCCTTCACCGTCGAGGTACTTAACGTCCGCCCGCGCCTCTTTGAACACTATCTCGAAGCTCCTGAGGTATATCTCGCGAAGAGTCTGTTCGCTCGCCCAGGTGAGGAGTATGCAGTCGTCGCCCGTGAGCGCATACGACGTGCCGCTTATGGATATGCCTATCGACGCGCCCGCGTTGAGGTTGCGCGCGTAAGACTCCTGGTCGTTGACCGCGAAGTGCTTGACGAACGCATACAGACCCTTGGACGCGGCGCCGCTCACTTCCCTCGCGCACAGCTTGCCCGCAAGCACGGGATCTTCGGAGAAGTACTCGAAGTTACGTCCCGAGAAAGGCGTGCGGTGGGTGTTGGTCGCGGGGGCGTACCAGCCGTTCACGCCGTACTGCAAGCCTTCCTCGCCTATCGCTCTGCCTATGTCGTAAAGCAGATCCTGATCCCATGTCGCGGCGAGCACCACTTCGCAGGGGAACGCCACGAGATACTGCGCGCCGAGATCGGTGCCGAGGGACGCGGTCTTGAGACACTGCGGTCCGTCGTTCTCCACGGTGAGCGGTTTGCCGAGACGGGTCACCCCTTCCGTCTGCCAGCCCGAACGGTTGGCGAGGATCTTAAGCTCGTCGAGAGTGAACTGTTCGACGTAGTTCTGCCATGCCTGGTCGTCGTAATCGGTACCGCGCAGGTCTATGAGATCTATGCCGTAATCCTGATCTACGAGCGGCATCTCGTCTTTTTCGTTATTGTGCCTGAGCACGTTCTCTTTCGTATCGAAAGAACTGTTGAACTCCACCGCTTCTTTGAGCTCGGCGGACATCTTTCTGTCCTCTTCGGCGGGAGCGGTGGGATACGTCGCCGCAAAGTCCGCTCTCGACATCGTCGCGCTGCCGTCCTTCACTTTGAGGTTGTTGTGCTCCATGTTCTCGTCGAAACGGTTGGTCGCGGCTACGGCGTCGCTTTCGCGCTTGCCGTCCTTGTCTTCGCTGTACACGATCTTCTCGCTTATGGCGTCCGCGAACACCGCTTTGCTGTCCTCCGTCGCATACGCCCAGCCGTGCGAGCCGTAGTTCACTTCGTCCGCGACGGAAAGATAGAACGTGTAAGTGCCCGCGTCGAGGACGTATGCCTTTTCCGCGGTATCGTCGTAAGAAGCTATATCCTCCGCTTTTACGGTGAGCGTCACGGTCTCGCTGTCATTCGGCTCGAGCGTATCGGTTTTGCCGAAAGCCGCGAGCGTCACCTTGGACTTTTCTATGCCGCCGTCCGTATACGGCGCTTCGACGTACAGCTGTACAACGTCTTTGCCGTCCTCGCTGCCCGTGTTTTTCACTTCCACGGCTATCGTGAACACGCCGTCCGCGTAGCTGCGGCTGACTATCTTCTGCGAGAAAGTCGTGTAAGACAGACCCGCGCCGAAGGGATATACCACGCCGTTCTCGCGGTTGTAGTACTTGTCCGTCGTGCCCGCGGGAGCGACCTCGTCGTCAAAGAAGCCTTCGGCAGCCGCGGTCTCGTACCAACGGTAACCGTTGTATATCCCCTCTTCGTAACCTACGAAGTACACGCTGCGGTCCATCTCGTCGCCGTTCTTGGTGTATTTGAGCGGCGTATCGTAGCGGGCGAGGATATCCTCCGTCTTATTGGAAGCATAGATGTTGGGATCGCTGAAATTGACTATCGTGGGGTTTTCGAGGAAGTCCGCGGCGTAAGTGTCGGGGAGCCTGCCCGAAGGACTGACTTCGCCGACGAGCACGTCCGCGATACCGTGATAGCCCACCTTACCCGGAGCGCCCACCCAGAGGATGGCGTCCACGTTATCGTTGTCTTCCAGCTCGCCTATCTCCATGGGCGAAGGCGAGTTAAGCACGACGATGACGTTCTCGCTGCGGCTGCTCACCTCTTCGATGAGCTTCTCCTCGTTGTTCGTGAGTTCGAGGTAATGCTTGTCCGCGTTCTGGTCGAAAGTCACCGCACCGTGCGCTTTATCCATCTGACGGGGAGCGTCCGCGCCCTCGCCGCCGCTGCGGCCCAGCCACACGACCGAAGTGTCGTTAGCCGCCGCGTTCGACGCTTCGAACACCTCGCGGGGCGCGTCGAGCTCGGGAACGTCCCAATGCGCGAGGACCGCGCCGAGGGATACCGTGGGACGCGCGGGAGCGCTCTCGCTGCTTCCCCACGTTTTGGCGTTCGCTTTCGTCCATTCGAGGTATTCTTCTTTAAGAGCTTCGTTTATCTTTATCCCCGCGCCCGCGAGAGCTTCTTCGGGAGATATGAGATCGTCGCTGCCTATCGCGCCCGCGCCCGCTCCGCCGTTGACCGGGTAATAAAAAGACCAGCCGAACGCATTGACGGTCATACCGTCGGATACGTCGAGAGGAAGCGCGTTGTTATCGTTTTTGAGCAGCACCGCGCCCTCTTCCATCGCGATCTCCGCGAGGCGCTCGGCTTCGGCGTCCGCCTTCTCCTTACTGCCGTCCTCTTTATCGTAATAATCCGCGTCCCAGTCCTTGTTCTCCTCGGTGGGATTGACGTATACGGGCGGGCGGCCGAGGATATTATCCATCACGGGACGGAAATAGTTCATCACCGCCGTGACCGCTATGATCGCGCCCAGGAGCAGCACCATGAGCGGTACGAGTATGAGCAGGAATTTTTTCATGCCCATCTTCTTTTTCATGTTGTCCATGTCTTCTTCTCCTTGTTATATTTTTCCGCCGGACCTGCCGGCACGGAAAACATATAACAAAAAGGCGCCGCCCGCAACGGATATTTCGCAAGTGGCGCGTTTTCTTCCCAAGTGGTCAATCCTTATCCCTTGCGGGAACGGGCACGAGTATATCCAGCAGGAACAGACCGCCGTCCGTGCGCACGGTAACGTTGCCGCCGTATTTTTCGGCAATCATGCGCACGCTCTTCATCCCGAAGCCGTGGAAGCGCTTGTCGCTCTTCGTCGTTTCGGGCAGACCGCCCGCAAAGCGTATGGCTCCCGAGAAATAGTTTTCGAGATGGACGGAAAGCAGCTTACCCGTCGTGTGTACGTCCAACGATATCACGCGCATTTCCTCGTCGGGGAGTTTCATCACCGCTTCGAACGCGTTGTCCACGATGTTGCCGAACAGCGAATACTGGTCGGAGCGTGACATGAACGAAAGGTCGCTGTCGTCCGCGGTGACGGTAAGGCGGATGCCGTTCTTGCCCGCCGTCAGGCTTTTTTCGGTAAGCACCACGTCAAGCACCTCGTTGCCCGTTTTGACGATGGAATCGTATATCATGACGGCGTTTTCCATCTCGTTTATCTCCGACTCTTCCAGCCTGCCGCGGAACGCGGCGAACTTGTGTTTTAGGTCGTGGCACTTGACGTTGATGATGTCTATATTCTCCTTGGCGAGCGCATACTGTTCCTGCTCCTGATGGCGCAGCAGCTGCACGGTATCCATCTCCCGCCGCAGCATGTTGTTGTCCACCAGCCCGAACTGTATGACGAGCACGAGCACGCATGACACCGCGCCGCTCAAAAAACTCACGATAAGATGCACCCTGTCGTAATGCGCCGCGCTGTAATAGACCACTACCGCGTTGAACAACACGACGACGAGGAGTATCGCCGCCGAAAGCAGCAGCAGTCCGCTGCTCCCCACGCTGAGATCTTTATGCCGCTCTATCCGCGTACCGCAGAACAGATAGGACAGCCAATATATTATGTAATAGCAGAATACGTAAGCGAGCGCGGTGAATACGTTGTAATTGCTCTCCGCCTCTTCGAGATACGTGCCTATCGCGCCCGCTTCCACCAAATTCATCGCCACCACTATAAGATTGTAGCACACGAACGCCAGATGCTGCACGGTATACGAAAGGAATGCGCGGAACAGCACGTTCTTCCACGGCTCGCGGAAGCAGAACTTGATCCCGAGCAGGCTCACCGCAAAAAGCGAAGAGAACATCAGCGAGGCATACGCCGCATTGTATGCCGCCACCGGGAAGAAAAACGCCGCGAGAGCGCACACGGCAAGAGCCGCGGCGAGCCGCAGAACGAAAAAACGGCGGCGGCGCAGCTTCCACGTGAACAGCCCTTCGGCGACGAGAAGCTCTCCCATAAATACGAGTTTATACCAGAACAGCGAATCCGTCATTTGGACGCGCCTCCCACGTACGCCGTAAGATCGTCCATGAACGCCTTACGTCTGCGGCGGCTTATCTGCACCTCTTCGCCGCCCACGATGCACGAAGCGGGACGTATCTCCGAAACGTGACGAAGATTGACGAGATAGCAGTTATTGCAGCGCGAAAAACCTTTGCCGGCAAGCGTCTTTTCCATCTCGCCGAGCGCTCCGCACACGTCCGCGTCGCCGTCGAACGTGTGGAATATGAGGTGATGACCTACCACCTCTATGTATTTTACCGAACTTACGGAAACACGCCGCACTCCCCCTTCGCCGGAAAGAGACAGCTCGTCCGAACGCGGCGCGCGCAAACGGCGCTCGCGCAGCACGCGCTTCATCTTCATCGCGAAATTGGGATAGGACACGGGTTTGACTATAAAATCCAGCGCGCTCACTTCGTAACCGCTCACCGCGTACTGTACCATGCTCGTCACGAACACCAGCGTTACCTCGCTGTCCACCGCGCGCAAAGCACGGGCTGCGTCCATGCCGCTCATATCGGGCAGTTGTATATCCATGAACACGATGTCGCACTCGGGATCGTACCCCGCAAGGAACGCTTCCGCGTCGCCGTAATAAGACACGTCGAACGTTTCACCGTTTTCCGCGCCGAACCGCCCGAGATATTCCGCTATACGCTCCGCCGCCTCTCTTTCGTCCTCCACGACCGCCGCTTTCCACATGACGCAATTTCTCTCCCTTATGTTATGTCAAAACAGTATAACACACTATATCGTAAATTTCAATAGGTTCCCGAAAAATTTTTCGGAACTATCTCACGGTATATCGCCCGGATACAAAAAACGCGGAGCTTTCGGCCCGCGTTTGAAATATGCTCATATGCGATGCGGCGGATCATTCTCCGCCCTTATCGATGAGGCTCATGAACTTTTTGCGGACTTCGCCGAGTTTTCTGCGGCTGACGGGAACGATCTCTCCGTTCGTCAATGTCACGGACGTATTATCGAGACGGGAGATATAATCATGATTGACGATATAGCCCTGATGAACGCGGATAAAACCGTACGGAGAAAGCAGATCTTCGAGCCGCCCGAGCGTGGATTTCACTGTGAGTGTGCGAGCGTTTTCCGCAAAATGAAAAAGCTGACGGTCTTTTACGTTTTCGACGTAAACGACTGCCGAAGGATCGACTTCCACAACATCGTTCGTATACGTTCCGATCTCCACCGTTTTGACGCTGCACGACGCAAGGAGCGACCTTACCGCATCGACGCTGTCATTCGCGAAACTGTTCTTTCTTATAAAACCGAAGGGATGTGCGACGAACGCGTCGAACACGCGGTCTTCCCTTCCCGACAGGTAGATTATGCGCGTCGTATCTTTTGCCGTACGCAGATTTTTCCCGAGAGTTATGCCGTCCGCGGCGGGCATTTCGATATCGAGGAACACCGCGTCGTAATGCTTTTCCGACATGGAGCGTTCCAGCGCCGCGGGCGAAGAGAACGTATCTATCAGCGCCCTTGCACCGCACTTCTCGAAAACATTTTCGAGCGCGACGGAAAACGCCGTAAGCGCACGGGAACTGTCGTCGCACATCGCGATCGAAAAAACTTTCATTGCACCCCCTCTTATGCCGTGCCGACCCTAACGATACGCATCGGAACAGGCGCGACATACACCATGATCGTACTAACGATTATAAAACAAATGCGGCAGTGAGTCAACCGAAGTACCCGCATATCGCCGCGGCTGCAACGATCGGTAAGTTCCGTCAACGATCGGCATATGCCCGAAACAAAAGGCAAAGCCCCTCACTCGGGAGTGAGGGGATACTCTACCGTCGGTGTGCGAGGGGCTTGCCGGAATGATGTCCGGTCAGGCAGAACTTTCAGTGAGAGCCGCCTGCCGTTCGAGGGGTGGGTTTTATTTATCCGAGCCGCCGTCCTGCTTGTCGTCGGTATCTGCCGGCACGCTCTGCTTGCTCTTTCTGAGGGAGCCGAGTATCGCGAATACTCCCCACACCGCGAGACCGACAAATACGGCTACGTCTATGATTATCACCACCACCTTCCATGTCGCGAGATGCGTCTTGTAATCCGCGCCCATGCCGTTCATCGCGTTGGAGTTGACAAGCATGTACAGGAAGTTCTTTATGCAGTTTTTGACGACATAGATATCCGTCTTGCTGTTCTTGTCGACCCAGTTGCCCGTGTCTATGTTGGTGAGGTTGAGATCGCCGCCCGCATAAGCCATTTGCTTGGAGCTCATATAGTCGAGACCCACGGAGAAGTCGCTTATCACGCAGCCGACGAAGCCCCACTCGTTGCGAAGAACTTCGGTCAGCAGACGGTAGTCGCCGCCCGCCCAGAGCGTACCCAGACGGTTGAACGAACTCATCACGCCTTTAGCGGAGTCAACATCTTCGGTGACCGCTATCTCGAACGCTTTGAGGTAGATCTCGCGCATGGTCTGTTCGGTTATCCACGTGCACACGCCCGTGCGGTGCGTTTCCTGCTCGTTTACGGCAAAGTGCTTCATGTAAGCGCATACGCCCTTGCTCCATGCGCCCTTGATGACGTTCGCGCCCATTTTACCGCTGAGGATGACGTCCTCGCTGTAATACTCGTAATTGCGCCCGCCGAAAGGAGAACGGTGCAGATTGAGCCCGGGTGCGTACCAACCCGTATACGGGTCGTTGCCGTCGCCTATGAGCGCCTCGTTGCCTATCGCCTTGCCCATCTTCTCGGCAAGAGCGATGTTGAACGTGGAACCGAGCACGGGTTCGCTCGGATACATGCAGGTATCGGTGACTTCGTTGCCGCCGCCCATGAACTGCGTGAACCCGACGGGGCCGTCGGCGTCGATGGTCTTGGGCTTCTTGATGAAGTCTGCCGCCGCCGTACCGTAAGCCGTGAGCTCGCGCATCTCGTGCATGGATTTGAGCGTCATCTTGGCAAGAAGCTCGTCCCAATCTTCGTCGTCGTAATCCGCGCCCACGAGATCGATGAGGGTGATACCGTCGGAGACCTTTTTGGTCGAATAGGACAGATCGGCGTTCTTTACCTCGTCGCTGTCGTCCGTGATCGGGTTATTCGTGTCGAAAGAATTCACTTCCGCGAAGAAAGCGTCGTCCTCGATACGCTCGTCCGCGGTACGCGCTTCGGGGAACGTGCCCTCGAAGTCCGCGCGGGAGAGCTGCTGACCGAGCTGGTCGTCCACGTCGTCGAAACGATTCACGACTTCCGCTCCGCCCTCTACCGAAGTCTCGTAACGGATGTCCGACGTAACCTTCATCGTGAACTCGTCGACCGCCGTATGCGCGTCCGTACTTATGAAGAAGGTATAGTCGCCCGCTTCGAGCTCGTAGCCTTTGAAGCCGTTCTTATTTGCGTCGAGGCTGTCGTAGCTCGCGAGATCGTAAGCGTCGAACGTCAGGCTGACGGTGCCCTCTCCCGTTTTGGCGTCGAGAGTATCCGTCTTTCCGAACGCGACGAGGACTTTATCCGCCTTCTCTATCCCGCCGTCGGTATACGGCGTGCGGGCGTAAAGCTGAACGACGTCCTTGCCCGCAACGTTGCCGGTGTTTTTGACGTTGACGTTCACGGTGATCGTCGAATCCTTTTCGATCACGCCGCCGTCGAGAGAATCTGTATCCGCCGACCAGTCGAACGTAGTATAAGACAGACCGTAGCCGAAAGGATAAACGACGTTATTCTTGTACCACTCATCTCCCGAACCCGCGGCGTCTTCGTTCATTTCGGCTGCGCGCGTTTCGAAATAGCGGTAGCCGATGTAGATGCCTTCTTCGTAGTCGGAGTAATACACGTTCTGCGGCGACGACGTCGAACCCTTATAGTACATGTCCGAAGGCATGTCGTCGCTGCCCTTCTTCATAAGGTTGGGATATACGGGAAGCTCGGTGAAGTCGCGGGAGTAAGTATCTACCGTGCGGCCCGAAGGATTGACCTCGCCGTTCAGTATCCTGCCGAGAGCCATGATGCCCGAAGCGCCGGGGCCGCCTACCCACACGGCGGCGTCTATGCCGGAAGCGAAATCGTAATCGATCATCGTGTCGTCTCCATCCGCGATATCGTCGAGGAAACCGAGCTCCATGGTCTGGCTGCTGTTGATAACGAGCACCACTCTGTCGAAGCCCGCTTCGCATACCATTTTGAGCATATCCTGCTCGTTTTTATCCAGTTCGAGATAATGGTCGTTCTCGTCGTATGCGCCGGAGAGCTTGCCGCCCTTCTCATCCTTCATGGTAAGAGGCACGTCGTTGCCCTCTCCGCATGTACGGGAAATGACGACTATCGCCATATCCTTGTACTCGGAGAAGGAATCCGTGAGCTCCTTATCGCTTTCGTATGAGGATACGGGGGTCTCGCCCGTAGAGAAGCCGGAGGGTATGCCCGCTTCTATATCCAAAGACGCGGGTCTGCCCGTGCCGGACTTATTGTTGTCGTCGTAAAACGCTTTCAGCTTGCCGTTATACTCATAGTTCGCCGCGGTAAGAGAGTCGTATATGCTCTTGGCTCCTTCGGTATTGCCCGCGCCCGAACCCGAGCCGCCGTATACGAGGTTGACGGAGTTCTTACCGAAAACGCTCACCTTCTTTTTGGCGGACGACGAGGTCGCGAGCGGCAGAGCGGAGGCTTCCCCCACCTTGGCGTTTTTAAGGAGCACGAAGCCTTCTTCGCTTATTTCCTCGGAAACGGCGTTGCCGTTCGCCTGCGCGGACGCTTTGTCCGTTATGCCCTCGTCGAGAGTATAAACGCCGCCTTCTCCTCTTCCGCTCGACGTGTCGCCGCCCCAAAGGTTATCGAATACCTTGCTTACTACCGTAAAACATACGATGTTGAGGACTATGGCAACGACTATCACCGCCGCCGTCACTATCCCCCACACCTTTGCATGTTTGGTACCGAAAAGTTTTTTGAACATGATCACCTCGCGACCGTCAGCTAAGAGCCTTATCGATATTTTCTTCTACGGGATCCCACGAGAGAGCCGAGCTCGAATATATGGTCATATAATCGATATACGGCGCGGTGGCTTTCATCGTTCCGCTGCCCTCGTTCGGATTGATATTGTTGCTAACGATGAGTTCTATCTTGTTCCAACCGTCGATAAGCTGCAGATCTTTAGTGATCGTAACTTCGACGAACGGCTGCTTGGTCGCCGATCCGTACGGTTTGGAAGCAAGCTTTATATCGCTGAACGAAAGAGCCGTTCCGTTGACCTTGATCGTGAACATCTCGTCGGTGAGCGTCATGTCCGCATAGTCCGCCGTAAGGCTGAGGACGAGCACAGCGTCGCCGACTGCGGCGTCCGATTCGATATTGAACGTTATCGTAAGGTTGGGAACGAAGAGGTCGCCGAGATAGTAACCGTTGCTCGCGTTCATCTCGTAATTATCCTTCTGGATGAGCTGTCCGCCGCCCGAATAGCCCGAGCCGTTGAGACCGGTTATATCCACGTACTCCGCCTCGAACTTCTCGCCTTCGAGCCACCTTGCGTACAGCGTCACGTTTTCGTTGAGACGCTCGTCGAAATCGAATTCGTTTTTGCATTCCGCGTCGGTATACCAGCCTTCGAGATACCAGCCGTCACGCGTCGCGCTGTAATAAGTAGGTTTTCTGCCGGATATCACCTGCGCGGTATTTGCCACGCCGTTATTCGGCGCGCCGTCGTAGTTCCACATGTAAGTCACGGTCACGATGTCGCCGGAGACTTCTTCCCACTTGGCGTAAACCGTGATGTCGCCGTTTACGGTTTCAGAGAAATCGAATTCCTCGGTAAGTTTCTCGTCGGCATACCAACCGGCGAATATATGCCCGTCGTAAGTGGGATTGACAGGCTGCGCCACCGTGCCGCCTATGTCCACGCGGCTCTCGACGGGCTCGCCCGCATCGCCGAGATCGAACGTCACGAGGGCTACCGTCTGCGTCCAGCCCGCGTAAAGAGTGACGTCTTCTTCGATAGCGACTTCGAAGTCGAATTCCTCTTCGCAGTCGGCGGACGTGAACCAGCCGTCGAACTTGTATCTGTCGCGCGCAGGAGTCTTTTCTTCGGCAACATCTCCCTTGGCTATCTCAACGACTTCCGCCTCGGGCGCGCCGGTATAGTTATAATCATAAGTGATCTTCACATTGCCTGAACCGCCGCATGCGCTTGCGAGCATCACGGATAAAACGATCGCCGCAAGGATCGCAGCCGTGACGATTTTTTTAACGATGCTTTTTTTCATATTGTCTTCTCCGTATCTTTGATATTTCCGCTAAATCCTGCATTCCTCCCGGACGGAGCGTTTCCGTCCGGGAGGAACCGGAATACGTTTAACAAGTGCATGAGATGAGGGGGCGCACACACTTATTAAATTGTTTTACTTAGTCCTGCTCTTTCTTCTTTTTGAGCATGACGCCCATGATCACCGCGCCGAGCGCAAGAGACGCGCCTACGATGACGAGCGTGCTCGCGATATTGCCGCTGCAGCCGCCGCCTTCGAGAGCTTCGAGTCTCTTCTCGAGAGCTTCGATGTCCGCGGAACTTACGCCCGCGCCCTTAAGAGCTTCGATATCCGCCTTGATGGCTGCGATCTCGCCGGAGACGTCAGAGCTGCCTACAGCCGCTTCGAGAGCCTCGATACGCTCGATGATCGCGTCGAGCTCGCTCGTCGCTCCGCCTTCGCCGGTCACGACGAATTCGATATCGAACATATAATCGGTGGACTCGCTCGAAGAACCGCCGCCTTTAGGTCCCTTTCCGCCGCCCTGCTGTGTGACGGTCTCGGTCACCACGATGGTGACGTCGTACGTGCCGGGAGCAGTGGGCGTACCTTCGATGAGGCCGTCGTCAGCGCCGAGCGTCAGACCGTCGGGCAGAGCGCCGCTGCCTACCTTGTAAGAGAGCGTAACGTCCTCGCCGTCCGCCTTTATGATATCGGACTCGATGTACGCGTCGTAAGCCTCGCCTACTTTAAGAGCGTTTGCCGCGGAGCTGCCGTCAAGCGTGAATGCGGAAGCCACGTTTATCGTATAATCCGCAGTCGCGGTGATGTAGCCCGCCACGGAGAGCTGGACGGTGAACTTGCCCTCGCCCGCAGAGGTAGGCGTGCCGGAGATCTTGCCGTCTTCACCGAGCGTAAGACCTTCGGGCAGAGCGCCTGCCGTCACGGTATATGCCGCGGTCTCGTCCGTTACGGACGCGACGGCAACGCTTGCCTCGTATACGGTACCCTGTTCGGCGGCTTTGAGTGCCGTGCCCTTGAACGCGCTCGTATCCACGCCGTTGCGGACATAGTTGGAGTTGACGTTTGCGAACAGGATGTTCTCGGCAGCCTTTCTCACGCAATACCACTGCGTGTAGCTGATACGCGTGCCGCCGTCTTCGCCGTCGGTAAGGACGACCGCGCCCTGACCGTCGTTGACGTCAGCATCCCAAATGCCGGAGAGCAGATAGGATTCGCCTTCGCCCCGGTTGCCCGTGCCTTCCTTATCCTGGTCCTGCAGAGGAGCGTCCATGCCCGTGCGGACCATGAGATCCATGGGAGCGTTATCGAGCTGCGACACGTAAGCGTCGGTAGCCGCCATACCCGTGAAGCCCCACTCGTTCCTGAGCATCTCGGTCATGACCGGGTAGCTCGTACCGATATAGCAGTCGCCGAGGTTGCCCATGCTCGCCATAAGATGCTGAGCGTTGCCTTCCTGGATGCAGATCTGGAAAGGCTTGAAGTAAAGCTCGCGAGCCGACTGCTCGGTAGCGATAGCCGCGCAGCGAACGCGACCGGTCTCCTGATCGTTAAGCGCGAAGTGCTTGATGTAGGTCGCGCAGCCCTTGGACTGTGCGCCGCGTACCGCAGCCGCGCCGATGATGCCGGCATGATAGCCGTCCTGAGAATAGTACTCGTTGTTTCTTCCGCCGAACGCCGTGCGGTGGCAGTCCATCGCGGGAGCGTACCAGCCGGTGTTCTTAAGGAGCGAGACGCTGCCTACGATCACGCCCTGCTGGTAAGCGAGGTCGGGGTCGAATGCCGCGGCAAGATGAGGCAGATCGCCCCAATCGAAAGAGCTGCTGAGGTTCTTCGGGCTGTCGTTAGCCGGAGTATTCGGCGTGCCGACCGCCTCGATAGCCTTGTTGGTTATGTTGGAAACCGTCTTGATAAGATCGGTATACGTGAACTGGTTAAGGAAGTCTTCCCAAGCCTGATTACCGGTCTTGCCCTTGAACTTGCCTTCGGTGATCTGCGTATCAGTGCGGTCTACGCCCGCCATATCGAAGTAGTCGATCCAGTTGTCGCCGGCAGCCGTCTTTGCCGCAGCCTGGGCAGCCGCGTCTTTCTGCTGGGTCCAACCCGCGTACTCGGCATCCTCGCCCGTGAATTCGGACGCGAGCTTCACCCAAGGCAGGTTGTTGGAGTTGTCGACCTCGTCCTCGGCGTAGAACGCCACGTTCTTGGTCTCGGTATCGCCGGTATCCGCGAGAGTCGCGGGAGGAGGCGTAGTACCCTGCTCGCCGCCTTCGGTGCCGCCCTGCTCACCGCCTTCGGTCGCTTCCTTGGCTTCGTATATCTCGCCGGAAACGAGGTTCCAGAGATCTACGCCACCCGTCGGGTTTTCGGGAAGTTTGCTTGCATTGGTATCCTGGACATACATGTCGCGGCCCATGCTGAAGCTGAAGAAGTCGTCGCTCCTCGAAAGTTCCCACATCGAATGCGCGTCGGGGAACGTACCGTCGAAGTCCGCTCTCGTCATCTCGACATACTTGCCTTCCGCTTTAAGGTTATACTTTCCGTACTCGCTGTTCGTCGCCGTAGCCGCCGGGTCGTAACCGAGAGAGTTGTACTCGTCGTCGCCGGTGAACAGAGCTTCTACAGGCTTGTCGGAGAAGTCGTCCTTATCGAGGATCGCGTCTGCGGCAAGATCGGAAAGCGCTATCGTATCTTTTACATCGTGCGAGTTCGCCTGGAGCCTGAGCTCGTAACCGGAACCCGCGTCAAGCTCGTAAGTAGCTTTGCCGTTATCGTTCTTATCGTAATCGTCGAAGTTGGCTATATCCTGAACGTTAACGGTTATGGTTATCGTCTGCGACTTGTCGGGCTGTATGGTATTCGTTTTGCCGAATCCTACGAGCTGTACTTCGGGCTTCTCCACTTCCCCTTCGAAATAAGGAGCATGGGAGTATACCTGGACAACATCCTTGCCCGCGACGTTGCCGGTGTTCGTGACCTTGACCTGAAGATTGAGCGTCTTCTTGGTCTGCCAATTTTCAAGCTCATTTGCGGGAGTCACGTTTTCCCATTCGAACGTCGCGTAAGAGAGACCGTAACCGAAGGGATATACGACTGCGTCGTCGTACCACTCTTCGCCGCCTTCCTCCATATCCGCGGCATAGGTCTCGTAGTAACGATAGCCCATGTAAATGCCTTCCTCGTACATCGAGAACGCATAGTAATAGAACATATCGGGACCGGACATATACTTGTTATCGTCCGCACGGCGATAAGACTTGTACGAGACATTGCCTTCCTCGTCCACTATCCTTCTGTAGAACACCTGGTAGTTGTTCTGACTGCTGCTGGGAGCGTAGTCCTTACCGTAGTTCTTGTTGTCGGGATCGTTCTTGATGTTATCGACCTGAACGCCGGTAGCGTAGTTGATCCATGTGGGATCCGCCGTATGGTCTTTCGTCCAGATGTCCGTCGTTCTGCCCGAAGGGTTGAGCGTACCGTTAAGGATCTTCGCGAGAGCGGAGAGACCGGAGTCGCCCGTTCTGCCGATCCACACGATACCGTCGATACCGTCGTCGTTCTGAAGGTCGCCCGCCTCGATGACGTTGGACGTGTTGAGCACGACGACTACCTTTTCGGATATCTCCTTTGCGAAACCTATGAGCTCCTCTTCGGATTCGGTAAGCTGGAGATAGTGTTTGAATTCCACTTCCTCTGCGGGAGCCGCTTCATCGTCGCTTTCCGCCATCGGCATCGCGGGACCGCCCTGACCGCCGGGTCCGCCGCCCTGACCGGGAGTCTCGGACTCTGCCGTACCTTTTTTAAGGTCCTTGTGCGTCCAGCCGCGGTCTTCGCCTATGTACTTGTTGTCCTCTACTTCGTCGGTAACGAGTTTGAGGTCGTCGCCTTCCGCACCGTCGCGGGAGATGACGATGACCGCAACGTCCTTATAAAGGTTCATGCTGCTCAGCACATCGGCGGGGAAATCCTTCTCCGTCTTTTCGTCGCCTATCTCGGTGCTGCTCATGCCCGGTCCCATCCCGCCGGATGAAGTGGTGTTGGTCTCCTCGTAATAGTTCGCAAGAACTCTGTTGACGCGGAAGCCTTCCTCTTCGAGAACGTCGGCTACGGTCTCCGAGCTGCCGACCATCTTATCGGACATGACGCCGAAAACGTTCACGCCCTCGTTGCCGTCAAGGGGGAGAGAGTCGTCCTTGTTCTTCAATAAGGTCATCCCTTCTTCCCCTATCTTCTGACCGAGTTTTGCCGCTTCTTTCTGCAGGCTGTCCATGTCTTCGAAATCCGAATAGTAGACGCCCTGGCCTGCCATCATCGCGGCATTGGCTGTTATCACCTGCGTGCCGACCGCTACCGCTAAACAGACAGCTATCAGCAGGCATGCGACTTTCCAGCCGATCCCCATTTTTTTGCGTACCATAAAATACCTCCTTTGTTTATTCGCCCGCGCCCGCAAAAGCGCGAGCCATTGGTTTTATGAACCGCATACGCAGTATAACCTTTAATGCGGGCACATTCAATATCAAAAATATTTTCGGTCGGAAATCGCCGATATTTGGTCGGCGCGTGCAACTTGCGGCGGATCCCACGTTCTCATTCGGCTCGCCGATAACGGAAAATTTTCGGGCGGATATTAAAATGACCCCGCCCGAAAATTTTCCGAAATAATAAAGTAAAACACGGAAAGCAAAACGCTTTTCCGTGTTTTACGGTCATCTGCTGAGTTTCATGTATTTTTCGCGTACATATTGCAACCTGCGGCGACTTATCGGGATGTGCTTGCCCGTCGTCGTCACGAGCTCCTGCTTATCTAATCGCATGATGTACTTGTAGTTGACGAGATACCCCTCATGCACGCGGATGAAGCCGCAGGGCATGAGCCGCTCTTCCATCGTCTTCATGGATTCTCGGAGCTTTTCGGGCTTTTCTTTATCGTCCGTGTATATATATTGATACTCTTTTATCGACTCGACGTACACTATGTCCGAAGTACGAAGCCGGAAAATGGTCTTATTCGCTTTGAATTCTATCTCCGGATCGTTCTCCGTAAAACGATCGCTCATATACATCTTCACGAACACATCTATGTCTTCAAGAAATTTATGTTTGCGGATAAAACCGTACGGATGCACCGAAAACGTCCCGAACACCCTGTCCTCAGCGCCCGAAACAAATACTATATCGGCGTTATTCCCTCTTGCCCGTAGCTCTTCGGCTATCTTCACGCCGTCCTGCTCGGGCATATTTATATCCAGAAAGATCGCGTCATACGCTTTTGAACACAACACGTCCGCAAGTCCCTGCTCGGGAGCGTATGTGTCCGCCTTGACGGTCACTCCGTGTTCGGAAAATTTATTCACGAGTATGCCCGAGACCGCCGTCAGGGCTATCTGCTCGTCGTCGCATATAGCGAATCTGAATGTCATGATTTTTTTCCGTCTCCTTCGTTCAGAATATTGAGCATCACTTCCGCTATGAATTCGCCGTTTTCAACGGAGAATACCGAAAACCCGTTATAGCTTTCCGCCAGACGGCGTATGATCTTGGTCCCGTAACCGTGCTCGTTAGTATTTCCTTTTGAAGTAGACAGTTTGAGGATGGACGCTTTATCCGTGTTTTCGGGAACGGGATTGACGACGCGTATGTAAAAATACTCGCGGCGAAGCGACATCTTGATGCGCACCATAGCGTCCGTCATATGCTCGCGCTCTATCGCCTCTATCGCGTTGTCTACGAGATTCACGATAATGGAGAACAGATCGACTTCCTTGAACGGCAGTACCGCGGGAACGTTCAGCTCCGTAACCAAACGGATGTTCTTCTCCTCCATTTTCGTTTTTTCCATATTGAGTATGCTCATGACCACGCTGTTGCCGCAATCGATACTCGGGCTTACTGAACGGCTGCCCCCCCCCCGCACAACTCGTTCAGATAATCGTTCATCTCATCCGTCTGCCCGTTCTCAAGCATCATGCGCAGATATACATAATTGTTTTTTACGTCGTGGCGGATCTGACGGATGTCGTCGAGGTTCTTCTGCACTACGTCGAGCAACTTTGCGTTCTCGTCGATTATCGTCTTCTCTATCCTCAGACTGATGGCGCGCTCCGTCTTGTCGCAAAGGTTGTACATCGTAAGATAAGAAACTATCGTCATGACGTACATGGCTACGCCGAAGATAGCGGTCATCGTCAGCACCTCGGTCTCGGGTATGACCGGAGTAAACACGTACATGCGCAGCAGCTCGATGACATATATGCTCACTATGACGACCGCGGAATTTATGAGAGTGAATGCCGCATACAGTCCCGAAATGTATCGGAAGTCCGCCAGCTTATAACGCACGAGCACGCTCGCCGTGATAAGATTTATCGAGCTGAATACCACTTTCAAGACCTGGGTGAGCGCCATAGGCAGATCCGTAAGGAACGCGAACTGCACGACGTAAATGTCCACCGCAAGCAACGCGGACGAAAGTATCGCGGCTTCTATGAAACGCAGCTGCAATCTCGCACGGCAGAACAATACCGTATACAGTATAACGACAAAAAGAGTCGCCGTCGGGAAACACAGTCTGCCGAGCCATGGCATGAAATCCGCGCCCCAGAAGAACAATGCTTCGATGAGCACGCGCGCGGCAAAAACCCCGGCTATACGAGCCAAAGCTATAAGTATAGACCGCCTGTCTTTTTTGATCGGCGTGAGTACCGTTACTATACTGACCGCTATCACGACGATCTGATAAGCATGCGCAAAACCGAATATATCGGTAAAATACGCTATAAAACGCGGCATCGGCTGTCACCCCCTCTCCGACACATCTTATTCCGATCACTCTCATGCGCAAAGGTCATCTCCCCTTCGCTTTCACACCTCGGATACGCACTCTGCAAATGCGTCTGTATTTATTATCATAGCACAATATGCCCGAAAAATCAATGAACGGCGGCTTTTCGGTAGCAAATTTGCAACGAACGGTATATCGCACATACATTCAGCGATATAAGCCGCATCGAATTTAAGTAAAGGGCTCGGACGAATATCGCAAAATACCGCAAAGCGGCAAAAAGCTAAATCTATGCATATAAATGGCATGATATATTGCAAAACTTGCGCCTTATGCCGTGCGCGATGTTTGCGGGCGTCAAAAACTGACACAATAGCGGGGATATTTCCATATCATGTCATTATCGTGCAATATGATTACAGCATTATTCTATTATTCGTCCGCATGAATGTGTTATACTGAATTATATTCAAAAACGAATGCACATTCGCCGAAAGGCGATATCGGATATGCCCACCAACCCCTGACCCCTCTTCCGCGGTTTCCGCGGTCGCGGGGGTCTTTTTCTTGCGCGGCGCAGAACCGCAAAAAGAGAAAACGCGTTGCATTCTCTTTTTGCTGACGCCGCGCAAGGTAAAGTTTCGTCTGTACGAAGCGCCCGGCGGGCGCAAGGTCGCGAAACGGGGGTTGACATTTCCGCGCGCTTGGGGTATAATATGAAAAGACGAAAGGCGCGCCGACGGATACTATAAAAGACGGCCGGGAGCCGAATAAAAGATAAGGAGAGTAAAATGGACAAGCGATACGAAGCGCTTTTTACGCCCTGGAAGATAGGCAATGTGGAGATCAAAAACCGCATCGTGCTCTGTCCCATGGGCGGGACGTCGCTGTTCGGCTGGATGGAGCCCAACCACTTCGATAAAGAAGCGGCGAACTTCTTCCTCGAACGCGCGAAGAACAACGTCGGGCTCATCATCCCGGGCATCGCGCCCATAAAGGACATGATCCTCGGCAAATGGCTGTATAAGGGCAAAAAGAAGTTCGAGAAGCTCAAGGAGTATATGGCGGAGATCCACAAGACGGGCGCAAAGCTGTTCGTTCAGCTCACCGCGGGATTCGGCAGATCGTTCGCTATCACCACGCCGCTCAAACTGCTTCTCAAGAACAAGTTCGTCGGCGCGCTCGCCAAACCGTTCATAGACGCGTCTTACATGTGCGCGTCCCCCAGCGAGCTGCCTTCGCGTTGGGCGGAGGACGTCACCTGCCGCGCGCTCACCGTAAAAGAGATAAAGAAGATGATCGAAGCCTTCGCGCTCACCGCCAAGCTGTGCAAGGACGCAGACGTGGACGGCGTGGAAGTACATGCGGTGCACGAAGGATATCTGCTCGACCAGTTCACGATGCCGTACACCAACAAGCGCACCGACGAATACGGCGGCAGTTTCGAAAACAGATACCGTTTCCCCGTCGAGATAGTAAAAGCCATCAAGGCGGCGTGCGGCGAGGACTTCCCCGTTTCGCTGCGCTACTCGGTGGAGAGCAAAACGAAAGACTTCTGCGTGGGCGCGCTGCCCGGCGAGACGGACTATACCGAAGTCGGGCGCGATATGGCGGAGTCCGAACGCGCGGCGAAATACCTTCAGGACGCAGGCTACGATATGCTCAATGCGGACAACGGCACTTACGACGCCTGGTACTGGGCGCATCCCCCCGCATATATGCCCAAGAACTGCAATCTCGAGGACGTCGCGCACATCAAGAAGTTCGTGGATATCCCCGTCGTCTGCGCGGGACGCATGGAACCCGAAGTGGGCGCGGAAGCGATCGCGGACGGCAGGATAGACGCGATGGGCGTGGCGAGACAGTTTCTAACGGACGGCGAATGGGTCACCAAACTCATGGACGGCCGCACGGAGGACATACAGCCCTGCATCTGCTGCCACAACGCCTGCTTCGCGATGGCGCACTACAAAGGGGTGGCGAACGACGAATCGCTCTCCGAAGTCATGCACATGGCAAGGTGCGCGCTCAACCCGCAGACAATGCAGTCGGGCAAGTACGACATTATTCCCGCCAAGGTCAGTAAGACCGTCGCGGTCATCGGCGGCGGCGTGGGCGGTATGGAAGCGGCAAGGATAGCCGCTTTGCGCGGGCACAAAGTCACGATATACGAAAAGACCGACCGTCTCGGCGGCGTGTTCATAGCCGCGGCGGCTCCGTCGTTCAAGGAAAAGGATAAAGAACTAATCGAGTGGTATAAACGGCAGATCGCAAAACTGGGTATCGAAGTCAGGTATAATACCGAAGTCACCGACGTAAAATCTCTCGGCGCGGACGAGGTCATCGTCGCCACGGGGGCAAAGGCGCGGAAGCTCGGCACTCCGGGCATAGAGCGCGCGATAGAAGCCATCGACTACCTCGAAGGCGCGGAAGTCGGCGAGAACGTCGTCGTCATCGGCGGCGGGCTCACGGGCTGCGAGATCGCCTACGACCTCTTCCTCAAAGGCAAGAAGCCGACCATCGTGGAGATGAAGAACGACCTCATCGCGGTGCGCGGCGTGTGCCTCGCGAACTCCTCCTACCTGCGCGACTTCTTCGCGTGGAAGAAGGTGCCCGTCATGCTCGAGAGCAAAGTCACCGAGATCAGAGACGGCAGCGTCATCGTGACGGACAAGAGCGGCAACGCGACGGAAGTCAAAGCGGACAGCGTGGTCGTTTCCGTCGGATACGTTCCCTCACCCGTCGCGGGCAAAAGCTCGCACGTCCATCTCGTGGGCGACTGCTCTTCCGTCGGCAACCTCCGCACCGTCGTCTGGAACGCGTGGAAAGTCGCGGAGAAGATATAAGACGGCAGGCGAAACGGCAACGCCGCGTAAGCGCGTAAGTCAAGTACGCGAGGGCACGGAAGCGCCTACCGGGCAGCTTACGGCACGGAGCGGAACGACGAACTCCGCGCGAATGGCGGAGAAGATATGCAACGTGTCCGCAAAACAGCTTACGGCGCGGAGCGGAGAACGTCCCGCGTAAGCAGCCGAATCAAATAGGATAAATTAACGATCGACGGCAGGCAACACGATGTTGCCTGCCGTTTTTTGCAAAGTCTTGTCGGTATAACTCCCCTGCAGCCGTCATATGCACATGTGTTCATAAGCGACGGTGGTAATAATTATTCCGTTTTTTCGGGAACATAAATCGGATAATGTGAAAGAAGATATTTATATAAGGTGCCCTCTCTCTCCATATCCTCTTCATCAAGTTTCCACGTTAATTTGTGGAAAGGCATGCGGGATATGGTGGCGGAAAATATCCTCTCGTCAAACGGTTTCGCCAAATTATCCTCCAATATATGTGCGTCTGCGCATGCCATAGGAATTATTTTATCAAATTCTTCCGGAAATTCGTTTACCGCCATTTCAAAGAAATCGTCTATCAGCCAATAATCACAGTTGTAATTGTTCTTTTTCCAATACTCATAAAACAATTCCTTAGTAAGCTTGATGATTTTATTGTTTTTACACGCAGTAATGAAATATGAATTCAAACGCGCAAGTTTACCGAGCACACGAGGAAATTGAAAATAGAATAAATCATCATCAAAAATAAATTCGGGAACTTCCGCCCCGGAGTAAAACATCGTAGCGTCTATCCATGTGCCGCCATACTTGTCAAGAAGTGTTATTCTGACCAAATCAGCGAACCACTGCCTTGTTATATAACCCTTTTTAAACTTTTGAATTATATGATCCGGCAACGTTATATAATCATGTACATTATTTTCGTCGAGACAAATTATCTTAAACTTATCGGAAAAACCATTTAAGATAGACCGATAACACATCCGAACCAATTCAGGAGCATTATCCATCCCCTGCTGCCACATTATCCATATTATCTTCTCATGATCATGAGGTAACGATGCGTCTTCTTCGATTATACGTTGTTTGAATTGTATTATTTGCTTGCGATATTTTTTTTTCAAATTACGATAAACGTAAGCAAGTCTGAGTCCGCTGTATGCGGCATCGATAAATTTAAAAACATCCGGGTCAGCTTTTCTATATTTGCGACGAACAAGTTTTGCCAATACCGATATGCCGAAAACATTACCAGCCGTCGCTTTATGCAATTTATCACTTATCTTTCCTGCCATTTTTATCTTTTCTCCCGAATTTTGCAAATAACTTACCGAAAACGGATCTCAATAACCCTATAAAGAAATCATCGCGTAAAAGTAATAACATTCCGGCGAATAAAGCCGCGCCAGTAAGCCCGATCACGAAGAACGACCAGACAGTATACGGCATAAGTTGTTGCATTATAAACATCACGCAGAACATTTCACCCGCCGCCATGAGATAACGCCATACCGGGCAAAATACGCGTTTGAACGATAAACCGTTTTTACGGAATGTTAATATGCACATGATAATAAGTATCATCACCTCACATGCGGCAGTGGCGACCGCCGCGCCTATAGCTCCCCATATAGGAATAAGTATGGCATTTATACCTATATTAGTCGCTGCTCCGACCATCACTGAGATCATCCAAAAACGTTCTTTATCCATTGCAATAAACCGATCCCCGAATACTATTGAAAATCCGGAAACGAGCAAACGTATCGCCATTATATACATGAGCGTCGGTACTTCCGCATACCCTTCGCCCAGGAACCATCCGCAAAAATTCTCCGACAAGACAAGGAATCCGGAAACAAGGAATAAAGACGTGAGCCAAACATATCTGCATGTTTTATAGATATTATTATTCATGGACTCGATGTCGCCTTTTTTATAAGCATATACATTACGCGACATCATGACCGCCGAAGATATGGTAATAAACGTTTGGGCTATATTATTTATCTTATATGCCTGCTCATAGCATCCGTTATCATAATCGGGATTTGGAGAAAGCCAACCTATCATGGTTTTATCGAAGGTCGTAAAAAGCGATGTGATGACCATGGGCAAAAAAATTATAAGCGTACCTTTCAGATGCCGCCAAGGTTTTAACTTTTTAGGCGAAACGAAACCCACATATTTTTTTAAGCCCAGCCACATTATCATAAACGAAAATACGGTCGAAAGCGAAAGATACAGCGCATACACCCAAACGTCATCGGCAGTCCGCACGAATATGAAAATGAGTGCAACGCCGATAAGCTTGACTATTATATTTCGTATCGCTATGGACTTGAAATTCTCTTCACCCGTATAGAGATATTCGATATCGAATATCACCGCAAGCACCTGAAGAGACATTATGAGCATCAGAGTATTATAACGTTCCCCGAAGCCGATCGTAAATATCAGCGCCGCCAATACCCCCAAAGATACCGTTGTAGTTATTACTTTAGTGGTAAATATCTCCCAGAATACAATGCTGCGCTGCTCCCTGTCGTCCCGGCATTTGGCGATCTCGCGCTGTCCGTATGTAGCAAAGCCGAGACTTGCGGCAAGCGTAAAATACGTTATGATAGAAGAAACATAACTTATCTGCCCGTTACCCACTTCCCCGAGCACGCGCGCCAAATAAGGCGTCGTTATGACCGGGATTATGGTAACAAGAAGTTTGCTTATAAGATTATATACGGCGTTTTTCTTTGCGCTTGGTTGTTTAGTACTCTGTATCGTACTAGGTGAAGAAACGATACGATCCGTTATCTCTTGATTCCGCTCTTCATCTTGTTTATCTACCGAATTTTCTTGCGAATTTTGCATTTTAATTTTCTAAATTATCTATTTAATAAATATTTTCTTGAGTTTGTTAATCACTCTTGTGAAAAACGGTTTTTTAGGAAAAAGTGCATGCAAACTTTTTACATTTTTATTATTAGCTTGCACATAAACGGTAAAAAGTCTTTCGGATAAATATCCGTACAAACGCTGCTCCTGCTTGGAATAACCCGTCATATCTACATGCTTTTCCATCTCATCAAATATGGTAAAAAGCCATGAATAATATTTATCCCACTCGCTTTTTCTCGTTATAAAAATATTGCAAAAATAAGTAAACCGTCCGCGAAATACCTTATCGAAAGTTTCAATATATTCGGGAAATATTTTTTCTATCGTCTGCCTAAGCAAAACAAAATCTTCTTCTCTTACGGTATCAAGTAATACGCGCTTTACGTTCGGTTTGTTTTTAAATAACGGTGTTGAAATATAATCATGGCTCTCCAACAAAGTCTTTATTTCCGAAACACTCACAAGATATTTTGCAAGATCTTTATTCAGCTTTGCAAATCGATAATTCGTCAAAAACCTACGATAATGCATCAACCCGACGATATCGTTTTCATGGTCGTTTTTCCATATCCAATAAGCCGCAGTGAGCTCGCAATAATTCGGATTTTTTGCCGATATATTATCCTCGCCTACCGCATCGTTGTGTTCGCAAAACGCGCCGTTTACAGCCGCCCCTACTTGAAACAATTCATAATCGGCAGGCAACGTTAAATTTATATTTTCATGTGTAACTACGTAAATTTTCATAAAACAAATTATTTACAATAGATCTTAAGAATCTGTTCTACCGTATCGTTTATATCATAGCCCGCATCTTTTATCTTGTCCGCAGTATCCCGACGAGATAAACCGGCATAGTATTCAATCGAATCTGCCCACACAGTTATATCGTTTTCGGTTATGGGGAAAAAACTGACATTCGGTGTAAGTGCAACTTCTTTCGTCACTTGATTGCTGAATATGCACGGCAACCCGCTCGCCTGGGCCTCTACGCCGACAATCGGTAAACCTTCGTAACGTGACGGTAATGTAAATACATCCATCGCTTGCATATATTCGTTTACATTGTCGACATTTCCGATAAATAATATATTATCCGCTATTCCTAGCGTTTTACTTCTTGTTTTTATATCTTCAAAATTTTCGCCCGATCCTATAAGAAGCAATTTAACTTTTATGTTTTTATTTATAAGTTGCCATAAGATGCTTAATAAATACTCATGATTTTTTTGATATGAAAACCGACCGACATGACCGATAAGAATACTACCTTCTTCGATACCTAATTTCTCACGCACCTCATTTCTTATTGCCTTGTTATAACGAAATTTATCTATATCCACTCCGTTTTTGAAGATCATAAGTTTTTCATTGCATATTTTTAAAGGAAACTTAGCTTCACCGGCAAGCACAGAACATGCTGCATAATAAGTAGGCGCTTTTCTCATTGCTCTGTCAAAAAAAATACGTGCCAGTCTGTATTTTAGAGTTTTCCGCTCTACCGCACAATGCGAATGTACGATTATCGTTTTAATATGCGCTTTTTTAGCAATATTCGCGCACTCGGCTAAAACAGATACGCTGCCGGAATGGATATGTACAACATCATACTTATGTTCATCTAAAAATTTTTTAACGGGTCTTATTAAATTAAACCTACCTTTCTTCGGAGAAAAAGGAAGTCCCAAACAATACAGCTTGCCGCGCCGAGAGATAATATCATTATAACGATCGTTGTCGCAATAATACGGCGTTAAAACATCAAACGTCATATTGCTCTTCGGCATATGTTGTAGCAAGTTGACTATAAACGCTTCCTGCCCCCCATTAGAAATGGGTTCCCCCGTTATTTCCAAAACCTTGATATTTTTATCCTTATCAAACATATTCTATTTCAGGTTTGAATTTTAATCCTGCTTTTGTCCCTTTCAACATTATTCGTATACGCTTACATCTGTTATTCTGCGCTTTAAACAATATTTTAAAAAAATGAGCGAACAATCTTACAAATTCATAACAAAAGCCTTTAAACCCTTCACGTCTATACAGATAAACATCATTGCGATATAAATAATAGTATCTATCCAATCTGTCCAAATCATCGCTTGCAATATGCGCCCCTATATTCGATTTGGACTTGTGTATAACAACACTACTCGACACCACATAACACTTATATTTTCGCGATATGCGTCGCGTATACTCCCAATCATCGGTCCATATAAAGAATTCTTTTATAGGCAATCCGACTTCCTTTACGACAGATGTTTTCAGAAAAAGCGAAACAAACGATGCCATGACCACGGGGATGTGATCTTTATCAAAACTCTTTACGGGCTTGGTCAATGTCCTGCGCTGCACATTCATTGTACATACGAATCCGTCTTTCCACAGTACCTTACTCGACAAAAAACCGTATTCGGATATCTTTGAATCTGCGATCATAAATTCTTTTAACGCATCCTGTTGCGGCATACAATCATCGTCCATAAGCCAAATATACTCATAACCGCTTGAAACCGCCTCTTTTATCCCGAGCTGAAACCCTCCGGCTCCGCCTAAATTCTCTCCGGTATTTATATATTTTATCTTTCCACTCGAGATCAACGACTGTAACTTTACATACGTATCGTCCGTACTGTTATTATCTATAATAAGGATATCTGTCGGATAACTTTGCGCCATAAGGCATCCGACATTTTCGATCAATAAATCACTCCTGTTGTAAGTAACAACGACAGCTACAACTTTATTCATATTCCGTTATTCCCTTAGAATTCACCCATATATTTATTGATTTTTTAAATACTGATCTTTCATACCTTTGCGATATTTTATTCGGCATCAGCAATTTATTCCCTATATAGAATACGAAATAATTATACTTAAAATCCAGCATGTACGGCTCTATTGCGGCGTCCATCAATATAAATATAAAAACTATAATAAGACTTAAATCTTTATCTTTCCATGCGCAATAAAGCATATAACTGTATGCTACTAATGCGCTCAAAAATACAATCAAGCCGTAATTGTATAAATGATATAAATAAGAATTATCTATGCCGATATATATGCCATTGTCATCGACCCAACTTATATTTTGTCCGAAAATAGTAATCGATCTTTCATTAAGAGCATTCATTTGAAGTAACAATCTTGTACTAAGAAGACTATTTAACTTAACAGCAAAATCGTTACCCGACTCAAATAGCTCCGTTAATATCAATGTCCCCCAAAGAAAGATGAACGGTAACAAAACGAGAAAAAACAAAGTAGCTTTTGATTTTGCTATTCTATTAAAAAGTTTATTGCTCTGTAAAAACGTATAGAAAATAATTATTATGATTAAAGCTAATGTTAAAAAATAACCCGTTCTTCCTGCTGTAAAAAAGTAAAATACCGTTGACGCTACAAAAAAAAGAGTGACGGTCCAACACGAAATTTTACAACTATCCAAATAGAATTTAGTCAACAATAAAAACATTAGTACGCTTTGCCCTAACGTCGGCGTGCCGAATCCTAATGCCATTCTATCTGTTCCGTTTCTATCGTAATCTATATTTGGATAAACTTGAATCACAGACATAAATACTGTAAATAAAAAAGCTATCCATAACATTATATAAAAATACTTTAATATATATTTGAATTTATATTCTCGCAACAATAGTATAAATACAAATGTCGCAAATATCTGCATTGTCATTCCATAAAACATCGTTCCGACAGAAACAACAAATGCCAAAAAAATAACAACGGGGCGATACGTTATTACAAGCTCTCTTTTTCCCAGTATCAGATAAGCAACAGACAGTGCAACTATTACGATTTTAAAAACAGATAATATTATACCCGGAATCAAATAAATCAATTCCGTATTGAGCATTATATCCGCAAAACAATATGCGCAGCACAAGATAATAGGAATTTTATCTGATTTTAATATAGCAATCAATTTATTCATGTTTAAACTTTCTCGCTAAAAAGTTTTTTATCTTTCTGCCCCAATGCTGCTTTTCCATGAACATATAAGGCAATTCCTTATATGTCATTTTATTTGCGATCAACCATACGTCAAGTAATCTTTCGGCTAAATATCCGAAAACCCGCTGCTCGGAAGTTGTCCAATTCGAGATGTCCAAACGTTGTTCTACTTTAGATAAAACATCAAACAACCATTCACAATATGCATTAGCATATTTTTTTTTCATTATAAACATATTGAACCGGTGACCGCTTCTGCTTTTCATTACAGATCGCCAAGCATCCATATATGTCGGATAATATTCACTCAACATATCGCGGGTCACAAACAACCCTTCCGAATGATGCGCATGCAAATATTGACTTTCATTTGTCTCAATATAGTAATGTCTTTTCTTCGGGAGCAAAATATCGTGATCCGCCAAATACTCGGACAATTCCGACGCGTTCAATATCCTGTCGAATTTATCTCCTTTCCCCTTGCCCTTAAAATGCCTGCGGTAATGGACTAACCCAAGGTAATTATATTCCGTATTTTTCCACGCCCAATATAATGCCGTCAATTCGCAATATGAATAATTTTTATCCGAAATATTATCTCCCGTTCCGTCCGTAACATATCCGTCATCATGTTCTTTTGTACTGACAAAAATCGGAAGATACATATCATCTTTCGGCATCCGATATTCCTTATGCGTAGCTACGATTATCAATTTATCCTTTTCGATCATTCAATAAACCTCTGACATACACAAATTTAATGCTCGATAATAACGTACCGGTTCCCGATTATTTTATTATACTCTTTATACTCGCCCGAGACTATCGGCTCCCACCAGGAGCGGTTGTCGAGATACCAGCGTACCGTTTTCACGATACCATCCGCGAACTTCGTTTCGGGAAGCCAGCCGAGCTCCGAATGTATCTTCGTCGGGTCGATCGCGTAGCGCATGTCGTGCCCCTTGCGGTCGGCGACGAACGTGATAAGGCTCTCGGGCTTGCCCAGCTCTTTGCAGATGAGTTTTACGATGTCTATATTCCGCATCTCGTTGTGCCCGCCGACGTTGTACACCTCGCCCACTCTGCCGTTGTGGATGATGAGATCTATCGCCTTGCAATGATCCTCGACGTACAGCCAGTCGCGCACGTTCTCACCCTTGCCGTACACGGGCAGAGACTTATCCGCGAGCGCATTGATGATCGTGAGCGGGATGAGCTTCTCGGGGAAATGATAGGGACCGTAATTGTTCGAGCAGCGGCTTATCGTGACGGGAAGCCCGTAAGTGCGGTGATAAGCGAGCACGAGGAGATCCGCTCCCGCCTTGGAGCTCGAATAAGGGCTGGACGTATGCAGCGGAGTGCTCTCGGTAAAGAAAAGATCGGGGCGATCGAGCGGCAGGTCGCCGTACACTTCGTCCGTCGATACCTGATGGTACCGCTTTATGCCGTACCTGCGGCAAGCGTCCATCAGCGTCGCCGTACCTATGATGTTGGTCTGCAAAAAGACGCCGGGATCTTCGATACTGCGGTCGACGTGGCTCTCCGCCGCGAAATTGACCACGATATCCGGCTTTTCCTCGGCGAACAGCCTATCCACGCCCTCGCGGTCGCAGATATCCAACCGCACAAAGCGGAAATCCGGATCGTCCATAACGCTTTCGAGAGTGGAAAGATTGCCTGCGTAAGTGAGTTTGTCAATGCAGACTATGCGGTAACCCGGATGAGCCTTCATCATATGGAAGATGAAGTTGCTGCCGATGAATCCCGCGCCGCCAGCAATAAGTATCGTTTTCGACGTCTCACGCATCTCGTTTAATTTTACTCCAATCGTATTCTGTCTCTGCTCACTGTAAAAACCGTTATATATTATACCATTATCCCGGCGGGGACGTCAAGCGTAAGCGCGGACGGGGCGGGTCTGACGGAACGCCGAGGGATAAAAAACGACCGGCGCTTCACCGAACAATGCCGTCGCTGCCTCTGCCGGCACGACGGCATCGCTCAAACGCCGATCGTAAATTTCGTTTGCGTGTGACATAAGAGGGCTCCTCCCGTCTTATTGCGCGCCTTCTTTTTTCAAAACGCCTATCATCGTTTTGAATATGATCTTTATATCCAACCCGACGGAGCGGTTATCCACGTAATACAGTTCCATTTTCTGACGTTCGCCGCTCTCGTAAGTGCAATTGCTCCTGCCGTGCGAAGCCCAATACCCTATCAGTCCGGGTTTTACGGAAAGCAGTCTGTCCGCGTCCCTGCCGTATTTTTCTTCGACTTCCTCACGCATAAGAGGTCTCGGTCCGACGACGGAAAGTTGTCCGATGAAAATTGACCATATCTGCGGAAGTTCGTCCAGGCTCGTGCGCCTGAGGAACTTGCCTATACGCGTTATGCGGGGATCGTTGTCTATCTTGTATTCGCGTTTATACTGCTCGAGCTGCTCGGGAGTGAGCATGTCCGCGAGCTTATCCGCATTCGGCTTCATGGTACGGAACTTCGGGATCCTTATGGTCTTACCGTTTTTGCCGACGCGCTCATGGAAATAAAATACCTTTCCGCCGTCGCCGCACTTGACCAGAACGGCAAGGACAAGATAGAGCCACGAAAATACGACAAGGAAAAGCAGCGACGACACTATATCGAACGTACGCTTGGTGAATGCGTATATACCGAGGAGTACCCTGCTCCTTCTCTTTTTGGGTGCGTAAAAAGCCGCAGGGGCGGATCCGTGATCCCTCGCCGCTCCCGCTGCGGACCTGCCGACAGTGTACGTCGCCGTCTCTTTGTAGCCGTCGCCTATGGTGTAATCCGGTACGGTGCCTATCACCGCGTCCATGCGTACGCTCTCTTTCATTTCTCTTTTAGCCACGATGTCTCTCCGTCATACGCGCGCTGCTTTTTTCCGCAAGCGGATCTTAATATGCGCGTACTACTCACCGTATTCCCCTCGGAGCAACGGGTGTGACTCCCATATGATCGTAGCTTAATATAGCATATAGCGACGGGCATGTCAATTAAAGCCCGCCGCTATTACGGCAAAATCCCGAAAAAATCGCAACTCGACACATTTGTTCACATAAGTATCACAATATTGCAATATTTTAATGCGCATTTAACCTACCCCCCCCCCGGATAACCCGTATGCTTAGTATGCGATCGTGTCAATTTTTGACAGGGTCGCCGTCGGAGCCCCACAGCGAATTGCGTTCGGGATGGAATATCGCACGTTTGATGTTGCCCGAGGCGATACGGAGATTCTCGCGGTCGAGCGTGCGTATAAGTTCTTTGATATACCGCCTGCGGGAGTCGGTATCCGCCGGACAGGGATTTTTGACTACGGGCATGCCCGTTTCTTTTACGAGCGCGGCGATGTCCTTTTCGTCGGCGAGCACGAACGGGCGTATGACGGTCACCCCCGTGCGCGACATGAACGACACGGGCTTGAAGGTGCTCAGCCTGCCTTCGTAGATAAGGCTCATGAGCAAAGTTTCCGCGACGTCGTCGGCATGATGACCGAGGGCGAGCTTATTACAGCCCATTTTATTCATAACGGACGCGAGCGCACCGCGGCGCATTTTCGCGCACAGCGAGCAGGGGTTCTTTTCTTTGCGGATATTGAAAACTATCTCGTAAATGTCCGTTTTTTCGACGACGTATTGAATATCCAGGTCGCGGCAGAAGTCTGCGAGCGGCGAATAGTCCGCGCCCGCGCCCGAGTCGACAGTGATCGCGCACAGCTCGTACTTCGGACCGAAACGCCTGAACGCCGCAAGAGCAGCCAAAAGCGCCGTCGAATCTTTCCCGCCCGACAGTCCCACGGCTATCTTATCGCCGTCCGCTATCATTCCGTACTCTTCCACCGCCCGCCTGAGCGGCGATAACAACTGCTGCATATCCATGACCTAATTATATCCTGCCGAGCACGGTATGTCAAGAGAGAAAGAGGCGTTTCCTTTTTCCTTGCGCGACGCTATCGCTCGGCGGGAGCAAATAAATGATTTTGCAAGGTGCAAAGTCATTTATTTGCTGCCGTGCGCCTGCGTCCTGACGGAATATCCGCCGTTTTTTCGGGCGGTTAGCACCGCGGCTGACCGAGCTTGCGGTACGAAGCAAGCGTATCCGTTAGCAAGTAAATCGGTTACCGTCCGTCAGGACCGACCGCTT
>ERZ1106922.34-NODE-34-length-81645-cov-144.699436_pt1 | contig 81645 bp, 61 predicted proteins | sample MGYA00403656_ERZ1106922 | MGnify/ENA primary metagenome ERZ1106922 (study PRJEB35170, sample SAMEA104062453) | human gut metagenome | biome: human gut; feature: human-associated habitat; material: faeces | place: Denmark | collected 2012-10-12 ... | reverse complement strand
ATAAAGTTGGAGTCAAGGTAGGATTGACCATATATTGACTGCCTGTTTCGATCATAATTGAAATGACATTATAGTTTTTTAATAAACCGGTGAAATCGTTTTCTATCGTTGAAGAAGAGTTGGTTTTAGTTGTCGAATTTAAAGTGGAAGTTGAAGTGCTGGAGCTATTATTTGTTGAAACAATAGTAGAAGATGAAGAGAAAGAATTATTGTTACAACCGAAAAGGAAAAAAGAAATTGATATTAAAAACGATAGTTTATTTGTAATATTTCTTTTCATTTTTCCTCCATGAGTAATAATTTTACAATTATTCAATTAATAAATAAAGGATTTATATTAAGAAAAGGTCCTTTATTTCATATAAGAGAAGAGTTTTTGCTAATTTATATTCGCAAAAATACAAAATTTATTGATAAAAAGATACAAAAATCTTTAATGTAAATAAAAAATTGTGTTACAATACCAAAGGGAAATAAATCCCACAGCTTGTTTATACACAATTTAGGAGGAAATATGGCTGAAAAAAAGTATGTTTATGCATTTAAAGATGCTCATGGCTTAGGTAAAGAACTCCTCGGTGGTAAAGGTGCTGGCCTTGCTGAAATGACTTACATTGGAATTCCAATTCCACAAGGTTTTACCGTTACAACTGAAGCTTGTACTCTTTATTACGATAGCGACAAAAAAATCCCTGATTTCGTCGTTGAACAAATCAAAGGTGCTATTAAAGATCTTGAAAAAACTACCGGAAAGAATTTCGGTGGCGATCATAACCCACTTTTAGTTTCTGTCCGTTCCGGTGCTCGTGTTTCTATGCCAGGTATGATGGATACCATCTTGAACCTTGGTTTAAATGATACTACAGTTGCTGCTATGGTCAAAGAAACTGGAAATGAACGTTTCGCTTATGACTCTTATCGTCGTTTTATTCTCATGTTTACCAATATTGCTAAAGGTTACAAGAGAGATGAAATGGATAAGATGCTCGATGATATCAAGAAAGAAAAAGGATATAAATTCGACTGGGAAGTTCCAGCTGAAGATCTCAAAGGCTTAGTTGTTAAATACAAAGCTTGGTATAAGGATCATGTTGGCGAAGAATTCCCAAATAACCCATTTGATCAATTGATGGAAGCTGTTAAAGCTATTTTCCGTTCATGGGACAATCCACGTGCTAACACATATCGTCATATGAACAATATTCCATATAGCTGGGGTACTGCTGTTAACGTTCAATCAATGGTCTTCGGTAATAAGGGTGAAAACTCTGGTACTGGTGTTGGTTTCTCCCGTTCTCCATCTACTGGTGAACACAAAATCTTTGCTGAATACTTAACAAACGCTCAAGGTGAAGACGTTGTTGCTGGTATTCGTACACCTGAACCAATCGAAGCTTTAAAAGAACATCAACCAGAAATTTATGAACAATTAATCAACATTGTTCACACACTTGAAAATCACTATAAAGATATGCAAGATATGGAATTCACTGTCGAAGATGGTAAACTCTATTTCTTACAAACTCGTAATGGTAAAAGAACTGCTGCTGCAGCTTTAAAGATTGCTTGCGATTTAGTCGATGAAGGTCTCATCGATGAAAAAGAAGCTTGCTTACGTGTTGAACCTAAAGCCTTAGATGCTTTATTACACCCAACATTTGACCAAGCTGAAATTAAGAAACTCACTCCAATCGCTGTTGGTCTTCCTGCATCTCCAGGTGCTGCAACTGGTGCTTTAGCTTTCTCTGCTGAAGAAGCTAAAGAAAGAGCTGCTGCTGGTGAAAAAGTTGTTTTAGTCCGTGCTGAAACATCTCCAGAAGATATCGAAGGTATGGTTTCTGCTCAAGGTATCTTAACAATGCGTGGTGGTATGACTTCTCACGCTGCTGTCGTTGCTCGTGGTATGGGTAAATGCTGTGTCGCAGGTTGCGGTGCTGCTCATATCGATGAACACTCCAAGACAATGGAAATCGATGGCAAAGTCTACGGAATAAAAGATGTTATTTCTATCGATGGTTCCACAGGTAATGTCTATTTCGGCGCTGTCAAGACTAAGGAAGCTGAACTTTCTGGTAACTTCGGCCGTTTAATGGCTTGGGCTGATAAATATAGAGCTTTAGCAGTCAGAGCTAATGCTGATACTCCACGTGATGCATTACAAGCTTTCAAGTTTGGTGCTCAAGGTATCGGTTTATGCCGTACAGAACATATGTTCTTCGAAAAAGATCGTATTTTCCATATGCGTCAGATGATTCTTGCTGACACTGTTGAAGAAAGAGAAAAGGCACTCGCTTGCTTACTCCCAATTCAAAGAAAAGACTTCTATGGCTTATTCATGGCTATGAAGGACAAGAATGTTAATATTCGTTTACTTGATCCACCACTTCACGAATTCTTACCACAAGAAGAATCTGCAATTGCTGAATTAGCAGAAGCTACTGGTAAATCCGTTGAACACATTAAGACAAAGATCAATGCATTACACGAATTCAACCCAATGATGGGTCACCGTGGTTGCCGTCTTGATGTCTCTTATCCAGAAATTGGACGTATGCAAGCTAGAGCTATCATCGAAGCTGCTATCCAAGCTCAAAAGGATTTAAGAGCTGCTGGTGAAGATGTTGTTGTCCACCCAGAAATCATGATTCCATTAACACTTGACTTAAAGGAATTCCGTTTTGTCAAGAAGATCATCACAACAACAGCTGATGCTGTCATCGCTGAAAATCATTCTGATATCACCTATAAGGTTGGTACTATGATTGAAATTCCGAGAGCTGCACTTCTTGCTGGTGAAATCGCTTCTGAAGCTGCTTACTTCTCCTTCGGTACAAACGATTTAACACAAATGACTTTCGGTTTCTCCCGTGATGATGCTGGTAAGTTCTTACCTGATTATTACGATAATAAGATCTTCGATACAGATCCATTCCAAACTGTTGATACCAAAGGTGTCGGCAAACTCATTAAGATGGCTGTTTCCGAAGGCCGTGCAACTAACCCAGATTTACACGTTGGTGTCTGTGGTGAACATGGTGGCGATCCTGATTCTATCGAATTCTTCCACAATGCTGGACTCGATTATGTCTCTTGCTCTCCATTCCGTGTCCCAGTTGCTCGTTTAGCTGCTGCTCAGGCTAACATCCGTAGTCCGAGGGCGACGAAATAAGCCAAAAACAGGGTTAAAAAGGTATAATTTACAATAAAACAAACAAAAAACAGCCATTCTTGCGAAAGAGTGGCTGTTTTTTTACTCCCGGTAAGTCGTAGAAAAGGTAAAAATACCCCCAAAAACGCAGGTGGCCAATAAAATGTTACAGTGCGTTGTATATACTGATATAGGTGTTAGAGGGCGACCAAAAGGAGCAAATTTATGGTAAGATACAGTTTAATTGTTGACTATCTTGACAGAGGTAACAATTTTTCTCAGGTGGCGAGGTTGTGCTGTTGTTCTCGAATGACTGTGTGGCGGGTTGTTCAAAGGTTAGATTCGATAAAAATTGAAACTATTGATCTTAAGCATATTAGTGAAGGCGAGCTTAGAAGTTTACTTTTTCCCGAACGGGTAAAGAAAGGTGAGAAATACTTAATTCCAGATTTCAAATGGGAAGAATTTCAAATGCGAAAGCATCAGTCGTCTTTACGGCTTTGTTGGCGCAGATATTGTAAGCGAGCGGCAAAACAAGGTCTTAAAGCGTATAGTTGGGCAAGTTTCGGACTTCTATATAGTCAATATAAAAAACCTTGTGCCGACGAGGACGATCCGCACGACGCGGTAAGAAACAAACTGAAACACTATAATTTATTGTTATCGTATTGTAACCCCGGCGGAACGAGTTACGAAAAGATAAAACAAGAAAAAGAAGATTGGCTTAAATTATTACATCTTGAAGAAGATAAAATTCTTTGAAAATCGAATATGGCTATTCGGTAGAACGAGCAAATAGAAAGGTAAGCCTCAAAAAAATAGTGTAATTGCAATTTTTCTGTTAGACACTGATAACTTACTGCAATACAAAAAGCCCCATGCCGACGAGGACGATCCGCACGACGCGATAAGAAACAAATTAAAACGTTATAATTTATTGTTATCATATTGTAATCCCGGCGGAGCGAGTTACGAAAAGATAAAACAAGAAAAAGAAGATTGGCTTAAATAAATGCTCAAATCGGAATATTATATGTTATATTATACTATGTTTGAACAAAAAAGGCAAGAATATAGTATAATATAAAACAAGAAAGCGAGCTTTCATCTAAATGGTGAAAACTCGCTTTTTTTATAACTTTTTTATAGCCAATCTTGCTGCAAATTGGATTGCTTAATAGATTTTGTAGGCAAGTCCAATAAAATCATAGCCTGTGCCAGTGTAAGAACCAAATTGATATACATCAATTGTATAATAACCTGTAGAAGATGCTGTAGCCATAATTAATTCAGTATTACTTGATGAGGAATTGCTTGATGATTTAGTTGTACCTGAATATGTGAAACGCAAATCATAATCGGTATAATACAGAGTAGCACTAGTAGTATTAAAACGCGCTAACCAATATAGACTAATTTTAATCTTTTGTCCTGCAGTCAAGTAAACTTGTTGTGAAAGGATGTTTGTTCCTTTATGGTCATTACTGTTTAAATGGGTGTCTGTTATAGTTAGTGAATTTAAAAGGTGATCTACATTTAGAACTCCGGCTCCGTTTTCGTTATCGTGATTCGCTGTTCCAGCGGAAAAATCACTTAAAATCTCATGATTGCTACTAGCCTCAAGTGCAGCCGCTGTCTGTTCAGGATAAATACTCAGATATGGGTGGCGTTGGAATAATAATGCGACAGCGCCTGTAACTTGTGGGGTTGAATAACTTGTCCCACTTCCAGAGTTTCCGTGAGGATTGGTTACTGTGAAAGGCGCGGAAATGTTGGGTTTTGCATAGCCATCAGAATTTACATATGAAGCACTGCTTGCGTGGGAAACTGAGGTTGTTGAAGACCCTGTGATGCCTCCCACCGTTATAACATTTCGTGCGTATCCAGGGGAAGAAATGTTATTTCCAGGATTGTATGAAGGATGAGTGTTGGAAGTATTTAGGTTGCCGGCGCTTTTCAAAACAGTAATATAATTTGAATATATTTGATAATCATAAATACCGTCAATGGAGTTATAATAACCGATTGAAGTGGGACGAGAATAAGTGCCATCGCTATTTTGTGTGTTTCTATAATATCCAAAACTGCAATTTATAGCACTAACTCTATTGTTAATAAACCATTCAATGCCGATTTGATCTACAGGACTCATATATACGGTTGCATTTGGAGCAAGCCCAAAAAATATAGAAGTAACAAAGTTTGCATGGGAAGTATAACTAGTATACATAGAATCGCTTCCAGATTTATATATGATATTTTTCCCTGCAAACAAACTTGGATTGGCTACACCGCCAGACTCATAAATTCCTATTTTTACGCCAGTGCCTGTATATGATGAGCTCGAAACAATAGAGGTGGCATTTATTTGGGTTAACATAGTGTTGTATGATACTTCCGGTGTCGTCGCATCCTCAGTTGTAACATTTGTTGTATCACAGTAAACATCATTTATGATTTCTATTGATTCAATTTCGTTAATTTGGGATAGATTAAAAATGTTATCGCTTGCTTCTGTAATTGAATCGTAAGAAAGTAAAACATATGGACTGTAGTTTATAATCTCAGCATTTTTAATATTGTACTCGGTTATGTAGTGATTTAAAATGTTTCTGTGATAATTGTAAGTATAGTCGCTAAGTTCTTCGCGGAATGATTCAATTTCTGTTGGGGTTTTACAGTCCTGACGCTTTAATGAGATTCCTTGATATGTCGCATCGTCAGAAATGTTGAAATCAAATTTCGCAATGATATTGGCAGATTCATTGCTATAATTCATTTTTGTTAATGAATTCTCAATTTCTTGCTTTGTGGACAATGTGTCTGCCGTCGTAGAATCTGGGCTTGTTGCTATTACCTTAGTTACTGAAAGTTCATCGCTATTTTTTGAAAAGTGAGTAATCAAGAATGATTGACCAATAGCAAACGAGAGAGTGATCAAAATGATACACAATTTATTTAGTATTTTTTTGCTCATAATATTTTCCCCTTTTTTAATTTTTTATTTACTCTATACCAAAGAAGAAATTCAACTTATATGCATAAAGGTTGGAAGATTGTGCTTTTATAGAGCATCTGTTTGGCCCTGTGCGTAAATAAAAAGTCTCGCCATTGATTACAACAGATGATGTTTTATATCCAATCCATGGTATTGTCACTTCGATATCAGCCAACTGATCTTGATATGCTATAGTACCTTTGATCTTGTGACCATTGCTTGAGTTGTGATTCCAAATATAGTGGTCTTGATCATAAGAAGTGGGTATTGTGCTTTCGGAACCAAATGACCAATGTGCAAATCGTCCAACGGCAGAATATTTTGATTCGTAACCGTACCTAACCAAAATATATTCTCCCATATCCACATCGTGTTCGAGGGAGGTATAAGAAGATGAGTAGACTTTTAAAGAAGAGTTATACGACTTCCCTAAGAAATAATCTGGATCACAATGGTTTGTGCCCACATATTCGGGAAATTCGTAAGTGCGGTAAATTACATCGCCTATTAAGTTATAGTATTGCCAATTCCTCGACATAGCTAAGTCGTCCCCGCCTCTACCAACGCGCCAATCATATCGCACAATCATATTATATTGAGTATTATCCCATATGACGGTAGGTGCGGCGATTGAAGTTTGAGTTGATATTTCGTTTATTGAATGGGAGGTTGTGCTGTTATTAATAGCAGACTCAAACGTTGTCGCATCGTCAACAATGGGAGATTCCGCTATTGCTATTGTGTTGGATATTGTTGCCATTGATGCAATTAGTACAAAAACCAAAATACCTACAAAAGAATTGTGAAATTTGCTCATGCATAAACCCTCCTTTTTTGAGAAATTCTTTTCTCGTAAATAGAATATAGAATACCATACTCAAGTGTAAATGTCAATATGATATTGACAAAAACAATAAAATATGATAAAATAAAGCCAAATAATAGAGTAAAGCGAGGGTGAAATTAAATGAGAATAAGAGGCGTAAAAAAGATATATAAGACCGATAGGAAACAGTCGGTAGAGGCTTTGAACGGGGTGAGTTTTGAGTTGTCTGAAAAAGGGATGATATTTATTCTCGGGAAATCGGGGAGCGGGAAATCTACGCTGTTGAATGTAATGAGCGGTCTGGATAAGGCGGATGAAGGCGAAATAGAAGTCGGCGGAAAAGATATAACAAAATTGCCCGACAAAGAGTTGAGCAATTACAGAAATTCTTGTTGCGGATTTGTTTTCCAGGAATACAATCTTATACCCGAATTAAACGTCGGGGAAAACATTATGCTAACCTTGCAATTGCAAGGCGAAAGGGAAGCCGAACGGAAAGTTCTGGAAGTGTTAAAACAAGTCGATTTAGTCGGTTACGAAAAAAGAAAGGTAACCGAGTTATCGGGCGGGCAGAAACAAAGAATAGCGATAGCAAGAGCGATAATAAAGAATCCGAAGATAATCTTTGCGGACGAACCAACCGGGGCTTTGGACGAACAAACGGGTCAAAGCGTCTTTGACTTGTTAAAGAAATTTTCGAAAGATAAATTGGTTGTCGTGGTTTCGCACGACAGAGAGTCTGCCGAGAAATACGGTGACAGAATTATAGAACTTTCGGACGGAAAAATTATAAGCGACAGCAATGCCGTAGAGTTATTGCAAGAAGAGAAAGAGAGCGAATGGAAAAAACCGAAGTTGCCGATTAAGACGGCGATGAAGATAGGTTGCAGTAATTTCAGATATCACCCGATTCGGCTTGTGGCTACGATATTTCTATCGGTTATCGCGTTTACTTTTCTCGGCGTTTCTTTGAATATAAGCTCCAAAAGTTTTCAGGATATAGTATTTAATTCGATGCGGAGTAATCAAATCGAATACAGCGCGATTAATAAATATTATAAAGACAGCCTTGTGATTCCGATAAAAGAAACGGAAAAGCAAAGTTTAGAGAAAAAGGTCGGGGAGTCCGTGGGGGTTATAAATGCTACGGTAGATATACCTCTTGCTTCCGGCGGCGAATATTTTTATTATTCTATGCTTCCCGACGGATTTGCCCAAATATCGTCAGATTTAATTAATCGTTTCGAATTTTCGCTTGTCGGGCGATTGCCGGATGCGGATAACGAGATCGGGCTTACAAAATTTTCCGCGGACATCATAAATTATTTATGTTGTTTTAAAGAGAATGAAGAAGATATAGTCGGTCAACATCTTGAAATCAATGGGCAAGAATATTTAATTACGGCTATAATCGATACTCGTTTTGATTTTGAGAAGTATGCTTCTTTGAAAAAAGTTCCGTTGAATACGGAAACAAGCCTTGCGGAATCGTTTCGGAAGGAAGCTGTATCTTCGCTGCATAATTATATATTCGTCAGTGATTTAACCAATTATCGCAGTGAGAATATTAAGACGGATAAGGAGACATGTGCGCTTTATCTTACAGATAACTATTCGATAGGGATTTCCGAACTGATAAAACGGAATTCATCCCAAGAGATTTATTTGTTAAATAATCTCACAAACGATAACTTTATATCGGCTCATTTAATTCCTACCGTTTTACAATTGACGGAATGCGATATAGAGTATAACGACGCGGTGTTTTCCAACTATGGCGATTTGTTCAGAGTGTTGTACGGTGAGGAGTGTGCGGGAAAAACGGATGTCGATGACGATTTGTATATTAAAGTTTACGAGAAATACAAAGAAAAATATTCGTTTCCTACAAGTTTTTCCTGCTCTGTTGCAGATAAAAGATATGGTTTAAAACGCAACATAACGGTAAACGGTTTCTATTCGGATAGCGGTAATAAAAAGACAGCGATTATATCAGACGAACTTTATCGATTTTTTCATGAGGAAATCGGCGGAGTGTATGATCGGGTATTTGTATTTGCGGATAACGAAAACGTTAAGTCTTTTATCGGTCAAAAAGGAATGTTCAGACTTAATAATTTTGTTGTGGAAAACGTAATTAAATATTGGGACGTAATTACAACAACTAAAACGGCGACTTATATCTTGTCCGCGATATTCGCTTTGTTTTCCATAGGGCTTTTACTTAATTTTATGCTGCAGAGCATTACCGATAAAACGAAAATCATAGGAGTTTTAAAGGCTAACGGATGCAACAATGCCGTTCTTGGTAAAATTTTTATAGCGGAAGGCATTATAATTGCTTGCGCGACTTTTATATTTGTCGCGTTATTTGTGTCGATTATATGTCTGCATTTAAGCAAACGTTTTGCGAACTTTGCCGTGTTTGCCGTAAATATTTTAATTTTTCCCGTTCTGTTAATTGTTATTCTGCTGTTTTCGATAATCGGATGCATACTTCCGATTGTGCGTCTGAGACGGTATTTGCCAAATGATATAATTATAAGAAGTTAGATGGCGGAATAATAATTGATGCTTTCTTTTAAGTAAAAATTAAATGTTTATATATGTAGTTATAGCAAGCGGTATTCCTAAAATTGTATTGCTTTTTATGCGGTATTCTCTTCAAAAATACAGACGATAGCTACGCTCTGAATTGAGTATCGGTTGTTTCGATTTAACAAGAACCTGCGAGGTCGCAAGTATACATTTCAAATAGATTCAAGTGCGACTGTTTATTGGAGTATGAGATTTAGCTAAAAGTGCTTGGCACCATGATTTTCTCTCAAAAGTTAGACAAAATTTGTGGATTGTTTTATCATTGCTTCAATTCTATTTAATAGAAAGGAGAAGTATAATAACATACATTACAGCGAAAAATGAAAAGATAACAAGATTGCAGTATGGCGCGCAGGGATTTAGAAACGCGTTTTATGTACTGTTCAATTCTGTATTCAGTAGACCGGGATGTGAATGTTGGTTGCAAGACGGGAATGCAATGTCTGTCTTGGGAACAAACGGCTGCTTTTCTATCGAACTATATTTGAAATTCTTAATGGCAATTGATTCTTTTGATGAGCAAACATTATCAGGCAAACATAAACTTGGACATAAACTTGGAGAATTATATGATGCATTGAGGAAACAAAATAGTTCTTGGGTGAATGAATTAGAACAAAAATATAATTTATCAAAACATAAACATCAATATAAATCCCTCGGCGATTTTTTGAATAGTATAAACGATTATTTTGTTGATTGGAGATATTCTTATGACAAAGGGGCTTTGAACGTGAATTTGAATACATTGTCTGATGTTTTAAACTTTTTTAAAGAGTTTTCAATTAAGAAGTATTCAAAAGTTGCCGAGGTGTTGGCACAGCATCTGGTATCAAATCCAGACAATCAATCAATGAGTATAGATAGCATAGATGAAATAAAAAAATGTTAAAGGAGTGCAAAGAAAATGACCTGTGCTGAAAAATGGGAAATCGGTATTTCTACAATAAGTGCTATTGCTACGCTATTGGCTATAATAGTCGCTTTGTGGCAAACAAGATATGCAAATAAAAAGAAAATAAAGCTTTCTGTTACCATAAAAGCGAGAATTTCACAGGATGCAATAACATTACAATTTGAAAAGAAAGCGAGTATACTTTTATCTGTTTTTGTTGTCAATATTGGCAATAGGAAAGTCGTTTTGACAGATTGGGGATTTCAATTCGACAAAATCAATGCTCTTCAGATTGTTAACATAAATGAAAAGGTATTTCCGTGCGAATTAGAGATCGAGTGTGCAAAGGAATTGCAGACGGACTTGTTGAGTGTTAGAAAAGCGCTTATTCAAAATAAAGACCAAATAAAAAACAATAAAAAGAAGTTAATTGTATATGTAACGGATAGTACAGGCAGAAGGTATTATGTCAGGATGCCGCACACAATTAAATATTATTCCAGTTTAAAGGAAGAAAATTTATCATTAGAGATATGATACAAGTAATTTGTGATATAATATTATAAAAACAAATGGAAGTTTTATTATGGCAAACGACGTTCATAAAATCAAATTGCTTCTTTTGTGGGATATTCTCTGCAAGAATACAGACGAAGATCATGCGCTGAATACGGACGAGATTGCGAATTTACTCGCTTTGCGCGGGGTGAACGTTTCGCGGAAGATACTCGTTCAAGATATTGCCACTTTGTGCGATAACGGTTATGAAGTTCTTTCATATAAAAAGAGATATCATCATTATTATGTAGTCAACCGTGCGCTTGAAACGGCGGAAGTGGTTATGCTTGCAGACGTTATCAACGCCTCGAAACTTCCTGCGGCACAAAAGAAAGCGCTCGCGCAAAGACTTGCGGAAACGCTTTGCTCGCACCAAGCGGAGAACATTTCAAAACATATCGTTTCTCTCGATTACATGATGTTAATTGCGTCCGACGTTGAGGTGAGCGAAGATAGCACGGAATGGCTTTTTCTGAACTCTTTGCTATGGTCAACTGCGGAATATGCTTTTAACGAAAAAGATACCATTACCGTTTCCGACACGATATTATAATGGCAATTATCTTTGCCAGAGTTAATGCTGGTGTATTTAAAGCGTTTGCCGAAAGCGAAGTTTTTGGGTTAAAGTATTCATGATAGCGATAGATTTTCCTTTGAAGTATTTTGTTAGCACTTAAACTTTAACATAAAGAAAATCTTTTCGCTATCTTTTTTATTGTCTTTGCCTCATATGTATTGTAATCCTACAGCAAGTTTATAAAAATTTCATAGAAATTATTGACTTTTTGGAAAGTTTATAGTATAACATAAAAGAACAGTAGATAGAGTTAGGAATGTTGGAATTCCGATAGTGACACAAACCCGACAAGGTATATGCTATATTTTGCCGAGCAGTCTATACTGTAAAAACTATATAGATTTTTTGGTAAATAACAATATAGCGCATAGGATTGCGGGACGTTGTGTGTCTCTATTTCCTATGCGTTGTTTTTATATAAATAATGGTGGTAAATCTCAAGGGTTAAATTTGATGTGTTGTGCAATGATAATTCCGTAGATATAACCCAGTATGCAAGTTAGTAATAATTATTTCAAGAGGTAAGCTATGTTAAAACTAAATGATGTAACAAAAATTTATCAAACTGCGTCAAAAGAAAAAGTAACGGCATTATCAAATGTTAGTTTATCTCTTGATAAAAATGGGCTTGTTTTTATTGTGGGACAATCAGGCAGTGGTAAGACAACATTATTGAACCTTATTGGTGGATTGGATATGCCGGAACAGGGAGAAATACTTGTTGACGAACTTGTTTTGGGTAGAGATATTTCATTAGAGAAGTATAGGCAAAATTATGTTGGATTTGTTTTCCAGGAATACAATTTGTTGGAAAATTTATCGGTTTATGAAAATATAGCTATTGCCGTGTCTGGTTGTACGAAAAAAGAACTGAATGAAAAAATAGTTAAAGTTTTAAAAGAAGTTGATCTTTCCGGATATGAAAACAGAAAAATGAACGAATTATCCGGTGGACAAAAGCAAAGAGTTGCAATTGCAAGAGCTTTAGCAAAAAATACATCGGTTTTACTTTGTGATGAACCCACGGGAAATTTGGATAGTCATACAAGCAAAGAAATATTTGATTTATTGAAGAAGATTTCTCTCGAGAAAACCGTAATTGTTGTTTCGCACAATGAAGAATTGGCGAAAGAATACGCAGATAGGCTGATACGAATTGCCGACGGGAAAATTGTATCAGATCAACAGTATTTAACAGAAAGAAGAGTTAACGGTTCTGGTAGTAAAACGGTCAATAATGTGCCATTCAGATATAAATTAAAACTTGGATTAAAAAATTTATTTACACAGAAATTTAAAACCTCGATAGCTGCTTCATTGCTATTGCTTTCGTTGGTAACTGTGTGTATCATGCAAATTTGTCTTAGTTATAATTCAGAACGCAACCTCGCGAAATCTTTATCCGGTGAAAAAACGGTAGTCGTACTGCAAAACAATTCCAAAAGCGGAATATCTAACCTTTCAGAAAGATACCAAATTAAAGCGGATTTATCCAAATATTTTTCGGAAGATAGATTTTATGACGGGTATCGCACGATATACGGAACAGTGTTTATCAGTAACAATGCCGAAATAAACAAAGATTTTTACGTTAAGCAAGCTTTAGGTAATAACGAAGCTTATATTTCAGATTATTTTGTTGATATTGTAATTAAGTTGAATGATGATTACGGAGATTTAATTTATGTGAATTATGAGGATTTATTGGGGCAAGAGGTTGTGTATCAAAATATGGCTATTTTTAAGATTGCCGGAATATTAAAAACTGATTATAAAGAATACATGGATGAAAGAGGCAATCAAAAGGAAAATAAGATAACGACTTTTGAAGATAAGAAAAACTATATTAGCACTTATGAGTACAAGCTTAATTATGAGTATAATGTCATATATACTACACTTGAAACCTTTAACCGGATGTATATAGGAAAAAACAGTAGTAGTTACCGGCAAGATGAAGGTTATCAAATTTGTACAACGGAAGCTGATTATCGAGCGAATTTAACGAATATTCATATCTATAACAGTAGTGTAGAAGTTTTACAATATTTTGATAATTCAGGGTATTTGAATACCACCAAACAAGGTAATAGTGGCGAGGGGGTATTGTTTAATGAACTTCAGGACGATGAGATAGTAGTAAATGGTGAATTATATAACTGCATATTCGGAAGTAATATTAATTGGGATGAATTTAGAATGAATTATCAGTACGGAATTGATAGCGGAAATCATCTAATGGACAAATTATTAAACTTGGGTAAAACGATTGATATTGCAATTAAAGATTCTAACGGCAATACTATAATTGATATTTTAAAGAAAAAAATAGTAGGCGTAAATTCAATTAATAAAAAAGATATAGATGGGGAGGCTATTTATTCTGTTTATGGAACGAAAGAATGTTTTAGTATTGCGAATACAAGTCTTGCCGAGCATTATGTTTCGGAATTACAATGGACGACGCTGAATAATAAACAAAAAATATTGCAAGATTTAAGGAGTGAATCAATTGTAATAGCCGGTACATCGGCCATGTTGATTTATGAGAAAGAGTATATTATAAGTCAAATGAGTTATTTCTTAATTGTAATTTCAGTAATACTTTCAATTCTTACAATAATTTCAACTTTCAATTTAGTTAATGCCAAAATCCGTGATAATCAAAAAGAAATTGGAATTTTGATGGGAATTGGGTTTAACAATAAAGACATTATTTTCATATATCTATTTTCTATGCTATGTATGATTTTGTTCTCGTTCTTAATGACTTTAGCTATCGTTTATTCAGGTGTACACATCGCAAATTTATTACTGCAAACAAAACCGTTTGTCAATATTGTTTTCTTTAACGTTGATTTATTAACTTACCTTACAATATCGCTGGCAGGACTGATAATAGCTATTTTAAGTTTAATACCACTCTTAACATTGTCAAATAAAAAACCCATTGATATTATAAAAAACAAATAAATGGAGGTTGTTAAATGAAACACTTGCTTATTGTATTAATATGTTTTACATTGTTTTGTTGTTTTACAGGGTGTCATTTAGGCAAACAAAATAAAGATGTAGTTGATGAAAATTTCTATTGCAAAGTTATAGATGGAAGTAATATTGCAATTGGAAATGTGAAAACTTATCCAAGAGACGGGGCGGTGTTTTTCCCTGAAAGAATTCAAAATTATACGGTTTCAAAAATTGGTTTTGCATCTGGTATGGGTTTTGGCGGTAATGGTGTTTTAACTACAATTAAAGAAGATGAGCCAAATATAAAAAGATGCTATTTCCCTCACACTATAAAAGAAATTCGTAATGGTTATATGTCGGGAAATCTAAAAGTTTTTTATTGTGGTGAGATAGTTAATTTAGGACACTATGCTAGGCAAAGAGGTATGGAAATTTATGTTCCTGCCGAAAAATATGAATTATTTGAAAATGCATTATCTGAAAATTATAGAGGAAGTTTGTTAAAGGCGGACGTTTCCTATTATTTGAATTACGACGAAAACAATTATTACTATATCGATTATTACGAAAACGGCGAGGAAATTTTATATATTCCTCCGGAGCCGCAAAGAGAAGGTTATTCGTTCGGTGGGTGGTTTGAAGAATCCGATTGTATCAATGAGTGGAATTTCTCCGTCGATAAGTTGCGGATTACCGAAGAAATACAGGAGGTGAAATTATATGCTAAATGGATAGCTGCGTAATAGGTTAAGGATTCAAGGAAAGTGTTTTTTTCTTTAGGCTGTTCAGTAAAAGAATGGTATATCCGTTTTATGCTAAAAAATTATTCTAAAAAAGAGGTGGGAAATGATGAAACAATTTAAACTTAAATTTTGTATAGCATTAGTTTTTTTATTTGTAGCGGTCGTGTGTTTTTATAGTAATGGTTTGAGTGTATCCGCTTTAGAGACTGGCGATAGGTTACATTTGAATACTAAGATATATAGTTCAAATAATGATGATTATTTTAATGGTTGTGAGGATTATGACAATTATGTAAATTTAGCTCCAACAATTACTGTTTTAACGCACGGTTTAGGGTCACATGATTATTATTGGAGTAATAATTATAGTGTTGAAAACGGTAAAAAACTAGCATACAATTCAAGTTCTCTTATTAATAAAATTTATGAAAATTTAGATGGGCAAATGGCATTATATCGTGCAGATGGTATTTATTATGAGAGTACTGGTGATTTTGGCTTTGCATTAACGAAATATTCTTATTAAGATTACATAAACTCAAATGACGGAAAACCTACAAGTGTAATAGATGATGTATCAAAACATATTGTAATAGTTTTTAATAGCACTGTGGCAGATAGTTCTAATTATACGGTTTATAATGAATTTCACACTATTTTAGACAATATTTCTGCACAATATAAAAATCTGACGGGTGTATTGCCGCGATTTAATTTAGTTGGGCATAGTAGGGGCGGTTTAACAAATATTATGTATGCAACCGAACATCCTTATAACGTAGCCTCGGTATTCAGTTTGGGTACGCCTTACAGTGGTTCTGTTTTGGGAGAACTTGAAATTTTATTAAAAATGATGGGTTACATGGATGAAAACTATGAACTAATTAATAAAGGTGTAGAAAGCATAATGAATGAAGAAGAACTGCAAAACATTCGTGACGCATGGAATGGTGCTTACACTGCTGACGTAAACATGAATGTTGTTGCTTATGGCTCTATGACTTCAATTCATTTATTGAGAGCTTTAATTGAAGATATTGAGGTAAACTGTGAGAAATATGAAGATTATGGGGCAATTATAAACGATTATAGCGATCTTATTAATTCGGTAATAAATGTTATTGATGATTGTCCCGGGTTGACAAGCACGACACTAAATTTTGTTGATGGCCTTGCAAGAATATTTAATGATTTTGGCATTGATTTATTCGACATTTTATTTACGAAAATAAATTCGAATTTAGAAGGTAAAATTACATACGAGGAAGTTAGGGATGTTCTTGGATTAGTGAATGTAATCAATAACGAAATCGTTATTATGGACGATTTATTTATTGATTTGAACTCTCAATTGGGATACGGCTTTGAAGATGGAATATCATATAACGGATTCAAACGATATACAAAAATCTTTGGAGCGGCGGATTATACAGATAATAGAGCAATTCCGGAACAACCGGGTATAGTTCATAATTTAGAAATTATGAATGCAACATATATGAACGATATTGCGAATTCATTAGTTTTAGGGACTCCGACAAGTTCTATAGTTAAGTTGTCCGATGATTTCAATGCTGCATATACGTTCAATTTAGGTAAGTCGTTTAGTTTTACGTCTGAATATACGGGAACAAGGAAATTTACGGCAAACGGATGCACTATTAAATTGTATCAATATGATGCAAATAATTGTTTACAGGTAATCGAAACCATACAAAATAGTTTAACTTATGAATATGCTAGCTCCACACGATATTTGTTGATTGTTGAGACGGATTCAATAAATAATGTGGGGATTTCATTTAGCCTCGAAGATAAAATGGGGCTTGGAGATAATACTGTTGAGGTTGGTTCTGGAGATAAAAGAATTCATAAATTAACAGCTTCCGTATCAGGGTATTATCTAATTTCGGTTAGTAACACGAAAATTTTATTATCTGGAGCCACTTATATTACATCGGGCAAATATTATGTACATTTAAACGCTAATACAACTAAGTATATATACTTGACCAATTCGGCGGCTTACGCAATAACCGTCAATGTCGAAGTGTATGATCCGAATAAAATTGATTTGAATCAAACAACTCAGATAATAAATAGCAATCAAAAAGTGATGAAATTCACGAATCCCTATAATTCAAGTATGTCTTATAAATTGGATATAAGTTGGCCGAGCGGATCAGAATATGCGTCGATATATAATTCTAATGGAAGCCATATTGGATCTGTAACTACAAGTGGAACAAACAAGACTTACTCATTTACATTAAGTGCTAAACAAACTTGCTATGTGGTATACTCTAGTATAGACTCTTCAATTACATCAAATTTATATATCAATCCCACACAATTGAGATGGCGAATAGATGGTACGCTTTATGACACTAAGCGTATTCAACTTCCAAGAGGATATTCGTATACAATTGAACTTGTAGTTCTTTATAGCGGAGCGATTGTGGATTATACATCGCCTTATGTCAATACCTCTAGTGCTCATTTTGTATTCTCAAACAATAAACTAAGTATAGATAAAAAGGCTTTAATTGGATATGATATTACAATTTATCCAACACTTGCTCCAGACTATTTATTGACAGTTCAAGTTGGCTATGATAATAAATTTAGTTGGTCTGTGTCAAATAGCGATGTGGTTACATTGTCTTGGGACGTAAATGAAACTTTTGATAGAATCAATTTTACTATAACAAATAAAAATGGATCATATACGTTATCAAAGAGCATAACCAGTTTTGACATAACAAGTTATCTTCCAACATCTTTAGGAAGTACAACAATTAAACTTAACAGTGTTGTAATAAATGGGATTACTTTCAATAATGGAACTAAATTTTTAAATGTTAGTAGCAAGACAGTGAATAACTTATTTGCTGGCGGGGCAGGAACAAATTCGTCCCCATATACAATAAATTGTTATAGACACTTAAATAATATTAGGGAAAGCACATCAAGTTCAGTTTATTATAAGTTGACGCAAAGTATTAACTTGAATGGTTATACTTGGACGCCTATTCAAAGTTTCAGTGGAGCAATAAATGGGAATCATCACACTCTTTATAACATGAAAGTGTTGGTTACGACCGACGGAGGGGATTACGGTTTTGTCAAGTACTTATATGGAACAATTCAAAATTTAAATTTCTCCGATGTTAAAATTCAAACGAGCAATTTATCATCTGCCGATATTGTAATGTATATTGGTGCGGTGGCTGGATGTTGCGGCTCAAGCGGAAAGGTCTTGAATTGTGATGTTTCGGGAAGTAGCACGTATGATGTTCGATTGTTTAAGGCGTATCTTGGAGGAATAGTTGGCTTAAATAAAGGATATGTTTATGACTCAGATAATTCTGGTTCTCAAATGAATGTTTCAGGATATGCGGGTGGTATTGTGGGTTATAACAAAGGAAATGTTGAATATTCATATGCTTCGAATGTTACAATTAACTACTATTGGAACACAGCTAATGGACGTGTGGGTGGAATTGTTGGGTATAATGCAGAAACGGGGACAATATCTAGGTGTCATAGCTCAGGTATGTTTAATTGGGATAGTACAAGTAATAACAGAGATATTTTACCCTCATTAGGACTTGTTGTTGGTCATAACCAAGGCGTGTATAGTGATTGTAGTACAAATATGGGCTACAATATATCCTATTATTATTGGCATTTTATAGGTTGGTATGATCAAAGTGATCGATGCTTTAAAGTAGATGAAGGAAAAGTTGGCTACCAAGAATAAGGAGACAAAAAAATATCCAAAGGTATATTGAAATGTAGACCTGTAATATAAATAAAAGTTGTCATTTATCGCCTTTAATTAAAAACAAACAATCAAAAGTCGGAGCAGAATAATGATATGCGCCGACTTTTCTTTTACCACGCAGAACAGATTGAAAAAATCGGAAAAATATGCTATAATATAAAAAATTAAAGGGAGTGAGAATTATGGATGTTGGAGATTATTTTACTCGACAAGAGATCGCCAAAATTATCAAAGAACAAATGGGACTAACTCATCCACTTATTGAACTAATTGAAGAATCTTATGACAGTAGCGGTTACCATAATTATGTGAAAAGCAATACGGTAACGGCTTTTCAAAGAGTGAAACTGTCTAATCAGCAATGGTTTTTGAAAAAAAGAAAAAATGTTCTTGAAAAGGATCGGTTTAACGCATCGGCAGCATTAGGGGAGTTCCGTTGCTATTCAGCCCTTATAGATACCTTTGGTAAAAATGTAGTTAAACCTATATTGGAAACGGACACTCAAACGCCTGATTTTATGCTTGATTATAATGGTGACAATATATGTATTGAAGTCAATACTGTACAAATGAACAGCGAAGAGGCGAAACATCTGTCGGACTTTAATACAAAAGGGCAAGGAGAAGTAATACGGGAAATTTGTTATTGTCCATTTGGAAATAAATCGGGTTACTCAACTACACAAACAGTAATAAGGAAGGTATATAATGTAAAAACTGATAGCTTACAGCTTCAAAAGGGTAAAATAAATATTTTATGGATAGATTTACAAGATGGATATATGAGAACGATTTGCGATAGGATTGACAGATTTGCACCAATTATTTCGGGGCGACATATTGGTGGAGCGATAGAAGGGTTTTATTCAAATGAGCTATGGTATGCTTTATATTCAACAAAGGGCTTGGCTGTATTTGAGGGAGAAACGATGAATGCTGAAGAGGGAAAAGAACACAGTTTGGATAAAATCGGGTATGATGGCAAGTTTGCAAATGATGAGTATTCATATATTAATGCTGTAATTTATGCAGGTGCAAAGTCTGTAATTATTTGTGAAAATCCTTATGCACAAACTACTCTACCAGATTGGTTTTTAAAGAAAATTACAGAAATGCAAGGGTTTAGAGTCGAGTCGGCTATCTTCAATTTTATGAAAAATGATATTACTTTGAAAATTCAAAATGATCTAAAGTATGTTGAAGAATTGAGCAAAAACACTTTTTATAGTTGGTAAAATACTTCTTAACTTGCTATAATGAGTAGAATTTTCTTATGAGGTGAGAATTATGGCAAACGAAGCGCATAAAATCAAATTGCTTGTTTTATGGGATATTCTCTGTAAAAACACAGATGAAAACCACGCCTTGAATACCGACGAAATATCCGAGCTTCTTGCTTTGCGCGGATTGAATGTATCGCGTAAAATTCTCGTTCAGGATATAGCGACTTTGTGCGACAACGGTTATGAGGTTCTTTCCTACAAAAAGAAATACCATTACTATTATGTAGTCAATCGGTCGCTTGAAACGGCAGAAGTGGTTATGCTTGCGGACGTTATCAATGCGTCGAAACTTCCCGTTGCACAAAAGAAAGCACTTGTCGGCAGACTTGCGGAAACACTTTGTACTCACCAAGCGGAGAGCATTTCAAAGCACATTATTTCGCTTGATAAAGGCAGGAAGGGGAGCAGTTCATTTATCTATAATGTGGACGCTATCGAACACGCGATAAACGAGAACAAGCAAATATCGTTCCTTTACTTCAATTACGACGAGAAGCATAAAAAGGTTTATCGGAAGAACGGCAACCGTTATACCGTAAGTCCTGCGTTTATGGTATGGAACAAGGACAATTATTACTTGTTGTGTTTCTCGACAGGACACGACGATCTTGTTACATATCGACTCGATAAAATGGAAAGCGTAAAGGTGGAAGAGCTTGAGCGCGAGCCACCCCCCGAATACGAACTGTTCAACACGGAAGAATACCGTAAACAAGTATTCTCAATGTTCGGAGGGGAAAGTCAGAACGTTACGTTGCTGTTTACGGCTAATATCTTGTCGGATATGTTTGACCGCTTCGGAGATGACATACGCATAAAGAAAGCAGACGAAGGAACCTATTCGGTTGACGTAACGGTACAGAGTTCTAAAACTTTCTTTGCGTGGATTGTCGGAACGCAGGGTAAAGTGAAAATCAAATCGCCGCGAAAGGTGATTGATGAATTTAACGCCTTTGTCGCTAAAATAAAAGAAGAATATTGAGATGAAACTAAAACAAATGCTCTTACTTTGGTAAGGGCATTATTTTTTTGCGAAAAAAATAAAAAATATCGTTCACTTCCCAATATTGGGAAATGAAAATTTGAAAAGCGTGTTCTTTTATGGTATAATACGGCTACATTCTAAACTGAACACAGGGTTCAGTTTATGAAGAAAGAGGTACTACGGATGAGAACGCTCAACACGACGACATTGGACAATATGGAAAGTTTCATTATCGACTACCAAAAGAGAAAAGGCAAATCGCCGAGTTTCAGAGAGGTAATGAAAGCATTGAATATGAGTTCGCTCAACCTTGTAAGAACGTATATCCTTGCGCTTGAAAACAGCGGCAGGATAGAGCGGACAAGGCTCGGCAATATAGATATGTTGCCGAAGCTCCGACCGAGCGGAATGGCGATTGCACCTATAGTCGGAACGATTGCTTGCGGACAACCTGTTGACGCGATGGAAAACATAGAAGAAAGCGTAGCTTTGCCGAGAACGATTTTCGGAGCGGGCAATTTATTTCTTCTTCATGCAAAAGGCGATAGTATGGTGGAAGCGGATATACATAACGGAGATCTTGTTGTTATTCGGCAACAAAATACGGCAGAAAACGGCGAGATTGTCGTAGCAATGATAAACGGCGAAACAACGCTAAAAAGATTTTACAAGAAAAACAGTAAAATCATTTTACATCCTGAAAACAAAACAATGGATGACATTATCGTTAAAAATTGTGAAATTCAAGGTGTGTTGGTAAGCTGTATCAAAATGTATGTTTGATTAGGTATCAAGCGTTTTTAGCCCCGAAAGCGCAAAGATATATAATTGGATTACAAATGATGTCTGACTGTTGTATAGGAGTTATCCCGACCATACCGTAGCAGTTAGATAAATTCAAATCGTTTGTAGACTCGGGAGAAAGGAGGTTGTATTCAATGAAATACGCAATGTGTCCGAAATGCGGTCGTCGCCTGTGCAAGGGCGAGAACGGAACGAAAGTGGAAATGGAGTGTCCGAAGTGCGGAGAGTTTGCTTCCGTTATCATCGAAGAAGATGATATACATATCAGCAAAAAGCCGATCTTTACGCCTGCAGAAGTTTCTGCGAAACTAAAGCAACACGCCTGAATTTATTCAAACTCAAAAACTAAATAATACAGTGGGGAAAGAAGTGCCGTTGTATTTCTTTTCTGACATCTCGTTATGAGGCTGGACTTATTAAAAAGTTAAGAGGAGCCTGACAGATAGTAAAATCCTGAAAGCATAGGGTTAGTCTATTTGTCAGGCTTCTTTTTTGATGCCTTTTTATGCCCGATTGTGAGGATTTTACACCTCGCAGTCGGGCTTTTTTCGTTGGGGCAGAAATCTGACCGATTGCGGTTTTTACAAAAAATCAAAAATCGGAGGATTTCAAAAAATGGCAGAAAACAACGAAAAGAAGTACATTATCAAAATCAAAGGTAAAGAAGTTGAAGTAAACGAAGAGGTGTATCGAGCATACGTCAGACCTATAAGAGCCGAACAGCGCAGAAAACGCAGAGAATGGAAGTGTTCAAAATTAAGCAAAACGGGCGGTTATTACGTTCGCTGCAATGAACGTTGCGAAACTTGTCCGTATTATCAATCAGGGAATAATGCGCTTGGGAACAAATTATCGTTAGACAGAATGGCGGAAGACGGGGTTGACTTGGAAGATTCTAAGCAGGACGTTGAAACTAAATACATAGAAGAAGAAACGCAAAATGAGGAAAAAGAGAAACTGTATGAGGCTATTTCAAAACTGACGGCAAGACAACAAGAGTTTGTAAGATTGATTTTTTTTGAAGGAAAAACGCAGGAAGAGGTTCGTAAGGAATATGGAATCGCAAAATCTTCTATGGGTGAAGCAATGGATCGAATTTATGCGACTTTAAGAAAATTTCTAAAAAAATAAAAAAATTTTCATTCAGACCCCGAACTTTTGAAATCTCGTGTCCTTGGTTAAGTGAAGGGGTTAGTTGAAACGCCTTCATCAAGGAGACGAATCAATGAAACTCATAAAAGACGAATTTGAAAAATATGCGCAAGAGCAAGGCTATGAAAGTGCCGAAGAACTTTTTGATTATTTGGGCGGCAATGTCAATGCATACAGAAGATATAAAAAACAAGTTCCCATAAGCAAAGAAACGTTCACGCAAATTTGTTGGGAAGTTGGTATGTCGGATGCCGCGGACTTTATTAAATTCGAGTCCGACGAACAAGAGCGATACCGAGAAATAACGGAAGAGTTTTAACGGAGGAAAGTGTTTTGAAGCAAGATATTTATCCGAATAAAGAAGAGTTTAGTAATCTCGTTTCGCACGACGGGTATTCGCTCCGAATCAACGCTTTCTTTGCGTGGCTCAGACGAAGCGGATATACCCTCGAATACATAGCCGAAAGATTAGCAACAACTCCCGATGACATTGTATTAAGGCTAAGACGACGAGAAAAATTCAATGAAAGAGAACTGAGGATTCTCATTTATCTTATGGGAGCTAAAGACGCGTTTTTCGTAATATATTTTCCGTCGTTCAGATTCCGTAAATACGTTTATCGTTGCGTATTCGGGAAGAAGATGAGATGCCGAAAGCGGAGGAGGTGGAAGAAAAAGTGAGCGAGATTATAAGAAACGCGGACAGAAACAGAGCGATACAGGCAATGATGACGGATGGGGAGAAACTGAAAAGTTTTTATCGTTTCGTCGTAAACAATCCGCATATCCCGTTGCACGACGCCTGTCAGATCGTAATCTCAAGACCGAGCGCGAGCGTATGCTTTTCCTTTGAAGAGTGGAACGCACAAGGCAGACGGGTTACGAAAGGAAGAAAAGGCATTCCGTATTACGACGGCGACGGGAATAAATATTTCGTATTCGACGTTGCCGACACGCACGGCGAGAATCGTTACAGGCGCATAACGCAACCCGTAAAAAAGATTTTGGACGGACTTGACCTACTGAACGGCACGGAAATTGCGGACAGCAACCGCGGCGATTATCGCATTATGCTTTCAGGAGTCGTAACTTATCTCGGACAGAACGATTTTCTGACCGAAAACGACGAGATAAGGAACAGACTCATTGCAGAAGGCGTGGCGTATTCGTTGTATTCGACAACGGGTTTTCCGAAAGAACGGGGAATCACGCTGAAAGGCTATCCCTACGGTTTACAGGATAACGCGGATCTGTTTCGTGAAGTGCAAAAAGCGGTGGAAGTCTTACAACAAGACATAAACGACGCGATTTACAACAAGCAAAACGAAGTACCCGTTATCGATGACATTGACGAAGAATACGTTTCGGACGAGCCTGTAATTCCGAAAGCGGACGAAAAGCCTGCGATTGAGGAAGAAAAGGCAAGCGTATCGCCTTTTTATGCGAAGTATTCAGAGTTACAAAAAGCGAACCCCGACAGCATTGTCGTATACCGTTTGGGCGATTTTTACGAAGTAATGGGCGAAAAGGCTGAACAAGCCGCGACAGTTCTCGATTTAACGCTCACGGGACGGGATGTAGGTTTAGACGAAAGGATTCCTATGTGCGGTTTTCCGTATCACGTTGCGGAGCAGTATATTGAAAAACTGCTCGACAAAGTAAGCGTTGTCGTTGTAGAACCGGACAAAGAACCCTTTTTCATCAAATCTCACATTGAAAAACCGAAAACGCCTGAACTTGTAGAATTATCGCCCGGAGAAAGCGAAGAGCTTGACCGCATTTTTTCCGAACAGGAAGAAGCGGAAGCGCAACCCGACTATGTAGGCGAAATAGACATACGTTTCCCGATTGACGACGATTACGGAGATGAGGACGAACCGACCGACGAAGATTACAAGGAAGCGTTTGAAGCCGCAGAAGAAGAGGAATCGGACGAAGAAACGGAAGATTACGATTACGAAGAAGATAAAAAGCAGACCAAAGAAGCTAAACCCGAAAACAGGGGGAAGCCGATTTGGGAACGCCGCAATCGACCGAGTATGCAAAGGTCGCTGTTCGACGCGTTTGACGAGCAAACACCCGAAGAAAAGTTTACCGAACAAATATTGAAAGGCGGTAGCGGTGTAAGCGGCGGAAAAATCCGCATTTATACCGAATACAAGAAAAACCCGTATGAGAAAGATTTTGCTCGTTTTTTAAGTCGTGAGTATGGTATCGGCGGTCGTGGCGGACCTGACGGCATTGACGAAATGCACGACGGCAAAGGCATTCGTTTTAGCAAAAAGAACACGGAAACGGGCGAAATCGAAGTTGCGGTAAACCTGAAATGGGAGCAAGCGGCGGCTAAAATCGCAGACCTTATCGACGAAGAAAACTACTTAAACGATGAGGAAAAGGAAGAATACGACACTCTCGTGAGATTCCGCGAAGAGAGAAGTTCGGCTAAAAGCGACGACGACCTTATAAAAATCATCGCAAGGCAAATCGTGGAATACGGCACTTCGCATACCTATGGCGAAAAATACATCGCATATCCGCATTTCCTTGGCGAAGCCATGCCGTTTTATACGCAGCACTACGAAGAAGTAAACGCCGAGCTTATAAAATTCGACGAAGTAAAAAGCGTGGGTAAAGGCAATATTTACCCGTATTCTTCGCCAAATCTATCGTTCAAACTTCCGTATTGTCCGTTGTGGCAGGCGAAAGAAGCGCGATTGAGAGAGTGCGACGAGCGCATAAAAGAGTATGCAGACAAGTTTACTCGGAAATGTGCGGACGAATATAAGCCGTCCTATGAGAAAACCGTCGTATTAAGCGTGAAATCCGACGAACTGCCGGAACGTGAGTATCTTTTTCTGAAAGACCATCGTGAAGATTTTACGAAATACTTTTTGAAACAAAAAGGCGTAGAAAACGTTGACCTTTCAATGCAAAGGATAGAAATAACGTTTGACAGACGGTATATCGAATCGCTTATCGCAGGGAAAGAGCAAACGCCGGAAGAACGCGGAAAGATAAGAAAAATCGCGAACGGCATTATTGCAGAGGGTATAAAAGAAAGCACGGAAGGTAATTACATAACCTTCTTTGAAGATTTCGGGGCGGATAAAGATTTCGTTATTGCCCACAGAAAAGAAATAGCCGACGAACTGTGTTTAAGGGAAGAAGTCTCCGACGTGGAAATGACCGACGAGTGCTTCGACGTCAATTATTACACCGATTGCCTTTGGAATTACAAGGACGAAAAGGGCGATGAATCGCCCGTTCGGGACTTGGACGAAGAAGAGGACGAAGAGTGGGAAAGTAGTATCGCAAGCGGTGAAATAAAACCTATCGAGAGGCAAAGCGAACCCACAAAAGAAAGCAATACCGACCTTACGGAAATCGGGTTTACGCAGAGCGAACTCGGCGGCGCGAAACAGCGTTTCAAAAACAACATTGAAGCCATAAAGTTAGTCAATAGGTTGATTAACACGCAAAAAGAAGCAACCGACGACGAAAAGAAAGTGCTTGCAAAATACGTCGGTTGGGGCGGTTTGGCGCAGGCTTTTGACGAACATAACCTTGCTTGGCAAAGCGAATATAAGGAACTGAAAGACGTTCTCGACGACGAAGAGTATGCGGCGGCAAAGGGAAGCGTTCTCAACGCGCATTACACAAGCAAAACGGTTATCGACGGGATATATAACGCGCTGAAACTTTTCGGTGTAAAAGGCAACAACCGCATATTAGAGCCGGCGACGGGAACGGGCAATTTCTTCGGATTTATGCCGAAAGAGATTGCGGACGGTGCGAAACTTTACGGCGTGGAACTCGACAAAATCACGGGTAAAATCGCAACGAGATTGTATCCGCAGGCAAAAATTCAGATTAAAGGCTTTGAAGAAACGTCGTTTGCGGATAACTCGTTCGACCTTATGGTTACAAACGTTCCGTTCGGCGGTTACACGGTTTTCGATCCCGATTACAACAAGTATAACTTCTATATTCACGATTATTTTATCGCCAAAGGTATCGACAAAATCAAACCGAACGGCTTAATTGCGGTTATCACAAGCAAGGGGACGATGGATAAGCAAAATCCGTCTATTCGCAAGTATATCGCGGACAGAGCCGAACTTGTTGGCGCGGTAAGACTACCGAATACGGCGTTCAAGCAGACGGCAAACACCGAAGTCGTAACGGATATTTTGTTTTTTCGTAAGCGGGAAGAAAAAATAAACGCGACTATCGAAAATACCGAATGGCTTGCGACGGGCAAGACCGAAGAAGGGTATGAGATAAACAACTATTATATCGCTCACCCTGAAATGGTACTCGGCACGCTTGCCAAAGAAACGGGGCTTTACGGCGCGGAAGATATAACCGTAAAACCCGACGGCAGAGATTTATCGGAAGCGATAAACGCGGCTATAGGTCGATTACCGCAAGGTTTTTATGTCAATCCCGAACGCACGGAAGAAGCCGAAACGCACGAAGAAGTCGAAGTGGACTACGACGTAAAGCCGATGAATCTGACGGCGGTAAACGGCAGGATATATATGCGCGTGGGAGATAGCATGGTAGAACAACCCGTGCCGCCGTTCCCGAAAGACGCGTATCAGAGAATTGCCGAAATGATCGAAATCCGCAAGCAACTCCGCAAAGTGCTGGATTTGCAGGTGGAAGGCTGTTCGGACGAAGTGTTGTTGAAAGAGCAACGGCAACTCGGCGCGAAATACGATGGTTTTGTTAAACGATTCGGGTATATCAACAGCAAGAACAATCTAAGGCTGTTCAAATCCGACGGCGACAGCGCACTGCTATTTGCTTGCGAAAACGTATCGGACGACGAAGAAACGATAACGAAAGCCGACGTGTTCACAAAACGCACGATCAGACCGTATACGGCGGTAACGAGTACGGACGACTGTTTCGAGGCGTTGCAGATCAGTAAGAACGAGCGCGGCTCGGTAGATATTTCGTATATCGAAGAACTCACGAAAAAAGACTACGACACCGTAATCAAAGAGCTCGGTAACGCGGTATTCCGTAATCCCGTAGCGGTCAATCCCGAAGATAAATATTCGGGCTTTGAAACGGCAGAAGAGTATCTTTCCGGCAGAGTTGCGGATAAACTGCAAATGGCGGAGCGAATGAAACAAAGCAGCCCCGATCTTATCGATTACGATAAAAATATCGCGGCGCTTAAAGATGTTCAGCCTGCGCCGGTAAAGGCTTCGGAAATCGCGGTGAGAGTGGGAACGAGTTGGATAGACAAGGAACTGTATAAAGAGTTTTTCTGTCAGTTAATTGCGCTCCCGTATTATATGCGCGACGGCATCGAACTGTATTACAACAAACACGACGGCAGTTGGCGCGTAGACCGCACGACGGGGTATGTGCGAAACTTCCGCACGATGAACGTAACGAGCGTATACGGCACAGAACGGGCGAACGCATACAGGCTGTTTGAAGATTGTCTGAATCAGCGTTCCACGCAGATTTACGATACGGTTTTGGACGCAGACGGCAGAGAAAAAAGGGTACTGAATAATTCCGAAACGGTAGCGGCAAGAGAAAAGCAGAATAAAATCGTGGAAGCGTTCAAGGATTGGATATTTCGTGATCCTATTAGGCGCGACGAGCTTGAAACTGTCTACAACAGACTGTTCAACCAGATCAGACTGCCGAAATACGATGGAAGTTATCTGCGGTTTCCCGAAATGAACCCGGCGATAGAACTTCGTCCGCACCAAAAGGACGCCGTTCACAGGATTATTACGAGCGGAAACACGTTACTTCATCATATCGTGGGTAGCGGCAAAACGTATACGATCTGCGCGGCGGCAATGAAACTTCGGCAATACGGCTTGGCGAAAAAACCGATGATCGCCGTGCCGAATCACTTGGTGCAGCAATGGGCGAACTCGTTTCGGTTTCTTTACCCGACGGCGAAACTCCTGATTGCCACGAAAGACGATTTGGACAAAGACCACAGAGAACAATTTGTGTCGCGTGTAGCGATGGGCGATTGGGATTCGGTGATTATTGCGCAGTCGAGCTTTGCGAAAATCAATATCTCGCCCGAACGACAGATAGCAAAGATTCGCGAAGAAATATCCGCAATCGAGCGCAGTATCGAAATGCAATGGGAAGATAGTAATTCGCCGTCCGGTTCGGTAAAGAACTTGGAACGTATCAAGAAAGGCAGAGAAGCGCAGCTCAAAAAACTGCTCGACGAAACGAAAAAAGACAACGTTTTAATCTTTGAAAAACTCGGCGTGGACTACCTGTTCGTGGACGAAGCGGACGCGTATAAAAATCTGTTTCTGTATACGAAAATGAACAACGTAGCGGGAATTTCCAACGCGGCGAGCGCGAGAGCGAGCGACTTGCAGTTAAAAATAGAGTATATCAACGAACTGCACGGCGGAGATAAAGGCGTGGTGTTCGCAACGGGTACGCCTATTTCCAACTCTATGACGGAAATGTACACGATGCAGACCTATTTGCAAAAGCAAACGCTTGCAAGGCTCGGTATCGATTACTTCGACGCATGGGCGGCAGACTTCGGTGAAACGGTAACGGCGCTCGAACTTGCCCCGTCCGGGAAAGGGTACAGAGCAAGAACGAGATTTGCCAAGTTTACGAACTTGCCCGAACTTTTAACGCTGTATCATTCGTTCGCGGACGTAAAAACGGACGTAAAACTCGACGTGCCGGAAGCGGAGCGAAAGGTTGTTACGTTAAAGCCGAGCGACACGGTAATCGACTTAACGGAAGAGATAGCGGCAAGGGCGGACAAGATTTACGCAGGCGGCGTTGATCCGCATATCGACAACATGTTAAAGGTTACGGGCGACGGAAAGAAACTCGCGCTCGATCCGAGATGTATCGATCCGTCTCTTTCCGATGAGAGCGGAAGCAAACTAAGTTTCTGCGCCGACAACGTTTACGAAGAATGGAAGAACTCGGCGGAAATTAAAGGAACGCAGCTTGTGTTCTGCGATTTGTCCACGCCGAAGAAACCGTATTCGGAATACGAGTACGGCAAGGACTTCGACGCGTATAACGACTTAAAGCACAAACTTATTGAGCGTGGTATTCCCGAAAACGAGATTGCGTTTATTCACGACGCAAACACGGACAGGGCAAAGCAAGACCTGTTCGATAAAATCAACGCCGGGGCGGTGCGAGTTTTAATAGGCAGCACGGAAAAGTGCGGAGCTGGAACGAACGTGCAAAAACGGCTCGTAGCCATTCATCACTTGGACGCGCCGTATCGCCCGCGCGACCTTATTCAGCGTAACGGGCGCGGTATCCGTCAGGGCAATATGAATAAGGGCATTCGCATTTACACCTATGCGACAGAACGGACGTTCGACAGTTATTCCTATCAGATACTCGAAAACAAACAGCGGTTTATTTCGCAGGTAGAAAAAGGGGATATGACGGTGCGCGAAGCCGAGGACATCGACGAGGCAACGCTTTCTTATGCGGAAATCAAGGCGATTACTTCCACCAACCCGAAAATCAAGCGAAAAATGGAGCTGGATATGGAAGTGGCAAGGCTTCGCGATCTTGAAAGCCGATATAAGAAAGAACTGTTCGCATTGCAAGATAAGGTAAGAAAGGAATTTCCCGAACAGATTCAGCGGCAGGAATTGTATTTGGAAAGGGTAAGGAAAGACATCGAACTTATCAAGGTGCATTATAACCCTGACAGATTCGAGATTAACGTAAACGGCACGGTTTATTCGGACGGCGTGGAGGACGGAAAGAAGAACGGCGGGCTTGCACTTATGGACGCGTTGTTTCATAACAAGACGGGAACGGTCGTAGCGGAATATTGCGGTTTCAAAATCTCTCTGAACCCGATAGAACTTATCGCCAACGAGCGGAGCATTACGCTTTCGGGCGCGGGGCAATACAAGCTGGACATCGGCGAGAGCGCGAGCGGCAACCTCACCCGATTAGATAACTTTGTAAAAGATTTTTCCGAACGGGAAGAGCGTGCCGTAAAGCGTTTGGAAACCACGAAAGCCGACTTCGAGATTGCAAAAGAGCAAGTAAACGTGCCGTTCGAGCATAAGGACAAGATTATAGCTCTGAACACGGAACTATCCGAACTCAACGCCGAACTCGACCTCAATAAGCGCGAAGAAGTGGTAATCGACGACGGCGAAGAGGATAGCGAAACGAATGAAACCGAAGAGGTTTACGCGGCACTGCCGAAAAAACAAACAAAAACAAGGAAACAGAAAAAGATTATGCTGACAAAAAAATTATATCGAACGTATAAGCAGACGGAAGAGAAGAACCCCGGCGCGATGGTGTTTGCCGTAAAGAACGGAGATTATACCTGTTTCGACGATACGGCAGAAGAACTCACGGCACTATCGAGTTTATCGCCTTCGTATTTCAAAGTGGGCGAAAAGGAAGTAAAAACTCTGACGATAGACGAAACGCTCTTTCAGGAATTTGCGCAAGCCTTTATGAATGCGGGCTTGAAAATCGCATTGTTCGACGAACCGGAAGAAGAGAAAACGTTTATCGACGAGAGCGACAGGGTTGCCGCAATGCAGGTTGATATACTTCCCGATTACACCGTATCGCAGGAGCAAATGCACGAATACGGTTACACTTGGGACGGAATGCTGCCTGTAAGAATCAGAACGGCAAGAGTGCTTTACGGCACAGGCGTGGAACTCTACCGGCTCGGCAAAGACGACACAGAAGGAAAAGTAGAAAGCGGCGAGTTTGAAGATACCGAAAGTCTTTACGGTGTGGAAAAGCCCGCATGGCAAGCGTTTATTTCTTCCGAAAGGGGTAAAGCGTATCTGACCGCTTGGCACAACGTTGTCGAAAGCGCGGGAAAAGTCATAAACGAAGAAATGAGTTACGTTGATGGAGCGTATGCCGATCCGCTTTCGGATAAATTCTTCGAAGAGCGCGAAGCGATAGAAGCCTATCTGGACGGTAACTATGCGCCGAGCGAAGAAGCTGAGCCGTATATAAAGCCTTTGCTTGAAAATTACCATAAGCGATTTCCGTTGGACATTCTTCTCGAATACTACGGCTGGGATAACGACAGCGTATATTCCGCGCTTGCGGAAAACATAGCCGATACGAAACTCAACGACTACGCCGTCGATACCGTGAACGACATCAATTTCGACGAGTTTATGGACGAAAAACTCAATGAAATCAATTGGCTCGACAGGCTCGGCGGCGACGATGAGGACAGGTTTGAAGATATTGTCTGCGACTTAAAGCCGGAGTTCGAGGATTCGTATTTCAATAAGAGCGACGAAAACTATCCTTATGATGAGTGGTATGACGATTTTGCGGAAGAAAAACTCAAACCCTACCTCGAAGAAAAGTTGCAAAAGTCGGGCTATAAGTCGATAAACGAACCTATTTTAGTGGAATCGCCGAATTACAAAGAGCTTGTAGTAAACAGTATCGAAAAAGAATTTGAAGAGTTCAAGGCGAATATAACAAGCCAGCCTGCGGACGAAGTTTTCCGAAGTAATTTCGAGATTTACGTCAGGTACGAATTGTATGAAGCCATTTGTGATGACGGCGATGACGGGTTGGAAGATGAGTATTATCGCGCGTTGTACACGGAAGCGGACAAGGGCGGGATTTTGAAAAATCTTTACGATGATTTTGTAAGTGCCGAAAATGCAAGTTTGAATACGCGTTATGACACGATTTTGTATATTAAGGATTATTGCGAACATTATCACGCGGATATTATGCAGGAAGAACAAATAAAAAAAGACGAAGCGCAGGCGGTATTTCTCGGAAAAGACGAAAACGGCGTTGCTTATTATCACTTCAAAGAAAGTTTGTCTTCTACAAATTTGCACGCCATTAAGGAGAAAGCCGACCGCTATGTAATCGTATCACCCGTTTGCTACATCGCACGCGATACCTTGAAAAAACATCATATCGACTTCTTGAAAGTCGGCAGAGATATTGGCGAAGATGAAACGCAGGAATTTACGGTAACGGACATTCAGAAAGCCGTGGAACGGAAACAGCGAGAACGAGAAACGGCAAAAGATAACATCTATTTGCATTCGGGAAGTTATGCGCAGGAACACGGTGAGTTGGACAAATACTTGTTATCTCACTCGTTGGACGAAGAGTGTATGCAGTCTATCGGACAGGCTATTTCCGACAACTATGCGGATAACCGTCTTGGAAAAGGTTTTGAACAAGACTTGATTTCCGAATACGGCTTGGAAAGAGTGAAGCACATTGTAACGACTCTGATCCGCCGTAGCGAATGGGACAGGCGATACTCAACGCAAAACAGAGAGTGGGCAAACAGTACGGCAGGATATGAGGATAAATCCGATGAAAACCACATTTATTCATCAGCGCACCCCGGACTGATCGATTTGTTCGCAAACAGGATAAGAAAAATCGAAAAGCAGAAAAAGGAGGAACACGAAGAGCAAATGAATGAGAACACGCGTGACTACACGAAAATCACTGCAAGGGGAGATAAGGTAGTCAACATCGAAAAAGACAAAAATGGCAGAGATATTGCGATTATCGACCGCACGGCAAGAGCAAACGGCGATTATACGGTTGCGATCGGGTATCATACCGACACAGGTGATTGGGAACAGGGCAGATATGGCTTTGATTCACAGAAAGAAGCAGAGTATTGGCGAAACAACGAATACTTGGCAGGAAAAGTGACGGAAAGACCGAAAATCGAGTACATAAAAGTTAATGTGGCGGACAACGCACTTGTCGGTTCAACGAATATGGGAAGCGTATTCAAAATGCCCGATAACGGCGAATACGCAGGATATGATTATTTTGTTTTCAAGGACAAAATAAAACGTTCCCGCCAAATCACGGACTTAAAAAGCGACAGTCGGGAACTTTGTTATGAACTTACTCTCAGAAAAGACTTTGGTATAGATATATTTAAAGGACGCGACGGTGACGAAGAATTGATTACGCTTACTGCGGAAGAATTTAAGAAAGCGGTTGACGGAACGACAAGTAAGGACTACGAAAGGCAAAACGACGATGACAAAAAGTGGTTTACCGCAAGTATTCCGATAGACGCGCTCAAACGCGAGTTGGCAGACAATTCGGTGTTTTATACGCCGCATAAAGAAAATTTCGGCGGTATGACGTATCTTATTCCGAATGCGTTTATCAGAGAAGATGAGCAAAGCCACAATGGGAATCTGCTTATTTATTTACCGCAAGATTTTGTGGTAAAAATGCAAAATCGTGACGGAACGAAAAAAAGGGAATTGTCGGCATACGACTATTGTGAACTTATAAACGATACGACTGCCGACTATTATAAACAAACGCAAGCGATAAACACGCGTAGAAACGAAAAGTTGAGCGATTGGAACTACGTTTCCATTCCCGAAAGAGCGAGGATTGCAGTTTACGACGATAGTACCTTATTCAAAATGCCGAACGGGGAATATCAAGATTACACTTATTTTATCCCGAACAAATGCGTAAAAGAAACCGCCGAAAAAGATATGATTCGTTTAGATTTGCATAACGATTACACGGTTCGGCTCGTAAACAATACGGGTAAAGAAAAGAAAACCGTGGATCTGTCTGCAAAGGAGTTTCGCACCGCCGTCAGAGGAAAAGACGAAAGCGCATACGGCGAGAGTTATAAAAAGCCGAGTTTGGAAGCCGAAATTACTATCGAGCAACGAGAAAGGGCGTTACGCAACGCTATTCCCGACGAGATGAAACAGCGACCGAATTGGGTTGTCGTAAAAGCGTGGTGGAACGCAAAAATGGGAAGGTACGCCAAACGCCCGATAAATTGTAATACAGGCGAGTACGCCGAAAGCGATAATCCCGAAACGTGGACAACCTTTGATAACGCTTTGAAATATTTAAGAGAGAAAGGCGGTACGACGATTGCTTACGCGCTTGACGGAAAGGATAAAATTGCGTGCTTGGACTTCGACGAATGCTACGACGAGAACAGGCTTCCGAACGAAACGGTCAAAGAGGCGTTGTCTAAATGCGGCGCAACCTATACCGAGCATTCGTTAAGCGGAGAGGGGTTTCATATCCTCGGCAAAACGAACGGTATGGACTTGCGAACGTTCTCAAAAGACGGTAGTTTGGAATTTTATCAGAAAGCCCACTTTATATCGCTGACGGGTAACGGAACGGTCTATACAAAACTTGAAAGTTTCGATACGCCCGAAATGAAAGAATTTCTTTCCCGCAAATGCGAGAAGCGCGAGGAATGGAAAGGCGTTTGCAAGGGGATAAACGGACTTTCTTCGATGTCGGATAAAGACGTGGTGGAAAAGGCGAGCGCGGCGAAGAACGGGGATAAATTCAAGCGGCTATATGCGGGCGAAGATTTACAAAACAATCACAGTAATTCGGATATGAGCCTTATGAACATTCTTGCCTATTGGTGCAACGGCGATAAAGAGCAAATGCTCCGTATCTTCGCCACGAGCGGATTATTCAGACCAAATAAATCGCCGGACTATTACGAGGGAACGGCAATCAAAGCTTTGCGCTCAATGCCCGTTAAATCGACGTATACGCCGACTATTCCCAAAAGTCCAGGCGGTAACGGCAAGCGATGATACGACTTTATCACGGCGACTGTCTGACAGTGATGAAAGAACTACCGGAGCAAAGCGTTGACCTTATTCTATGTGATCTTCCGTATGGTTGCGGCAAGACAAAACATAAGTGGGATAGGGAAATCGACCTGACAGAACTTTGGAAAGGATATAAGCGACTTTTGAAACCGGACGGTATCGTCTGCTTATTCGGAAACGAGCCTTTTACGAGCAAACTGATTCAGAGCAATACGGATATGTTTCGTTACAAAATGGTATGGGAAAAGGAAAGTCCGACGGGATTTCTGAACTCTAATTACAAGCCGCTGTCCCTGTTTGAAGATATTGTTGTTTTCAGCAAAGGGACGGTGGGCAGTAAGAGCAAACTGCCGATACGGTATTACCCACAGGGACTTATCCAAAAAGAACAAGTGAAACGAAACAGACCGAATTCGACGTGGAGAAGCGGTAAAGGATATGGCGGCAATAATAAACTCAATTCGGATACGGAATACGTTACGCATTATGCGAACTATCCGACGGATATGTTGAAATTTTCAAGAGATAGGAACGCCGTTCACCCGACGCAGAAACCTGTCGCGCTTCTCGAATACCTGATTAAAACCTATACGAAAGAGGGCGAGGCGGTAATGGATAACTGTATGGGGTCGGGAAGCGCGGGCATTGCCTGCAAAAACACGGGCAGACAGTTTATAGGTATCGAAGCGGACGATTATTACTTTCAGACGGCAAAAGAGAGAATAGAAAAAGCATAAAGGAGGACGAATATTTGAAGAAAAACAACATACGAGATACTCCCGTCATCGTAATTCCGAAAGGTTACACGATAGACGACCTGATGGACTTCGACGACGAGGGGTACGAGAACGGCGAGCCGGCAATGGTAGAGGAGGTGAAAGTTGTCTTTGAATAGTGAAGAAAAAAATGCGGCGTATGAGAAACTAACGCCGCAGAGAAAGCAACTCGTGGATAAGGTAATGGATAACCTTGAAAAAGGCAATCTCTTTTGGACGCAAGGTTGGGTATCGTCGGGCGCGCCGGAATCGGCAATTACGGGTAAGAAATATCGTGGAATCAACAACCTTTTTCTCTCGCTTATTGCAATGAGCGAGAACTACGGAGATAACCGTTGGGCGACCTTCAAGCAAATGGAAGAAAAGGGCTGGACGTTCAAAAAGGACGAAGAGGGCAAAAGTGCGGCAAAAGGCAAGGGCGCAACCGTCGAATACTACGAAATGCGCGACAAAGAAACGAAAAAGCGTTTCGATAGAAGCGTATTGGACGGCATGACTGCGAGCGAACAGCAGGAATACATGGATAAAAACGTGTATTGGTTGAGGAAGTTCTACCGCGTGTTCAACTGCTCGTTGATGGACGGCGTTCCGGCCAAGGAAAAACCGCTAATCGATATAAACGACCGAAACGAGCGAGCCGAAGCGATTCTTTCGTATTGGGATCAGAACGAATCGAAAATCGTATACGGCGGCAGTCAGGCGTATTACAAGGCGAGTAACGACGAAGTGCATTTGCCTAAGCGTGCGGACTTTAAGAGTATGCAGGAATTTTACTCGACGGCGCTGCACGAAATCGGGCATAGCACGGGACACGAAAGCAGGCTTAACCGAGATTTGTCGGGCGGATTCGGGAGCGAGAAATACGCAATGGAAGAACTCCGCGCCGAAATCGCGTCTATCTTTATGGAACAGGACGTTGGTATCGAAGCGAGCGAAGGCAGGCTTCAGAACAACGCGGCGTATTTGCAGTCGTGGAAAGAAGAAATCAAGGAGAACCCGAACGCTTTGTTTACGGCGATTACCGACGCGGACAAAATCGCGAAATACGTTTCGGAAAGAGAAAGAGCGTATCGGAGAGTGAACGACGTGCAATATTACGCAATTATCGAGGAAACGAACGCTTATTCCGAGCAGGTGTATAAATGCTGTATCTGCGACGAAGAGGGCGAGGTGAAGCCGCTTATCAATTACGCTTTTGCCGACCGCGAAGCCCTTGAAAAAGAGATAGATAAAGTTAAAGAACTCGATCTTTGGAAAGACAAGACCTTTGAAGAAGTGAGTATCGAAGAACTCAAAGAAAAAGGTAAAGCGGGCAAGGTAGAACAGGAGAAGTCAACGGAATACATAAAGCCGTCCGAACTTGTGGCGACGGAAGTTGCGGCGAAAGCCTTGCCCGTGAGTATGAAAGGGCGCGGTAGCGAAAGTCTGACAAGAATGAGCGACCGAGAAACGCTTGCAAGGGCGGAAGGGTATTACGCGAAAGACAGTAAATTCGCGGACTTATACGTCGGCAAAAACGTGATGAAAAATATTGAGCGGAGCGAGTCCGGACTGATGCTTCGGCTTGCGATGTTCTGCGGAAACGACGAGGAGCAACTGCTCCGTATCTTTAAGTCGTCGGGGCAATTCCGCGACGAAAAGCCGAACGCCTACTATATGAAACTTGCGAGCGAGAGTATGAAAACCATACGGGAAATGCGCGGTTCGATTGCCGCGGCACAAGAGAATAACGGTTTTACGAAAGGCAAAATCGGTATCAATTCAAAAAGATAAAAACAAATAAAAAAACAGGGAGTAAAAAACAATGAGAAACAAATTTTTCAAATTCAACGAGAACTATGCAAAGGTCATCAAACATCTTGACGACAGACAGGCGGGACAGTATGTGCGAGCGATTTCAGACTATGCGTTCGAGGGCAAGACTTACGGCGGTAAAGACACGGCGGTGAAAACGGCGTTCACGCTCACCAAGCAGATGATCGACGACGAAAAATTCTATCGCGAAAAGGGCAGGCTCGGCGGTCAGAAAATCGCGGAAAGAAAGAGAACCGATGACGGACAGACCGAATCCGATACGGTGTTAAAATCGGTTATCGAAACGGTGGTTGCGAGCGAACTTTTGAATAGTCTTCTCGGCGGTCAGGGCGAAAATACCGAAGCCGAAAAAGCGTGACCACGAATAAAATCTTGATGCATTCTGCCTCAAAAAAACAAAGACCAGCTATTAAAAGTCAAGCGAAAACACGCAGAAAAGATAAAAATTTTTTAGAGTAAAAAACTCTACGACAAAGAGCCGTTTTGTAAGAAACGGCTGAAAGATTAACGAATAAAAACGGGATTAGTTTTTTAAGACCGGTGAATAAGGTTTTTTAGATTTCATGATTGCCCAGACGATAATGCAGAGTTTTCTTGCGACGGCGGTCGTAGCGCAGCGATGGGTTTTCCCCCTTGCCCGTAATCTGGAATAGTAATCATAAAGAGCCGGATCGCACTGTAAAGACATAAAAGCTGCCATCCATAAAGCTCTGCGCAAATACGGAGATCCGCGCTTAGATATTTTGTTTTTCGAGGAATTGAACTCGCCCGATTGTTTTACCGAAGCGTCTAATCCGGCATAGGCTACGAGTTTAGAGGAGTTTTCAAAACGATTAATGTCTCCGATTTCGCTGACAATAACACTTCCGAGCATCGGACCGATTCCGCTTATAGTGGTAATAATTCCGTATTCGGACTGAGAAAGAAGTTTTTCCATTTCCGCGTCAACATCCGAAAGTTGGTTTTCCATGAACTCTATCTGAGCAAGCAATTGTTTAAGTTCGAAGGAGAACGCGTCGATGGCATAAGAAATACCGATGGAAGATTGTGCGGCGGTTTTAATCAATTCGGCTTTTTCTCTTCCATTACGGCCACGACTGACTTTGAGCAATAGATTAGTCAATTTAGTGGTGGAAATATCCATAAATTCGTCGGGTGTAGAAAATTGTTCGAGCAGTTGCTTGCTGGTTTTACCGAAAACGTCCGAAAAAACGCCGGTATATTCGGGAAAAACCTGATCGAGTATCGCAATGACCTTCTTCTTAAGGCTACCGCAAATATCGCTGATAGACAAACGGAAACGCGTCAGATTTTTGAGAGCAAGCATATTCTCATCGGGGATATAAGTTTCGGAATACCTGCCGAACCTTGTAAAATCCGCAATGAGAAGGCTGTCGAGATTGTCGTTTTTAACCTTACGAATGGTAATTTCCCGGAAAGCGGCAGTCTGGATTGGATTGAACACCTTAACGTCAAAACCGTTTTCGATAAGGAAGAAATACAATGGATACCAGTAGTGCCCTGTGGATTCCAGACCGATGATGCAATCGTTTTTTTCGATAGCGTTAGATTCGACAGCGGATAGAAATTTCGTAAAACCGTCCGAAGAGTTTTTGAAGTTGAACGGCTTTACGATGACGTTACCGGAAATATCCGTAACGGCAGCTTGGTGGGAACGTTTCGCAACGTCGATACCGATAAAGAACATAAAATACCTCCGAGGTAAAGAATAGGTGAACAGAGAATCCTCTAAGACTACGCCGGTACAGACTGGTTAGGAAAAGGGACAAAAACTGTCATCCAGCTTATTCGCACAATCACGTAGAGAAAGAGTCGTAACTCTTCGCTGGAAGATCTAAAGTCTTAAGCAGGATAGCTACGACCTCTATTCACATGAAAATTATAACACAAACATTTAATCAGGAAAATCAATATGAAATATTTATGTTGCAATTCAACTATATTTTACCAGCAGGATAAGGAAAATGCAACATTCGGCATTTTCGGACGGTGAAGCAAGCGGGATACCCGCTTCTTCTTTGGGAGGTGGTAACTATTCGAGGAGAGAGAAATACAGACAAGAAAACCCGTAAATTCATAACCATAACGGATATGTCTATGTGGGAATATATCGACAAAATTATGACTCATCCGGACTACGATAAAAGTTTCAATAAAGTCATAAATTCCGCTTTGTTGTTCGGTTTGCCGATATTGTATAAACGGCTGTTCGATACGGTGGAAATCGACGGGGAAGAAACGCCCGTAAGCGTTCCGAACGAGTATAACGAGGACGCGTTTTATTTCCAACTGATACGGCTTATGAAAGAAATGCTCGCAAACGAAGTGATCACAAAATCGGTCGTATGCTCGCTATTCAACGAGCGAGCGGCGGCATTGCAGGGCGGAAAATCGGACGTTGATTCGCTCGTAAAAGGTTTTTATCAGGACACGCCGGACTATCTCGTAAACGAGGAGATACGAATGTTAAAGGACGTGGGGAGGTAAAGAAAAACGGACAATCAACCTATTATTCTGAATATAAAGTATACGCCGTATGAACTCGGCAGAAAAGTAAGCGGACTCGAAAGAGAAGCCCACAGAGCGGAACGTTCCTTCTTCGATATGACGGGCGGCGAGAACGTATATAAGTACATAACGACGGAGGGTAAAGTCGCGGGCAAAAAGACGGGGAAAATAACCGCGCTCGAATACCTGCAAAAGTCAACGGGCGTATTTAACGGCGGCGGACTTTTATCGGAAGAAAAAGTCGCGGAAATGAAAGAACGATTGAAGAATAACAAGGGCAATATATGGCACGGTTTCGTGTCGCTCAATAAAGAGCAGTCGTATAAAATCGACACGCCCGAAAAGTGTATCGGTATGATAAAAGCGACGTTCGGACAATTTTTTCAGGACGCGAAGTTAGATAAAAAGAATATCGACCTGATGTGCGCGTTGCATTTAGACCGCCCCGACCATCTGCATTTTCATTTCGTGTTTTGGGAGAAAGAACCGAAATACAAAGGTAAGGACGGAACGCTTTCATACAGGCGCAAAGGTAAAATTGAAAAAACGGCGATAGATAATTTGTTCGTTCGGCTCGGAATGTATGTAGACGACGGCAGGGACAGGCTGTATAAATCGAGAGTGGAGGCAATCAGAGCGCTTCGGGGTATGACGGCAATCAAGAGAGTAATGGTAAGCAAGGACGAAATCAAACAAGAGATAATCTCGCTTGCCAAAGACTTGCCGAAAACGGGCAGGCTTACTTACGGCAGTAAAGATATCACGGCATACAAAGGGCGGGTAGATAACATAGTCGCAATGTTAATCGGCTATGACGGGCAGGCGCGCAAGGCTCACTTAAAGTTTATGCGGGAACTCAAACGCAAGGAAATGCTCATAAAAAGCATTTGCGGCAAGAACTTTGCCGTCACGGATAAAAATATATCCGCAGAGGAAATCGAAAAGAATTTTTCAAAATATCACAACAAGATAGACGAAAGCAAACTTACGATTTTGCGGGATATAGAAGCCGATTATAAAAGGCGGCAGGGCAATCTTGTGCTGGGGCTTGCGAAAGTTATAAAGCCCTACGTTCGGGACAAGCCTAAAACCTTAAAGTTAAAGCCGAACGATAAACAATACAAACGCCGCCGCGCGATAGCGACATACAACGTCCGTTCTCTTTTCAATAAATTTTTGCGCTCGTTCGCGGATGACAGCGAACTACTTGAGCGGGACTTTTCGCACCGCTTGCAGGACATCGAAAAGGAAATGGAAGAAGAGCGCAAAAGAGAAAACGGCGAAAAAACGGAGGTGAATTACAAAGATTGAACAGAAAAGATATAACAAGGCACAAAAAGAGAAAAAAGAATAAACTCCAACTTCTGTTTTGGGGAATACTCTTCGCCTTTGTAGCCGTACTCGTTATGTATCTGTTTTCGCTCGGCGGGAAAAGCATAGGCGAGATATTAAGCTACAAAAACTATTGGCTTTCCGTCGGCGTGGCGAACGGCTTAATACTCATAGGGTATCTTATGATGTATCGAGTGGACGCGCAGAACATAGCGCTTGATGAAAACGACTTGGAAGATACCGAATGGCTGTCGGTGAAAAGGCTTAAAAAACTCAAAGAATTTCAGGTTTACGACTATAAATCGGCAGAGGAAAAAACGGATGGTATCGTCATCGGCGCGGAGAAAAAGGGCGGAAGCGTTGAAGTAATAACGACAAGTCAGTTGCACGCTTTAATCGTCGGAACGACGGGTAGCGGTAAAACAACGGGCTTTGTCGATCAGAATATAGCGGTACTCGGCAAAAGCAATGGCAAACCGTCAATCGTCATAAGCGATCCGAAAAAGGAACTGTACGAAAAGCACGCAAGAACGCTCGAAAAGGAAGGGTACAAAATATCCGTGTTGGATCTCAGAGAACCGTACTCGTCGGAGAGATGGAATCCGATGAACGTGCTTCTTCGCCGTATCAGGCTCGTGAAAGACCTTGAAAACAACTTACAGCAGAAAGACGGCAAGTATTACGGAGCGGGCGAAGTGTTCTTGTCTTACAGGGACGCGAGAACGCGTATGCAGGAACTCAAAGACGAGATATACGAAAACGCGCAAGACCTTGTATATACGCTTTGCCCGGTACAGAACAGAGATCAGCCGACTTGGGAGCATGGCGCGAGAAACCTTATCTTCGGTTTCGTCCTTGCAATGTGCGAGGACTGTATAAAGGGTAGAATCGACGAAAGCCAACTCGTGTTGTTCAACGTCTATCACAATATCACGAAGTATTGTTCGGAAGATACAACCGCGCTTCGCAACTACCTGATTGAGGGGCGCGACGAGTTTTCAAAAGTAAGAGGCTTGGTAAATACCGTGCTTATCACTTCGGACAAAACGCTTACTTCGTATCTTTCGGAAGTAAACAGTTATATGCAACAACTTTCCGACGACGGCATTATGTCGATGACAAGCGAGAACGATTTGGACGTCGTGAATATGGACGAAAGTCCGAACGCGGTATTTATTATCGTGCCGGATGAAAGATTTACAAGACACCGTTTCGTAACGCTTTTCATTACGCAGATGTACAAAGAACTCGTAGAAAAGGCAAATCTGAACCTACGCCGAAACCAAACGGAAACGGCAATTCTGAAACGCAACACTTACTTTGTGTTAGACGAGTTTGCGAACCTTCCGAAATTCGAGAATATCGAGGGAATGGTAACGGTAGCGCGTTCGCGCGGCATACGGTTTTTGTTTGTGTTGCAGTCGTATTCGCAACTGACCGCAAAGTATGGCAGGGATGTGGGCGACATTATAAAGACAAATTGCAACGTCAAAATTTTTATTGGCTCGGACGACAGCGAAACCCGAAAAGAGTTTTCGGAACTTTGCGGACAGAAGAAAATCAAGCAGTTCTCGGTCAATACCAACGCGGATAATCCCGCAAGCTCGTCAACGGGAGCGACTTTACAACCGCTTATTTCGGTGGGTATGCTTGAAAGATTGAACGGCGACGAGAAAGGCGACGCGATTGTTTCGGTCAGGGGATATGAGCCTATATGGACGGTGTTTACTCCGTCGTATGAACTTAAAAAGGTTTATTTTCCCGAAGGTAAAGCGGCAATCGGCAAGCGCGAAGTCGTGCTGTTTGAAAAAGAGAACTACGTTTTCGACATCACGGGCGACGAGGGGCAAAAGATCGAAGATAAGCTTTCCGAACTCATCGAAGAGCAGGAAGCGGAAGAAGCGAGAGCCGATGAATACGACAAAGCAAAACGTATAGCCGAGGCAGATGAAGCGTGGGATAAAGTTGCCGCAGAAATAAACGCCGAGGTGGACAGAATCTGCGCGTATCTCGACGGAAGAGATACGAAAGCGTTGAAACAGGCGGCTTGGGAAAATAAAGCGGGACTGCTTCTTACGATTACCGAACACTATGAAATGAGCGTTGCAAATAAAATGCGGCTCGCGGCGGATAGAATACAATTAAAACTTCTGCCGAAAATGAAACAAATACAAGAACAAGCGAAAAGATAGCTTGAAAGGAGGAATCATTTGAAAAAACTAAAATTCATTTTGTCGGCGTTAATGCTGACGGTGTGTATGAGCGCGTTTATCGGCGGTGGAGGCGTAGCCGCATTTGCGGACGAACCCGAAGAACCCATAACCGAGTGTGCGCACGAATACACGGAAGAGGTGGTGGAAGGCACTTGCACTACGAAAGGGTATACGCGATATACCTGTACGCTTTGCGGCGATACTTACACCGACAATTATACCGAGGTGAACGGGCATAAATTCGGGGAAATTGTGATCGAACCGACCTGTACGCACAGAGGGTATACGATTCATTATTGTAAAGAGTGCGGATACGAATATTCGGATAGTTACGTTCCCGCGACGGGACACGCGTATGAAGCCGAAGAACATCCCGTAACCTGCACGGAAAACGGATATACGCTTTACACTTGCAAAAACTGCGGCGACGAATATACGGTGGACGGCGAAGAAGCAATCGGACACGATTACGAGGTAAAGACGGTCGGCAGAACGTGCGAGTCTTATGGTTATACGGTACATACCTGCAAGAATTGCGCGGACAGATACGTTACCGACTATGTAAAACCCGCAGGACACGACTTTGAAAAGACTGTCGTAAAAGCGGAAGAGGGGAAAGTCGGTTATACGAAATACACCTGCAAAACGTGCGATTATAACTATGTTTCGGACTTTGTAACGAGCGGCGACGACGGGTATATCGAAGAAAATCCCGATACGCCGACCGAGCCTGAACAGCCCGACAAACCGACAGAACCCGATAAACCCGGAAATCCGGATCAGCCTGAAAATCCCGATAAACCAGAAAATCCCGACGAGCATACGCACGTTTATTTTTTCGACGCGGTAGTAAGGGAACAGGAAAAGACGATGACGGTATCTTACGTTTGCGAGTGCGGAGATAATCGCACCGAGTTCGTGAAAGCGGAATTTACGAGTGCGGACGACGGAAGCGGCGTTGTGCTGATTCCGGGCGAAAACGGAGAACTCGACTTTGCGGTACTTGAAGGGAAATATATCGTTACCGTAACGAACGATAACGGCGAGGAACTGATGGTTTACGAGGTAAATTTGGCGAAAAACGAACCTAAACCCGTCGAACCCGAACAGCCCGATAAACCGACCGAACCCGAAACGCCGGATAAACCTGACGACAAGCCGAACGAGGATAAACCGTCCGAGCCTGAAACGCCCGATACGCCGTCCGATTCCGGAGCGGACAAGCCGTCGGATACGGAAAAGGAAGAAAAGAAAACTTCCGCCGCAGTCATATTGCTGCCGATTCTTCTCGTACTCGGCGCAGGCGCGGTGGCAACTCTCGTCGTTCTCAAAAAGAAGAACGGCAAAAACAAAAAATCTGAAAATAAAAAGGAGCAGAAATAATCTATGAATAATTTACTTGCAGCAACCCTTGATGAAAATTTACAGGGAATCGTTACCAAATTGCAGTCGCTTATGGACAGCTTTTGGATTTACAGTGCGACTCGTTCCTGAGTGAAAAGCTTAGGCACAATAAAGGTTAAAAACCTTGATTTGAGAACTGACAATCTGATGAGTGGAATAACGGAGTAACGCCCCGAAACGCTCACTCTAATACTCCGACTTGCCGTACAAAGAGAAATCTTAACGGTAAGAAGCTCGGTGAAGTCGGCTGAAAATAGCCGTATGCCAAGTAAAAGGCAACGAAATCTGTCCGGAGGCGGACGGTGCTATCGACAGGTCGGGAGTCTATAAATTATCTATGGTTAGAATGTCTGAAAAAGACTGACGAATTCGCGAATGTACGGGTCTAAACCAAAACTATATAGAAATGTGTAGGATGATAAAATCGTCGCTAATGTGGTTAAGTAAAAGTTGTAAATATGAAAGACCATAATACGTTACAGGCGTATTCAAGTTAGCAGGCTTAAAGCGGAAACCTAAGGATAAATGTAAAGATAGGATTATCGGAACGAGGAAAGGTACCGAGCGTAACAGCAGACAGACGAAGAATGATAAGCTGTCGAATCGGTGCTGAAAAGCAGAGCTCGAATCAATGAAGCTTTTGTAATGAAAGTGGAGAAATGGGCTCAAGTCGTATGTAAGAACAAATACTTCATCAATCATATAAGGATTGCGAGTAAGACAAAAAGGGTCACTCAATCAAGCAAAACGAGGAGGTGATGCCTTATGCCTAAAAAGATTAAAGAAAAGCAGTTATGTGTTGAAGATTTACGCCACGCCGAATATTACGGAATGCAGAAAACTTTTGACAACCTATATGCGGACAGCAAAAACGGAAAGATATTCACCAATCTTATGGAACTAATATTAAGCCGTGAAAACATACTTTTAGCGTATAGGAACATCAAAGCAAACAGCGGAAGTAAGACGGCGGGAACGGACAAACTCACGATAGATTCAATCGGGAGAATGTCTGCGGAAAAGGTCGTGGAAAAAGTCCGCTTTATAATAAGCGGAACTAAACACGGTTACAGACCTAAACCCGTAAGGCGAAAGGAAATGCCGAAGCTAAACGGAACAACGAGACCGTTAGGAATACCTTGTATATGGGATAGACTTGTACAGCAATGTATAAGACAGATATTAGACCCTGTATGTGAAGCGAAATTCAGTCATAACAGTTACGGATTCAGACCGAATCGAAGTGCGAAGAACGCAATGCGCAGAGTGTATAACTTAATGCAGTTGTCAAGATTGCACTATGTTGCGGAATTTGACATAAAAGGTTTCTTCGATAACGTCAATCATTCCAAACTGATAAGGCAGATATGGGGTTTAGGAATACGGGACAAACATTTGATATATCTCATAAAACAGATACTTAAAGCACCTATAAAAATGCCTGATGGTAAACTGGTATATCCTGATAAAGGAACGCCGCAAGGCGGTATAATCTCGCCGCTCCTTGCAAACATAGTTCTGAATGAATTAGACAAATGGATAGAGAGTCAATGGCAATCTAATCCACTGACTCAAAAAATTGCGTCTACAAGGTGTAATGGAAAGGAATATCCGCGATACAGATTACTTGAAGCGACAAGATTAAAGAAGATATTCATAGTAAGATACGCCGACGATTTCAGGATATTTTGCAGAAACAAGGACGAGGCAGGGAGAATAAAAGCCGCTACGACTCAATGGTTAAGGGAACGACTTCGGTTAGAAGTGTCTCCTGATAAAACAAGAGTCGTGAATGTAAGGCAAAGATATATGAATTTTCTCGGTTTCAAGGTAAAACTTTTTCCAAAAGGCGATATATACATAATTCGCTCACACATCTGCGACAAACAAATTAAAAGACAAAGTGAAAAATTAAAAGACCAGATAAGGAACGTGGCAAATCCCCGTAACGGATATAGCCAGACGGACGAGGCTCGACTTTATAATTCAATGGTAATGGGGCTGCACGAATATTATTGCACGGCAAGTTGTGTAAGTGCGGACTGCAATTCCATAAGGAACAAAGTAGAGCGAACACTCGTAAACAGAATGCAGAAAAGTATGAATTACCAATTAACCGACAAAGGACGGGAATTGACGGCATACGAAAAGGAAAGGTACGGAAAATCCAAACTGCTCAGATATCTGAAAGGTTGCGGAGAGCCGTTATATCCTGTAAGTTATGTCAGATATGAAAATCCAATCGGGATACAAATGGGATTCAGTTGTTATATACCGCAAGACAGGAACAAGATACACGCGGATTTGAGGCTTAATACAAAACTTTTGCACCGAATAATGTTGCAAAAAGTAAACGGAGAAAGTGTCGAGTATGCGGATAACAGACTGTCGCTCTTCTGTGCGCAATGGGGCAAATGCGCTGTTACGGGAAAAGAGTTCAAAAACGTTTCTGAAATTCATTGTCATCATAAAATCCCACGTTGTATGGGCGGTGACGACGGATATTCAAATCTTGTGCTCGTAGATAGAAGAGTTCACGAACTTATACACGCCACAAATCCGAATACGGTCGGGAAATACAAAACTTTGTTAGGTTTGAAAAATAACCAAATAGAAAAACTTAATGTCTTGCGAGAAAAAGCAGGACTGGATAAAATCTTTTAGGTTGATTGTATAGAAGTAAAAATTTTACAGACGATGGAACGCGGAATGCGGCGAAAGTCGCACGTTCCGTGTGAAGGAGGGGAAAAGTCTGAGATAATTTCAGGGACTTACCTATTCCTATTCGTAATGGCACTCGCGGCGGTGGTCGTAATCTGGGGCGCATACGTCGGTATCAAAATCGCAATCGCGCACAAAAACGAAGAGAAAATCAATGCTCGTGATATGGTTAAAAACCTTATCATCGGTATCGTTATTATCTTTGTCGTAGCAATGGGCGCGCCGCTTCTTATCAACGGACTTTCCGCTTGGGTAACTGCGTAAAACGGCGTCTTTCGGGTTCAGGCTGTGTCAGGCTTACGCAGACGTTACGGTTACATACGCCTATGTATGCGCCTTCACGTCCTTGCGCGCCTTCCTTGCCTGATTCCCGAAATACATCCGTTTTATAAATACGGGGCGGTAGGCGAAAACAACGTTTGCCGCCCTTACTTTATCTTAAAGGAGGAGCAGAATGCTTATATTTTTTCAACAGTTATGCTTGCTTCTTTTTCTGTGGCTTCTAAAACTTGTAGACGGACTGATGGAGATATTCTCGGCAATATCGGGAATCACGGACGTAACGTATAAAGGCGAAAAGGTCAATATCATCGAATTTTTGGCGGGCGATAGCACGGTAAATACAATCTTTTGGTGCATTTTCATTTTGGCGATAGGGCTTACTTGTATCTTTACAATAGCCGCGCTTATCAAAAATATGATTAACTCGCAACGAAACGTATCGACTATCGTCGGTAAGTTCTTTTTGGCACTTCTCGGCACAATGGCTATGCTTACCGTCCTGTTCCTGATTATCCTTATATCCAACTCGTTGCTCGTGCTTGTATCGCAGATCTTTCAAATCGGGAATACGACGAAATTATCAAGCGCATTGTTCAACGCCTGCGCGGGCGATTGGATAAACGGGTATTCGGTGTCCGAGTTCGATATATCACGGCTCGGCGTGAAAGAGATTTTCGGTGATTATACCACGGGTTTCGTATTTCCCGACAAATGGAAATATAACGGAATGGTCAATCCCGACAAGTTCTTGTATCTACCGTCGCTCATTTCAGGCGTTGCGCTTGCAATCGCGCTTGTGGTTGCCGTTCTCAACTTGGCGAAAAGGGTATACGAAATCATTTTTATGTACTTCGTAATGCCTATGAGTATGTCAACGCTTCCGCTCGATGACGGAGCGAGATTCAAGACTTGGCGCGAAACGTTTATAACGAAAATCGTGATTGCTTACGGAACGGTGTTCTCGGTAAATATCTTCGTTCTGCTTCTGCCGCTTATAACAAGAATGAGAATAGACGAAATCAGTGGGTTTGGTAATTCAATGTTCCTTATCTTTATGATAGTCGGCGGAGCAATGGTTATCCCGGCAGGGCAAGCGCTCTTTTGTAAACTGTTCGGACAGGCGGACGATATGCACGCAGGCGGCAACTTCTTACGCTCGGCGTTTTACGGTTCGCGTATGGTCGGAGCGGCAACGTTCGGCTTGGCTCATAAAATCATTCACGGCGGCGCGAGTGTCGGAAAAGCAATCTCGAATCACAGGAAAAACAAAGCAGACAGTAGTGGCGGAGGAGATAATTCGGACAAGTATTCCGAAGATAAAACCTCTGCCGAAACAACGGAAAGTTCGGAAAGTAGCGGAGGTGAAAGCACAGAATGAGAATAATTCCGAAGAAAATCAAAGTAAAAAACACGGTATGGAAATGCTATTCGATGGCAGACGTAATCGTTGCGTTGATCGTGTTTGCAATTATTTTCGTTGCAATCACTTCGGGCGCATTCGCGTTTGCCGTAATTATGGGACTGCTTGCGGTGGTAATGTTTATGCCTACGCAGGACGGCATTTTCTATTCGTGTATCTTGGAAAACATAAAATTCCTGTTTGCGAAAAAGGTTTATACCGAAAACGCAGACAAACAGAAAGAACGCGTGGACGCGCTCTTAAACCTGAAAGACATCAAGGAAAACGGGCTTATCGAATACAGCGGCGGATACTTCGGCAGAGTAATCAAAGTCGGACAAAAGAATTTCGGTATCGAGGACGTCGTTCAGCAGAATATCGACATCGATTATCTTGCAAACGCCCTTAAAATGCTCGACGGCACGCAATGTGCGGACATTATAAAAATAGACCGTCCCGTAAACTTGGACAACTTCGCGCAAGACCTGTTCGGCAGGCTTGCGGAAATGAAAGAAAGCGTAGACGGGGAACAAGTCAGAGAGATAAAAACGGCTATTTTGCGTGAGCGAATCGACCGTATCGACAAGATGAATAATATCCGCAAACAGTATCTTTCGGACTATTATATCGTCGTTTACGGCAGAAACGAGCTCGACCTTGAAAATACGACAATCAACGTTGCAAGTGAAATCAATAAATGCGGACTGAACACAAAACTGCTTGGCAGAAAGGAAACGGCGATATTCCTGAAATACAGTTTTTCGCGTAACTTCGACGAACGAGAAATCAAAGAAATCGAAGATAATCGACTTATAGCGTGGGTAAAGCCCAAAAAGGTGGAGTTCAGAGCCAACAGTTATACGATGGACGGAACGCAAGCGGCGGTATTTGCTATTGCGGATTATCCGTTACGAGTTCGTAACGCTTGGGGCGCGGACGTGTTTAATATTCCGAACACGAAAGTGGTTCTGCACGTTAAGCCCGTGGATAAATTCAAGGCTATAAAACGTATCGACAAGTGTATCGGCGAAATGGAAACAAAACAAATTCTTTCCGAAAAGGCAAGCGAAGCAAACAGCGCGGAAACCCACAGAGAAACAATGAACGCGCTTTTAGACAGTCTGCAAACGGAAAACGAGTCGCTTCTTGACGTTACGCTTACTATTACGGCGTATAACTATCTCGACGACGATAACTACAAAAAATCAGTTCGCCGTGCGATTATGTCGGGTAATTTCAAGCCGTCCAACCTTTACGGCTTGCAGATAGAAGGTTTCAAATCGTCGGCAATTTCGCCTGTGAGTACGCTTAAAAACTATGAGCGCGGTATCAACAGTTCGTCGCTTGCGGCGGTGTTTCCGTTCGTCCGCACGTTCGTTATGGACGACGGCGGTATTATGCTCGGAGAGAACAAGGCAAACGGCTTTCCGTTTATCTTCAATATATGGAAACGCGGAAATCTGTATCAGAACAGTAACGGTATGATTATAGGTAAATCGGGTTCGGGCAAATCGTTCTTCTTAAAATCGCTTATCGCAAACGAGTGGGCGAACGATACGAGGGTAATTATACTCGATCCCGAAGCCGAGTATCTGACCTTGACGAAAAACTTGTCGGGAAATCTTATCGACGTCGGCAACGCAAAAGAGGGCAGAATCAACCCGTTCCATATATATAAAATTCTTACCGAGGACGGCTTGCCCGCAGATCCGATCGTAACGTTTAACACGCACCTGAAAATGCTTGAAAGTTTCTTCAAGATCGTTTTCGTGGGCGCGAACAGCGACGTTATCGAGCTTATAAACAACCTTGCGGTGGAAGCGTATGCGAGAAAAGGAATCTATGAAACAACGGATTGTACGCAGCTCAATGCCGAGGATTTTCCGCTGTTTACCGACTTATTGGCGGTCTTACGGGAAAAGAACAAGGAAGAAACGGACGGTCTGACTTTGCGGGATATGCGGACGGCGGAACTGTATTTGCAGAAATTCGTAAGCGGCAGATATTCGGATATTTGGAATGCGCCGTCTACGTTGAAAGTGAATGCCGACTTGATAGACTTTAACTTTCAGTCGTTGTTTGCAAACAAGAATAACACCGTAGCCAACGCGCAAATGTGTATGACACGTTCCTATGTGAAAAGCATAGGCATAAGCAAAATCTAAAATATAAAGAAAAAGGACTTTGTATCAATGCTTAGAGAACTGATATTTCGATTGGTGGAATGACGGGGTAACGCCCTGAAACGCCTACCTAATACTCCGATATGCAATAAATTGTGTAATCAATATATTGTATAAAGCTCGGTGAAGTCGGCAGAAATTTACCCAAACAGTTTGGAAACAAAGCTGTGGAAAGTTGTTTGGAGGCAAACAATGTCAATGATATGTCGGGGTTCTATAAAATACCTATGGTGAGAATGTTATTTAATTAACTGACGAATATCCGAAAGTAAGGGTCTATAGAGCGAAATGGTAGAAATGCCATTCTCCACAAGTTGTGGGGGTATGTGAGGTTGAGTAAAACTGCATTTTATGAAAGACCTTATAACTTTACAGGAGTTATCAAGCATACAGGACTAAAGGATACACCTAAGGGTATATGGAAAGATAGAAATATTGGAACGTGGAAAGGTTGAAACGTGGAGCTATTACAAGCAATGAAACGGTTGCAGAGAAAGAAATATGACAATCTGCATTTGTTCAACTGAGAGCGACGACACAGTACCGATGAAACAGTGATAATAAGCTGTTGAGGGATAGTCGTCAGTCATTTATATATTAAAGAAAACTAAATATTTAATCTCAAAGGTTCGAGTAAGACTAAGAAAAGCGAAATCTAAAGAAAAGGAGAGTAACTGACTTTGACAAATGAGAACGAAAAAGAAAAGCAAATTAAGGAACGCAGAGTATTATGATATTCAACAAGAATTTGATGAATTATATAAGAAAAGTAAAAAGAATTGCAAATTTACCGACTTGCTTTCGATAATAACAAGCGAAGAAAATATTAAACTTGCGTATCGAAATATAAAGAAAAATCACGGTAGTAAAACTGCTGGGACAGACGGTAAAACAATTCAAGACCTTGAAAAATGGCAGACCGAAACACTCATTAACCATATAAGGAAAAAGTTGGAATATTACGAGCCACAAGCAATACGCAGAGTGGAAATACCAAAGCCAAACGGTAAGAAAAGACCGCTTGGAATACCGACGATAATGGATAGACTTATACAGCAATGTATATATCAAATATTAGAGCCGATAGCAGAGGCAAAATTTCACGAACGCAGTAATGGTTTTCGTCCGAATAGAAGTACGGAACACGCAATAGCCCAAGTCTATAAAATGGTGCAAACACAACAGTTGTATTATATAGTAGATATTGATATAAAAGCGTTTTTCGATAATGTTCAACACGGGAAATTATTAAAACAAATGTGGCAAATGGGTATTCAAGATAAAAAGCTGTTAAAAATCATTTCAGTAATGCTAAAAGCTGAGGTTGCAGGGATAGGTTTTCCCGAAAAGGGAACACCGCAAGGAGGTATTATTTCTCCCTTATTATCTAACATAGTTCTAAACGAATTGGATTGGTGGATAGCAAGTCAATGGGAAACAATGCCAACAAAACACGAATACCAAGGCAGAAAAACAAGAACAGATAATTCGTCGAAATATCGAGCATTAAGAAGTTCTAAATTAAAAGAATGTTATCTTGTAAGATATGCGGACGATTTCAAAATCTTGTGCAAACACCATAATGATGCAAAACGGTTGTTTATTGCAACACAAAAATGGTTAAGGGAAAGGCTTGGACTTGAAATCAATACGGAAAAATCAAAAATCATAGATTTAAGAAAGAATTATTCTGAATTTCTTGGATTTAAGATAAAAGTACACCGTAAAGGTAAACGGCACGAGCAAAAAGTAAAATACACAATACATTCCAGAGTTTCGGACAAAGCAATAAAAAGAATTAAAGATACAACGTCGAGAATAATAAAAAGAATTGAATTTCCAAAAGACGAAAAGAAAGAGGTTTATGCGATAGACTTTTACAATTCGTTTGTAATGGGAGTACATAACTATTATTGTTTAGCAACTTGTGTCAATAAGGATTTTGATAAAATCGCTTTTCACGTCAGAAAGAGATTGCGAAACAGACTTAAAAGTCGATTGAGCCGAAAAGGTGTTATTCAGTATAAATACATAGAGGAAGAGTACGGAAAAAGTAAAGAAATAAGGTTTATTCACGGCAAAGCTATTATTCCGCTTGGGTATGTGCAACATCAAAATCCAATGTGGAAAAACGGTAAAGTCAATAAATATACCCCTGAAGGAAGGAAAGAAATACACAATCAACTACAAAAAGTGAATCTGAATATCCTTCATTATTTAATGCGAAATCCGAACGAAAACCAAAGTGTAGAATACAATGATAACCGATTGTCGCTATACTGCGCAATGCAAGGAAAATGCGCTATTACAAAGACAATATTAGAAAAAGATAATATTCATTGTCATCATATTATACCAAGAAAAGACGGTGGTGGGGATAATTATCAAAATCTATTATTGATAGACAAAAGGGTACACATTTTACTGCACGCAACAAAAGCGGAAACAATCGAAAAATATCTTGGAATTCTCAATTTAAGTAAAGCTCAATTAAATAAGCTCAACGCTTATAGGGCTACGCTTAATTTAAACGCAATAGAAACAAAGTTCTCTTTGTAAATTAAATATATTAGTACGAAATATATAAATGATGGAACGCCGTATGACGGGAAACTGTCACGTACGGTGTGGAGTGGGGGAAAACTCGGAGATAATATCAAAGAGTTACCTATCACTATTGCTTGTTTTCCGTTTTATTGAGCAGGAAGTCATTAACGCAAGGGAAGCGAACAAAAGCGGGAAGAACTTGCGAACGCTTATCATCGCCGACGAGGCGCATTTATGTACGACACGTTCCTATGTGAAAAGCATAGGCATAAACGTAATCTGAGATATAAAGAAAGAGGACTTTATATTAACGTTTATAGAACTGATATTTCAAATAGTGGAATGAAGGGGTAACGCCCTGAAACGCTAACCTAAAACTACGATATGCGGAAAATAGTGCAACCGAAAATCCGTATAAAGTTCGTTAAAGGCGGCAGAAGTTTGCCCAAACAGATTAAGAAAAAAACGCTGTGGAAAATTGCTTGGCGGCAAGCGACGCAAATGATATGCCGGGGGTCTATAAAATATCTATGGTTAGAATGTTGCAAGAATGCAACTGACGAATATCCGAATGTACAGGTCTATAGAGCTAAATGGTAGAAATGCCATTGCCTGTGAAAACGGGTGTGTGTGGGGTTAAGTAAAAATACAGGTTATGAAATACCTTATACCGTTATAGGCGGTATCAAGCGCACAGGACTAAAGGATAAACCTAAGGATATATGTAAAGATAGAAATATCGGAACGTGGAAAGGTTGAAACGCAGAGCCGTTGCAGGCATAGAAGCGTTCACAGGGAAAATCAAAAAAAATGACTAACCTGTGTTAATTCAACTGAGAGCGACGGTAGAGTACCTATGAAACAGGGATAATAACCTGTGGAGGGAAAGCCGTTAGTCATTCAAATTAAAATATAAACAAATATCTAATCTCAAAGGTTCGAGTATGACTAAGAAAAGCGAAATCCATGAAAGGAGAGTACCTGACTTTGACAAATGAAACCGAAAAAGAAACGCAAACTGAGAAATGCCGAATATTATGACATTCAAAGTGTTTTAGATGAATTATACGAGAAAAGCAAAAGCGATTGCAAATTCGTCGATTTGATATCTATAATCGCAAGCGAAGAAAATATAAAACTTGCCTATAGAAATATCAAGAAAAACAAAGGCAGTAAAACGCATGGAACAGACGGAGAAACAATCGCAGACTTGGAAAAGTGGCAGACTGATACGCTAATAAAACATATACGGAAAAAATTAGCATTTTATCAACCGCAAGCCGTAAGGAGAGTAGAAATACCTAAGGCGAACGGGAAAACGCGACCGCTTGGAATACCGACGATAATGGATAGATTGATACAGCAATGTATTTATCAAGTATTAGAACCGATAGCGGAAGCGAAATTTCACGAAAGAAATAATGGGTTCAGACCTAACAGAAGTGTAGAACATGCGATGGCGCAAGTCTATAAAATGATACAAACTCAACATCTGTATTATGTAATAGATATTGATATAAAATCGTTTTTCGATAATGTTCAGCACGGAAAGTTACTGAAACAATTATGGACTTTGGGCATACGCGATAAAAGACTGTTGAAAATTATATCTGTAATGTTAAAAGCAGAAGTTGCAGGAATCGGCTTTCCTGAAAAAGGAACTCCGCAAGGCGGAATTATCTCACCATTGCTTGCCAATGTTGTCCTGAATGAATTGGATTGGTGGATTACAAGTCAATGGGAAGCAATACCGACACGGAAAGAATATCGAGGGAAAACCTTAAAATCAGGAACAATTGACCGTTCAGGCTATTATAGAGTTTTGCGACAAAACTCAAGGCTGAAAGAGTGCTTTATTATAAGGTATGCAGACGATTTTAAAATCTTTTGCAGATACAGGAATGAAGCGAGTAAACTGTTCAAGGCAACTGAAATGTGGTTGAAAGAAAGATTGGGACTTGATATAAGCGGAGAAAAATCCCGAATTGTAAACCTTAAAAAGAACTACTCGGAGTTCTTGGGGTTCAAAATTAAGGTTCATAGAAAAGGGATGGACAGAAGTGGAAAATCAAGATATACAGTTAAATCGAATGTATCAGAAAAGGCACTATCCAAGATAAAAGAAAAGGCTAAAGAGCAAATAAAGTTGATAAAAACGCCTAAGAATTTGAAAGAAGAAGCGTTACATATCAATTTATATAACTCGTTAGTTATAGGGGCGCACAACTATTACTGTTTAGCAACCCACGTTAATAAAGATTTTGATAAAATCGCTTTTCACGTCAGAAAGAAAATTTATATCAACCTAAGGCAAAAATTAGATAAAAAGGGCGAATTTCAGTATGACTATCTGAAAGCAAAGTATGGAAAAAGTAAGGAAGTAAGATTTATACACGGCAAAACGCTTGTTCCTATGGGGTATGTTCAACACAAGAACCCTATGGACAAGAAAAAGTGTATCAATAAATTTACGCCGAAAGGCAGACAAGAGATACATAAAGCATTAGAGTGTGTTAATTTGAAAATATTGCATTACTTAATGAGAAATCCCATACCAAGCAGGAGTATAGAATACAACGATAACAGGCTGTCGCTTTACTGTGCTATGCAGGGCAAATGTGCAATAACAGGTAAAATATTAGAAATAGGTGAAATTCATTGTCATCATAAGACACCGATTAAAAGCGGTGGAACTGATAAATATGAAAACTTATTGTTGATATCCGAAAATGTGCATATTTTGTTGCACGCTACGAACAGCGAAACGATAGAAAAGTATTTTAAGAAGTTATGCCTTGACTCAAAACAACGCAATAAGTTGAATAAATATAGACAGATTTTAGGTCTTGCTAAAATTTAAGGCTGAATTTGTAAATTAGATATATTGAAAATTTTAATAAGAATGATGGAACGCCGTGTGATGTGAAAGCATCACGCACGGTGTGGAGTGGGGGAAAACTCGAAGATAGTATCAAAGAGTTACCTATCACTATTTATCGACGCGAAATTCCCGATTGCATTGGACTTTTTCTTCTCGATGAGTAAGCGAATCAGAAAATATAACGGCTCGTTTATTCCCGCAACGCAGAATATAGCCGATTGGAACGCGAATGAAGAACTCCGCAGCAAGACGAGCGCGATTCTCAAAAACTCGCAGTATACGTTTATTTTCAAGTTGTCCGCACCGGATATGAAAGACGTTTTGGACGTTTACAAAGCGGGCGATAGTTTTAACGCGGACGAACAGAGAATGATTATCTCGGCGGTTACGGGACAGGTGTTTTTCATCGGCTCGACGGAACTTCGCACGAACGTGAAGATTACGACGGGCGAATATATCAAGAGCCTGTTTGAAGATAGAACAGGCGAAAATTACAATAAGGAGGGTAGTTAAGTGGTAAAAACCAAAAGGAAAAGCATTTTACGAACGTTGTTGTGTGCCGTGTTCGCGTTGTGTTTTGCGGTAGGCTTGTCAAGTCTGTTTGCAAGCGGCACGACAGCGTATGCGGCAACCACGCCAAAATATACCGTTAAGTTTAATTGGTCTACGAAAACCACAACGGGAACGGGCGGTGGAACGGGAAGCAATACGGCAAGCGGTTCAGGCGTAAGTTACAGTATGCAAACAGGACAATATAGTTTTGTGGACTATTCGGTAACGCTTTACGGCAGTTCGTCGTCGGGAACGGGAACGTTTGAAAGCGGCAGTTATATCGGCTCGAACTCGGTCAACGTTATTATAAATTCTTCTGTAAAAATCCCGACAACCATTTCGGGCAACGGTACGACGATAGCAAAAGGAAACAATAATTCGTTTTCGCTTTCTAACCTTGCAGACGGTACATATACGGTAACTTCGAGTTTTAGCGCAGGATGGGCAACAAGCCCGCGTTCGGGTATCGGCAAATCATATTCGTTCACGTTTCAGTTCAAGGTAGATAGCACCGCGCCTACAATGAATAACGTTTCGACTTCGTCTACGGGTAAATACACGAACTCGTCTACATACGTTTCGGCTTACGATTCGATGAGCGGCGTGGAGTGTATTTATATGAAAACGCCCGGCAGTAGCAGTTACGGTAATATGGGTACGTCTACTACGGTATCTTCGTCAGGGATGAACGGTTTGTATTCTTTCTATGCAAAAGATAAGGCGGGCAATACTTCAAGAACATATTTCCTGTATCTCGATACCGTAAAACCCACGGGAAAGATTAAGAACAGTAACGGTACGGAAATTACGGGAAGTTACACGAATCAGACGTTTTCCTATTCGGCAACGGACAGCGGGAGCGGAATCAGTTACTTACAATATAGAAAGCCGGGCAGCTCGTCTTGGTTGACCTATACTTCGGGAACAAGTATTTCCGCAAGCGCGGCAAGCGGAACGTATCAGTTCAGAGCTGTAGATAAAGCGGGCAACATTTCCGCGACGAAAAGCATTACGCTTGATTCTTCAAAGCCGACAATGACTTTATATTCGGGAGATGTTTCGGTATCGAACGGATTCAAAAGCATAGCAAACTATATCAAGGCGACGGCAACGGACAGCGAAAGCGGTGTAAAAACAATCTATGTTAAAAAGCCCGGCGCGTCGAGTTACACCGAATATGCAAGCGGAACGCAACTGACGGCAGACGGCGCATATTCGTTCTATTGCGTAGATAACGCGGGGAACGCTTCGCAGACCTATACGATTTCGATGGATCACACAAGACCTACGATTACGAGTTCGGTCGGCGGGTTCGGGAAAACGTTGAAAGACGGGTTTACAGTAACCGCTTCGGATAATTACAGCGGCGTAACGCTGTATTACAAAACGCCGAACAGCGCTTCGTTTGTGGCAAGCACAACTTCAAGCGTCGTCTTTTCCAAAACGGCGGTAAACGGCACGTATGTTTTTTATGCGGTGGACGGTTTCCGCAACAGGAGCGATACTTGTTATATGTATATGAGTATCGACGCGCCCGAAGCAACGATAGTAAGGTCGGACAATAGCCATAAGGTTTGCGTGATTTGGACGGCGAGTAACTGCTATGCAACGCTGAACGGGAAAAGCTATACAAGCGGAACTTGGATTGAACAAGAGGGCGAATACACGTTCATAGTCACCAACGACGCCAACCGTTCGACAACGTATAAATTCACGGTAGATCACTACTACGCAAGGTATTCTATGGTTGCGCCGACCTGCACGCAAAAAGGCTATACAATATATAAATGTACGGGTTGCGGCGATAGTTACGACGGAGATTTTATCGAAGCCAAAGGTCACGACTACGAGAGCAAAATCGTAAAGCCGACTTGTACGGCGCAGGGCTATACGAGATATACTTGCAAAACTTGCGGCAATACCTATACGGATAACTTTGTCGAAGCCGAAGGTCATCGATACGACGAGTGGATAACCGTAAAAGAGCCGACCTGCGTAGACTTGGGAAAAGACGAGAGAACGTGTTCGGTATGTTCTTACGTTGACGAACGGGATACGGACGCGCTCGGTCACAGTTATAAAGACATCGTTGTAGATCCGTCCTGTACAGATAGAGGAAAAACTATCCACGAGTGCGAAAGGTGCGGACATACCTATACGGATTCTTACACAGACGCAACGGGACACGATTTCGGAGAATGGACAAGCCTGACGAAGCCGACTTGTACGGCAAGCGGCGTAGAGCAAAGGAAATGCACGAGTTGTCCGCAGACCGAAACAAAAATCGTAAGCCCGCTCGGTCATAATTATAAGGCGGAGATTGTAGAACCGACTTGTTTGGAACAAGGTTATACAACGCATATTTGTTTGCGTTGCCAAGCGGGATATAACGATACGTTCGTGCCGCCGCTCGGACACGACTATGAGGAAATCGAAGTTGCGCCGACCTGCACGGAAGATGGCTATCGCGGAAAGAAATGCCGCCGTTGTGAGGATACGATAAAGACGGAAATTCTGAAAGCGGTGGGACATAAATTCACCGATTCGTATTTTATCGCAACTTGCGAGGACGAAGGTTATACGTTACATACCTGCCTGTCTTGCGGAAACGAATATAAAGACAACATCGTTCCGGCAACCGGACACGATTATGAAACGGAAGTCGTGCGCGAACCGCATTGCGAAACGGAAGGCGAGAGAAAATTCCATTGCACGAAGTGCGAGAAAGAGTATTATTCGGATATACCCGCAACGGGGCATAACTACGAACTCACGGGAACGGAAGAAGTAAACGGCGAAAACATCCGTACTTACGTTTGCACGAACTGCGGAGCGATTACCACGCAGAATATGGGCGAGCAGTACGAGCAGGTATCTTCGTATATCGGATATTTGTTCGGTCAATATCAGCCGTATATGTGGTGGGTACTCTTGGCAACCGCAGGCGTATGGAGTATCGTGATGGGCGTATTCTTTGCGATTGCGCAGAAGAACGAAGATAAAGAAAAGGCAAGAAAAATGATTAAAAATTACGTCATCGGACTTGTCGTCATCTTTGCCATTCTCGTTGCTTGTCCGTATCTTGTAAAAGGTATCGCGGCGCTGATTGCCGGGTAAACGATGAAAAGGAGTTCCGAGAGAGTGTTCTTAGTAATATTTTCTCGGAATTTTCTAAAATTTATGGAATTGTCATAATATTACTCTTGACTTTTTAGGTAAACCGTAGTATCATATAAGCGAAGGTAGAGCATAATATATCTATAAAAGGAGGTTAAGTCTATGTTTGCCGAAAGAGTTAAAAGCAGCTTTGCTACGAACGAACCCATATATACGGAAGAAATCATCGGGCTTTTCCCCGATTATTCAAGACCGCAGATATTCAGGTTTATCAAAGAGGCAGAAGAGAAAAATGAAATCGTCAACTTCGCAAAAGGAATATATTATATCCCGCGTAAAACGTTTATCGGTTTGTCTACGATAACGGCAGATACGGTAATAGCTCGCAGGTATTTGAAATGGAACGACGAAGTGTTTGGAATATACGGCGGGTTAAAGTTACAGAATATGTTTTCTGTGACAACGCAAGTTCCTAATATCTATGAAATCGTATCGAACAACGAATCTGCAAAGCGCAGAGAAGTGAAGATGGACGGCAGAACGTTTATTTTGCGGAAATCGCGTTTTGAGATTAACAAGGACAATGCAAATGCCTATATGATTATGGAACTGTTCAACGATTTGAACGGCGAGAAAATCGACGAGTTTGCGAAAAAAAGGTTGATTGACTTTATGCGAGAAAGAGGCGTTACGAAAGAGCAGTTGATTGGCGTAGCAATGAAATTTCCTGCAAAAGCGTTAAAGAATCTGATGGGGAGCAATATATTAAATGAGGTTGCATAAGAATAAAGACGATTTTACCGAAGCGGTACAGGCGGTAAGTAGAGGGTTAAATATTTCGCCCGCGCTTATCGAAAAAGATTACTACGTTACGTTGGTGTTGAAAAGAATAAACGAAGAGATTTCCGGACTTATTTTTAAGGGCGGAACGTCGCTTTCCAAATGCCATAAGGCAATCAATAGATTGTCGGAAGATATAGACTTAACGCTCGACAGCGAACATCTTACGGAAGGACAAAGAAAGATAGTAAAACCGACGATTGTAAAAATCTGCGAGGAACTCGGACTGACAATTAACAACCTTGAGAATACGCGAAGCAGACGGGATTATAACTGCTTTCAAATAAGTTATCCGCTTTTGTTTGAGAACGACGAGGTAGATCCTGTCATCAAGGCGGAAACTGTATTTATACAGGAATGCTATCCGGAAGAAGTGAAACAAGCGGATTCTCTTATCGGAGAATGGTTAAAAGCAAACGGTTTTACAAAGCAAGCGGAAGAATACGAGCTGATTCCTTTCGATATTCACGTCCAAACAATGGAAAGGACGCTTGTAGACAAAGTGTTTGCGTTGTGCGATTATATGCTTTTAGACGATATGAAAAAGCATTCCCGTCATATTTATGATATATATCAATTGCTCAAAAGAGTGGAATTAAACGATGATTTCCGTGCGCTTGTGCATAGAGTCAAGGAAGATCGGAAATATCATTCGCTGTGTATATCGGCGCAGGATAACTCCGATGTCCCAGCTTTACTTAAACGAGTAATAGAAACGGGGTGTTATAAAAAAGACTACGAAGAGCATACGCGGACGATGTTATATGCACCTTGTGATTACGAAGAAGCAATTACGGGACTTGAAAAAATAATCGACAGCGGAATGTTCGGTAAGGACGAGGAATACGAAAGAAATACGGTACATATATCTGTTTCATCGGCGGCGAAGATTGCAAGCTATAAGGAATATAGATTATGTAAGATGCCTGAAAACGGTAAGTACGGCGACTATACATATAAGATTCCGAATAAATATGTAAGCATTAACCGAAGCGAAAAGGCGATAGTTTTTCACTTACCGAAAGACTATGTTGTCGAATTGAGAAACGGCAGGACGAATCAGACCGTGGGATTGATGGTAACGGAATTCGCCGCAGAAGTAGCGGACAAAGATGAAAGCGCGTATGCCACAAAAATAATTCGTCCGAGTCAACTATCGAGCGACGGAAATACCCACAAAAAGGAAACGGGGTTCAATTCAAAGTAATAAAAATATATTAGGTAAAAGGAACGTTCTTCGGAGCGTTCCTTTTCTATACCGTACAGTCATTTTTATGATATGGAAGTTACATTTTCAAAAATCATTAAAAACGTATGTTTTATGATATTTTTTCTTTGAGAAAAAGCAGAGTGCGGAAGTTTGAAAAGGTAACGTCCGCAAAAGGCTAAAAATTATTTGAAAAAACTTGTAAAAACAGCTTGACAAATGCGGGATCGTATGCTATCGTATTGATACGACGAAAGAAAATCGGAGGTGGAACTTATGAACAAAGCAAAAGTAATGCAAAAAGCGGAAGCGGGTGAAGGCTTGACCGTGGCGGAAATCAAGGTTTATCAAAAGACTGTTAAACCCGAAAAGCACGTTTACGGCAAGTACGGAACGCTTGCAAAACAGTATCTTGAAGATAAAGGAATCGATTGGACGATAGCTAATCTTCCCGAATATCTGCACGGCGTAGATAAAGCCGCCGACGAAATGTATGAAACGATGTACGAGAAGTTCTCGAAAGAAGAGCGTTTCAAAAGGTCGGCAGACTTTATGGAAAACCTGAGAAGGGAAACGGAAATGCAAAGGCTTATCGAAGAAGAAATCCTAAATGAAATCGTATATGTAAAATAACGGAGGTATCAAAATGAAAGCGTTAAAAGTAGTCGGAACAATCGGCAGATTTGCATTAGCGGGTGCGCTTATTGTATGGCATTTCGTAATGAGTATCATCGGCGCGCTGATTTGCGCAATAACGTCGCAAGGCTAAAACGGAGGTTTATTATGGAAAAGAAAGAAACGACGCCGCGCAGAGCGGCAAGAAGAAGTTACGAGGAGCGCAACAAGGACAAGCGCAAGCAAGCAAGCGGCAATTTCGGAACGATGATTCCGCGGGATTTATATGAAGAAATCAACGAATTTTTGGCAAAGAACCATATCACGAAAGTGCAGTTGATTTTCAGAGGATACGAATCCTTGAAAGCCGAAGTTGAGAAAGAAAATAAGAAATAACTAATTAAAACAATTACATAATTTGAATGCCGTTTGGCATTCCACAAGTACAAATATCGGGTGCGATAAAGTATAAAGTGGCAATGCCAAACACACATATTCAACCGCTTTATCGCACTCTTCAATAAGGAGGAGTTAAATGAATAAAGCAAAATTGAATATGGACGTTATAAATAAAGTTATAGCTTTTAAAATGCTGGATATTTTACGCGAAAACAGTATTATTGAAGATAATAAATATGCGAGTATAGAGCGAAAAAGATTACAATACGGAGAGAGCATTATAAAAGAAAATAAGCTATATCAGGAGGTGAAATAAAAATGTACGAAAACGGATTGGACTTTTCTATCGGAGGCTCTGTTGATAGAAAGCGACAGCGGCGAGTTGTGTTTTACGGAAGGGTAAGTACGGAACACGAAGCGCAATTGGCTGCATTGGAAAATCAGATGAAATGGTATGACGATCAGGCTAATTATCATGACAATTGGACAGTCTTAAAAAAGTACATCGATGAAGGAATAATTTATGGGGAACAAAAATTAAAAATTTGAGAAATCGAAGCAATTTTTTCACTGAAATTAAAATCGAGTTTTATGTTTGTAACCTAAAAATAATTGAAAATTTTCTATAAATATGCTATACTGTTGCCAAGTTATTTAACCGTATATTGCAAACAATATGAGAGAGAAACAAAAGAGGACAAGGGGCTATTATGACAAAAAGCGAATTGTATGTAAATGGAATAGATGTTAAGTACAAAAAAATAAACAAAGACGATTATATTTCTTTAACCGATTTAGCAAGATATGCAAACCTGTCAGAGCCGAAAGTTCCCATTGCAACTTGGATGCGTAACAAAGATGTCATTTCGTATCTTGGTCTATGGGAAAAGTTACATAATCCAGACTTCAAAGGGCACGAATTCGAGACCTTTGAAAATGCCGCCGGAAAACACAGTTTTTATTTGTCTCCGCAAAAATGGATAGAAAATACAAATGCAATAGGAATTGTTTCAAGGTCGGGAAATAATGGTGGAACGTACGCCCATAGAGATATAGCCTTTGAGTTTGCGAGTTGGTTAAGTCCTGAGTTCAAATTATATCTTGTAACCGAGTTTCAACGCTTAAAAGCGCAAGAACAGAAAACAATTGAATGGTCGGCGAAACGCGAACTTGCTAAAGTGAACTATAAAATTCATACCGATGCTATAAAAGAAAATATAGTGCCGACTCTTACGGAGGCACAGTTGAAATATGTATATGCGGACGAAGCGGATTTATTAAATGTGGCATTGTTCGGGAAAACTGCTGCTGAGTGGAGAAAACAAAACCCCATGATAAAAGGCAACATTCGTGATTATGCAACAATAGAACAATTACTTGTGATAGCGAATATGGAAAGTTACAATGCCATTTTGATTGAGCAAAATGTTCCGCAAGGAGAACGTCTGCAACAGCTCAATAATATGGCTAAGTCTCAACTTCGAGTGTTAGCACAAAGCAATTCTAAATTACTTGTCGATAATAGAAAATAGGAAATCTTATAATATTTGAGGTAACTATGCCAACGAAAGTTTTTGATGATTTACCAATTGAAAAACAGCAGTTGATAAAAACTTCATTTTTATCTTTGCTGGAGAAGAAGTCTATTGATAAAATTACATTTAATAGTTTGGCACATTAAGTCGGTTTTGCAAGAGCCAGTTTATACGTGTATTTTAAGGATAAAAAAGATCTTTGTAATTATGTTTTTAGTGACTTTTCCAATTCAATAACGGAAAAATTGAAACGAATTCATGAGGAATCTAACGATTTATTTTTTAATGCGAAAAATTGTCTAAAAGCATTTCAAGAAACAATTATTGAGTTCGATTATTGTAAAATTATAGAAAATGTAGCAGACGGATTGAAAATATCACCTGTTGAAGGCTATCAATTTTTTGAAGGGGCAATTGATTATATATATAAAAATTTTCAGACTTACGACAGAAATATCGTGGAAATAGTACTAATTTTATTAAAACATAGTACGGGACATTTGTTCTCCGATTTCAACAACAATGAAAGTTGTATTTCAAAATTTGAAATGCAGTTGGAATTAGTGTCAAAGATTCATTAAAAAAATACGGAATGCTGAATAAGGTGTTCCGTATTTTTTATTGAAACAACCGTAAAACTTGTTAACATTATATTTCATAGATGATATACTGAATATACTTAATGACATAATGTCATTTATTATGTCTCAAAAATAAATCAAAGAGAGGTTATATGAGAAAGACAATCAGACGAATTTGTAGTTTAGTAGGAAGCCTAATTCTTATGTTTTGTATGTGTTTCAGTCTTGTCGGGTGTGGCGATAAAGAAAAAAAATACGACGTAAGCATCAAAATAAGAAATAGCGAAGGCTCTACATGGATTTTTACTCCGGACGTGGACGAATTGAAATACGAATTTGAATACACCGGAGAAGAGATGAGATTTTGGATTGATTCGTGGAATCTTCCTGATCATCCGCGTTGGAGTAATGAATGGTTTGAGCCGAATACCAGCGGGGCAAACGTGTTTCACAAAAGCATGTTATATACCGCACCGGGGGAGAAACGTCAGGTATGGAGAGGTCCGGTGAAGGAGAGAGGCGAGTACATTATACTTTGTGAGGCTGACAGCACCTCGGATTTGTGGTATTTTAGAGCAGTATATCTATATGTTACAATAAAATAAATTTAACAAGAGAATGGTGTTTTTACGCCGTTACAGAAAGGAAAGTAATAATTATGAAAAAGAATAAAAAGAATCTTACGATAATAGCAAGTATAATTGCAATTTTGAGCTGTTTTTTCTTTGTTGGTAGAATACCAACATCAAAAGTGTATGCTATAGGTAATGAATTTTCAGTTGAACAATACACTGATGATGATTTTTTGTTGAAAGCAGATGGAACACCTTCGGTAAAGGATATATCAACATTTGCGGAAGAAGTAAAATCTGGTAAAAATACATACTACCCGGAACTTGCAGAAGTAATTCCGCGACAGTACCTTGAAAGTCAGGAGAAGAATGCCACATTTGCATATAATGGGAAAGAATACGGATTTTATGTTGTAAAAAACGAAGAAAAGTTCGATGTACTTTTGGTTGATTTTGTTTATGAATTTGATGAAAACGATTCAATTCATGATTCAGATATAGAATTCGTATTCGAATCAAACCGTTGCTTCAACAAAGTTTTTCTCGTTCAACAGATAAAACGGGTGCTTATACTTGGGCAAAAACGACAACAACAAATAGATATTATGTGGCAAATCCGAGGTTTATTTCTGTTGTCAAAAATGAAAATGCTCTTAATTACGGCGACAACGGATATACAAAATTAACAGATGACGGGGTCATTATTAGTCAGTTCCGTACTAATTATGGAAAAGTTTCATATGCGACGGAGAAAGATTTGGCTGTAACAGTCGCAAAATTTACGGGCGAAAAACTATTGGATACCGCTTTTGACTCATTTTGTACGGCTTTGGATGCTGCAACATTTCAGGTTGGAGGAAAAGTTGCAAAAATATTTAAAGATTATTTAAAACTGGGTAAAGATATCTATAATACAGGAAAAGAGGAAACTGTTCTGGCGGATAATGAAAGTAACATAAAAACTGAAATGTCAAGAGATTTTCAGCGAAATAACTCTGAGATGAAGGGATATTCGAGAGTTGCGGGTTTTGAGTCTAAGGAAGAATTGATTCTATCGGATGCTAATAATTCATACGCCGAATTTATAACTGTTTTAAACGATGCAAACAGCCGTAGCAGATTATATCAGTGTTGCGATTTTGATATTGTTTACAGAGATTCTGAGTTTAGTTCAATGTCTGATCCGGTTGCGGAAGATTGTACTTTTTCCAAAGAAAGAGTGTTATATGATAATAAAAGTATAACCGACTTGCAAGATGAAATTATTCAAGAAAATTTTGCATACATATTGAACGGCGGGAACCACAGATTTACTTATCAATGTGAAGATTCTACGACATATCAAATTGCGTCGGAAAGAAGATTGCCGAAAATTACCGTTATTTCCGATAATGGAAATATCGAAGGGAAAAATATCGATGAAAAAACATATGAAATATCTTTGCAACAGGGTAAAAATTATACGATAATTTTTTCAGATACCGCGGAAGGCATTTATAATTTTACATTCGGGAAAAAGGTAAAAGATGTTGTTTCCTTCGGAAAACAAGATATCAGTCAATTTTCAAAAGGCGGAAGTTTATGGTATAAATACACTTCGTCGGAAAACGCATATGTTGCTGTAGATGTAGATACGGGAAAATATGGGGTTTTTGTTTTTGATGAAAGAATGGATAATCCTGTGGAGCTTAACAGCGTTACAAATCATACAGAATTCCAAACTTTTTCAGGTCATACCTATTATATCAAAATATCAAACGATACCTTGTCGGATATCGAGTCAGATAGTTTTTATATTGGAGATGTTAAAAATCTTGAATTTGATAAAACTGTAGAAATTACGGTAGATGAAAAACGTGCGTATTTATTTAATGCGCCTGTTTCTGGAATATATAAAATTACAGATCTTCCATATGGTATAACTGCAGAATTTGACGCCCCAAAAGATGGTAATGGATATTTATTATCGCAAGGACGGAACTATATTATTTTCTCAGGTCGTATTTCAGGCGGTACTTGCAAAATAGTTTTCGATTCGACAGAAATTTATGTTCACGGCGGAGAGTCTTTATCTGTATCGGGAGGTACTGTATACAAAATATTAAGATTTAAAGCACCACAGACTTTAAATTATGCAATATCCCTGCCCGCTACGGCTTCTTTAAATGAAATAGTTTGTGACGGCAATGTTATAAATGTTGGTGATGCAACTGATTTAAGACTTGAAAAGGGAAAGATTTATTATTTTCTGCTTAAAGGAAATAGTATGCTGCCGGCTAAAATGAATATCGCAATAGCTCCTGTGCTGGCTGATACAATTACGGCAAATCCTGATGGAAAAGTTGAAAAAACTGTAACCGGAACAGGCATTTCAGTAGTGGAAGTTAAAATTACAGAGAACAATTATTATTCTTTTGAGGGTTTGGACGATTATTCTCTTTATGATTCTTCTTTGGATAAAGTCGGACCGGATTCTTTATTGATGGAAGGAACGTATTATTTGCAAACAGTTTTGGAAGGAAGTTCACTTTTAACTGTTTCAAGAAGTGGAATGCAAATGAACGTGGGTGATACTATCGTTGTTAATCATTCAGGTGTATTTAAATACGATTTAACAGTAGGAGAAGAATACGAAGTCCGTATAGGAAAAAGCAGTAACAATACGTTTGTCACCAATGTTACGGTTTTTGATTCAGACGGAAGAATATGTGATGTATCAAAAACAAATGAAGTATACTCGTTTACGGCAAAAACGGCTGTTGTTTATGTGAAATTAACAATGAGTAACGTTGGCGGACAAGCTGGTGTATTTTTCTTAACAAAAGCGGATTTAAGAGAGGAATCGACTGTTCAAAATATAAAACCAGAACAGATCTATTCTTGGACTGTCGCCAATAAGCATTTTATGAAAATTCCCGCTGGGGAGTATTCATTATTTGTTACAAAGGCAATTCGAGAATCTGTTCATTTGTATGAAATTAAAGATGCCAGCACATTAGAACTTGTTAATGAAATAGTCACAATCAATCAGGATTCGGCGTTAAAATATAATTTATCGCTGACCGAAGAAAAATTATATTTAATCATATCGGAAAGACCGACTATAGATTTTATGCTTTTTTATTCTCAAGATGGTGTATATAAGGTATTGATTGAAGGGTATTCTCAGGACAACCAACATATATATACTAATTTAGATTATCGATTTGCATTATATCGTTGTATAGGTAATAAAAAAACAATTGTTAATAATATCTCAGATTCAGACATTGAAGTGCGTAACAAATCTCAGAAAAAAGTTTATCCCATAAATGGAATGTATAGATTTACGGAATCTGGTACAATAACCGTTTCAATTCATTATTGGGGGATAACGGCACAAGTGTCGTATATAGTAGAGACTCCGGAAATTAATATTGCGGTAACCGATACAACCGGTGATTTATATTTTAAGTCATCAGGTATTGTTGACATAGGGACAGAATACCAATTAAGTAAAGTAACAGTTACTGTGACGGGTGGCGGAACGAAAGTATATCAGACAACATATTCGTCTTCAACAATAAACTTTAATGCAAATAGTTATATATGGTATAAAAACTTGAAAGTAACGTTTATCTACACATATGAGTATGAAGGAAACGAGTTTAGTGTAGAAAATGAAACGTTTTACAATGTTGCTAATTGCTCAATTGGCGACAAAAATATATCTTATGGAAATAATACTATATATTTAATAGATGCAAGTGCGGTGAATGGTAAAATATCGAAAAAAATAGAAGTTCCGGCAAGTATAAAAAATATTTATTTTTTAGGAAAAGCAGGGAAAACGATTGAATTACTGGATATAACGGTTCCGAATCGTAGTTCGTCGCTGAAAATGAACTTCAAGGATTTTAATTATTATTTTAAAGATAATGGAATTTATACCGATTTTAGAAGTACATTTAATTTGGATATAACCGGAGAGTGTTCTATTAAGCCGAAAGATTCGCAAACTCTTGGGAGATATGGAATTTATGCTCAGAATCTTGTTATTGACGGAAGTGGAAAGTTGAGTGTCGCAGCGGGAAAACATGAGTCTGCGGATGTATATATGAGTACGACTGGATATTCGGGGATATGCGCAAATAATTTAACAGTTTGGGTTAAAGAATTGTATGTGAAAGGCGGTACCGGAGGAGATGCTCCGGATGCTACGGGTACACAGTATGCAAATGATCTTCGTGGTCGTGCTGCAAATCCCGGAGGTTGTGGCGGTGATGCTATTTGGCTCACAAATAACTTTAAAGTTATGAGTTCCTGCAAAACTATTACCATGGAAGGCGGCGATGGCGGAGATGGTGGAAGAGGTGCCGACGGGGTTGATGCAACAGCCAATTTCGCCACTGGTGGTCGTGGTGGAAATGGCGGTGATGGAGGAAGTTCCGGATATGCATATCACCAAAATGTTGCACAAAGTGAATTATTTTTTTCGGCTTCGACTAAACAGGTGATTCTGTACGGAAAAACGGGTAATGGTGGTGCCGGTGGTGACGGAGGAAAAGGAGGCCCTGGCGGTAAAGGCGGCAATGGCGGAATGGGCGGTGATGGTTATATCGGTGGACGCGGCGGAGACGGCGGCGATGGAGGAAACGGGTTAGATGATGTTAGTTCATCGGCAAAGCCAAGCAGTGGTGGCGACGGTGGTAATGGCGGTCGCGGAGGATATAGCGAGTCAACGGGAAAATATGTTCGCCCTGGAGACGGCGGGAATGGTGGAAACGGCGGAGATCCTGGTGCAGTTGGTGGCGGATTAAGCGGTGGCAATGGTGGATATGGCTACACTGGCGGCAATGGCGGCGACGGAAGTAGCAGTCATATTATTTTTGCAACAGGTGGAAATGGTGGCAACGGCGGAAACGCATATGGCGGAACAGTAGGGGCAGCCGGATCCGGAGGAAAAGGCACTTGGGCATCGAACGGAAGTTCTGGTTCCAAGGGACAGTCGTATACAAGTTATCAAAATTATCCAGCCGATTATAATTAAAAAATGATTGTATATAATCAATAATTAAATAAAAAACCGTCACTGAGTAAGCGGAGTATGAATCGAGTTGATATAAAAATTTGCAACTGACTACTTCAGCAGTGACGGCTTTTTATGTGCTGAAATATTTTGAAGTAAAATTGGGAGGAACTTCGGTCAATATGCTTGCAAAAAATATGAAAACTATTATAATTAAAACATGAATCGTTACAGAATCATTTCAATCGAAGCAGCGGATATATATAGGCAAGAACAGGAAAACGGCGTAGCTGTCGGGATAAAAATGCCTGGAAAGAACAGCGACGCCCGTTTTCGTATGTTCAGAAATTTTCTGGATAATTCGTTGGAACTTATCGAACTGGAAAAAACATATAAGCGCATTTGTCGCAAAAAATTTTCGTTTCGGGATAAATTCGGCAACGATTATACGCTTGCCGTCGTTAATGTGAAATTCAATTTTATTCACAGATCCGAAAACGGTAAAATCGTAAAAATCAGACAATTGCGCGAATATTTCTATGAAAACGGCTTTCGTATAGACGGCATTCATTATGTTCGATATAAGCGCAGTGCGGGAAGTTCGCGCGAGGGGAAATGTCTGTTTATAGACGAAAGACTGTATAAAGCAATGGCAAAATGGAGCGAATGCGGCTTGAAACCGAAAACGGATCTTGCCTCGTGGGAATCATATAAAGCGCTGTCGCTCAGCAGTATCAAAGGTATAGTAAAAATTCCTTTGGCAGGTATTTTGTTTGTTCCGGATTACAAAAGTACGTTTAAGGAAGAGGTGGTCTCTGTTGAACTACATGACGGAGCGTTGATCGCCGCACATAAACAAACGGAAATAACCAATGACATCTGGGACGGAGAAAGCCTTTTGGATGAAAGTGTGTTTCGGGGAAATTATGCGGATAAGCATATGCTTTTACTGCGTAATAAATTTTTCAAATCGTGCGCCTTCCGTACGAAATTGCAAAAGTGGTTTCAGGACAAAAATATAACACTGGAAGAATTGAAATCGCGTGGATTCGTAACGTTTGCGACGGATATTAACCAAATTGTAATGGTAACCACGCCGAACAGCCTGAAATACCTGAAATTCGCTGGCGGCTTTACGGAAAGAATTATCCGCAAATGGATAGAAAATATAAACGATACTTTCGGCGTGGTAAAATGTGATAAAAGCACGAGATTTTTTCACGGGAAAATGGTGCAAAGCAGTTATCAATTGCTGAATACGTTGGGTTTAACGGAAACGCAAGCCGCAGAATTGTTACAACCGAGTATAGATTATATTTCGTTGCTTCGGAAAGACGTAGATTTTATGCGGTATCATTTTACAGACGCATTTGCGCGTGAAAAAGAAGACGAAGAAACTGTTCGCCCGGACGGGATTGCCGACCGTGCCGACGTGATTTTTACTTTGATGCATAAATGCCCGCATTTTGACGAAACGGAGTTATACGCCAATTTTCGTAACGATGTGGTAAAGAGTCTGAAAGAACGACTGAAACGCGGGCATATATTGTTAAACGGCACGAATGCAACATTATTCGGCAACGGACCAGAGCTTTTGAAATATATAGCGGGAGAGGAAATAATAAGCGAATTGCACTCCGGGCAGATTTATTGCAAGCGATTTGCGGATAAAACGAAACTTTTATGCGCGCGTTCGCCGCATATCACGATGGGTAATCTGTATTCGGCGGAGAACAGCACGCAGGGCGAAATATGGAACTATTTCGATCTTGGTGAAAATATCGTTTGCGTGAATGCGATCGGAGAAAATATTCAGCAACGCCTGAACGGGTGCGATTACGATTCGGATACAATGCTTTTAACCGATGATAAATTACTTGTTGACACCGCCGAAAAATATAAAGATTTGTTTAAGGTCCCCGTGTGTAAAATCGAAACGGCAAAAAAAGAGAATCAAACGCTTCCCGAACTCGATCATGATACGAGCAATAACAAAATCGGCGAAATTGTCAATCTTTCGCAAAAATTAAACAGCCTTATCTGGAACAAAATTCATAAAGGAGAGAGCGAAGAGAAAATACAGGGAATTTACGGGGACGTCTGTAAACTTGCCGTGCTTTCCGGGCTGGAAATAGATAAAGCGAAACGTGCCTGTGATATCGTAAACGTTGGCAAAGAATTGATTGCTTTACGTAAAAAATACGATAAACCAAGTCCTGTATTTTTTCAAGAGATAGACGAATCAAGCAAAGAAAAACAGTATATTTTTTACGATACGGCAATGGACTATGTTTACGCTATAGCGAGTAAGATTCATTTCCGTAAAGGCAGAGAACAAGTCTGTTTGTATCGCCCGATATCAGAGCAATTGGCATATAATCTTGCTTCCGGAAACGCTACGGAATATCGTCATAAAGATAAAATCGTGGAGATCATAGACGACGCAAAAGCGAAAACAAACCGTTTGTATATGGAACTTCGCACGGCGGATGAGCAGGAGCGGGAAGTGATATACGCACAGATTTCGGATATAAAAACCGAGCGGGATAAACTTGTGAACAAGTGGTTGACGAACGAAAACGTGCTGATGCTTGTACTCAGACACTACGAGAAAAACAACCCGTCTGATTGGCGAATTTACGCCGCTTTGATCAATCATCCCGTATTTTCGGATTTGCTGTTTGAACTGTATGACAGATTTCCGAAAATCGAGGAAAGCGAGAGCGGTAAGTATCTTTTATACGGACGAAAATTTGCAAAAAATCGCTGAAAAATGAGAATGATAATTTTAGAAAATGCAACAATTTTCCGTTGCTTTGTATTGAAAGTCTTAAAAACATAACTAAAAGAGGCATGATTTCAACAGCAAATCGCCGCTTTAACGGCAAAATTTATTGCAGAAATGCAACAAGATAAAAAGCACTAATCATCGTAATAGGACGCGCAAAAAACAGGGCGCGGAGGAATGCCTGACCGAGTGAATCGGTCGGGCTTTTTCTATGCTAGAAAAGAGCGAAAATAAAATTTACGGAGGTACGAAAATGAATGGAAAACAAAGATTTTTTCCGTCTTAAAGGGGATGGGAAACGACTACGGAATACTTTGAGGAAAAAATAATTTTAACGCTATAGCGAGGAACGTATTTGGCTTGCCAAATACCGACTTAATAAGTCGCCTCGTTAGGGAACGGGTTTCCCTAAGACCCTTTTGAAAATAACGAACGAAAAAAACATAAAAACAGTTTACAAAACGGAGAATTTTTCAGGAATATAATAAAAGCAATTAAATAGAATGATTGACCATCATAGGACAAAAAAAGTTGTCAGATACGGTTAAAGTCGTTGAAGCGTAAAATGTTTCGGCGGCTTTTTTATACCCGAAAATCTGAACGAGGAGGAGCAATAATGGCATGTTACAATTTTTATCGCCCGCCGTAAAACGGAATTTATATAACTAATTAAAAAACTACGGGAGGTAACGTTATAGAAAACAGAACGAGACCGTTCGCCTACACGTTTCGGGCGAACGAAAACGAGAAGAATTTAATAGACAAGGCGATATCCGCAAGCGGACTTACAATGCGCGAATTCATCATTCGGGCTATCATAAATAAGCCCGTTATCGTAATAGAGCGCGGCGGCGAAATACTCGCGGAATTGAAGCGGCAGGGAAACAATCTGAATCAGGCTGTGAGGAACAATTATTACGGATTAAATACAGAGCGCGAAATAAAAAGTTGTATCGCCGACCTGAAGGAATTATACCGTAAAATTTCCGTTGCCGCAGGCGGTGCGTGATGCCTCTTTTCAAATGCAGCGCAAGCAAGGCGAAACCGAAAAACGGGATAAGGTATATCACCGATCCGAAGAAAGCGGCGTATGTTTCGGCGAAAAATTTATTCGAGGACGAAGATTATGCAAAACAGTTTGAAGAAACGTCGAAAAGGTTCGGTAAAGGCGAGAAGTTCGACGAAAGGAAATACTATCATTTCAAATTGTCTTGCGCGCGGAAAGATAACGTAACGCCGCGCCGGGCGCACGACTTTGCCGAAGAAGTTGCGGAAGTGTTTTTCAAGAATTACGAATGCGTGATCGCAACGCACACTGATACCGAAACGGTTCACAGCCATATTATCGTAAATGCAGTCGATCCTGTTACGGGGAAAAAGTTGCAATTCGGTAAAGCGGAATACGCCGCGATGAAAGACGAAGTCAATCGAATCGGAAAAGAACACGGTTACACCGTAACGGATTTCCGCAAGCGAAGCAAGAACAGCCGCACGTCCGTTGAAAAGAAAATTATATTAAAAGGCGGAACGAGTTGGAAAGAAGAATTGCGCGAAGTAATCGCCGAGGGAATCAAAAATTCAAAAACGCCGGAAGAGTTCAAAGAATACCTGGATCAATGCTACGGCGTAAAAATCACGCGGGACGGCAAGGATTATTCCTATCTGCATCCCGAAAAACAAAAGCCTGTCCGAGGGGCGAAACTCGGAGAGAATTATACAAAAACGGAGGTAATCAAAAGAATTGGAGAACAGAATTACAGGCAGAAGTCCGGAGCGTATACCGGACGAAGAAGTGGATTTGACGGAAAATCCGTCGGCAATCGAACTGTGCGAAGAGGTAAAACGGCTGACGGCGGAAACGCGGGAAGCATTATTAGAGCAAGCCTTAGCGGTATCGAACGAGAAATGCAACGCCTTAATTTCGCGGCTGAATGCGCGGGTGGAGGATTTGACGCAGCAAGTGAGGAGCGTAAAATGGATGAACGAAGAGCTCGCCTCGAGGCTGAAAGACGACGCAGAGAAGTTGACGAAAGAGATGAAAGAAGAAAATCGGAACTTGTTGTCGAGCCTGCGGATAACGCTTCAAAGGATAACGGAAACGGTAACGGAAATACAGCGGCAAGTAAGTACAACTATGGCAAAGGCGACTGACGAGGCGACGGCGTTATTAAAAGAGAGAATCGCGCTTGCCGCGGACGATGCCGCCGAAGTAATCGATGCGCACACGAAAGAACTTACGAAAAAGGTGCAAAGTCTCGAAAAAGAGGTGGATAAAGCGAAAGAAGAAATCTATTACGAACGAGGCTTTCGGAAATTCTTTTTCTGGCTGACGCCGGTATTATTGCTGGCGCAGGGTATCATGACGGTAATTTTGCTGTTGAGATAAAAAACAAATAATCCGACGGCCGGAAGTGATGTTGCTTTCAAGCCGCCGGAGCCGACGCACAAAGGAGCAATACGGTATATAGAGTTAGCCGGAATGATATTGCGGAGTAAGTAATAATAAAGGGCGTAACGGCGAAAAGCAGAAGGGGTTTTACAGGATAAGGGTAGAACGGAAAAGACAACAAACAAGAAATTAAGAGAGGAAAAGTGGCGAGAAATAAGAAGGAAGTAAACGATATCGGATACTTGTCCGCACCGAAAACGAGTGTAAAGATGAGTATCAAAGGGGCAGATTATTTGGTGGAGAGTTATTTTATCGGAAAGAAAAATATACACGATACGCTAATCGTTTTAGCGGAAAGGGAGGCATACGATGAAATGTTGAAATCAAGAAAAATAAAAGGAGTGTGCGAGGTATGAACAGCTTGAGCTATTACGAAAAATATGGTAAAATAAAGGTAAGTGAAAAAATTGCTTCGGTTCGGGAGGTAAAACATGGAACCTAAGCGGAATAAAAATTACATAGCAGGCATTTATTTGAGATTAAGCCGCGACGACGAACGCGCAGGAGAATCGCTTTCTATCGAGAATCAAAAAATCCTTGTAACGAAGTATGTGAAAGAAAAAGGCTGGGAGATAAAAGACGTGTATATCGACGACGGTTACAGCGGAACGAATTTCGATCGCCCCGGAGTGAAACGATTGCTTGACGACGCGAAAGCGGGAGAAATCAATACAATCGTTGTAAAAGATTTATCGAGATTCGGGAGGAATTATATCCTTGTCGGGCAGTATATCGATTATGTGTTTCCGTCGTTCGGGATAAGATTTATCGCGATAGAAGACAGAATCGATACGGAAAGCAAAGATACGTCGGCAATGGATATGATGCCGATTATGAACGTTTTTAACGAATGGCATTCGGCGAATACGAGCAAAAAAATCCGTGCAGTAAAATATTCCTGCGCGCAAGCGGGAAAATATCTTGCTTCGAAAGCGCCTTACGGTTACGTGAGAAAAGACGATAAAAATCATACGCCGATTATAGACGAAGAAGCGGCGCAGGTGGTAAGGCGGATTTTCGAACGGCGAGCCAAAGGCGAAAGCGCGTATCGGATTGCTCTGGATTTGCAGGCGGACGGGATTTCATCTCCTGCCGTGTATGCCGAGCGCAAGTTCGGGAAAAAGGTTACGGGCGAGGGGCATAATTTTTGGTCACCCGCGGCCGTCAGAGGTATATTGGCGCAGCAACTTTACGTCGGAGATCTGGTTCAGCAGAGAGTGAAGCATATTTCTTACAAAAATAAGAAGGTCGTAAAAGTTCCTAAGGAAGAGCAAGTCATTATTCCGAATAATCACGAGCCGATTATAAGCCGCGAACTGTGGAATAAGGTAAAAGAACTTGAGGCTACGGCGAGTACGGGTAAGATAACGAAAGAGCGGGTAACGCCCGCGCTTTCGGGAATTATGCGATGTTCAACGTGCGGCGCAACGATGGAATACCATAGAACGACAGGCGGCAGACATAAAAAACCTATCGTTACTTATGAATGCGGATTGCGGAATCGGTACGGCGCGGATAAATGCACGAAGCATTATATCAACGGGGACGTGATTCATAAAATCATACTCGACGATATACGAGCGAAAGCGAAAATCGTAACCGAGGACGAAGAGGGTATTCGTAAAAGATTTATCAGGCGAAACGCGATGCTTGCCGAACAGTCGGATAAAGAAACGGCAAAGGCAATAAAGACGAAGAGAGCGAGAATCGCCGCGCTGGACGATCTGATGAGCAAGGCATACGAAGATAAACTTTTAGGGAAGATGCCCGAAGAACTTTGTATGAAATTTATCGACCGCTACCTTGCCGAACAGGAGAATTTGCGGAAGGAAGTTTCCGGAATCGAAGCGGAACTGAGAAACGCAAAAGACATGCGGGAAAATATCGACGAATTTATGAGCCGCATTAAGAAGTATCTTGACGTAACGGTAATAACGCGCGAAATGATGCTGGAATTGTTCGACAAAATCATCATCGGTGAGAAAGAGCCGCCGCACGGCGCGCCGCGGCTGATACAGCTCGTTTACAAAGTCGATATCGATTCGGTTTTATAAAAAAACAACAAAATACGCTCCGCGTAATTACTGTGTACCCCATAAAGTACTTACGCGGATGAAGGAATTACTGGGACTCAAGCGAAGAAACGACCTGCGTTTTTGCAAATGATTCAGGATGCGAAACAAAAGAAATTCGATTTGATAGTTACTCGTGAGGTGTGTCGGTTTGCAAGAAACACCGTAGATACACTTGTGGTTACAAGAGAGTTGAAAAACTATGGCGTAGAAGTTTATTTTGTTGAGGACAACATTTGGACAATGGATGGCGACGGGGAACTTCGCCTTACGATTATGGCGACTCTTGCGCAAGAGGAAAGCCGAAAAACGTCTGAGCGTGTTCGTGCCGGGCAAAAAATCAGTCGGGATAAAGGCGTTTTGTATGGTAATGGTAATATTCTTGGATATGACCGTGATAAAAATACTGGAACGTATGTAATCAATTCCGATCAAGCTGAAACCGTCAGAATGATATACGATTTGTATTCTTCAGGAAAAGGAATGGGGCAAATTCGTAATGAAATGATAAGACGAGGCAGGAAAGATAGTTCCGGTTTGGCTAGGTGGGATTATTCAAAAATTTCTCGCGTGCTTCATAATTCGGTTTATAAAGGGTACATGGCTTATTTGAAATCTCGTAGGAACAATTTTCTTGATCAAAAAACGATAAGAAATCATGATGAAAGCACATATATGTACGTCAAAGGAAATTTTGAACCGATAATCAGCGAGGAGCAATGGGAGCGGTGTAAGCAAATCAGAGAACAAAGAAGACGGCAGAGCCATTATTTTACATCAGATGGAGAAGTTAAACATACGATCGGAATTCGAGAAGGTAACGATGTATGGGTGAAAAAGTTGGTTTGCCGTTGTGGGCACAAAATGCGTCGGAATAAGTGGAGAAAAAATAAAAACGGAGATATTATTTATGGCTATAAATGTTATAATCAGTTGAATAACGGATCCAAAAGTGTTAGGGAAGAAGCAGGTGTTGCACCAGGGAATACTTGTGATTTGAGAGAAATATGCGATTGGAAATTAGAGATGATGGCAAGGCATATTTTTTCGGGATTATGGGGGAATAAAAAGAATATCTTGAACGAAGTTTCTTCTCTATATCAAATCGGCTATTATGAGGAAAACAAGCATAATGAAGAAATAAAAGCGAAATTGGATCAAGACATTGCGAAGATAGAGGAAAAATTAAAACGTTTAACCCGAATGAGATTGGACGACGAGATTTCGAAAGCGGATTATTTAGAGTATAAGTCCGAAATAGAAAAAGATAAAGAGCGCGTTATAAAGCAAAGAACCGTCGTTGAATCTGGTGTAAAATCTGTTGACGGATACGAAAGTGCAGATGAAAAAATACAAAATTTTCTTTTACAAAAAATGAATTTTACGGAGCATATAATCGACAGAGATGTTATTTCTCAGTTTATCAGCACTATAATTCCAAGAACGGAAACATGCTATGAGTGGTACATGGATTTTGACTTGATAGAAAAATCTAACGATAAGAAAAAAATGGTTTGGGAGTTTACGATAGATTATAATGAGGCAAGAGCATATCGTAGTGAAAATGATGGCATGCTTCGACCTACTCAGTGGTCGGATATTATTGTAAAAGTATATGTATAAAGATTTATAATTCTCATACGGCGAGTAAAAATAACAACAATACAGAATGGGTGGTCCATTTGTAAGTTGTAAATTATAATTACGAAAAACCCTGCATTTAAGCAGATGATATATAATTTATTGTTTGATATTACGCATAGACGGGTGAACAATAACAACGCAAAGGCGGGCGATGTTTAGCCCTTCGCGAACTCGCGAAAGCACAAGCAAATATTAAGAATCCTAGAAAATAATTTCGGATTTGAAGTATTTGATAAA
>ERZ1106922.31-NODE-31-length-85267-cov-119.882188_pt1 | contig 85267 bp, 79 predicted proteins | sample MGYA00403656_ERZ1106922 | MGnify/ENA primary metagenome ERZ1106922 (study PRJEB35170, sample SAMEA104062453) | human gut metagenome | biome: human gut; feature: human-associated habitat; material: faeces | place: Denmark | collected 2012-10-12 ... | reverse complement strand
GGATCTTGTAGGCCTGATAAGACGCGTCAGCGTCGCATCAGGCACTGAATGCCGGATGCGGCGTGAACGCCTTATCCGTCCTACGGTTCTGTGCTCGGATCTTGTAGGCCTGATAAGACGCGTTAGCGTCGCATCAGGCAAAAAACGGCAACGAATACAACAAACACAGCCTCACCTGGCATCAAATTTATGAGGAAAAAATGAAATTACTTATTCTGGGCAACCACACTTGCGGCAATCGTGGCGATAGCGCCATCCTGCGTGGCTTACTTGATGCCATCAATATCCTCAATCCACATGCCGAAGTGGACGTGATGAGCCGCTATCCGGTCAGTTCTTCCTGGCTGCTCAACCGCCCGGTAATGGGCGATCCGCTGTTCCTGCAAATGAAACAACACAACAGCGCGGCGGGCGTTGTCGGGCGCGTTAAAAAAGTCCTCCGTCGCCGCTACCAGCACCAGGTATTGCTCTCACGCGTCACCGACACTGGCAAGCTGCGTAATATCGCCATCGCCCAGGGATTCACTGACTTCGTGCGACTGCTGTCAGGTTACGACGCCATTATTCAGGTCGGCGGATCGTTTTTTGTCGATCTCTACGGCGTGCCGCAGTTTGAACATGCGCTTTGCACTTTCATGGCGAAAAAGCCGCTGTTTATGATTGGTCACAGCGTCGGCCCCTTCCAGGATGAGCAATTTAACCAACTGGCGAACTATGTCTTTGGTCACTGCGACGCGCTGATCCTGCGCGAATCGGTCAGCCTTGATTTGATGAAACGCAGCAATATCACCACTGCAAAAGTTGAACATGGCGTCGATACCGCGTGGCTGGTCGATCACCACATTGAAGACTTCACCGCCAGCTATGCCGTTCAACACTGGCTGGATGTTGCCGCACAACAGAAAGCGGTGGCAATTACCCTGCGCGAACTGGCACCGTTCGACAAACGTCTCGGCACCACCCAACAAGCGTATGAAAAAGCCTTTGCCGGGGTGGTCAATCGCATTCTCGATGAAGGGTATCAGGTGATTGCGCTCTCCACCTGTACGGGTATCGACAGCTATAACAAAGACGACCGCATGGTGGCGCTCAATCTGCGCCAGCACATCAGCGATCCTGCCCGTTACCACGTGGTGATGGATGAACTCAACGATCTGGAAATGGGCAAAATTCTGGGGGCCTGTGAACTCACCGTCGGTACGCGCCTGCACTCTGCCATTATCTCGATGAACTTTGCCACTCCGGCGATTGCCATCAACTACGAACATAAATCCGCCGGGATCATGCAACAACTGGGGCTACCAGAAATGGCGATTGATATCCGTCATTTATTAGACGGCAGCCTGCAAGCGATGGTTGCGGATACCTTAGGCCAGCTTCCGGCACTGAACACGCGACTTAACGAAGCCGTCAGTCGCGAACGTCAGACGGGAATGCAGATGGTGCAATCTGTGCTTGAACGCATCGGGGAGGTGAAATGAAGGTCGGCTTCTTTTTACTGAAATTTCCGCTGTCGTCGGAAACCTTCGTTCTTAACCAAATCACTGCGTTTATTGATATGGGATTTGAGGTGGAGATTATCGCGCTGCAAAAAGGCGACACACAAAACACCCACGCGGCATGGACGAAATACAACCTTGCTGCCAGAACCCGCTGGTTACAGGACGAACCTACGGGCAAAGTGGCGAAACTGCGCCACCGCGCCAGCCAGACCTTACGCGGCATTCATCGTAAAAATACCTGGCAGGCGCTCAACCTCAAACGCTATGGTGCCGAGTCGCGGAACCTGATTTTGTCTGCCATTTGTGGTCAGGTCGCAACACCGTTTCATGCCGATGTCTTTATCGCTCACTTTGGTCCGGCAGGGGTAACCGCAGCAAAACTCCGCGAACTGGGTGTCATTCGCGGCAAAATTGCCACCATTTTCCACGGCATTGATATTTCCAGTCGGGAAGTGCTCAACCACTACACTCCTGAATATCAGCAACTGTTCCGCCGTGGCGACCTGATGCTACCGATCAGCGATCTGTGGGCCGGAAGGCTGCAAAAAATGGGCTGCCCGAGGGAAAAAATTGCCGTATCGCGCATGGGTGTAGACATGACGCGCTTTAGCCCACGTCCGGTGAAAGCGCCCGCAACACCGCTGGAAATCATTTCCGTCGCACGCTTAACCGAGAAAAAAGGCCTGCATGTGGCGATTGAAGCCTGCCGTCAGTTGAAAGAGCAGGGCGTGGCATTTCGCTATCGCATCCTCGGCATTGGCCCGTGGGAACGACGCCTGCGCACGCTCATCGAACAATATCAACTGGAAGATGTGGTAGAGATGCCGGGCTTTAAACCGAGCCACGAAGTGAAAGAGATGCTCGATGACGCGGATGTCTTCCTGTTGCCATCGGTTACAGGTGCGGATGGTGATATGGAAGGTATTCCGGTGGCGCTAATGGAAGCGATGGCGGTCGGCATTCCGGTTGTTTCTACTCTGCATAGCGGAATACCGGAACTGGTGGAGGCTGACAAATCCGGCTGGCTGGTGCCTGAGAACGATGCTCGCGCACTGGCGCAACGACTGGCGGCGTTTAGCCAACTGGACAGCGACGAACTGGCTCCTGTCGTCAAACGTGCGCGCGAAAAAGTCGAACACGATTTTAACCAGCAGGTGATTAATCGAGAACTCGCCAGCTTGCTGCAGGCTTTATAGAGGAGAACGCATGCCATTTAAAAAACTCTCCCGACGCACCTTCCTGACGGCAAGCTCCGCGCTTGCCTTCCTCCATACCCCTTTCGCCCGTGCGCTTCCCGCCCGACAAAGCGTTAACATTAACGACTACAACCCTCACGACTGGATCGCCTCATTTAAACAAGCCTTCAGCGAAGGGCAAACGGTCGTCGTGCCTGCCGGATTGGTTTGTGACAATATCAACACCGGCATCTTCATTCCTTCTGGCAAAACGTTACACCTCCTTGGAAGCCTGCGCGGCAACGGCAGAGGGCGATTTGTCTTACAGGATGGCAGCCAGGTGACAGGGGAGGGGGGCGGCAGTATGCATAACATCACCCTGGATGTGCGCGGCTCTGACTGCACCATCAAAGGGCTGGTGATGAGCGGCTTTGGCCCGGTGACGCAGATCTATATCGGCGGCAAAAACAAACGGGTCATGCACAACCTGACCATCGATAACCTGACCGTTAGCCACGCTAATTACGCCATCTTACGCCAGGGATTTCATAACCAGATTATCGGTGCCAACATCACCAATTGTAAGTTCAGCGACTTACAAGGCGACGCCATTGAATGGAACGTGGCAATTAACGACCGCGATATTTTGATCTCCGACCATCTCATCGAGCGCATCAACTGTACCAACGGCAAAATCAACTGGGGCATCGGCATAGGCCTTGCGGGAAGTACCTACGATAATAATTATCCGGAAAACCAGGCAGTGAAAAACTTTGTCGTGGCGAATATCACGGGGTCGGATTGTCGACAGTTGATCCATGTTGAAAATGGTAAACATTTTGTTATTCGTAATATCAAAGCCCGCAATATCACACCGGATTTCAGTAAGAAAGCAGGTATTGATAACGCCACGGTCGCTATTTACGGTTGTGACAATTTCGTGATTGATAATATTGAAATGATTAATAGTGCCGGGATGTTAATCGGTTATGGGGTAATTAAAGGCAAATATCTCTCGATACCGCAGAATTTCCGGGTGAATAATATTCAACTGGATAACACCCACCTTGCTTATAAATTGCGCGGCATCCAAATCTCTGCCGGGAATGCTGTCTCCTTTGTGGCACTGACTAACATTGCGATGAAGCGTGCGTCATTGGAGCTGCACAACAAGCCGCAACACCTTTTTATGCGCAATATCAATGTGATGCAGGAATCCTCAGTTGGACCCGCATTGAGCATGAACTTTGACATGCGCAAAGACGTTCGAGGCGTGTTTATGGCGAAAAAAGAAACACTGCTGTCTCTTGCAAATGTTCATGCGGTGAATGAAAAAGGGCAAAGCTCCGTCGATATTGACAGGATTAATCACCATATTGTTAATGTGGAAAAGATTAACTTTAGATTGCTGGAACGGAGAGAGTAGATTTGCGACCATTCCTGGAAAAATGGAGTCATACTTAGGAACAATGCTACTGCAATCCACAACGAAGCGGCGTAACATCACAAGTAATTCAGTAATCAATTCAGGGTAATTGATGCTGGCGAAAAAAATCGAACAAGCTATAATTCAGCAACCATTTTACAGGTGGATGAAATAATGACGAATTTAAAAGCAGTTATTCCTGTAGCGGGTCTAGGGATGCATATGTTGCCTGCCACTAAGGCGATTCCCAAAGAGATGCTACCGATCGTCGACAAGCCAATGATTCAGTACATTGTTGACGAGATTGTGGCTGCAGGGATCAAAGAAATCCTCCTGGTAACTCACGCGTCCAAGAACGCGGTCGAAAACCACTTCGACACCTCTTATGAATTAGAATCTCTCCTTGAACAGCGCGTGAAGCGTCAACTGCTGGCGGAAGTGCAATCTATCTGCCCGCCGGGCGTCACTATTATGAACGTGCGTCAGGGCGAACCTTTAGGTTTAGGCCACTCCATTTTGTGTGCGCGACCTGCCATTGGTGACAACCCGTTTGTCGTGGTGCTGCCAGACGTTGTGATCGACGACGCCAGCGCCGACCCGCTGCGCTACAACCTTGCTGCCATGATTGCGCGCTTCAACGAAACGGGCCGCAGCCAGGTGCTGGCAAAACGTATGCCGGGTGACCTCTCTGAATACTCTGTCATCCAGACCAAAGAACCACTGGATCGTGAAGGTAAAGTCAGCCGCATTGTTGAATTTATCGAAAAACCGGATCAGCCGCAGACGCTGGACTCCGACATCATGGCCGTTGGTCGCTATGTGCTTTCTGCCGATATTTGGCCGGAACTTGAACGCACTCAGCCTGGTGCATGGGGGCGTATTCAGCTGACTGATGCCATTGCCGAACTGGCGAAAAAACAGTCCGTTGATGCCATGCTGATGACCGGTGACAGTTACGACTGCGGCAAAAAAATGGGTTATATGCAGGCGTTTGTGAAGTATGGACTGCGTAACCTAAAAGAAGGGGCGAAGTTCCGTAAAGGGATTGAGAAGCTGTTAAGCGAATAATGAATATCTGACCGGATGTAACGGTTGATAAGAAAATTATAACGGCAGTGAAGATTCGTGGCGAAAGTAATTTGTTGCGAATTTTCCTGCCGTTGTTTTATATAAACAATCAGAATAACAACGAGTTAGCAATAGGATTTTCGTCAAAGTTTTCCAGGATTTTCCTTGTTTCCAGAGCGGATTGGTAAGACAATTAGCGTTTGAATTTTTCGGGTTTAGCGCGAGTGGGTAACGCTCGCCACATCGTAGGCATGCATGCAGTGCTCTGGTAGCTGTAAAGCCAGGGGCGGTAGCGTGTGTAATTAAAAATAAAACTGTGAATTAGTGCACAAATGATCCGATAGAGAGAATATCATAACTATTTATGATATTCTCTACGTTAATGAAGAAGGTTGGTAAGGTGGTGTAGAATATTCTTTTGGGGGGTATCCCTTTTTTCAATCTAGATGGTATTTTAAACATAGAGGTTCTGTTTAAGATTCCATACCAGTATTATATTTCAATTTAGTTTAAAACAAAGAGAACTGACTTTATGCACGGTTGTCATTCTTCGGTGATAAAGACATAGTAACAATTGATGGGATACTTCAGGTCTCTCATAATAAAATTTTCATAGGAGCGTGATTATCTCCCTGTGCATATAAAAAATTAACAGCCAAATTTCATAAAATTGATTATATATATTTAAAAGAGAAACATATGATTGTTTTTTTTATTGGACCATCGTCAGGTAAGATTACCGGCCAATCACTTGCGTTTAATATAATATTTAAAAACTATTCTGGAAGTAAATATCTGGTTGATTATCCGGATTTTTCAGGTAAGAAAATTACTCTTCTTTTGAAATATTTTAAACTTTTTTGGCATTTTTTTGCAAAAATGCTGTTACATATATTCGAGCGAAAGGTCATATATATAACTACAAGTCGTACTCTGTTCGGCTTTTTTCGAGATCTTTATTTTATTCTTCTTGGGAAGCTTTTTTTTGCAAAGATTGTTAACCATTTACACGGTTCAGATTTTGTCTATTTTAGAGAAAATCAAAAAAAAGTTGTTAGGAAAATCATTGATTTTATTTATTCTAAGATAGATGTATCTATAGTTTTGACGGAAGCCATGAAGGAACAATATGAACAATATCCGAAAATGAAGATTTTTGTGGTTTCTAATTGCTATTATGGTCTAAGTACGTTTGAAACGAAGTTATGCTTTGATAAAGCTGAGTTACGTTTAGTGTATCTGTCAAACCTAATGTATTCTAAAGGGATCATACATCTAATACGTGCTGTGAAAAGATGTTTTAAAGATGGTATGGCGCTTAATTTAAAAATTGCGGGTTCAATTAGCTCAGACGAGTATTATTCTGAGAGTGAATTAAAAGATATTTTATTTAAAGAGTTACAGGGTTGTGATTATATACAATATCTCGGTCCTGTACGGGGGGAAGAAAAAAACAATCTCCTCTTAGAATCAGATGTTTTTATATTGCCTACCTTTTATCGTTCAGAGGCCCAACCAATCTCCATCATTGAAGCCATGTACTATGGGTGTGTAATTATAACGACTGGGCATAATTATGTGAAAGAGTTTGTAGGAGAAAAAAATGGTATTATTATCGATAAGAATAGTCAGCAAGCCATCGTTGATGCGATTATTTTAATGGATGCAACAAGAGAATATTACAGGGAAGTATCAAGCTATAATATTTATTTTGCGAAGACATATTATTCACCTAATGTTTATATTGAAAAAATATCAAAAATCATTAATGAGGTATGAATGAAAGTTGCATTAATAACAGGGGTTACAGGTCAGGATGGTTCTTACTTGGCAGAATTTCTTCTTGAAAAAGGTTATGAAGTGCATGGTATAAAACGCCGAGCATCATGTTTTAACACTGAGCGTGTAGACCATATCTACCAGGATCGCCACAATGAAAATCCAAATTTTTTCCTGCACTACGGTGACTTAACTGACTCATCAAACTTGGTACGTCTCATTAAAGAAATCCAACCAGACGAAGTTTATAACCTTGGCGCTCAGTCTCATGTAGCGGTTTCATTTGAATCACCGGAATATACTGCTGATGTGGATGCGATGGGGACTTTACGTCTGCTGGAAGCGATTCGTATTTGTGGGCTAGAGAAAAAAACACGTTTCTATCAGGCATCAACTTCTGAACTCTTCGGCTTAGTTCAGGAAATCCCACAGCGAGAAACAACACCATTCTACCCTCGTTCGCCTTATGCTGTTGCGAAGATGTATGCATACTGGATTACTGTAAACTATCGTGAATCCTATGGAATGTACGCCTGTAACGGTATTCTCTTCAACCATGAATCCCCGCGTCGTGGTGAAACATTCGTAACACGTAAAATCACACGTGCTATTGCAAATATTTCGCAGGGAATCGAAAAATGTCTCTATCTTGGCAATATGGACTCACTGCGTGACTGGGGACATGCGAAAGATTACGTGCGTATGCAGTGGATGATGTTGCAGCAAGATCACCCAGAAGATTTTGTTATTGCAACAGGCAAACAAATTTCCGTACGTGAATTTGTTCGTATGTCAGCTAAAGAAGTAGGTCTGGAGTTAGAATTCTCAGGACAAGGTGTTGATGAAATAGCAACTGTTGTCAATAAAACATCTGACTGTGCTATTGGTGTTAGTATTGGGGATGTGATCGTTCGTGTTGATCCTCGTTATTTCCGTCCTGCAGAAGTTGAAACTCTTCTTGGTGATCCAGCAAAAGCGAAAAAAGTATTGGGTTGGGAACCAGAGATTACAGTTGAAGAGATGTGTGCAGAAATGGTTGCCAGTGATCTGGCGAAAGCAAAACAGCATGCACTACTGAAAAGCCATGGTTACGATGTTGCAGTTTCTCTGGAGCGGTAAGGTATGACAAAAAAACGTATCTACGTTGCTGGTCACCGAGGTATGGTTGGCTCTGCTATTTGCCGTCAATTATCACTGCGTGATGATATCGAATTAGTGGTCAAAACACACAAAGAACTCGATCTAACCGTACAGAAGGATGTTGATGCATTTTTTGAGCAAGAGAAAATTGATCAGGTTTATCTTGCTGCGGCTAAAGTTGGTGGCATTTATGCCAACAATACATTTCCGGCAGAATTCATCTATCAGAATCTCATGATTGAGAGTAATATTATTCATTCAGCTCACAAGGCCGGAATTCAAAAATTACTTTTTTTAGGCTCAAGCTGTATTTATCCTAAATTCGCAGAGCAGCCTATGAACGAGTCTGCACTTTTAACTGGCATACTTGAGCCAACTAATGAACCATACGCAATTGCTAAAATTGCGGGAATAAAATTATGTGAATCTTATAACCGTCAATATGGCCGTGATTATCGCAGTGTAATGCCTACTAATCTTTATGGCATAAATGATAATTTCCATCCTGAAAACTCTCATGTTATTCCGGCACTCATGCGTAGATTCCATGAAGCAAAAGAGAGTGGTGCGCCAGAGGTTATTGTCTGGGGAACCGGAACACCGATGCGTGAGTTTTTATATGTTGATGATATGGCTGCCGCATCTGTCCATGTAATGGAGCTTGACGAAGCAATTTATCAACAAAATACACAGCCTATGTTATCCCATATTAATGTTGGTACGGGTGTGGATTGTTCTATACGTGAAATGGCTGAAACAATGGCCTCTGTGGTGGGGTATCAAGGTAAAATTGTTTTTGATGTTACTAAACCTGATGGCACTCCGCGTAAACTTATGGACGTTACCCGGCTCAAAAACTTGGGCTGGCAATATCAATATAATTTACATGAAGGCTTATCATTAACATATAAATGGTTTATTGAGAATATTAATTCTTTTCGGGGATAGTTATGAATAAGAGATTGGAACGCGAGCTATTTAAAACAATAGTTGAGCATACTCCTCTAATCTCGATTGATCTCATAATTAGAAACGATAAAGGAGAGGCGCTGCTGGGGCAGCGCCTGAATCGCCCAGCACAAAATTATTGGTTTGTGCCAGGAGGGCGAATTTATAAGGATGAGTCATTCGAGATTGCATTTAAGCGGATAACACTTGAAGAGTTGGGCGTTCAAATTAGTCTTAATGATGCCTTATTTCTTGGGGTGTATGAACATTTTTACAATGATAATTTTTTTGAAGCAGAATTTTCTACACACTATATAGTGCATGGATATGAAATCCAACTTAAACCTCAGCAACTTCACCTACCAACGGTCCAGCATAATTCCTACAAGTGGTTTGATGTAGTAACGTTGCTTAATAGCACTATAGTTCATCAATATACCAAAAATTATTTTATACCAAGGTAATAGATATGCTACTTCCCGTTGTCATGGCCGGTGGTTCTGGCACCAGATTATGGCCTCTTTCACGTACACTTTATCCGAAACAATTTCTGTCTTTAAATAGTCGTTTAACCATGTTGCAAGAGACATTGAGGCGGCTTGACAAGGTCGAACATAAACCTGCTTTGGTCATTTGTAACGAATCACATCGCTTTATCGTTGCTGAACAATTGCGTAAAGAGAGTTTAAAGCATAGCGGTATTTTGCTTGAGCCTGTTGGCCGTAATACTGCGCCTGCTGTAGCACTTGCAGCACTTCAGGCTATGGTGACTGGAGACGATCCTATTCTGTTGGTTCTTGCTGCTGATCATGAAATCCAGGATGAGGATAATTTCATTGATGCAGTTCTTGTAGCCAAGAATTTTGCAGAGCAGGGTAAGCTTGTTACGTTTGGTATTGTTCCAACATCCCCAGAGACTGGCTATGGTTACATTAAGTCAGGTGAATCTCTGGATGGACAAGGTTACAAAGTTGCGGCTTTTGTTGAAAAACCAGATCTTCACGTGGCTCAGCGGTACATATCAGATGGCGGTTATCTTTGGAATAGTGGGATGTTTATGTTCAGAGCATCTGTATTTATCGATGAACTGAAAAAATTCCGACCAGATATTTTAGCCAGTTGCCAACGCTCCTTGTCCTCTTCGATACAAGATTTAGATTTTATCCGTCTGGATAATGCTTCATTTTCTTGCTGTCCTGAAGAGTCTATTGACTATGCAGTTATGGAAAAAACAGCCGAAGCTGTCGTCGTTCCATTAAATGCACAATGGAGTGATGTTGGGTCATGGTCTGCATTGTGGGAAATAAGTTCAAAAGATCAAAGCGGTAATGCCATTCGTGGTGATGTATTGGTTGAAGATGCTACAGATAGTTATCTTTATTCGCAGCATAGACTTATTGGTGCCGTGGGCGTAAAGGATTTGGTTGTTGTTGAAACGAAAGATGCCGTATTAGTTGCTCATAAAGATAAAGTTCAGCAAGTTAAAAACATCGTCGCTCAACTTAAAAAAAATAATCGCACAGAATATTTACAGCATCGGGAAATATTTCGGCCTTGGGGCAGTCATGATACTATAGCTGAAGGGCCGCGCTTTCAAGTGAAACATGTGATTGTATTACCTGGCCACATTACCGCTAAACAGATTCATTACCATCGTACTGAGCATTGGATTGTTGTCTCGGGGACAGCTAAAGTTCATCTTGAAGATAAGACTTACCTTGTTTCTGAAAATGAATCAACATATATACCTGTTGGTGTTCCACATGCCATTGAAAATCCTGGCAAGATACCGCTTGAAATAATTGAGGTTAGATCAGGAGTCTACCTAGAAGAGGATGATGTTATAAGAGTTTCTTCTTCTGGAGTAGGATACTAATGCGAATTTCTATTATCACAGCCACTTATAATAGTGAAAAAACTCTCCTTGATACATTACTTTCTCTAGAAAAACAAACGCATCCAGATATCGAATATATAGTTGTAGATGGAGCATCGAAAGATAATACAATTGAGCTGATCAAGAGTAATTGTACAAGAGTTTCAAAAATCATTTGTGAACCCGATCATGGCATTTATGATGCTCTGAATAAAGGTATGCAAGCAGCTTCGGGTGATGTTATTGGTTTTTTACATTCTGATGATTTACTTGCTTATGATGATGCTATTGCAGATATAGCAAAAACATTTGAAAGTACAGGGTGTGATGCTATTTATGGCGATTTGGAGTATGTTGCCCAAAATGATACGACTAAACGTATTAGATTATGGAAAAGTGGCTCATTTAGTCGCTTCAAGATGAAAGTGGGGTGGATGCCACCACACCCATCATTTTATATGAAACGGGAATGTTATAGTCAATTTGGTTCTTTTTCTTTAGATTATCGAATATCTGCTGATTACGACTCATTATTACGATATATATTAAAACAACGTATTTCAATAGCGTATATACCAAAAGTCTTAGTGAAGATGCGTGTTGGTGGAATTAGCAACCGTTCAGTATCTTCAATGGTCAAGAAGTCAATGGAAGACATTCGTGTTATGAAACAGAATGGCATTATCTGGCCAATAGCTTTAGTGTATAAAAATATATCGAAACTCCCTCAATTTATTAAAAAGTAATTATCATGTTAAATGCTAAAAAAATTATTACCGATAGCAATATTGCTTTTGGAACTAGTGGTGCACGCGGTTTGGTTGTTGATTTTACCCATGATGTTTGTGCTGCATTCACTCATGCGTTTCTTTCTGTAATTGAAAGCAGATTTAATTTTGATACAGTTTCCTTAGCTATTGATAATCGACCGAGTAGTTACGAAATTGCTCAGGCATGCGCATTCGCTATCAAACAACATGGGTTCGCAGTTGAATATCATGGTGTGATTCCGACTCCTGCATTAGCTCATTATTCCATGCAGGAAAATATTCCTTGTATAATGGTTACTGGGAGCCATATACCTTTTGAGCGCAATGGACTAAAGTTTTATCGACCGGATGGAGAAATTACTAAGGAAGATGAAGTTGCTATTGTAAATAGCAAATATTTATTTTCCCCCTTAACATCATTGCCCCAGTTAGAAATTTGTTATAAGGCCGCTGAGGCATATATTGCGCGTTATACATCATTGTTTGATAAAAACATTTTGAAAGGAAAAAAAATCGGGATTTATGAGCATTCAAGCGCAGGTAGAGATTTATATGGTCCATTATTCAGACTATTGGGCGCAGAAATAATTTCTCTTGGACGAAGCGATCAGTTTGTACCTATTGATACTGAAGCTGTTGCAGATGATGATCGAATTAAAGCGCGTAAATGGTCAACTAAATACAAGCTTGATGCTATATTTTCTACAGATGGAGATGGAGATCGCCCTTTGGTAGCTGATGAAAATGGAGAATGGCTACGGGGGGATATACTTGGGCTATTAGCTTCTTTAGAATTAGGTATTGAAGCTTTAGCTATTCCTGTAAATTGTAACTCTGCGATTGAGTTATCCGATAAGTTTAAACATGTAACACGAACTAAAATAGGTTCACCATATGTTATTTCGGCATTTAATAGCCTTTATCAAAGATATGATGCTATTGCCGGTTTTGAGGCTAATGGAGGGTATATTGTATTAACTGATCTGGATTATAAAGGTTCAAAAATATGTGCTTTACCAACAAGGGATGCTCTATTACCAGCATTAATGCTTTTTGTTGCTGCTCGTAAGGAAAATATATCTAATTTACTTAAAAAAATACCCGCAAGATACACATGGTCAGATAGGCTACAAAACTATCCGAAAGAGAAAAGCAAGCAACTTATCACACGGATAAGACATAACCCCAACATATTGATTGATTTGTTTAAGGAAAATCTTGGCGGATATTTAACTGTTGACAATACAGATGGTGTTCGGATTATTATCATAAATAGAGATATTCTGCATATAAGGGCATCAGGGAACGCACCAGAAATACGATGCTATGCTGAATCTTGTACTGAACAAAAAGCAAAAGAATATGTTAATATACTTATTAAATTTCTAGAATCACAGTGATGTATAACTTTATCCAAGTTGTTTAAAGATTATTTTACTTCAACATAAGTATTAGAAACGAGACTGTGATGAAAAGAAATTTTTATATACTGTTATTGTTGTTTTCTTTATTGTTTAATATTATTGTTTACCTTTGTTCAGACTTGATTACAGAATATTGTGATGTTTATTATATATTTTGTATTGTTGTGTACATAACGTTGATATTGCTTGGGACATACCAACAAAAGGGCATCACAATGTTACTTATATTCCAAGCACCTTTTGGCTTGTTTATTCTGGGACGTTTTATTGCACACTATTTAGATGGTGCATTGAATCTTGAGACAATTGATTTTTTCTATGCTACGAGACTAAATACTGAAGAGGTGATTAATTACTTATCGATAAATATGTTTTTTTTTATAATGGTATTTGTTGGCTATGCGATACCATCGATAAAAATGCCTGGCCAGCACTATGATTTGCGTTTAAATGAGACTGTGGTGAGATATTTTTCTCGTATTGTAGTAATTGTCACTATAACCGGTATTGCTCTAACTTTGAAAGATTTGTACAACGCAGTAAGCCAGTATGGGTACTCGGCGCTCTATATTATTAAAAAGGAAAATGCTAACGACTCATCAAGCATGTTTGTTACATTATTGTTGGTAGCAATTGGTATTGTTGCCAAGGAGAATTCCCGATCAGAATTAAAAATTCTAATGACGGTTTTATTCTTCTATAGCTTTGCCTTGCTATTAATGGGGGCGAGAGGACCAATGATGACTTATATATTGCTATGGCTTTGGTTATATAAGAAAGATATCAAAATCTTTAAGTTCGGCTTACTGGCTTTGTTGATATTAAGTCTTGTTCAATTTATCAGTTCTCTGATGCGAACATCAGATGCACAGTACAATATATTTGCAAAGGCATTATATGATATAGGTACAACTTTTATTGTTTTGCCATTTAGTTATTATATAACCGATTGGCCAAATATCGCTCTTTTACAAAATTTTGTTCCGCTGGTATCAAGAGTTTCCTCTTTATTTTTAGAAATAAAACCATATGAGGCAAATCTGGCAAATTATTTAGGTTATTATTTGAATCAAGATTTGTATTGGAAGGGTGTTGGGTTAGGTTGGAGTGTTGTTGCTGATTTTTCGATATATAGTAATCGTAATGTTGTGCTTCTTTGTATATTTGCGTTTTTTTTGGGATGTATTTTAAAAAATCTAGATAACTCCGGTAAAAATAAGGGGGTGAAATATGGATTATCGACATCATTAATTTTACCCCTTGGTTTTCTTTATCGCTCAGGTTTGTTTTCTATAGTTCCTCTTGCCATTTACTTCTTTGTGACCTTTTTCATGCTCTATTTAATCTCTAATATGCTCAGGAGGATTAATCTTGCCAATTAAAAATTTCATATACCAGTTTTCAGATAAAATAATACGTATATTATATATTTTCCTCATGACATATATTGCGGCTAAAGCGTTAGGTGAATCTGGCTTTGGTGAATTTTCCTTGCTGGCAACAACTATTGCTATAGCTGTTGGAGTTGGTACTTTTGGTTATGAGCATACGTTAGTAAAAAAGGTTTCTGAAAAGGCTAATAAGATTGAGCAAGTCCAGTGGTTAGTTAATGGTGTAATTTTACGTTTGGGAATTGCAATATTAATTGGAATTGTGGGTTTTTTTATCATAAACAACATTTTCTTTTATTTCGTCTTTTTATTAGTCTGTGTGTTAAGCGTGCTTAATACATATGAATATTATTTGATGTCACATTTGAGAGGGGATGTTATATTCTTTGGCAGGACTCTCTCTTATATTATAGCTATAACATTCCTTATATATATTTACTACACTAACAGAAATTCGTGGGTTTACTTTGTATTTATAATAGAGCCAGCTATATATGGGATATGGTGTTTCTTACATATAAGGATGCTAGATAAATTAAAAACGAGTTTTGTAAAAGAAAGTATTGATTTCAAAAAATTAAAAGAATTGTTCATGAATGGTTTTCCATTCATGTTATCTTCATTAGCAATTATTCTTTATATGCGAATGGATGTTTATTTTATTGATTATTTCATGGGGAAGGAGGCTGTTGGACAATATAGTCTTGCCGTACGATTTGCGGAAGCCGTAAATTTTTTACCTATAGTTATTGCTAACTCAGTGTTTCCTTGGTTAGTTAATCATCGAAGTAGTGCTAATTATCGGAAATTTTTTGATGGGTTATTTTTGGCATCGCTAATTGTTTTTATACCAACAAGTTTTGCAGGAATGTTTGCTATAAAAGTATTGTTTGGGAATGAGTACAATGCATCAATATATATATTTGTAATTCTGTTATTTCAAATAATACCTGTATTTATTGGGGTGGGGCGTGCTAAAGTATTAGTCATAGAAAACTTACAAAGATATATCCCATTTTTTGTTTTTAGTGGCGTAGTTCTTAATGCCTTATTAAATATAACTCTAATACCTCTTTATGGTATTAAAGGCGCAGCAATTGCAACTATTATTAGTCAGTTTTCTACTACATTTATTATACCCTTATTTATCCAGAAACTTCGTAAAATATCAGTAATAATGTTACGAAGTGTTTTTACTTGTGGGTTCTTTTTAATTTTTTCGATTTTTCAAAAGAGTGATGCTAATGAAAATTAACTTCTTCGGTGATGTATATTTTTCTAAAAATGAATTCAGTGTTGCTGACTCATTAATCGAATTATTAAAGAGCGCAGACAGGAATATTATTAATTTAGAGGCTCCAATTGTAACACATATGGATAATCCTAGAGAAAAAGTCGGTGCAATATTACGACATGATGTCAGTGTTATCGAAAATATAAAAAAAATAAGTGCAACAGATATTTGTGTGGCGAATAATCACTATTTTGATTTTGGTGTAAATGCTGCATTAAATAGTAGCAAAATACTTGAGGATAATGGATTTAGCGTTCATGGGATGTTTGGAGATTCTTATCAAGAAATTATTTCTGCTGATGAACAAATAAGGTTAGCCGTCTTTAATGTTGCTGAATCTGAGTATGGCGTAAAAACGGATAACTCACTTGGGTTTACATCTATTACGGATCCTAATTTATTTTCATCAATTGCTAATGCATTAAAAAATAACTTTATAGTTGTGTTTATAATTCATGCAGGACTTGAGAATGTTTTATCACCTTTACGTTCATGGTCATCAATTTACAAAACTTTGATAGATTTTGGTGTTACTGCAATTATTGCACATCACCCACATGTTCCACAACGATACGAACGCTACAAGAATGGAGTAATATTTTACAGTTTAGGGAATTTCATTTTTCAAGGGCATGGAATCCATAAATATAATAATATTGGTCAAATTGTTTCATTTGAGTTTACAACCTCAGCCTTTGAATTTAAAGTACACTATGTATTAAATGAAAACAATCAAGTTAAATTATACTCGAAGGCTAATGAACTTGACTATATGCTAAATCATAAAATTGATAAATTTTATTCCGTTACTCGAGGTGATTATAATCGCTATCGACAATTGGATTATAAGAGATTATTTAGTTCATTGATCCAAAAATCTCCATTTAGACACATGCCATATTTTAAAACTAGATCTAAGCGAGAGTTTGATTTCCATCTCCATAATCTCAGATTCGAAACACACCGTTTTGTTCAGCTGGAATATTTAGAGGATATGTTAAAATGATAGGCGTCGTCGGAATTACTATTTATCCTAAAAGCATTACACCATCTCTATCTTGGGAACGTGTAATTAAAAAAAATATACAAAATAATTTTCCCGTTGAGTTTCTCAATGTTACTCATGAACAATTTATAATTGAATTATGTGTAAATTCAAAATTTAGTGCTCAACAATATTATGACTCTATATTTATTGGACAGGTCAATCAAAACCACAAATTTTCAAGCGATGATCATGGCTTAGAATTTGTGATAACAGATAATATTATCACTGTTAAAAATGATTGGTTAGCATCTATTCCTTTTTTTTATAATAAAAATAAAGGTGTGGTCTCAACATTTTATAATGCTGTTATTGATTCCTTTGAAATTGATAAGATCGGATGTGATGCTTTTTTTCGTTATGGATATAGTTTTTATGGTACTACTCCATTCAAGGATGTTAATTTTTTGCAACCAAATTCTATACTTGAAATAAGTAGTAATAATATTAATATTATACAGAACGCTAGATTTGAAGGTAATATTAATGATTTTATACACAATAAAGTTACTGCCGATGATATCGTAGACGAGATTAAAGCATATTTATCAAATAAAATGGAGGATAATGAAAAAAAAATCCTTCCCTTGTCTGGAGGGTTAGACTCGAGATTACTTGCAGGCATAATTGGAAATAAAAATGTGTATGCGTTTACATATAGTGGAAATAAAAGAAATTATGAATCAGTGAATGCATCTATAATTGCAAAAAGATTAAATATTCCTTGGCAACGAATTCCTCTTACAAAATTTTATGAACTAATGGAACAATGGGTTGATATATATGGTGCTAGCGAACATGCTCATGGTATGTATCATATAGATTTTTATCGGAAAATATGTGATAGCGGGAGTTATGATTTACTTCTCAGTGGAATATTCGCAGATATTTGGGCAGGGAATAACTCCGTAAATATTGGCGGGGTCAAAGATATTCAAAAACTTGGATACTCTCATGGTTTAAATTTATCCTCTGAGTTATTTGATAACTTAAGCATCGAAAAATATAGTTTCTCATTAGAGAATTTGTATTTAAGTGAACTGCGGCAACAGAATTTATTATCTTTTGATGCATTAAATCGAATTCAAATGAAGATAATATTAATTAGTTATCTGATGACACTACCACGTTTTTTTGGTTTGAAAACTATAACACCTTTCTTAAATAAAAGAATAGCAGTTAAAATGTTATCGTTGAGTAAAGAACAGAGATTAAATCGAAAGTGGCAAAAAGATATACTTGCTACTATGGGATTGCAGATTAACTCATCTTGGAATCCATTTTCAGTAAATTATGTAAATAATTTGGATATTATATCTTATAAAAAAAGCAATTTTGATAAAATTAAGTCTATTATGAGTAGTACTGACACTGATTGTCTTTTCAAAAACTCTCATAATCTTACTAATATATTCGAAAATGTAGGCAAACTGACCCCATTGCAAGAAGTTAATATGTACTTAAATAGTACACGTGGTATCAATCGTATTATGAAATTGTTTGGTATGGAATCGTCTAAACTTCGTAATCTCCGTGATTTGCAAGTCTTATTTCCTCTTCTTTATTTAAAATCAATTAGTGAAAAAATCGAATTATGAAAAAAATACTAATAATTCAACCCTCAGTTCCTAAATATAGAGTCCCATTTTTCAACCGCTTAAGAAAAAAATATAATATTGTTATTTATTCTAATAAAACTGATTTTTTGGGAGTTACATCAGATAGGGGTTGTGGCAATGTTGTATGGGGAAATGGGTTTCTATCATTTAAAAATAAGATATTGTGGCATAAGGGGTTGCCTATACTTTCCATGCTAAATAGAAATAATATAGTAGTAGTTAACGGCAATCCAAGAATATTAAATTATATGTTATTGTTATTTTTTTGTAAGATAATTGGTATTAAAACTATCTGGTGGGGGCATGGATGGAGTGCTGGATCACGTGGTATATTGTCATCTATCCGGATAAAGATGATGAAAATTTCTAACTGCATTTTAGTCTATACTGATTATGAAAAAGAAAAGATCAATCAAAAAAAATGTTTCGCATTGAATAATGGGTTGGATTCTTCAGAAATAGTAAGAGCAATAAACGAGAGTGATTTCCGACATTATTTTTGTGAGCAGACAAGAATGGTTTTCGTGGGACGATTGACAAAAAAATCTAATTTGGATTTTCTTATTAACTCTATGAAATACCTTCCTGGGAATTTTCAGCTTGCAGTTATTGGTGATGGTCCGTTAAAAGAAAAGCTTATTGGCCTTGCTAATGAACTTAATGTATCCGAACGAATTGTATGGCATGGCGCTATTTATGATGAAAAACGCATCGCTTCAGTGATGCTGAAATCTGATGTTTTTGTATATCCTGGTTCCGTTGGATTAAGTTTAATTCACGCATATAATTATGGACTACCTTCAATTATTCATAATAATCGCGATATGCACATGCCAGAGTATGCCGCTTTTATTGAAGGTTATAACGGATTTGGATATAATGAGATGAATGTTGATTCCTTTTGTCGTGTTGTTTTATTTTATGCAAATTTATCAAATGAAAAAAAAATGGAGTTAAGAAATAATGCATTTAATACTGTGAATGCTGATTATAATATTGAATGTATGGCATCGAGGTTTGAAGATGCTATAAATTTCATAAATAAATAATTTTATTATATAAGAACAAAGTATATTTTGTTATAAACTTTACCATACACATGTATGTTGCCTGATGTTGTATACGTTATAATCTTAGTTTCTAAAGTTCGTTATAACTTTATACAATCATCTCGCGGTAACCCCTGACAGGAGTAAACAATGTCAAAGCAACAGATCGGCGTCGTCGGTATGGCAGTGATGGGACGCAACCTTGCGCTCAACATCGAAAGCCGTGGTTATACCGTCTCTATTTTCAACCGTTCCCGTGAGAAAACGGAAGAAGTGATTGCCGAAAATCCAGGCAAAAAACTGGTTCCTTACTATACGGTGAAAGAGTTTGTTGAATCTCTGGAAACGCCTCGTCGCATCCTGTTAATGGTGAAAGCAGGTGCAGGCACGGATGCTGCTATTGATTCTCTCAAACCATACCTCGATAAAGGCGACATCATCATTGATGGTGGTAACACCTTCTTCCAGGACACCATTCGTCGTAACCGTGAGCTTTCTGCTGAAGGCTTTAACTTCATTGGTACCGGTGTCTCTGGAGGCGAAGAAGGTGCGCTGAAAGGTCCTTCCATTATGCCTGGTGGGCAGAAAGAAGCCTATGAACTGGTTGCGCCGATCCTGACCAAAATCGCCGCAGTGGCTGAAGACGGTGAGCCATGCGTTACCTATATCGGTGCCGATGGCGCAGGCCATTATGTGAAGATGGTTCACAATGGTATTGAATACGGAGATATGCAACTGATTGCTGAAGCCTATTCTCTGCTTAAAGGTGGCCTGAACCTCACCAACGAAGAACTGGCTCAGACCTTTACCGAGTGGAATAACGGTGAACTGAGCAGTTACCTGATCGACATCACCAAAGATATCTTCACCAAAAAAGATGAAGACGGTAACTACCTGGTTGATGTGATTCTGGATGAAGCGGCTAACAAAGGTACCGGTAAATGGACCAGCCAGAGCGCGCTGGATCTCGGTGAACCACTGTCGCTTATTACCGAGTCTGTGTTTGCACGTTATATCTCGTCTCTGAAAGATCAGCGCGTTGCCGCGTCTAAAGTTCTCTCTGGCCCGCAAGCGCAGCCAGCTGGCGACAAGGCTGAGTTCATCGAAAAAGTTCGTCGTGCTCTGTATCTGGGCAAAATCGTTTCTTACGCCCAAGGCTTCTCTCAGCTGCGTGCTGCGTCTGAAGAGTACAACTGGGATCTGAACTACGGCGAAATCGCGAAGATTTTCCGTGCTGGCTGCATCATCCGTGCGCAGTTCCTGCAGAAAATCACCGATGCATATGCCGAAAATCCGCAGATCGCTAACCTGCTGCTGGCCCCGTACTTCAAGCAAATCGCCGATGACTATCAGCAGGCGCTGCGTGATGTCGTTGCTTATGCAGTACAGAACGGTATCCCGGTTCCTACCTTTGCTGCTGCGGTTGCTTATTATGACAGCTACCGCGCCGCTGTTCTGCCTGCGAACCTGATCCAGGCACAGCGTGACTATTTCGGTGCGCATACTTATAAGCGCATTGATAAAGAAGGTGTGTTCCATACCGAATGGCTGGATTAATCTGATTTAAATCGATTAATCAATGCAAGGCCCGGAGAAACCCTCCGGGCTTTTTTATTATACAAAGCGGCAGGTTATGGCCTTTTTTTATAATTTATGATTAAAAAAGCGATATAATACAGAGCCGCACAGCAGGATCGCTGCCTTGACAGTTCATCTACATCAGCGTTAAAAATCCCGCAGTGGATGAAGATGTGGTGGTGGATTAATGACCACTCTAAATGTTAAACCGGAAGAAGTCAGAGCTAATGAAAATAACAATTTCAGGAACAGGTTATGTTGGTCTTTCAAATGGTATTCTGATTGCGCAAAACCACGAAGTGGTTGCACTGGATATCGTTCAGGCCAAAGTGGACATGCTTAACAAGAAGCAGTCACCGATTGTTGATAAGGAGATTGAAGAGTATCTGGCGACTAAAGATCTCAATTTCCGTGCTACGACAGATAAGTATGACGCGTATAAAAATGCCGATTACGTTATTATTGCCACGCCTACCGATTATGACCCGAAAACAAATTATTTTAATACCTCAAGCGTGGAAGCTGTCATCCGTGATGTGACAGAAATTAATCCCAACGCTGTAATGGTGATTAAATCTACAATTCCGGTAGGTTTCACCAAATCAATTAAAGAACGTCTGGGTATCGATAACCTTATTTTCTCTCCGGAATTCCTCCGCGAAGGTAAAGCTCTTTACGATAACCTTCATCCGTCACGTATTGTAATCGGTGAGCGTTCAGAACGCGCAGAACGTTTTGCGGCGTTATTACAGGAAGGCGCGATTAAGCAAAATATCCCTACACTATTTACCGACTCCACTGAAGCAGAAGCGATTAAACTTTTCGCTAATACCTATCTGGCGATGCGCGTAGCATACTTTAATGAACTGGATAGCTATGCAGAAAGTTTAGGTCTGAATACTCGCCAGATTATCGAAGGTGTTTGTCTCGATCCGCGTATTGGCAACCATTACAACAATCCGTCGTTTGGCTATGGTGGTTATTGTCTGCCGAAAGATACCAAGCAGTTACTGGCGAACTACCAGTCTGTGCCGAATAACCTGATTTCGGCAATTGTCGATGCAAACCGCACGCGTAAAGACTTTATTGCCGATGCCATTTTGTCACGCAAGCCGCAAGTGGTGGGTATTTATCGTCTGATTATGAAGAGCGGTTCAGATAACTTCCGCGCGTCTTCCATTCAGGGGATTATGAAACGTATTAAGGCGAAAGGCGTTGAAGTGATCATCTACGAGCCGGTGATGAAAGAAGACTCATTCTTCAACTCTCGTCTGGAACGTGATCTCGCCACCTTCAAACAACAAGCCGACGTCATTATCTCCAACCGTATGGCAGAAGAGCTTAAGGATGTGGCAGATAAAGTCTACACCCGCGATCTCTTTGGCAGTGACTAACATCTTGTTATCAGGGCGATTTTCGCCCTGATTGTCTTATGTTCCCTTTGTAATAATTCATTGTTTTTATCATTTATCCTATAGCATTCATGGCGATTATCGCTAAACTATGGCGACTTAAAATTATTTCGTCCGTTAGGGTAATGATGAGAGTAGAAAATAATAATGTTTCTGGGCAAAACCATGATCCGGAACAGATTGATTTGATTGATTTACTGGTCCAACTATGGCGTGGCAAGATGACTATCATCATTTCTGTCATTGTGGCTATTGCCCTGGCTATAGGGTATCTGGTCGTTGCCAAAGAAAAGTGGACTTCAACAGCTATCGTTACTCAACCTGATGTGGGACAAATCGCTGGTTATAACAATGCCATAAATGTGATTTATGGTTCGGCAGCGCCGAAAGTGTCTGAGATCCAGTCGATGTTAATTGGTCGTTTCAGCACGACATTTTCTGCATTAGCAGAAACGCTGGATAATCAGGAAGAACCTGAAAAACTGACCATTGAGCCTACCGTTAAAAATCAGTCATTACCTTTAGCGGTTTCTTATGTCGGTGAAACACCTGAAGGTGCGCAGAAACAGCTGGCGAAGTATATCCAGCAAGTTGACGACCAGGTAAATGAAGAACTGGAACAAGACCTGAAAGACAACATCGCGCTGCAAATGAAAAACTTGCAGGATTCTCTGAAGACGCAGGAAGTGGTCGCTCAAGAACAGAAAGATCTGCGTATCCGTCAGATTCAGGAAGCGTTGCAGTATGCGAATCAGGCGCAGGTGACAAAGCCGCAGATTCAACAGACACAGGACGTAACCCAGGATACTATGTTCCTTTTGGGGAGCGAAGCGCTGGAGTCGATGATTAAGCACGAAGCGACCCGTCCGTTGGTGTTCTCATCAAACTACTATCAGACTCGTCAAAACCTGCTGGATATCGACAATCTTGACGTTGATAAACTTGATATTCATGCTTACCGCTATGTAATGAAACCGACGTTACCTATTCGTCGCGATAGCCCGAAAAAGGCAATTACCTTGATTCTGGCAGTGCTGCTGGGCGGCATGGTTGGCGCGGGGATTGTGCTTGGGCGTAACGCGCTGCGTAATTACAACGCGAAATAATATTATTGTGCATTTAAGAGAAACGGGCAGGGTGGTGACACCATGCCCGTTTTTTTTGCCGGATGCGATGCTGGCGCATCTTATCCGGCCTACGTGTGTTGAGATAATGTGTAGGCACGATAAGCTTGCGCATCGGGCATTGGCTCCGGATGCGACAACAACATCGCATCCGCTGACCTCGCAACTCACTGATGCCGTTTACGCAGGTTCTCAATCACCGTTGTTAAATCCAGATCCTGATCCTGCAACAACACCAGCAGGTGATACATCAAATCAGACGCCTCGTTGGTCAGTTCAAAGCGGTCATGTACCGTTGCTGCCAGTGCGGTTTCCACGCCTTCTTCGCCCACTTTCTGCGCAATGCGTTTAGTGCCGCTGGCATACAGTTTGGCGGTGTAGGAGGTTTCCGGGTCGGCAGATTTACGTTCGGCGAGCAGTTGTTCCAGTTGATGCAGGAACAGCCACTGGTGAGCGGTATCGCCGAAGCAGCTGCTGGTGCCTTTGTGGCAGGTTGGCCCGATGGGATTCGCCAGCACCAGTAACGTGTCGTTGTCGCAGTCCGGCGCAATATTTACTACGTTGAGGAAATTACCCGACGTTTCGCCTTTGGTCCACAGTCGCTGTTTAGTGCGCGAGAAGAAGGTGACTTTGCCGCTTTCGATGGTTTTGTCTAAGGCTTCCGGGTTCATATAGCCCAGCATTAGCACTTCGCCAGATACCGCGTGTTGCACAATCACCGGCATCAGACCGTCGGTTTTTTCCCAGTCCAGTTCGCGACGTTGTTGTTCTGTTAACATATCCTGATCTCCACGCCCTGTGTTGCCAGGTACGCTTTTAATTCACCAATATTGATTATTTGTTTGTGGAATACAGAAGCTGCCAGCGCACCGTCAACGTCGGCATCGCGGAAGGCTTCGAGAAAGTGTTCCATGGTGCCTGCGCCACCGGAGGCAATCAGCGGGACGTGGCAAACTTCACGCACTTTTTTCAGCTGTTCGAGGTCGTAGCCGTTACGCACGCCGTCCTGATTCATCATGTTGAGGACGATTTCTCCGGCACCGCGTTTTTGCACTTCCTGCACCCAATCGAGTGTTTCCCACTGAGTGACGCGGGTGCGGCTTTCATCGCCGGTATATTGATTCACATTATATTTACCGGTTTCGGCGTCGTACCAGGTATCAATGCCGACCACAATACACTGCACGCCAAAGCGATCCGCCAGGCGAGTAATTAACGTCGGGTCCGCCAGCGCAGGGGAGTTAATGGAGATTTTATCCGCGCCAAAGGAAAGAATTTTCGCGGCATCTTCCAGAGACTTAATCCCACCCGCCACACAAAACGGAATGTCGATCACTTCCGCCACGCGAGATACCCAGCTTTTGTCTACCACACGGCCATCGCTGGAAGCGGTGATATCGTAGAACACCAGTTCATCTGCACCTTCTTCGGCGTAGCGTTTTGCCAGTGGCACGATATCGCCAATGATTTCATGGTTGCGAAACTGTACGCCTTTCACCACCTGACCATCACGAACGTCGAGACAAGGGATTATGCGTTTTGCCAGCATGCGATGGCCTCCTTCACGGTGAATTTACCTTCCAGTAATGCACGACCAACTATTACGCCGCGTACACCAGTACCACGCAGGGCCGCCACATCGTTAATGTCGCCAATACCGCCGGAGGACTGAAATGCCACCTGTGGATATCTGGCGCACACTTCTTCATATAAAGAGACGTTAGATCCCGCCAGCGTGCCGTCGCGCGAGATATCGGTACATAGCACATGTTTCAGGCCGACGGGAAGATAGGTTTCCACCAGTTGTTCCAGTGAAACGCCCGAGTTCTCTTGCCAGCCGCTCACCGCCACCTGCTTGTTACCTTGCTCGTCAATACGGACATCCAGCGCCAGCACTAAGGCATCGGCACCGAAGCGTTCAAACCAGCCTTTCACCATTTCTGGTGATTTCACCGCGGTGGAGCCAACCACCACGCGCGCAACGCCCGCTTCCAGTAACGTCGCTACGTCTTCTTCACTACGCACACCGCCGCCAACCTGCACCGGAACATTAACGCCCGCGACCAGGGTTTTAATCAGCGGGATTTGACGTTTAGCCGGATCTTTTGCCCCGGTCAGATCCACCAGGTGCAACACTTTGGCACCTTGCGCAGCGTAATCCTGTAAGCGTGGCAGCGGGTCGTTACCGTAATCGCGTTGTTTGCCGTAATCGCCCTGATGGAGACGCACCACGGTGCCGTCGATTAAATCTAATGCCGGAATAATCATCACATCTCCAGGAAGTTTTTCAGCAACTTAGCGCCAGCGGCACCAGAACGCTCCGGGTGGAACTGCACGCCGTAGAAGTTATCTTTTTGTACCGCCGCGGTGAACGGTTCGCCGTAATTACACTGGGCGATGGTCCACGGATTTACTGGCATTGCGTAGCTGTGAACAAAGTAAAAGTACGCGCCGTCTTCAATCCCCTGAAACAGGCGGTTGCCTGCCTGCGGATAAACGCGGTTCCAGCCCATATGTGGCAGTGACAGACCAAAGTCGGTCATTTTCGGCACGTCTTCGTCGATGATGCCCAGCAAGTCGACGCCATTGCTCTCTTCGCTGCGTCGTCCCAGGAGTTGCATCCCTAAGCAGATGCCCAGCACCGGTTGGGTACAGGCTTTGATGAGATCAAATAGCTCGCGCTCACGCACCTGATCCATCGCTGCTTGTGCGGTGCCAACGCCGGGTAAAAACAGTTTATCGGCCAGCAACACTACGTCCGGGTCACGGCTGACTTTGGGTTCATAACCGTGACGCGCAATGGCAGACTTCACCGAGTTCAAATTGGCGCAGCCGGTATCAAGGATCACCACGTTCATCACAGCACTCCTTTCGACGAGGGCAGGGTGTCGCCTTCCACGCGGATGGCCTGGCGCAGGGTGCGACCAAACGCTTTGAACAGGCTCTCTACACGGTGGTGATCGTTTTTACCTTTGGTTTTCAGGTGTAGCGTCACGCCCATGGTGTATGAGAGCGAACGGAAGAAGTGTTCGATCATCTCGGTGCTGAGATCGCCCACGCGCTGGTAGGTAAATTCAGCTTTATATTCCAGGTGCGGGCGACCAGAGATATCCAGCGCGCAGCGGGCAAGGCATTCGTCCATCGGCAGCACAAAACCGAAGCGGCAAATACCGCGTTTGTCGCCAAGAGCTATTTTTAACGCTTCGCCCAGCGCCAGACCGGTATCTTCGACAGTGTGGTGATCGTCGATATAGAGGTCGCCTTTAACGTTGATTTCCATACGGAAACCACCGTGGGTAGCGATCTGATCCAGCATGTGATCAAAGAAGCCAACGCCGGTGTTAATCTTGCTGCCACCTTCGCGATCCAGCCATACCTGAACGTCAATCTGCGTCTCTTTGGTGTTGCGCACTACATGGGCGTAACGGTCTCGTTTGGTGAGTTGTTCGCCAATCATCGGCCAGTTCAGGGCTTCGCGGTCGTAGCGTAAACCATTAATGCCCATGTTTTCCGCCAGTTGAATGTCGGTCGCGCGATCGCCAATCACATAACTGTTGGCGCGATCCATCGCTTGCTCAGCGAGATAACGCTCCACCAGTTTTACTTTCGGCTTACGGCAGTCGCACTCATCGGCGGGCAGGTGTGGGCAAATCAGCACTTCATCAAACTGTACGCCTTGCGAGGTGAAGATCTGCATCATCAGGTTGTGCGGGCCATCGAAATCCGCCTGCGGGAAACTTTGTGTTCCAAGACCATCCTGATTAGTGATCATCACCAGCTTGTAGCCCGCTTTTTGCAGCCTCAGCAGCTCCGGGATCACGCCAGGTTCAAAGGCGAGTTTGTCAAAACGGTCCACCTGAAAATCACTCGGCGGTTCGCTAATCAGGGTTCCATCGCGATCGATAAAAAGATACTTCTGACTCATCAAACTTGCTCCGCACGTAAGGCGTCAATGACGCACTGGCTTTCTTCACGGGTTCCGACGGTAATTCGCAGGCAGCCGCTTAAAGAGGGTTGTTTATTCTGATCACGTAAGATAATGCCCTGATCCCACAAAGATTTAAACACCGCACTGGAGGCTTTAAAGCGCGCCAGAATGTAGTTGGTTTCAGAGTCGAAAACCTGCTCCACGCAGGGGATCTCTTTCAGTGCGGCAATCAGGTATTCGCGTTCTGTAATAATTTGCGCCACCCGTTCGCGCATGGCGACGATTCCCTGCGGGCTTAACGCCTGTGCGGCAATGTCGGCAACCGGCGTCGAGAGCGGGTAGGGGGCGATCACTTTCATCAGCAGGTTGATGACTTCTTCGTTTGCCAGCGTAAATCCGCAACGAAGCCCCGCCAGAGCAAAAGCTTTCGACAGTGTGCGCAAAATAGCCAGGTGCGGATATTCCGCCAGCCAGCCAGCCAGCGATGCCTGCGGGCAAAACTCGATATAGGCTTCATCGGCAACCACAATCGCCTTACCGCGGGTTAACTCCAGCAGGGTGCGAAAATCCTGCGGGTTGATCAGTTGCCCGGTGGGGTTGTTGGGGCTGCAAACATAGACCACTTTTACGCCATCCAGCTTGTCGGAAATGCCCTGTAAGTCCAGTTGCCAGTTGTCCAGCGTCGGCACTGTGCGGCACTCGACGCCAATGGTTTCAGCGCTGACGCTGTACATGCCGTACGTTGGCGGGCAGTAGAGGATGGCGTCTTTACCCGGTTCGCAAAAAGCGCGAATCAGCAGTTCAATGCCTTCGTCCGCGCCACGGCTGACCAGCACCTGTTCCGGTTTTACGCCTGCATATTGCGCGTAATTTTCAATCACCACTTTCGGTTGGCATTCCGGATAGCGGTTGAGCGTTTGCTGAGTGAGCTGAAACTCCACGGCAGTGGGGTATTCGTTGGCGTTCAGCCAGACATCGCCGTTACCGCCCAGACGACGCGCTGACTGATACGGCGTCAGGTTGCGGACGTTTTCACGCGCTAAATCGGTAATAGTCACGGTGCTCATGCTTGCTCCTTAAGGGCGTTAACACGCAAAGTAACGGCATTTTTGTGGGCGGTCAGGCGCTCGGCGGCGGCCAGTGTTTCAATGGTCGAAGCCAGCGTGGAAAAGCCTTCTTTCGACAGTTCCTGCACGGTCATGCGCTTCTGGAAATCTGCCAGCCCGAGGCTGGAACAGGTGGCGGTGTAACCGTAAGTCGGCAGAACGTGGTTAGTGCCGGAGGCGTAATCACCTGCCGATTCCGGTGACCAGTCACCAAGAAATACCGAACCGGCGCTGGTGATGCCATCGACCAGTTCGCGGGCGTTGCGGGTCTGAATGATCAGGTGTTCCGGGCCGTACTGGTTGGAAATCTCTACGCACTGCGCTAAATCTTTAGTCACGATCAGGCGGCTGGCGTTCAGTGCCTGGCGGGCGGTTTCGGCACGCGGCAGTTCTGCCAGTTGGCGTTCGACGGCCTCGGCAACGCGACGCGCCATATCAGCGTCGGGGGTCAGTAAAATTACCTGCGAGTCAGGGCCGTGTTCAGCCTGAGAAAGCAAATCAGAAGCCACGAAATCCGGCGTTGCGCCGCTGTCAGTAATCACCAGCACTTCCGACGGGCCTGCGGGCATATCGATCGCCGCACCGTCCAGACGCTGGCTTACCTGGCGTTTTGCTTCGGTGACAAAGGCGTTACCCGGCCCGAAGATTTTGTTCATTTTCGGCACAGATTCCGTACCAAACGCCAGCGCGGCAATGGCCTGTGCGCCGCCGACGTTAAACACGTCCTGCACACCGCACAGCTGCGCCGCATAAAGGATCTCATCGGCAATCGGCGGCGGTGAGCACAGCACCACTTTTTTACAGCCCGCAATACGCGCCGGAGTTGCCAGCATTAATACCGTTGAGAAGAGCGGGGCGGAGCCGCCAGGAATATACAAACCCACTGAAGCCAACGGGCGCGTGACCTGCTGGCAACGCACGCCTGGCTGCGTTTCTACATCTACCGGCGGCAGTTTTTGCGCAGTGTGGAAGGTTTCAATATTCTTTACTGCCACCGCCATCGCCTGTTTTAGCTCGTCGCTCAGGCGTTCGCTGGCGGCGGTGATCTCATCAGCAGACACCTTCAGCGCGGTAACCGTGGTTTTATCAAACTTCGCGCTGTATTCACACAGGGCCTCATCGCCACGCGTTTTCACGTTATCGAGAATATCGTTAACGGTGCGGGTAATGCTTTCAGAGGCGGAGATCGCCGGGCGCATTAACAGCTGGCGTTGTTGCTCCGCAGTACAGCTATTCCAGTCAATGATTGTGTTAAAGCTCATGGCGATCACTCCATCATCTTCTCAATCGGCAGGACCAGGATTGAACTGGCACCCAGCGCTTTCAGTTTTTCCATCGTTTCCCAGAACAGGGTTTCGCTGCTGACCATGTGCATCGCTACGCGTTGTTGATCACCCGCCAGCGGTAGAATGGTTGGGCGTTCGGCACCTGGCAGCAGGGCGATGACTTCATCCAGGCGTTCGGTCGGTGCGTGCATCATGATGTATTTTGATTCGCGCGCCTGGATCACGCCCTGAATACGCGTCAGCAGTTTGTCGATCAGTTGCTGTTTGGATTCTTCCATTTCGCCATCGCGTTGGATCAGGCAGGCTTTCGAGCGGTAGATAACTTCGACTTCGCGCAGGCCGTTAGCTTCCAGCGTGGCACCGGTGGAAACCAGATCGCAAATCGCATCCGCCAGTCCGGCGCGCGGCGCAACTTCGACAGAACCGTTCAGTAAGCAGGATTTAAAAGAGATACCTTTCTGGTCGAGATAACGCTTGAGCAGGTGAGGATAAGAGGTGGCGATACGTTTACCGTTTAAGGAGAGCGGGCCGTCCCAGGCTTCATCAACCGGCGTTGCCAGCGAAAGGCGGCAGCCGCCGAAATCCAGACGACGCAAGGTAAAGTAGCGCGGATCTTCACCCTGGGCGCGGCGGTTAAGCAGCTCTTCTTCCAGCACGTTTTCGCCGATAATCCCAAGGTCTACCACGCCGTCCATTACCAGACCGGGAATGTCATCGTCACGCACGCGCAGAATATCAATCGGCATGTTTTCTGCCATCGCGATCAGGCGCTGGGTGTGAAGATTGATTTTAATGCCACAGCGCGCCAGTAATTCGCGTGAGTCATCACTTAAACGGCCGGATTTCTGCATAGCTATGCGTAAACGAGTGTTGTCTGTCATTTTCTTATTCCTCTTTAAACCTGTCTGAACCGTTAACAACCGCGCAATAAAAAAGCCCCCGGAAGGTGATCTTCCGGGGGCTTTCTCATGCGTTCATGCACCACTGGAAGATCTGAATGTCTTCCAGCACACATCGCCTGAAAGACTAGTCAGGATGATGGTGATGATGGTGGTGTTTAAATTGAACGCGTGTCATAAAAGTCTCTGTGAATGTTTATTCAACTGATGTCTTTTAACCTAAACCACTTTCACGTTAGAAAGCAAGGGCTTTTTTATATATTTTATGGCGATGGATTTGTTTAATGAATGAGCGGGGAAAGAAGGGGGCTAAGAGGACTGTCCTCTAACTTGACAGCACCAAAAAGAGCAAAGTCTGATTTTTCGTCTCGCTGACAATGTCTTGATCTACAAACTAATTAATAAATAGTTAATTAACACCCATCATTGTACAATGAACTGTACAAAAGAGGAGATTTACATGCGTACAATTAGCTACAGCGAAGCGCGTCAGAATTTGTCGGCAACAATGATGAAAGCCGTTGAAGATCATGCCCCGATCCTCATTACTCGTCAGAATGGAGAGGCTTGTGTTCTGATGTCACTCGAAGAATACAACTCGCTGGAAGAGACGGCTTATCTACTGCGTTCCCCCGCTAACGCCCGGAGATTGATGGACTCAATCGATAGCCTGAAATCAGGCAAAGGAACGGAAAAGGACATTATTGAGTGAAACTAATCTGGTCTGAGGAATCATGGGATGATTATCTGTACTGGCAGGAAACAGATAAGCGAATTGTTAAAAAGATCAATGAACTTATCAAAGATACCCGCAGAACACCATTTGAAGGTAAGGGGAAACCAGAACCCCTGAAACATAATTTGTCAGGTTTCTGGTCCCGACGCATTACAGAGGAGCACCGTCTGGTATACGCGGTTACTGATGATTCACTGCTCATTGCAGCATGTCGTTATCATTATTGAACAGATTCATTCATAGAATGAATTGTCAGTTTTGATACGCTAGCGTAGCCTTATAGATCTAAGGTGTATCAGGAGATAACGGATGAAAAAGGTCGCAATTGTCGGGTTAGGGTGGTTAGGTATGCCGCTGGCGATGTCACTTTCAGCGCGAGGCTGGCAAGTCACCGGGAGTAAAACCACACAAGATGGTGTCGAAGCGGCCCGAATGAGTGGCATTGATAGCTATCTGCTTCGCATGGAGCCTGAGTTAGTTTGCGATTCTGACGATCTGGATGCCCTGATGGATGCCGATGCGCTGGTCATTACGCTTCCGGCACGTCGTAGCGGCCCTGGCGATGAGTTCTATTTACAAGCGGTACAAGAGTTAGTGGATAGCGCGCTGGCCCATCGTATTCCCCGCATTATTTTTACCAGCTCGACATCTGTCTATGGCGACGCGCAAGGCACGGTGAAAGAAACCACCCCGCGTAATCCGGTGACCAACAGTGGACGAGTATTAGAAGAACTCGAAGACTGGCTGCACAATTTACCCGGTACTTCGGTCGATATTCTGCGTCTTGCGGGCCTGATCGGACCGGGACGTCATCCCGGACGCTTCTTTGCCGGAAAAACCGCCCCTGATGGTGAACATGGTGTTAATTTAGTCCATTTAGAAGATGTTATTGGCGCTATCACTCTGTTGTTACAGGCACCTAAAGGCGGACACATCTATAATATATGTGCGCCAGCTCACCCTGCGCGTAATGTTTTCTATCCGCAGATGGCCCGTTTATTGGGGCTGGAACCTCCGCAGTTCAGAAATAGTCTGGACAGCGGCAAAGGTAAGATTATTGATGGCAGTCGGATTTGTAATGAACTGGGATTTGAATACCAGTATCCCGATCCGCTGGTAATGCCGCTGGAGTAAACGATCACGCCAGCAGGACGCCGCATACACTGCAAGGGGGCGTGTATGAAACCACTGCTGGATGTGTTGATGATCCTCGATGCCTTAGAAAAAGAAGGCAGTTTTGCGGCGGCGTCGGCCAAACTCTACAAGACGCCGTCCGCTCTGAGTTACACCGTTCACAAGCTGGAAAGCGACCTTAATATTCAATTGCTTGATCGCAGCGGACACCGCGCTAAATTCACCCGCACCGGAAAAATGTTATTAGAGAAAGGGCGGGAAGTTCTGCATACCGTGCGAGAACTGGAAAAGCAGGCGATCAAACTGCATGAAGGCTGGGAAAACGAGCTGGTGATTGGCGTGGACGACACCTTCCCTTTTTCTCTGCTTGCGCCACTCATTGAGGCTTTTTATCAACATCATAGCGTGACGCGCCTGAAGTTTATCAATGGCGTACTCGGTGGTTCATGGGATGCCCTGACTCAGGGGCGAGCGGATATTATTGTTGGCGCGATGCATGAGCCACCATCTTCCAGTGAGTTTGGTTTCTCTCGGTTGGGCGATCTGGAACAAGTCTTTGCGGTCGCGCCTCATCATCCGTTAGCCCTGGAAGAAGAACCGTTAAACCGTCGTATCATTAAACGATATCGGGCGATTGTGGTGGGGGACACTGCGCAGGCAGGCGCTTCTACGGCCTCACAACTTCTCGACGAACAAGAAGCCATTACCGTTTTCGATTTTAAAACCAAACTGGAGCTGCAAATTAGCGGCCTTGGCTGCGGCTATTTACCACGGTATCTGGCGCAACGCTTTCTCGATAGTGGCGCGTTAATCGAGAAGAAAGTGGTCGCCCAAACTCTCTTTGAACCTGTCTGGATTGGCTGGAATGAACAGACCGCAGGGCTTGCCAGCGGCTGGTGGCGAGATGAAATTTTAGCAAATAGTGCGATCGCCGGTGTTTATGCAAAATCTGATGACGGAAAATCAGCCATTTAAAGAAAAATTATTATGACAAGCCTCTCATTCTCTTGTCATTTCCCCCCCATTTAGGCACAATGCGCCGCTGTCAAAAAATGACTAAAAACCGACGTTTAATTAGCGTCGGTTATTTTTTGCTTCAAACCAATCATTCATACCAAGAGGCCGGGCTTCGTACCGGATAGATATTTACTAAAAATCGACAGTTGTTGTCGCTGAGGAATCCAAAAAAATGGGGCAATTTTTTGCTTACGCGACGGTTATCACCGTAAAGGAGAATGACCATGTCGCATAACGTTACTCCAAACACCTCTCGCGTGGAATTGCGTAAAACGCTTACGTTAGTTCCGGTTGTAATGATGGGTCTAGCCTATATGCAGCCGATGACGCTGTTTGATACATTTGGTATCGTTTCAGGCCTCACGGATGGTCATGTGCCGACAGCCTATGCGTTCGCATTGATTGCGATCCTGTTTACGGCTCTGAGCTACGGGAAGCTGGTTCGCCGCTATCCTTCTGCTGGCTCTGCATACACTTACGCCCAGAAATCCATTAGCCCGACTGTCGGCTTTATGGTGGGTTGGTCTTCTCTGCTCGACTATCTGTTCGCGCCGATGATCAACATTCTGCTGGCGAAAATCTATTTTGAAGCTCTGGTGCCTTCCATTCCATCGTGGATGTTTGTGGTGGCGCTGGTGGCCTTTATGACCGCCTTTAACCTGCGTAGTCTGAAATCCGTAGCGAACTTCAACACTGTAATCGTCGTGTTGCAGATAGTGCTGATCGCGGTGATTCTGGGCATGGTTGTTTATGGCGTATTTGAAGGTGAAGGCGCTGGTACGCTGGCGAGCACTCGTCCGTTCTGGTCTGGCGATGCGCATGTTATCCCGATGATTACCGGGGCGACAATCCTGTGCTTCTCCTTTACCGGCTTTGACGGCATCAGCAACCTGTCGGAAGAAACCAAAGATGCAGAGCGCGTGATCCCGCGTGCGATTTTCCTGACCGCGCTGATCGGCGGCATGATCTTCATCTTTGCAACTTACTTCCTGCAGCTGTACTTCCCGGATATCTCTCGTTTTAAAGATCCGGATGCGTCACAGCCTGAAATCATGCTGTACGTTGCGGGTAAAGCGTTCCAGGTTGGCGCGCTGATCTTCTCCACCATTACCGTACTGGCGTCCGGTATGGCGGCGCACGCAGGCGTAGCGCGTCTGATGTACGTAATGGGTCGTGACGGCGTGTTCCCGAAAAGCTTCTTCGGTTATGTACACCCGAAATGGCGTACTCCGGCGATGAACATCATCCTGGTTGGCGCGATTGCCCTGCTGGCAATCAACTTCGACCTGGTAATGGCTACGGCGCTGATTAACTTTGGTGCGTTGGTGGCGTTCACCTTCGTTAACCTGTCGGTCATCTCGCAGTTCTGGATCCGTGAGAAGCGTAACAAGACGCTGAAAGATCACTTCCAGTATCTGTTCCTGCCGATGTGTGGTGCGCTGACCGTTGGTGCGCTGTGGGTTAACCTGGAAGAAAGCTCAATGGTTCTGGGTCTGATCTGGGCTGCTATCGGTCTGATTTACCTGGCTTGCGTAACCAAGAGTTTCCGTAACCCGGTTCCGCAGTACGAAGACGTAGCGTAATCTTACAAACCGGATGACATAATCATCCGGTAAATCTCAAAAAGCCGGAGTTTGTCGCTCCGGCTTTTTTGTTTCAGACGATCTCTTCCGCGTACTGCCAAAGCGCTTTTAACAGCGCCACTTTCTCTTTGTCATCGGCATACTGTTGTGCCAGCATCTGCAATTCATCAGCGTAGCCCTGCAAAAACTCTGGCGTGAAGACCTGGCGGCGGTGCTCCAGCCAGCGTTGCTGCTCGGCATAATCCAGCGTCCCCGGGAAGTTGCGCGCTCGATAATTGAACAACAGTTTTTCAATTCGTTTATCAACAAAAGTGATATCCAGTGCCGGTAAATTACGCGGCTCGGTTTCCAGCACAATTTTCATTGCTGCACGATCGGCGTCACTGAAAAAGCCATTATAAAGCTGTGCATCCACGTTATTTGAAGGTGTAAACGGTTCGGCTTCCGCGAATATCGCTACCACTTTTTCACGCACTTGCGGATTTTCACGCAGAATTTTTAGGTTATCGAGGCAATGCTGACGATTAATTCCCAGTCGGTCGGCATCTTCCGGGCGTAGCGTATTCGCCTGGGCCAGTACCGGACATTTATTGATATGCACCAGCTTAACCGGAACGGCGGCGTTATCGCCAAGATCGGCTTTTGCGGTATATAAACGCTCGCGCAATGTGTCGCTATCCAGCTCCAGTAATGGCGAAATGTCTCCTGCCAAATCCACCATAATTACGGCATTGCGATTTTCAGGATGCCACGCCAGCGGTGCCACCCAGCTGGTATTGCCGCGCCATGCCCCAAACATTCCGGAAACGTGAACCAGGGGTTTCATCTGCGGAACATCAATCAACGCCATCAGTTTGTGTTTATTACGATGGGTAAAGAGATAATCAAACAGGCGTGGCTGACGCGTTTTTACCAGTTTCGCCATCGCAATAGTGGCGTACACATCAGCCATCGCATCGTGGGCGTTGCTATGTTCAATACCATTCGCTTTGGTTAAATGCTCAAGGCGAAAGCTCGGTAGATCGTCATCATTTTCAGGCCAGTTTATTCCTTCCGGGCGCAGGGCATAACAGGCACGCATAACATCCAGTAAATCCCAGCGCGAGTTATCATGCTGCCAGCTCCAGGCGTAAGGATCGTAGAAATTACGATAAAAAACGTTGCGTGTGACTTCGTCGTCGAAACGCACATTGTTGTAGCCCAGAATACAGGTCTTCGGTACGGTAAAAAGCGAGTGAATACGGGCGGCAAACGCGGCTTCGTTTTCTCCTTTCGCCCGTGCCTCCTGCGGGGTAATACCGGTAATTAATACTGCTCCAGGCTGGGGTAAATAGTCATCCGCGGGCTTGCAGTAAAAGACTTCGGGTTCGCCGATGACATTGAATTCGTTATCAGTGCGAATGGCTGCGAACTGTGCAGGGCGATCTAACGCGGGGTGCGTTCCAAAGGTTTCGTAATCGTGAAACAAAAAGGTAGATTGTTGCTTACCGTCATTCATCATTAGGTTAAATCCGTTATTTCTGCTGTCTGCCAGAGTATCAAATATCACCGTGCTAATCAGCTTTAGCGCGACAATTTGGCAGCGAGTGGCAACAGATCATGTCAGATAAAAATGAGATAGTAGTCACATTTTCTTGCACTTTATTCCAGCCAGTTCATAAGTATTTCCGTAAAAAGAACAGCTATTTGAAACACCTGAGGGTTTGCTGTTGAAACGCCGTCTTATTATTGCTGCTTCTTTGTTCGTTTTTAATTTATCGTCTGGTTTTGCGGCGGAAAACATTCCTTTTTCACCTCAGCCTCCAGAGATTCATGCCGGGTCCTGGGTATTGATGGATTACACCACCGGTCAGATTCTCACCGCGGGTAATGAGCATCAACAGCGCAATCCCGCCAGCCTGACAAAGCTGATGACGGGCTATGTCGTGGATCGCGCTATCGATAGTCATCGCATTACGCCAGACGATATTGTCACCGTGGGGCGTGATGCGTGGGCGAAAGATAATCCGGTGTTTGTCGGTTCTTCACTGATGTTTTTGAAAGAGGGCGATCGCGTATCGGTACGTGATTTAAGCCGTGGTTTAATTGTGGATTCCGGAAATGACGCTTGTGTTGCTCTGGCTGACTATATTGCCGGTGGGCAACGGCAGTTTGTTGAAATGATGAACAACTATGCCGAGAAGCTGCATCTCAAGGATACGCATTTTGAAACAGTGCATGGTCTGGATGCACCTGGCCAGCATAGCTCGGCTTATGATTTAGCCGTGCTTTCTCGCGCTATCATCCACGGCGAGCCCGAGTTTTATCATATGTACAGTGAGAAAAGCCTCACCTGGAACGGTATCACCCAGCAAAACCGTAACGGGTTATTGTGGGATAAAACCATGAATGTTGACGGCCTGAAAACGGGCCATACTTCTGGTGCCGGGTTTAATCTTATTGCTTCGGCTGTAGACGGGCAGCGTCGCCTCATTGCAGTGGTAATGGGTGCTGACAGTGCAAAAGGTCGTGAGGAAGAGGCAAGAAAATTACTGCGTTGGGGGCAACAAAACTTTACTACGGTGCAAATTTTGCACCGTGGGAAAAAGGTCGGTACGGAACGCATCTGGTATGGCGATAAAGAAAATATCGCCCTGGGAACGGAACAAGAGTTCTGGATGGTGCTACCGAAAGCCGAAATTCCACATATCAAAGCCAAATATACCCTTGATGGTAAAGAACTCACCGCGCCAATTAGCGCCCATCAGCGGGTAGGGGAAATTGAACTTTACGACCGTGATAAACAGGTGGCGCACTGGCCGCTGGTTACCCTGGAATCTGTCGGGGAAGGCAGCATGTTTTCCCGCCTGAGTGATTATTTCCACCATAAGGCCTGACCTTTCTTTTGCAGCAGACTGGCAGGAGTGCGAGTCTGCTCGCATAATCAACACTCATTCCTTGTGGTTTTAATATTGCAACTATACTGTATATAAAAACAGTGTTAGTGGAGGCGTCATGAACTACGAGATTAAGCAGGAAGATAAACGTACCGTTGCAGGTTTCCATCTTGTTGGCCCGTGGGAGCAGACGGTAAAGAAAGGTTTTGAGCAGTTGATGATGTGGATAGATAGCAAAAATATTGTGCCGAAGGAGTGGGTTGCTGTCTATTACGACAATCCAGATGAAACACCCGCCGAAAAATTACGCTGCGACACCGTCGTGACGGTACCGAATAACTTTACGCTCCCCGAAAACAGTGAGGGCGTCATTCTGACAGAAATTTCAGGTGGTCAGTATGCGGTGGCGGTGGCTCGTGTAGTCGGTGATGATTTTGCTAAACCCTGGTATCAGTTCTTTAATAGCCTCTTGCAGGACAGTGCTTATGAAATGTTACCAAAGCCCTGCTTCGAGGTTTACTTGAACAATGGCGCGGAAGATGGGTACTGGGATATCGAAATGTATGTTGCGGTGCAGCCAAAACATCACTAATTCATCTCAGGGCGGTGTGTTAACGCGAAGACCACTCTTTTTTTGAAAGCGAAAAGAGTAAGATGCGCCTTTCAAATTTTTCGCTCCTGCCGGGAAATTACACTGTTCCCGGTATGTCCGTCGGATAACTCAGAGGCGCGCCTTCTGGCCGACAGATGTGTTATGAGCGCTTTTAATCTTCATTACGGAGTTTCTGCGTGCGTGCCGATAAGTCATTAAGCCCGTTTGAAATCCGGGTATACCGCCATTACCGCATTGTGCATGGTACTCGGGTCGCGCTGGCATTCCTGCTCACTTTTCTCATTATCCGCCTGTTTACTATCCCGGAAAGCACCTGGCCGCTGGTCACCATGGTGGTGATTATGGGGCCAATCTCGTTCTGGGGGAACGTTGTCCCTCGTGCCTTCGAACGTATTGGCGGTACGGTGTTGGGGTCGATTTTAGGTCTTATCGCTCTGCAACTGGAGTTAATTTCGTTACCGCTGATGTTAGTCTGGTGCGCGGCGGCGATGTTTCTTTGCGGTTGGCTGGCGCTGGGCAAGAAACCGTATCAAGGATTATTGATTGGGGTGACGCTGGCAATTGTTGTGGGTTCCCCGACAGGTGAAATTGATACGGCGTTATGGCGAAGCGGCGATGTGATCCTCGGCTCTTTACTGGCAATGTTGTTTACCGGTATCTGGCCACAACGGGCGTTCATCCACTGGCGCATTCAACTGGCGAAAAGTCTGACCGAGTATAATCGGGTCTATCAATCTGCATTCTCACCGAACTTACTCGAACGCCCACGTCTGGAAAGCCATCTACAAAAACTCCTGACCGATGCCGTGAAAATGCGTGGGCTGATTGCGCCCGCCAGCAAAGAAACCCGTATTCCCAAATCGATATATGAAGGTATCCAGACCATTAATCGCAATCTGGTTTGTATGCTGGAGTTGCAAATCAATGCATACTGGGCCACGCGCCCCAGCCATTTCGTGTTATTGAACGCGCAAAAACTTCGTGATACCCAGCACATGATGCAGCAAATACTGCTGAGCCTTGTTCATGCGCTGTACGAAGGTAATCCGCAGCCGGTTTTTGCCAATACGGAAAAATTGAACGATGCTGTGGAAGAGCTGCGTCAGTTGCTCGATAACCACCATGACCTGAAAGTCGTGGAAACACCAATCTATGGTTATGTGTGGCTGAACATGGAAACAGCGCATCAGCTTGAATTGCTATCGAATCTGATTTGCCGGGCCTTGCGCAAATAATTCCTGAACTTCAGAATCATCTTGCTGCTGCTTCGATTCAGCAAGGATAAAGGGTATGATAGTGAAAAGGGATAAAAGCATTGTCATCTGCGGCAGCTATGAGTAATGTTGGCCCTAACGAATAGCGGTTGCTTAAACGAATCCGACTCTCACATTATCAGGGGTATAAAAATGGAAACTACCAAGCCTTCATTCCAGGACGTACTGGAATTTGTTCGTCTGTTCCGTCGTAAGAACAAACTGCAACGTGAAATTCAGGACGTTGAGAAAAAGATCCGTGACAACCAGAAGCGCGTCCTGTTGCTGGACAACCTGAGCGATTACATCAAGCCAGGGATGAGCGTTGAAGCAATCCAGGGCATCATCGCCAGCATGAAAGGTGACTATGAAGATCGCGTTGACGATTACATCATCAAAAATGCCGAGCTCTCCAAAGAACGCCGCGATATCTCCAAAAAGCTGAAAGCTATGGGCGAAATGAAAAACGGCGAAGCGAAGTAATTCCTGTTTTATTCAATGAGGGTTGCCCGGCAACCCTCATTGCTCATTGATTCTTATCTGTGTATCACCGTCATCATTCTCATCTGAGAACCTATCGAAATTAGCGACAGCCTTCTTCTGTATGCAGCAAGGCAAAAAGTTCTGTAACTCCATTGTTATTAACCGCACTGGTTACTAACACGTTGTGCGCTCCAGCTTCCTGTAACCAACATTTCACCAAAGATATTTGTTCCATACTGGCTAAATCTGCTTTGGTTACTACTCCAATGACCGGGCGATTCATTGACGAGGTAAAGCCTGGCGAAAAAGGTGACCACGGTGCGTCCGCATTAAGTACCAGCGCGATAATGTCTGCTTCGCAGGCACTGACCAACAATGCACTGTAGAGGCTGCGGTTTTCGAGGTATTCGCCTGGTGTATCAATGGTGGTCGGGGACCAGACGATTGCCTGCGTTTTCTGATAATGGATATTTTCGCCACGCAGACATTGCGTGAGTGACGTTTTTCCGCACTGGCTGGGGCCGATAAGCATCATACGTTGCATAACGTCAGGTCCGCGTAATGGGGCAGGCGGTAAAGCGCATCATTTCACCCAGCGTACGGGTAACCTGGCTAAGTGCATATTCAATAGCAGAAACATCACCAGTCAGCACTACGGCACCGGTAAAACGATCAAGAAAACCGATCTCTACAGCGCCTGATTTTGTGGCGATATCGCATGCGATGATAGATGCTTCGCTGGGGGTAATCGTCAGAATGCCAATAGCAGAAACGGTGTCTGGTAAACCCAATTTCTTAAACAGATCCTTCCCTGGATTGGCGATGACATGTGCCAGCGTGACCTGCTTACCAGGGACATATTCCTGAATCATCCGTTCAGTTGTGTGCTGAGTTGTCATTATCCCTCCACCATCTGACGCCACATGGCTTCATGTGGACGGGCAATCACTGACCGATAGACCAACAAACCTTTTTCCCCCGCACGCTCGCTGGCGACAGAGACCGCGTTATTAACATCTGAAATATCGCCAGCAACCACCATGTAGCATTTACCACCAATGCCAAAAGCCATATGTACGCGAACGAGAATGACATTCGCAGCTTTGACAGCACAATCGGCAGCGTCAATGCAGGCGGCGACACTCCAGGTTTCGACTACGCCGACAGCCCGGTGCTGTTCAACATGGTTAAGTCCGCTGATTGCAGAAAGGAGACTGGGATGAATATTCGGCAGGACAAGACTGTCGACCAGCATTTCACCAGCAAGGGACGCTCCGCTGTTGATGGCCTGTTGCACCGCGCCCACATCGCCACCGAGCATCAGCAGAAATTTTCCGGGACATAGCGTTTTGCTGACCAGTAACTCAACGTTTGCGCTTTTCAGCATGGCGTCGCCGGTTTCCATCCCTTTCGCGATACTGCTAAGTTCTAAAATACCTACCGCTTTCGACATCGTTAACCTCTCACAAGCGTAATCGCGTTTTCTGTCACATCGCTGACCATGCCATCAATACTGGCATGAATCGGGGCACCTAATGTGCCGTGTGGAATTTGACCTATACATTGCCCATGAACGACGCGATCGCCTTTTTGTACACACGCAATTGCGCTGGCACCGATGTGCTGGCGTAACAATAACGTCACTTTTTCGGGCTGAGGCACCTGTTCAGACAATGGCGCATCCTGATACCACGGGATTAGGCCCAGTCTGGTTACCAGCCGTTTTACGGGAATCAGTCGATAATTTGCCATGGGATCCGCAGGATTTAAGGCACCTTCGTAGCGGAGATTTTGTGCGCGTAATTCCTGCTTAAGCAGGCGGTTTATGCGCATTGGTGAAATTCCTACCGGACAGGCGACGCTGGCGCAGACGTTGCACTCCGAACAGGTGAGCGCCGTCAGTAACAGTTGTGGCGTAGCGAGCTGTTGGTAGTTAACCGCACGTACTAATAAATGGGGTGCCAGTTCGTGACCGACTAAATGACGTGGGCAGAGATCGGTACACAAGCGGCATTGCTCACAAACAGTTTTCGCGACGGTAAGCACGCTGCGGTCATTCTGCATTCGACGTTGGATCAGTGAATGAGAGTTGGGTAAAACCAGCAAGCCGCCAGTGGTTTTGCTGACGGGTGTGTCGAGCGATGTGATCAAACTTCCCATCATCGGCCCGCCATTGATAAAACCAGGCGCATCGACTGTTGCGCCGCCCGCCAGCGCCAGGACTTCACGTAAAGACATGCCGATGGGGACGGTTACCGTTATTGGTTTCGCCACTGCACCATTAATAGTGAGTGTGCGGCGCGTCACTGGATACTGTTGCTCGACGGCTCTGGCAATATTAAGTACGGTTTGAACATTATTGACCACCACACCGACGCTAACGGGTAATGCAGCGGGTGGAACGCGGCGACCAGTTGCCATCCAGATGGTCAGCACTTCGTCTCCTGCGGGGTAAACATCGGGCAAAATATGCAGGCGGATATCCGGTGGTAACAGTGGTGTGAGTGCGTTTATTGCCCGTTGATATTTCTCTTTCAGCGCGATGATTCCGCTACTGGCCCCGGTGGCTTTCATAGCATAGTGAACACCGCGAAGCAGGCGGCTGGCTTGCTGCACCATTAACTGTTGATCCACTTTCAACATTGGTTCGCATTCCGCCGCATTCACCAGGAACGTGTCAACACGCGCTTGTAGCTTAATATGGGTTGGAAAACCTGCCCCGCCAGCACCCACGACACCTGCTGCCTGTACTCGCTCGCGGATGGTCTGGTCGTCGCAGGAGATTAATCCGACGTTCATAACAACTCCTCGAGCAGTTCTGCAATAGCGGAGGCATCAGCCGCACGCGGGTTGGTACGCAACGTTGCATCCGCCAGTGCCGCCTGAACCATATCTGGTATGCGTATTGACCATTCTGCTTTTTTTTCTTTCAGCGCATTGGTAAGAGTCGGCAGCGTACAGGTTGTTTTAAGCTGCTCAATATGTTGAATAAGTGCATTCAGGCTGGCGGTGTCATTGGCGTTGTCCGGGCATAAATGGCACGTTTTCGCCAGCCGGGTGTAGCGTTTGGCTGCGCGCGGATCGCCAGCATTAAAGCGGATAACCGCCGTGAGCAGGAGCGCATTCGCCAGGCCGTGCGGCAGATGAAACTGTCCGCCGAGTTGATGAGCAATTGCATGGTTTAAACCGAGTCCGGCCTGGCTAAAGGCTATTCCTGCAAGCGTCGATGCATTATGCATTTTGCCACGGGTGGCAAGACAATCGCCTTTCTTCACTGCAGTGGGCAGGTATTGAAAAACAATTTGCACGGCTTTTTCGACCAGTGCATCCGTGAAGTCGCTGGCGCGGGGAGAAACATAAGCTTCAAGCGCATGGGTTAAAACATCCATCCCGGTATTGGCCGTTATCGCCGGTGGCACGCTGACGACCAGAGATGGATCAAGGATCGCGATATCCGGATAAAGTGCATTATCGAAAAGGGGATATTTAATCCCTTTCTCAGGATCGCTGATGACACAAGCACTGGTCACTTCGGAACCGGTACCGCTGGTGGTTGGAATGGCTACGCAGGTTTCAATTTCAATGCCACACTGGCGACCGAACCAGACAATCGCTTTTGCGGCGTCCAGGGCAGAACCGCCGCCAAAACCGATAACCACATCCGGGCGTAAAGTCTGCATTTGCGCAATGCCTTTCACCACGGTCTGGATAGTTGGGTCGGGCGTTATTTCGCTAAAAATACTGAGACGATTACTGTCTGGCAGCGCCTGATGCAACGTGTCAATGAGTGGTGAGTGTGCCAGAAAGACGTCGCAAATAATCCAGATGTGCCTATTCGTGAAACGGCTCAGTATGTTGAGACTTCCCGTTCCGCTGTATAAACGCGTCTGCAGTGAAAAAGTTTTCATTTCCGTTTCTCTAGCGAATGGAAAAGCCGCTGGTTAACACGCAGCGTCGTGAGCGGGCAAAAGTCCGTGCTGACGTAGTACCCTCTCCGGTCGGTGTTGCAATGGTAAAGGTCGTAAAGCCTTCGCCGCCGACGCCAATACCCGCCCAGGAGGGGCCGTTTTTGACAAAGATTGAGGTTTGCATAACGCGCGCGGCAAGGTTGAGCCGTGAGACGTTCTGCGAGTGCATAATTGCCGTGTGGTGCAAGCCGTCTTCCACTTTCAACGCCAGGGCGAGAGCGCTGTCAAAATCGTTGACCTTCACAATGGGCAGCATTGGCATCAGTTGTTCACACGTAACCCAACTATCATCGGCGTCAACAACAGCAATCAGTAGGCGCGACGCTTTTGCGGGCAAAGGGAGGCCCGCTGCTTCCAGCAAGGCTGATGGGCTTTTCCCAACCAGTTTTTTGTTGGCGCTACCGTCTGGCAGGCAAATTGCACGCAATTTCTCCGTTTGTTCATGGTTAAGAAGAAGTGCGCCAAAGCTTTGCATCTGCTGAATTAAATAATCTGCCACTGATGCCACGACAATCAGGCTTTTTTCAGCGATACACGGCAGGTTGTAATCAAATGAAGCGCCGTTGATGATGTCCTCGGCGGCTTTCACAATATCCGCTGTTTCATCGACAATGCAGGGTGGGTTACCCGCTCCGGCACCAATCACTTTCTTGCCACTTTTCATTCCCATGGCGACGATCCCCGGGCCGCCGGTAATCGCCAGAACGCTGATTTTAGGGTGCGCCATCATCTGTTCGGTGGCGGCAAAGGTTGGTTCAGATACGGTAACGATCAGGTTGTGAATGCCACTACAGCGAAACGCGATGTCTTCGATTATGGCAATCAGTTTCAGCGATACGTTTTTAGCTCCCGGGTGTGGACTGAAGTAGACGCTATTACCTGCTGCCAGCATGCTGATGCTGTTGTTAATGATGGTTTCCGTGGGGTTGGTACTCGGCGTGACCGAGCCAATAACCCCAAACGGGGAGTATTCAAACAAAACCATGCCACCATCACCGGTTAGTGCAGTGGTGGTTAAATCTTCAATTCCTGGCGTATTATCGAGTGCCGCTTTGTTTTTTAGGTACTTATCTTCTTTATTTCCCATCCCCGTTTCTTTGGCGCTTTCTTCTGCCAGTTCGGTAAGGCGGGGCATTAATTCTTCGCGAATGGCGCTGATAATGGCGCTACGGGTTTTAAGCGGGCACTGTTGAAAGCGTAAAAAGGCCTGGTGTGCTGCGCAGACCGCTTCATCAACAGTCTGGAAAATAGCGTTTCTTTGCATTCGTGGTGTAGCGGGGACAAGTTGTTCACGCAGAATATTGCGGATCAGTGTTTCTAATTCAGAGTTATTCATTGGTTTACTCCCACGTTAATTGCCGCCATTGCGCTTTGGGCAATATCCATGTCTTGTTCAACGCTACCGCCGCTGATGCCAAGCCCGCCAAGCAATTTTCCGTCACGCCAGAGGGGGAAGCCGCCACCAAAAGTGACGACTTTGCCTTGCATATGGCTTTCGAGCCCGTAAAGCGGCGCGCCGGGTTGCACGGTATCAGCAAGTTTGTGGGTTGCCGTTTTCATCGCCACGGCGGTCCAGGCTTTTTTCGGTGCCAGTTCACTGCTGACCAACAGGGCATCAGGCATCCGCCAGGTAACACTTTCTGTTCCGTTGGCATCAACAATGCTGATGACAACGGGAATATGCAGTTCATCTGCGCGCATTGCCGCACTACGAATGAGCTGGTGAAGATCCTGAAAAGTTAGCGGCATTGTGCGTTCCTTCAATGCTGGTGTGTGGTTGGCTTCGTGATAACGTTTTGTGATTTCCTGAATCATCAGGTTTTGATGAGCAACATTGTCCTCCACACGGGCGAGGGCATACAGGCAATCGGAAAGTCGGTTGATATAGTGCAGCAAAACATTCCGGATGGTGGTTTCCGTTGTCAGTTCAACCAGACGTCTTTCAGCCCGTCGAGCCACCGTGCGGGCGAAATGCATGCGGCTTGCGGCTTCACATCGACCAGGCAGAATGAAGCAGTGAACCGGGGGGACGGCGTTCATTGCGCTATCGATCGCGTTTTCCAGCGCGGCAATTTCTTCCGTACCGATGTAACGCTGCTGCGCTGACGGCTGTTCGCTTTCACTGGCGAGTTCGGCGCTAAACCAAAATATCTGTTGTTGAATGGCTTCCAGTAAGATGCGATGGCTTTCGATGGCGGTGGCGCAATAACACAGACTGAGTGTCGCGTTCAGTTCATCCAGCGTGCCATAGGTTTCGACACGTAGATGAGTTTTGCTGACGCGCTGTCCGGTAAATAAAGACGTACTTCCTGAATCACCTGTTCGGGTATAAATTGCCATCTTTCAGCTCCTTAGCGCGAAAGCGTATCGACAATGCCGACCACTGCCAGGTCGATGGCTTCGTTAGGGCCGGAAAACACATGTCTGGCGCTGGAACCACTGCTGAGGAGTACCAACTCACCAACACCTGCGCCGACTGAATCAACGGCAACTTCGTCGCCGGTTAATGGCGTGAGAGGCAGTTCGCCGTCAGCACTGACCCGGCGAACCAGCAGCAGTTTTTTCCCGATCAGAGAAGGTGATTTTTGCGTGGATACTACCGCGCCAGTGACTCGAGCCAGATGCATAGGTTACTCCTGCCTGATTAACTGAATATTTCGGGTAATTGCCGCTTCACGAGCCAGTGCGGTCACACAACATTTTCGCTGTAACACCAGTATTCCCGAGCTTAACTGTGCAATATCGGCATAACTTAAAAGTCGATCACGATGAAGGTAGATCGGTTGCCCTTGCTCGTCGCACCAGCTTAGCGGTAGACGGGCGAGAGTCTTCAATTCAATGGCGTTCAGGAAATGACGCTGCAACGACAATTGAATGTGCAATCCCCAGGCTAACGCTTCGTGTATCTGAATTGCTGCTCGATCTGACGTTTCGTTCCCCGCAAGTTGTCGCAGCAGCGGCAGATCGACATATCGGATTTGTAATGATGCATACTGATGAACTATCTCTTGAACGCTGGCGTCTCGCAGTTGAAAAACAGTCAGCACGAGTGTTTTTCCCGCACGTTGTTTAAGGCGAAAAACCACTTCGTCAACAATACGTTGCATCAGCATGTTATTCATGGCACTGACACCAGTGTGGCAAAAACGTCAGGGCTATCAGCCCCTGCGGCGTTGGCTTCATCGGTATCAATATGCATTTCAAGACGCATATCCGGAGAGACGCGAACAGCGACGTTTTCGAATATCAGTCGTCGCTCATCACCTTTAATGGCAACCGCCACTTTATCGCCATGCGTAACGCCATAAATCAGGGCATCCAGCGGAGACATATGAATATGCCGTTGTGCGACAATGACGCCAGATGTGATCTCCAGTTCCGCAAATGGGCTTATCAAACGAATCCCTGGAGTGCCGCTGAGATCGCCTGACATGCGTAGCGGGGCGGTGATCCCTAACGTTCTGGCGTCCGTACGGGAAATTTCCACCTGGCTTGCATTGCGTAGCGGCCCCAACAAGCGAACGTTGTGCAATTTACCTTTTGGTCCCTCCAGCGTAACAACCTGTTCAGCAGCGAATTGGCCAGGTTGCATTAACGGCTTTTTCTCGCTAATCGGTTGTTCAGGAAAAAGACGCAAATAATCCGCTGTTGAAAGATGAATATGACGACTGGAAACACCCAGAGGGATAGGGCGCTCGCGCATCTCATCCAGAATCTGGCTCACTGTTTCCTGCAAGGTTTGTTTATCCACTGTTACTCCCCTCGCTTATTGGCGTGCAGGCAAAGTGAGCGGGGCTCACCTTTTTGCCGCTGACATGCCGGGTCAAGACACAAATTACAACTGATAATCTCTGAGATGACGGTTGTTGCTGGTGTTTCGCTTGTTTCAACCGTCACAGTCAATGCTTCAGTTGTGTGGGGCAGAATGCCGTCTCCCGGACGGGCAATCACTTTGTGTGCGACGAGGCCATTTCGCTGTCCGGCGAAACTGGCTCCCGTCGCGATCGCCGCATTAACCGAGGCGACGTCACCGGTGATTTTGATGAGCGTCCAGCCTGAGCCATTGGTCTTCTCAAGGCCAACCAGCGTGATGGACGCGGCTTTTGCCATAGCATCTGCGCAACTGATGGCGAGTGCCAGACCACTGACTTCAAGTAATCCCAGTGATTGCTTCACGCTGTGCTCCTTAGCGAATGGGGTTATGCTGATTTAGGTAAAATAGCCTCAACATCACTGTGTGGGCGCGGGATGACATGGCAGGATTTCACTTCGCCAACGGCGCTTGCGGCGGCGCTTCCTGCATCAACGGCGGCTTTTACTGCGCCAACATCGCCACGGACCATCACCGTAATCAGACCCGAACCAATCTTTTCATAGCCAACCAGCTGCACGTTGGCGGATTTAACCATGGCATCTGCAGCTTCAATTGCGCCAACTAACCCTTTTGTTTCAACCAGTCCTAGTGCGTTGTTCATACTGCGTTTCTCCTGTGGATTATGAGTGGAGTTCCCGGAAGGGAATCCCTTTTACCAGGCGGGCAGCGTTAGTGCCGATGCTGCGCCTGGCATGGGTATCTTGTTGATACATCAGCGTAAACAGTGGCGCTGATGCCGGTAAGTTTTTGTAATGCACAATCAGTTTTTCCTGATCGCAGGCAATGCCAACCAACAGGGGAGATTGACGAGCAGCCAGCCAGGCGCTATCGATAACTTCACCTGACGGAATGTGTTGAATGCGAAAGGGAATACCTTCCTCTTCAATGCCAAGAAGCACTTCATCCCATGTAGTGATACAGTCACCGATCTCCATGACAACGATGGCTGGTGCACGCTCTTTACTTTCCATGAATCGACTCCTTGTGCCAGGCGATGAGGAGCCCAGTAGCTACCGCATTGCGCGGACCTTCGCTACCACGGATATTCCCCCGCCCGGCGACCAGTCGATAATGTGCCAGCGCGTCGGTGACCAATTGCGGTACTTCGAAATCCAGCGAAGAGCCACCTACCAGAACGACGAACGGAATGTCGCGAATATTTCCGGCAGGGCTTACCTGACGCAGCGCACGCAGGGCATTAGTTACGAAGACACGCTCTTTCGCACTGCGACGGACAGCGCGTACTTTTTCCAGCGTCAAATCACCGGGAATAGGCACCAGTTCGTCAGGTTTCACCACACAAACGCGGGCAAATACATGAGGGGATAGGGGAGTAGGGAAGAACTGAACGCTGCCATCTTCATGGCGTAAGTGGAACAGGCTTTCTACTTTTGCCAACGGGTACTTTTTGATTTCTTCTGCCAGATAACGATCATTTAAGCCCAGCTCACGAGCGATAATCATCGTTACCATGTCGCCCGCTCCCGCAAGGTGAGTGGCAACTATTTCCCCTTTCTGATTGATGATGGAGGCATCGGTAGAGCCTGCACCTAAGTCCAGAATTGCCAGTGGACGTGTCGTTCCAGGGGTAGTCAAGGCCCCCTGAATGGCGGCTTCTGCTTCTGCGCCTCCGACCTGAACATCAACATGCAGTTTTTGCTTAATTTCACTGGCGATCATCGCCATTTGCAGACGGTCGGATTTCACCATAGAGGCAATACCCACAGCCTGTTCCAGTGAAAATTCACCTGCCAGACCACCGGTTACGTTGACGGGGACAGAGGTATCTATCGCCAGCAAATCCTGAATAAAAATTTCGTTGCTGGGTTTGTTGGTCAGTTCAGCCATGGTCTGGCGAACATGTTCCAGCATTCCGCCGATGTTGGAGCCAGGTTCTCCCGTCACGTTTTCCAGTTTTGGGCACTCACCGACCGCTTTCATAATGGCATCGGCACCAGCAGCTACATCAACCCGCGTTGTGCGCCCGGCAGAAAGCAGTTCGATATTTCCGGCGGGTATCGAACGGGCTTTAACGTCGCCAGAAGGCGTTTTCACTACCACTGCTGAACGGTTGCCGATTAGCGCCCGCGCGACAGGAACAATATTTTTAGTCTCTTCAGCATTGAGGGCGAAAACGGTGGTAATCCCATACGGGTTAGACAGGGTTTCGATAACTTTCCCGGGAACAGCAACTTCAATTGCAGCCAGCATGCCGAGCGGAATACGATCGATGTAGAGGACTTCATCAACAATAGGGAGAGGAATTTCCAGGCGGTTATTGACCAGTACGCCATCGTCGCGTTGCAGAATAACGCCAGTCAGCTGATATCCGGCTCGTACGGAGGCGTTTATCATCGTTGCGATATCGGCAAAATCAAATGCCGATGACACCACCAGAATGTAGGGTGTGTCCGCCGGGCATGTTAATAACTCTTGCGGAGTGATGGTGAGCCCTACGCCCAGCCCCACTCCGCCCGGAGTTTTCGGGTTGTGACCGATCATGGTTGATTCGGTGATGATAGTTTCAGTGATGGTTTCCATCGCCACATCACCAATGACCGGAGTTGCTTCGTTGATACGAATAAGCGAAATATCGCTAACATTGATGCCGACTTTTTTCGTTGCCTGTGCGAGCGCCTCCTGAATACCATGGACGTTACGCAACGTACCTTTAATTCCGGTGGTTTCCGCCAGGGCGCTACTCACGAACGACAACTCTCCAGTTGCACTGAGCGTTGCCAGCGCAACCTCTGTTGATGAGTTGCCGATATCAATGCCTGCTATATATCGCATAATTCGTCCTTAATCGTCGCCTTTCAGTTTTTTGCGCTCGACATAAAGTTCCGCAGCTTCACGGACAAATGCAGCACAAATTTGGGCCTGATAACGCCGTTCAAGATCGTCAGCAATGGCAATAAGTTCTTGCTTAGTCGAACGATAAGGGCGTAACGCATTGTAGATTTCGAGGATGCGATCATCCGGTACTGAGGTAAGCTCAGCGGCGCGTTCGAAATTCATCGCCAGGCGATCACGACCAGCATCTCTGGCAATCGCGGCCTGAATACGCAATGTTTCAGGGGTAATGCGCATATCCTGGGCGGTGACGTTATCGCTGAGCACATTTTCCAGAGTGAAATCGTCGAGCGTTTTATTGGTTGCTGTTTTAACCCATTCCGGATGTTTATTTGCCAGCGGGTAATCCGTCACTTTGGCGCTCTGTATTGACGCGCTGGGGACCGCAGAAACAGGAACTGCATCCTGTAAACTGTTCATGCGGTTTAACACGTCCCTGACCATCGACTCAATTGCATCGGTATTCATGAAGGTTTCCTTTGTTAAAACGTCACGCGCAGTTCTTGCGGTTTTTTGCCAGTGACCACGTACTTCGTCTCTTTAATATGCAAAATGGCAGATTTGGCCTGGTATTTCGGCCGCGCCATTTGATCGTTGAGGGTCGGCACCGGTTGTGGAGACTCGCGCTTCGCATAACGCGCGGCGTTTTTGCCAATCTGACGATAAGTATCCAGCGTCAACAAAGGCGCTTGTGGGAAAAGTTCCAGGTTAGACAAGGGAGGAAGTCCCTGCTGGTGGATAACCGTTGTGCCTTTCGACTGAATACCGATAGCAATACCTGAACCACTAAGACGATCTCCTTCGACTGCAACGAATGCGACATCGGACGATTTAAAGCAGCGAATCACACGGGCTTTAATGCCTTCTTCTTCGATACCGGCAATCACTTCGCGCAAAATGTTTTTATGCGGAATACCGATGATATTGACGGTTTGCGCCAGGCCGAACGCCGGGCCTACAGCAATAATGACTTCATCTTGCTGAGTGCCTTGTTGGGCTTCGCCAATTTCGGTCAGAAAATTTTCGGTATCTGGCACTGAAGAGACAGTTGCAGAGACAGGTGCGCGAAATGAAACGGACTTGTCGCTGGTTTGCATTTCTGCCAGCACGTCTTCGATAATCTGACGCAGTAATTTTTCGTTAATTTCCATTTCTCACCCTTAGTCAATTTCGTTGGGATCAAGTGCACCGGGAATATTTTTGATCTCTTCCCAGCGTTCCCCTTGCAGGCGGTAACCTGTAGCTGGTTCGGCGTAATCATTGATGTCATTGACCGCTGAGAGCACTTGTCCGTCATCGACGATGATGGCTGAGGTATGGAGATAATCGCCGGTCAGTTTTGCTTTTTGCATGTTGAGCATGTCCTGGGCGACATCGGTAAAACCGCCTTGCGCCAGGGCTTTCACCACTTCCAGGCTGTTACGGTTTTTATTGATAATCTCCTGGGCGAACTTGATGTCTTCCACAATATTGCGCTCAGGCATATCTTTCGAACCGTGGGCATAGGTTGCCGCTTCGACTTCTTCATCGGTAATTGGCGGTAGTCCCATACCGGCAAAGACAGCCTGTAAAGCGCGAGCGGCTTTATTGCGGATTGCGATAACATCTTCTTCGCGTACTGGTCGCAGCCCGCCATCAACCTTCAGGTCACGCTGAATGACGTTGTAATCATCGAAGTCTTCAGCATCTTCGTTTGAACCAGCAAACATGTTGTCGTAGTTCGGCACAGCGGAAAAACCGGAAGAGATAAAGTCGGTACCTGGCAGAAATTGCATCAGGAAACGTGCGGTACGGCGCATATCCGAGTGGGTAAAGGTCTGGTCATTACTGGAGGCGCATTCCAGATCCAGCGATGAGCAAATTAAGTTTTCCGCTAATACTGCACGGATGCCTGATGGCACAGCTGATGGAACACCGATGCAGCTTACCGAACCATTCTGCAGACCCTGAACGCCTGCGGCTTTGGTGATGTAAATACATCGAGCCTCGAGATAAAGCATTGATTTGCCTTCCGCGTAACCCATCTGTACTTCAGAGCCGGAGCCGGAAGTAAAGCGCATTTTTAAGCCGCGAGAAGCATAGGATGACGCGAGAAATCCTTTTGACCACGGGGTATCATCGCCATCGGTGAAAACAGGTTCTGTACCATAGACAGAAATTGTTTCGGCGTAACAGGTGTGGCCTAACATACCGAGTTTCAGTTCGGTGGCTTCTTCCAGTGAACACTGGGTCAAGACGCCCGGACGTCCCACCTGTGAGCCGACCAGCAGGGCGATGGCGTTGAACGGTGCATAGCGAGCAACGGCAACGGTGGTTTCCTGTTCATCAAACCCGCGCCATGCGCCTTCAGCTGCGTCGGCGGCAATTTGTACCGGGTTATCTTTGATGTTGGTGACGTGAGCCTGTTGTGATGGTGTTCGACGGGCGCGCATTTTCTGCATCGCCATCATCATCTCTACCACGTTCATCTGCGAAACCACTTCGACGATTTTTGCAGGCGTCATTGCTGTGGTAAGGGGAACGATATCGCTACGTTTGACATTTGGATCGCACAACATATTGGCAAGTTTTACCGAATCCATCGCGATGACTTCTTCTGCGCGCGCGAGATTGATACCGTAGCGGGCGATAAAGTGGTCGATCAGGTCAAACTGATTGGCGGGTTTTCCATCCAGTTCGGTAACGACGCCGTTAACAATTTTGATTGACGGTTTAGGATCGTTCGGGCTTTCCATCGCAATGAAGCCTTCTTCAATCCACTCTTTAACGAAACCGTCCTGGTTGACCGGGCGTTTTGCCAGTGCTTCAAATCTTTTCGATCTCATAAATCTGCCTCAGAGAATTCAGATGTAGGAAGGGCGATCGTTTTTCGGTGTATCGCCGAGAGTCGAAAGCACGGTTTTACCGATTTCGCGTGCGGAGATGACCGCCTGGCGGACTGCGCCGGAGTCACCCGAGATAATCAGAATGACTTCGTTGCTGTAGCTGGTGCCTTGAGCGGGGGAGCTGTATGCCACGACATCCACATTGGCGGACTTCAGCGCGGTGTCGGCCATTAGAACACCCACCGCAGCCGGAGCGCCGACAATAACGCCGCAAGCCCGTCCCAGTGGAGCGCCAAACGCTTTTTCCAGTGCATAGCTGGCGCGGGCGGTGTATTGCAGTTCAAGATGCCCGGCTTCGTTGGCATAGACATCACCAAAGGTCCGATCGAGTTCTTTCAGGGCAACTTCAATACCGCGTTTCACGTCGGAAACATCGTTGCCACCTAAGAGGATCAATGAGCCGTGTCCGGCACCGCCTTTAGTATCGCGAGGAAGTTCAATGCTAATAACTTCAGTGTTGGTGGCTTTTACCGCTTCATCAGCGGCCATAATGTGTGGCCCTGCGCCAATACGCGCCCCCAGAATGCCAATGGAACGATAGCGTTTTTCAAGTTTCATCGCGTCCAACAGGGCGCTATCAACGTTCGCAATGACCAGACCTACAGTGTCGCCAATAGCGGTGCCAACAAATTCTGTTAATGTGCAGCTTTTTTCTGCCATAGCCGTCTCTCGTATTTGATGAGTGGTTTTCGGGAGAACCTCATTCTCTGGCGTCGCTACGCGAGCGATGACCTGCGCCATGATCTGTTCGACCAGTTCATTGCTGCTCATGGGTTAATTCCCTTTGGTAAGATTTTTTCGACATCGGTATGTGGGCGGGGAATAACGTGTACGGCTTTTACTTCGCCGACGTTACGCGCAGCTGCGGCACCCGCGTCTGTTGCCGCTTTTACCGCCCCGACATCACCACGAACGATGACGGTCACCAGCCCGGAACCTATTTTTTCGTAGCCGACCAGCAAAACATTTGCCGACTTCACCATGGCGTCTGCGGCCTCTATGGCGGCAGTTAAGCCTTTGGTTTCTACCATTCCTAACGCTTCTTGTTGCATAAAGACCTCGCCTGGATTTTTTTGACGATATGACTATAAAAAAAAGCGAGGAAAAAGAATGGCTGACTTAATCGGCTAATGAGAAAAATTAATAGAGAACAAATATAATAAAATTGCTTTTATGAACTATATGTTGTTAATTTATTGGTTGTTTTGTAGATATTTCAATGTGAATTAATTGCGTTGGCTAGTGAGTTTAATCGCGAGTAATATTTCGTTGAGTTTGGTTCGAAGGAAGGAACTGTGATATTTGTTTCAATTTTATTATGTCATGATGGCAATTTTTTATTGTAAAAGTTTGGTGGAAATTATTACTTTCAACACTGATTAACGCTGTGTTGCATGATTCGGCAATGACAATAATTTGTTATGTTAGCACGATTTTTACACGAGTCTGTCATGCATGTTGGCAATATTTTCTGCAGAGCAATTTTTTATAGTTGCGCTCGGTATACACAACAATCAGCGCATAGTTGGCTGATAAAGAAAAACTCCGTAAAGAAGGTGTCACTATGAATGATTCACTCAAGGCGCAATGCGTTGCCGAGTTTTTGGGCACCGGACTGTTCCTCTTTTTTGGCATTGGTTGTTTGTGCGCCCTGAAGGTTGCCGGGGCAAGTCTGGGACTGTGGGAAATTTGTATCATTTGGGGATTAGGGATTTCGCTTGCTGTTTACCTTACGGCAGGTATTTCCGGCGCTCATCTCAACCCGGCAGTTACCATTGCTCTGTGGCTGTTTGCCTCTTTCCCAGCCCGTAAAGTGCTGCCATTTTGTGTGGCGCAATTAGCGGGTGCCTTTGGTGGTGCGGTTCTGGCATATTCTCTCTACAGCAGTTTGTTTACCGATTTTGAATCTGCTCACAATATAGTGCGTGGTAGCGCAGAAAGTTTACAACTCGCCAGTATCTTCAGTACTTATCCAGCAGCGGCGATTAATGTATGGCAAGCTGCGTTGGTCGAAGTGGTCATAACGTCCATGTTAATGGGGTTGATTATGGCGTTGACCGATGACGGTAATGGCGTATCCAAAGGACCGCTTGCGCCTTTACTCATTGGTATTCTGGTTGCTGTTATTGGTGCTTCTACCGGACCATTAACCGGTTTTGCCATGAATCCAGCGCGTGATTTTGGACCTAAAATTTTCACCTGGTTTGCGGGTTGGGGGGAAATTGCGATGACTGGTGGACGCAATATTCCTTATTTCATTGTACCCATTATTGCACCGATCATTGGGGCATGTGTTGGTGCGGCGATTTATCGCTATCTCATTGCAAAGAATTTACCTGTCAATAGTGTAACGCCTAAAGAAATCAGCGAATAACGAAATAATCTGGCAGTTATAAACGTTTATTTTTTTACTGTTTGTGATCTGCTTTCCGAACTTATTAAAAAGTCTCCCGCTTCACGGAGGCTTTTGTTATTGTCCTTTGTGCTTCTCGTCAGTAAATCATCAAGGATGATGTGAAGATTAAATGTAAAACAATTGTTTTGCTATAACAATAAATTAACTGGGAGGTTTTATCATGATTTCTGCGGCGACACTTAATTCAGAACTCATTAATAAAATCGCGCAGGATTTTGCGCAGGCGACCAGCCTTGCGGTTGTCGTGGTCAATATTCACGGCGATGAAATTTCCGAGCTGTTTAACTTCACTCCATTTTGTCAGATGATGCGGCAACACCCTCAGCTGAGCACTCGATGTCGCATGAACGATCGTTGTGGGGTCTGGAAGCCTCTAAATCCGATCAGCCTTGTATTTATCGCTGTCATGCCGGATTAACCGATTTCTCTATTCCACTGGTAATCGCCGGGCATTTAGTTGGTTTTGTATTGTGCGGGCAAGTTCGTCTGCGTAATGATGATGTCGATTTGGTCGATATTCTGAATGTCGATGATTGCTGGCAGGCAGATCCCGAATTACTTAATGAATTTCGCAAAGTCCCTGAGATGGATTACTCAAGAGTTATGGCCTCTGCGGATTTGTTGAAGTTGATTGTAGAAAATTGCCTAAAAAAACAACTCAATTTTGTGGTTATTAAAGAGAACAAATCTCAGTCAGATTCGTTGCGCCAGACTCGTGCGCCTGGTCCCCACGACAATAAAATGAAAAAAGCTTTACGTTATATTGATGCGCATTTATCAGACGATTTGCGTCTGGAAGATGTCGCCTCGCACGTTTATCTAAGCCCTTATTATTTCAGTAAGTTATTTAAGAAATACCATGGAATCGGGTTTAATGCGTGGGTAAACCAACAACGGATGGCCAGCGCTCGTGAGTTACTGTGCCATAGTGACTGGAGCATCGCCAGCATTGCGCGTAATTTAGGTTTTTCGCAAACAAGTTATTTTTGCAAAGTTTTCCGTCAGACTTATCAGGTTACGCCGCAGGTGTATCGACAGCAAGTGAGTGATAATGCGGCGATGGAAACGGTATAGAGTAAATGCCCCAAAAAAAGAGGACGGTTTAAATAAACTCTGGAATGAATAATTAACGTTATTTCCCTGTTATGGGAAAAGTGAAATCAGCTCATAACATACGCTGACAGGTGTGGCACATTTGTGCCTGGGAAGAGGGTGAAAATCCCTCGCAGCCCCCGCTGCTGTAATGCTGACAAACCCGAAAATGCCACTGATCGCGAGATTGGGAAGGTCGGGAGAGGATGACGCTAAGCCAGAAGACCAGCCAGTCAGTCAATACCAACAACTTCGGTGGGAAGTGGGTTGCCCGGAAGCGTCCGGTAGAGTACAGGCGCGTCTTTATACCCCTACCACCCTGAAAGGATCAGGGTATGGCGGCATCATTTAGTTCTTTTATCGCAGTGCCGACAGGCACCAGGGCTGCACTTAAGGTGTGGCAATCTTGTTTCATGGCTTATCAACCAGACCGCCATTACAGGAAATTAAGTGGAGGGCGAGGGGCATGAAAACGATAAAACCCGAATCGATAGCTCTTTTTTGCCTCTTATCTGGAGATGTGGATCTGGCGAAACATCTGGCGGAAATATTGCCAATAACCTGTTTGGTTGGTGAGGACTGGCAGCAAGATTTCCAGCCTTTTGACGGTGGGCCTGTGCAATCGTTATCAGATGCGTATAGCGATTATTCAGTGCTGCTATTGATAGCAGCTGAAAGCGAGATATCCGTACCAGAATGGCTCGCTCATTCTGAGGGAACGACGGTAATTTTGATTGCAGAACACAATGCCCGTTTGCTGAATGGTCCGGCTGGTGGGGCTGTAGCATTAATCCATTATCTGAATGAGATCTGTCATGCCAGAGAAACCGCTGTCAATGACGCATTTTGTCGGACGTTAACACGAGGAAGTCTGGCTATTCCGCAATGCCATCTTCTTTCGTAATGGCTTGAGAATGCTGGATTTTTAATTATATTACGCGCAGTATTAATCGCGTAAATGTTTTGTGGTCAGCAACGGTGGGGGATCCATTGTTCTGTTCAATGAATACCATCATACATTTGAATCAGGAGTCGGTATGATGATTTTGGTGACGGGGGGCGCACGGAGCGGGAAGAGTCGCCATGCAGAGGCGCTTATTGGGGACTCTTCACAGGTTCTGTATATCGCTACCTCGCAAATCCTTGATGATGAGATGGCTGCACGGATAGAACATCATCGGCAAGGCCGCCCGGAGCACTGGCGCACAGTGGAGCGCTGGCAACATCTTGATGAATTAATTCATGCAGACATTAACCCGAATGAGGCTGTGTTGCTGGAATGCGTTACCACAATGGTGACTAATCTGTTGTTTGATTATGGCGGCGATAAAGACCCTGATGAATGGGATTATCAGGCGATGGAACAGGCGATTAATGCTGAGATTCAGTCGTTGATTGCTGCCTGCCAACGTTGCCCCGCAAAGGTTGTATTAGTGACTAACGAAGTGGGAATGGGGATTGTGCCGGAGAGTCGTCTGGCACGACATTTTCGTGATATTGCCGGGCGGGTAAATCAGCAGTTGGCCGCTGCGGCAAATGAAGTATGGCTGGTGGTTTCGGGTATTGGAGTAAAAATCAAATGAGTAAATTATTTTGGGCGATGCTCTCATTTATTACGCGTCTGCCTGTACCGCGTCGCTGGTCCCAGGGACTGGATTTCGAGCATTATTCTCGCGGTATTATTACTTTTCCTTTGATTGGATTATTGCTTGGCGCGATTAGCGGGCTGGTCTTCATGGTGCTGCAGGCATGGTGCGGCGTACCACTGGCGGCACTGTTTAGCGTACTTGTGCTGGCGCTGATGACCGGGGGATTCCACCTGGACGGCCTCGCTGATACCTGTGATGGCGTATTTTCTGCACGTAGCCGCGATCGCATGTTGGAAATCATGCGTGATAGCCGTTTAGGCACCCACGGCGGTCTGGCATTGATTTTTGTGGTACTGGCAAAGATTCTGGTGTTAAGCGAGTTGACTCTGCGTGGCGAACCGATCCTTGCATCGCTGGCGGCAGCATGTGCGGTCAGCCGCGGGACTGCCGCATTATTGATGTATCGTCATCGTTATGCGCGGGAAGAAGGGCTTGGCAATGTGTTCATTGGCAAAATTGATGGGCGACAAACCTGCGTCACACTCGGCTTAGCCGCTATTTTTGCTGCCGTATTATTGCCGGGTATGCATGGTGTGGCTGCTATGGTGGTGACGATGGTGGTGATTTTCATCCTCGGTCAGCTTCTCAAACGTACGCTGGGCGGGCAAACGGGCGATACGCTGGGAGCAGCCATAGAGCTTGGTGAACTGGTTTTCCTGCTGGCACTGCTATAAAGAGACGTGACATGCAAATACTTGCCGATTTACTGAATACGATCCCAGCCATCGATCCTGCCGCTATGTCGCGTGCACAACGGCATATTGACGGGTTACTCAAACCTGTTGGTAGCCTGGGAAAGCTGGAGGCGCTTGCCATACAACTGGCAGGAATGCCGGGGTTGAATGGCATACCGCATGTGGGCAAAAAAGCGATACTGGTTATGTGTGCCGATCACGGCGTCTGGGAGGAAGGGGTCGCTATTTCTCCAAAAGAAGTGACAGCCATACAGGCTGAAAATATGACCCGCGGAACAACCGGCGTGTGTGTGCTGGCAGCACAAGCGGGCGCTAACGTCCACGTAATTGATGTTGGTATTGATACTGCTGAGCCTATCCCCGGGCTTATCAACATGCGTGTCGCACGAGGTAGCGGCAATATTGCTTCAGCTCCGGCAATGAGTCGCCGTCAGGCTGAAAAGTTGCTTTTGGACGTCATATGTTATACGCGGGAGCTGGCAAAAAACGGTGTCACGCTGTTTGGTGTAGGTGAACTGGGGATGGCAAACACGACACCGGCAGCGGCAATAGTCAGCACAATCACTGGCCGGGATCCTGAAGAAGTGGTTGGGATTGGCGCAAACCTGCCGACAGATAAACTGGCTAATAAAATTGATGTTGTGCGTCGGGCGATTACGTTGAATCAACCAAATCCTCGGGATGGTGTTGATGTCCTGGCAAAAGTGGGTGGATTTGATTTGGTCGGAATAGCTGGAGTGATGTTAGGTGCTGCTTCCTGCGGTTTACCCGTGTTGCTGGATGGATTTCTTTCTTATGCTGCTGCGCTCGCAGCCTGCCAGATGTCTCCTGCAATCAAACCGTATCTCATTCCTTCTCACTTGTCGGCAGAAAAAGGCGCGCGTATAGCGCTGTCGCATTTGGGGCTGGAGCCTTATCTCAATATGGATATGCGTTTAGGTGAGGGGAGTGGTGCAGCTCTGGCGATGCCCATCATCGAAGCTGCTTGTGCGATATACAACAATATGGGCGAACTTGCTGCCAGTAATATTGTTCTACCGGGGAATACGACTTCTGATTTGAACAGCTAAAAACGAAAAGTCTGATAAAAGCTATACTTATCGGATAGTATTCGCGACTTAGGAAAGGGACATGATGCGTCGTGTAAATATTCTTTGCTCATTTGCTCTGCTTTTTGCCAGCCAAAATAGCCTGGCGGTAACTTATCCATTACCTCCAGAGGGTAGCCGTTTAGTGGGGCAGTCGCTTACTGTAACTGTTCCTGATCACAATACTCAGCCGCTGGAGACTTTTGCCGCACAATACGGGCAAGGGTTAAGTAATATGCTGGAAGCGAATCCGGGCGCTGATGTTTTTTTGCCGAAGTCTGGCTCACAACTCACCATTCCGCAGCAACTGATTTTGCCCGCCACTGTCCGTAAAGGGATTGTGGTTAACGTCGCTGAAATGCGTCTTTATTACTATCCGCCAGACAGTAATACAGTGGAAGTCTTTCCTATTGGTATCGGCCAGGCTGGGCGAGAAACCCCGCGTAACTGGGTGACTACCGTTGAACGTAAACAAGAAGCACCAACCTGGACGCCAACGCCGAACACTCGGCGCGAATATGCGAAACGAGGGGAGAGTTTGCCCGCATTTGTTCCTGCGGGGCCCGATAACCCCATGGGGCTGTACGCGATTTATATTGGCAGGTTGTATGCCATCCACGGTACCAATGCCAATTTTGGTATTGGGCTCCGGGTAAGTCAGGGCTGTATTCGTCTGCGCAATGACGATATCAAATATCTGTTTGATAATGTTCCTGTAGGCACTCGTGTACAAGTTATTGATCAGCCAGTGAAATACACAATGGAACCGGATGGTTCAAAGTGGCTGGAAGTTCATGAGCCGCTATCGCGCAATCGTGCAGAATATGAGTCTGACCGAAAAGTGCCATTGCCGGTAACCCCATCTTTGCGGGCGTTTATCAACGGGCAAGAAGTTGATGTAAATCGCGCAAATGCTGCGTTGCAACGTCGATCGGGAAAGCCTGTGAATATCAACCGTAACGGATTTTGACATTCAAAACGTCTGGTTTGTCGGTCTGTGTAAGCATTCCGTCATCCAGAACAGGTTGTTTCGAATCATACAAATGATAATTTTCTTCTCATATGCGCATCTCTTATGAGCATAAACGTTATACTCTTCTGATTTATACATGTTTGCGGATGACATGATCAATGGAAAAGAGAATGACGAAACAGAATAAAAACAGCCGTTGGCAGGGTTACGATCCTCGTTACATATACTCGCTCGTGGTCAGACGCTATTTTGCGGATATGAAAACCAAGATTGAGATTGCTGAGGAGCTTGGCGTTTCCCGCTTTAAAGTTGCCAGATTGATCGATGAGGCGATCGAACAGGATTACGTGAGGTTTATCTTCCCTAAGCAGCAAGCGATGGATGAAGAAATCGCCAATAATCTACGGAAAAAATTTCATCTGGAAGATGCAATTGTTCTTTCAGTTGCTGAATCATGGACGACGCAAGAAGAACTCAATCACAAATTGGGTGAAGTCACCGCTGAATATCTTATGCAATCTCTTCATGAAGGTATGAAAGTGGGGATCGCCTGGGGACGTGTATTATCAAGTACGGTCAGTAAGTTGAGCAAGCTGCCTCCTTTAGACGTTGTGCAGTTATCTGGCGTACATCCGGGGATTGAGTTTAGTCAAGGGCCAATAGATCTTATTCATAAGATCGCTGCCATTTCGCAGGGAAAAGCGCACCCAATGTACGTGCCGATGTGGGTCGATGACGAAGAGCTTGCTGCCAGACTGGCAGGTGATCCAGCGGTATTAGATACACAGCAATATTACTCGCAGTTGGATGTGGTTATCACCGGGATAGGTGACTGGAAATCAGGTTCTTCAAGCTTGTGTAAAATATTTCCGGATACCTGGTGCGAAGCTTTGTTTCAACAAGATATCGCTGCGGATGTGTGTATCTCGTTGGTCAGCAGGGAAGGGAAGATTCTTCATAGCCCTATTGAACGTCTGGGATTTGGCATTTCGACGGATCAACTACAAAAAGCCAAAAAAGTGATTGGTGTCGCTGGAGGGGAGGAAAAATATGAAGGCATTCTTGCTTCGCTGAAATCTGGACTTTTAAACGTCTTAATTACTGATTTTGATACGGCTATTAAACTTCTGGATTAATAGGCGTATCAGTGAAGAAAGGGCAGTACCGCTGATTCTGCCCTTTTAATTTCAGGATGCTGCGAGAGTATCCTCTACATATTTAGCTACGCGCGTTGCAGGTAAATTGCGGCAAGTCTCAACAAAGGCGTTATCCTGAAACAGTGTGAATAAACGACGCAATATCGACATATGTTGATCACTGGTGGCAAATGCCAGGTTAAACATAATGCTACAATCAACTGTTAAATCAGCATCTTCCATTTGCCCGAAAGTGACATCATTGGCGAAACGAACAATACTGATACTGTTTACATTTACCAGCGTGTAATCGGCATGGGGAATGGCGATACCCTGACCGTTTGCCATCATTAGCCCTGTCGGATAGCTTTTTTCACGTTCCAGGCAGGCGTCAATGTATTCTGCAGTGATGTAGCCTTTTTCCAATAATTGCGTACCAGCAAAGGTGATCGCAGTTTGATAGTCACTGATGCTGTTATCAACATCATTCACCAGAATTTCAAATTTCATTGCACACCTGTTATTTCAACATCTCTTCTTTAACTGCAGCGAAAATCTCATCTTCGCCCAGACCAGTCAGTAATCCAGCGCCAACGATGACACGAGTAGTAATGGCCGGGTTATCGAGTTTGGTCGATGAAACTACCAGGTCATAGCTGTTGAAGGTATCGCTGGTGCATGCCATTAACGAAGATTTATCGACTTGCGCTTCAATTTTCTCTTCTTTCAGGAAGTCCTGCAGTACAGAGACCATGATGGAAGATGAGGCAATTCCGTTTCCGCAAACTACTAAGATTTTTTTCATTTGATTATTCCTCTGTAAAAGATTTAAAGCGCTTTTTCTAAATCCGTTTCAATCTGGCGACGTGATTTTTGTTTAATTAAGTATCCAATAGATAACAAAAGGATACCTGCCATCACATAGCCAATGATTCCAACATGGCTCAGGGCGGCAAACAGACCAGTAAATGGATTCGCAGACGGGTTAAGCGAAGAGTACATCACGCTGGCATCCGGGTTTGTACCAAACTTCTGGAAGACTTCGTTGGTAGCCGGTGCCATCCACGATGCAATATACAGACCACCACCGAACAAAATGATCGAGGTCACCCAGGTGCGAATAATGTTGCCATTGAAAACAGGCACCATGCAGGCAATGAAAAACACAAACTGAGAGAGGTCACCCAGTGGCATAACGCGGTTGCCGGGCAAGATCACTGCGAGGATCACAATCACCGGGATCAGTAATAATGCCGGGGCGATAACTGACGGATGACCCACAATCAGGGCAGTGTCCATTCCAACAGTGATTTGACGATCCGGGAAACGTTTGACCAGTTTTTTGCGTGCCACGTTGGAAAGCGGAACAAGCCCTTCCATCATGATAGAGGTCATACGTGGCAACAGAAGCATGACTGCAGCCAGATACATCCCTAACTGTAGGCTGGCAATTATGGTGTGGTAGGGGGATTTCCAGCCATAACCACAAAAGCCCAACAAAATACCAATAATAAAACCAACCATAGTTGGATCGCCCAGAATGCCAAACCGTTTTTGAATAGTTTCGGCGGTCACATTCAGATTACGGAAGCCTGGGATGCGATCATAAATCCAGTTGAATGGATAAGCGAAAAGTAAGTAGGTATTGGCAACCGGGTGAGAGATCGCAACACCTTTTGGCAGGTTAAAGAATTTTTCGTTATTTTTAGCACCGAGATCGGCAGCGATCAGCGCCCAGACATGGAATAGCGCGGCGGTCAATGCGCCATACAGGAAGCTACCAGAATAGACGCCAACAATTGCCCCCATTGACGCATTTTGATGAAGGTTGAAAACATCAACGTTAACACAGTCAGTCAGGCGGGCGACCAGCATTGCAATATTTACCGCAACACAGAGGGGAATAATGATAGCGCCCATGCTGGAGCCAAATCCCATCACTGCAGTCGCTGCGCCACCAACATCGATGGCACTGAGCGAGGAACCTGTTGCTTCTGCTAATCCGGTGACTGCCGGTTGCATTTTTTCCAGCATCAGTTTGATGGTCATGGTTAGCGCAATGAAACCAATGCCGACTTTGATGGCGGAGGAGATACATTCTGAAAGAGGACGGCCAAGTATCTTCATCAGTACCAGAAAGATGACCGGGATAAATATAAAATTTCCCAGATCGTTTATAAATTGCGTGATCAGTTCCATACATTAACCCTCAGATTTTTCATCATCTGGTCGGAAACCCATATTCCAGCGTACATCAGCGGGCTTAACCAGCAATGCATTATCGTTACGTTCAGCTTCCAGTAAGTTCTTTTTAGAATTTTCTCTGGCGGTGGTGAAGTCGAATGGGTTATCCAACCATGCATCGACAATCATTTTGCTGTATTCGAGATCGTTGACCCGGCAACCCAGTCCAATAACTTGTGCGTTATTGCTGAGTCGCGCCCGCTTTGCGGAGTAGGGGTTAGTAACCGCAACGGCTCTTATGCCCCAGTGTTTGTTGATCTGACAAGTAAAGCCAATGCCAGTCCCACAAATGTAAATTCCCAGACGGCACTCATCGCGTTGAATAATGCCTGCCATTTCGTCGGCCAGACGCGCGAAGTTATTGACACCTTGTTCCTTACATATGACGGGATCGTACACGATCTCCATGTTTTTCTCTTCTATGAGGTATTTTTTTATCTCCTCTTTACGTGCAAAACCTACATCATCGCTTGCGATAGCAATCTTCGTTTTCATTTCATTTTGCCTGTCGTTAAGTAACTAAAGCCAAGTATGCTTTTGGTAAATATTGGTTGTCAATTGAGATCTAAATCACAAAATTTATAACTAATTGATTTTTATGATATTAAAAACCAATAAAAACAAATAAAAAATAAATTAAGCCAATTAAAACAAAGTAGGCTTGCACAAGCACTTTGCAATTAATAATAAAAATACATTAAATATCAATCGTATATATGAATTGCCAAACATTGTCTTTATTGGGCTTATTTGTACTTTCCACGGTTAGTGTTTGTTTTTGTTTGCATCATCTGTGCTATGCTTGGCGTTTTCTCAAATGGGCAATAGATTTCAGGAGGAAGGATGTATCTGGTTGATGAAAGGCGAAAGTTAATACTTGAAGACTTAATGTCGGCAGGTACGGTCTATGTCAGTGATCTTGCACGAAAGTATGAAGTAACGTATGAGACCATCAGGAAAGATTTGACCCATCTTGAACAAAAAGGGCTGCTGATCAAAAGCCATGGTGGGGCGACTTTAAAGCAAAGGGCCATAGAGCATCCCTTTCAGGTCAGGGAAAAAGAAAATAACTCTTATAAGAAGGCGATTGCTCGTAAAGCGCTTGATTTCATTCCGCCTAATAGTTCGATGATTATCGGTACGGGCAGTACCACTTTTGAGCTGGCTAACCTGTTATGTATGAAATCTGGGTTTAAAATCTTCACAGATTCGCTCCCCGTTGCCAGTGTGTTGATTGAATCTGACAACCAGGTTTTTCTCTTTGGCGGCGAACTGCGTAGAAAGAGTTCCTCAGTGTTTGGGGGCTGGGCGGTATCTATGATCAACGATATACATGTTGATCTCTGTTTTATTGGAACCGACGGCTTTAGCAACATGACTGGTCCATCGACGCCTTCTTCTTCTGATGCGTTTTTGGATCGTACGATAATTTCGCACTCAGACAAAAAATATATCCTCGGTGATTACACCAAGTTTGAGCGCAGCAGTTTGTTTAAGATCTGCGACTGGTCGGAGATCACCGCCCTTATTACCAACGATCATGCCGACAAAGAGGGGATTGCCGAAGTCGCAAAATACACGTCAGTAATAACCTGTTAGAACTCACTACGACACGCCTTGACCCTTCGAATCAGCATTGCCAAATGTGATCATTTCCCAATTATCAAGTGAGCATCCATGGCGATGCTTGCTTAGCGCCCTCTATTGAATACATCCTCTACATATTGCCAGTTTTACTTCCTTTTTGGCGAAGTAATCATTTCGCACATGATGAATTGCTCATATGAGCATAAGTAATTATGCCATTATGTGTTTTTTGTGATCTAAGTATAACTTCTCAGATCTCTCTGTTTATCCGCAGGATCGTTGTGTTATAACTGCTCATATGAAAATCAAGAATTGCTCATATGAGCAATAGCGAATGAGAGTGCAAGAATATGATATCGATCAGCGTTGCCGATGGTGCGGGGTTACAGAACTACGATGCCGTGCTTGAGCATATTTTTAACACGCACCGTACAACGAATACGGTGAAAGAGAGCTGGCTCAGTGCTATGCGTGAACGCGAAGCGGAATATCCGACAGGAATAGAACTGGAAGGCTATTCGATCGCTATACCACACTGTGATAGTGAACATGCAAATCAACCGGCTATTTATATCATCCGTCTGCCAGACGCAATACCTGTGAACAGGGCCGATGAAGATGGAATATTGTGGGTCAGACTCGTCGTTAATCTTATTGTTACGGATCCTGCTGACCAGCTTCGATTGTTAAAGTCTTTATTTAACCATCTCCAAAATGAAGAATTCTACCAAAACTTACTGACACTTCCCGTCGAGGATGCAAAAGCACTTTTTGTATCCACAATAATCCAATAGCAAAAACTGGAGTTTATTATGATTAATATTCTTGTCGCTTGTGGTAGCGGTGTCGCTACATCTACGCTTGCAGCTGATGAAGTGAAGTCAGTATGTGCTGAATATGGTATTACGGCATTTAAAATCAATAAATGCAGTATGGCTGAACTTTCTTCTGAGATGGCTCATGCAGATATTGTACTCACAACTAATAACTATAAAGGTGATATTGGAAAACCTCATATGAGCGTTGCAGGTTTTGTAACGGGTATTAATGAAGGAGCATTACGCAAGAAATTAGGGGAGTTGTTAACTGAATTAGCAAATGGCTAAACCTGACAGGAATAATAAAAATGGAAATGTTGAAAAATTTAATGGAAACAATCACCGGAATGGGGGCGACTGCAATACTGCCGCTGGTGATATTTATTTTAGGTCTGGTGTTCAGAATGAAACCCGGTGCCGCGATCAAGTCGGGCATCACTGTTGGTATTGGTTTTATTGGTTTAGGTCTGGTTGTTGGTTTATTAAACAGTTCATTACAGCCAGCTATTGAGTATTACTCAAAAGTAGGCAGTGGCTTTACGGTTGCAGATATTGGTTGGCCAGCCGTCGGTGCTGCTGCATGGGTGGCACCTTTTGCCGCATTAGTGATACCAGTTGGCATCGTACTTAACCTGATTCTGGTGCGTCTGAAATTAACCAAAACGTTAAATGTTGATATCTGGAACTATATGCATTTTTTAGTTCCGGGTGCTCTGGCATATTTTGTGTTCGACAGTTTTATCATCGGTTTCTCTGTCGCGGTGGCTTTGAGTATTGCGGCTCTGTTTATTGGCGATTTGATTGCGCCCAGATGGCAAAAATATTATGGACTCGAGGGAACGACCTGTACCACGATGATTCATATCGGCTGGACTCTACCGTTCGCCTGGGTAGTAAATAAAATCATTGATTACATCCCCGGGTTAAATAAGTTAGATGTTGACTTAAACAGCGTGCAAAAACGCCTGGGTGTCTTTGGTGAACCTGCAATTATCGGTATTATCGTTGGCGCATTACTCGGAGTTTTAACGAAACAGGCCATTACCACAATTGTTCCCATGGCGATGGGGGTTGCTGGTGTAATGGTATTGTTACCTAAAGTGGTCGGTGTGCTGATGGAAGGTCTTAACCCGATTGGGAAAAGTGCCAAAGAAATCATGCAAAAACAGATGGGTAAAGATGCTGAATTAAACATCGGTATGGATTGTGCACTGGCATTGGGGGATCCGGCGACGGTCACCGTGACAGTCATTACCATTCCTTTAACCATGCTATGTGCTCTGGTATTACCTGATATTAAGATCTTCCCAATTGGCGTATTGATGTCAATTATTTATATGACCACCATGACCGTAATGGTCAGCAATGGTAACGTGGTTCGTTCGATTATCTCGACCTTGTTATTCTGCGTTGTAGTGATGTATTTAGGCGGTTATGTCGCACCAGGGGCAACGCAATTTTTAGCTGGAGCCGGTGTAGGCTTGCAAGGACAAGGTACTGATTTTGTATTAACCGGCCCGTGGGAAATTTTAACCTATTGGTTGAGTACCGTATTACATTGATTTAATGATCTGGAGTTTTAACATGGCAAAAATATTACCTTCTATATTTGGCGCGGATATTTTACGCCTGAAAGATGAAATTCATTTTCTGGAAGAGGAACAAACCGAAATATTGCACGTTGATTTAATGGATGGCACTTACGTCAGTAATATTGCCTTTGGCCCAAATCAAATTGCAGCAATGAAAAAAGCCAGCTCGATGATTTTTGACGTGCACATGATGCTGGCAAATCCTGAACGACATATTGATGATGTAATCAATACCGGGGCGGAGATGATTTCTGTACATTATGAATCTACGCCACATGTACATTATATTATTCAAAAAATCAAAAAAGCGGGGCGCAAAGCAGGTATTGTACTTAATCCGGGGACACCTGAATCTGTCATCGAGTATTTATTAGATGATATTGATTATATATTGTTAATGACAATTAACCCCGGGCAACCAGGCCAGACATTTATTCATAAAAGTCTGGAGAAAATCCGTAATGCCAAAAAAATGATATCTGGCAGAGATATTCAAATTGAAGTGGATGGTGGCGTTAATCTTGATAATGTGAAACAAGTTAAAGAGGCGGGGGCTGACCTTATTGTTGTTGGCGGTGCATTATTTAACAAACAGCCTCATGAAAGTTATCAGGCATTAAAAATCGCTGTTCAGTGATCACAATCTAAAAATTTTACATCCAGCTAAGTGAGGTTTTCGATTTCATATCGGGAGGAAAACCTCAACTAAAAAGTCTTTAATGGAGAAAAGTAATGAGTAATTTTGCAGGTAAAGTGGTTTTAGTTACCGGAGGTGCTCACGGTATTGGCAAAGGGATAGCTAAACAATTTGCTGATCGTGGTGCACATACTGTTATTGTTGACTATAACGAAGAGAACGGCAAGGCCACTGCAGCAGAGTTAACTTTTGGCGATGTTAAGTCGCTGTTTGTTAAAACAGATGTCTCGGATCCACAGGCATTAGTGGAGGTACGGGAAAAGGTATTTACTACCTTTGGTCGTATTGATGTGTTGATATTAAATGCTGGTGTGGCATTTGCTAATAAAGTTAACAATATTTCTTTTGAGGAATGGAATAAAACTATCGCAATTAACTTATCGGGATTATTTAATACCGTTAAGGCGTTTTATGATGATTTCCTGACAAATAAGGGATCGATTGTTTATATCTCATCGGGATCAGCGCTTTCGGGGACTGGGGGCGGAGTGAGTTATCCTGCCAGTAAAGCGGGAGGCGAAGGATTGATTCGTGGTCTGGCAAAAGAGTTAGGACCAAAAGGCGTCAATGTTAATGCGATTGCTCCCCGCTTAATAGACACCGGAGAGATGATGCGGGTCAACTATCCAACACAAGCCGATTTAGACGCTGTCCTGGAAAAAATACCCGTCCGTCGTCTGGGGACTATCGATGATGTGGCTAACCTGGCAATATTTTTGGCAGATAAAGATAACTCTTATATTCAGGGACAAACTATTTTAATGGATGGTGGCCGGACTATTGCTTAAAAGGGAGAGAAAAAATGAGTGTTCAGGAAAATACTATTAATATTCTGCATGAATTAGAGAGTAATGCACTGAAGATTGACGATGCTCAGGCTGCACAGTTTATTTCGCAAATCAGAAATGCCCGACATATTTTTTTTCAGGGAGCTGGGCGCAGTGGCATTGCTATTCGCGCTTTTGCTAATCGCTTGCTGCATTTAGGTTTTTCAGTAAGCGTTGTGGGAGAAATATCATCACCGCATACCCAACCTGGAGATCTATTAATTATTGGGTCAGGCAGTGGTGAAACTACCAGTTTGAAAAGTCTGGCACAAAAAGCAGTTGATAGCGGAGTAAACGTAGCTCTGGTCACTATGAAAGCAGATTCGACGATCGGTAAATTAGCCCAATCTGTGTTGGTACTACCAGGAAGTGTGAAAGACGATAACAATCGTGTTTCAGGCGCTTTCTCGCAACCAATGGGCTCAGCTTTTGAACAACTCTGCTTTATTACTTATGATGCAATTGTTCTGGAGTTGATGTCTGAACTGGGTGAAAGCAGTGCCACAATGTTTACCCGACACGCTGATCTGGAATGACCAAAGAGTTGGTAATTAGAAAGCAAAAAGCCTGCTAGAAAGCAGGCTTTTTTGAATTTGGCTCCTCTGACTGGACTCGAACCAGTGACATACGGATTAACAGTCCGCCGTTCTACCGACTGAACTACAGAGGAATCGTGTGAACGGGGCGCATATTAATGGCAGTGCATGGTGATGTCAAAGGGTGAAATGCATTTTTTTGTTTGTTTGCTGACAATTTCAACAAAGTGGTGAGCTTTCAATCTTATTGGGTAATGAACCATCGTGGTGCATACCCCCCTTTTATAGGGCAGGTGAATGCGACTGCTGATAAAAAGGGCCAATGACGAATCTATCATAATCTCTTATTTGACAGTTGGTTAGCTTGCGCATCAACGCTAAAATAGAACTGGCAAGCATCTTGCATTCTGGTTGTAAGTAATGGCGGCACTTGGGCCGATTCTTAAAAACCGGAGGCAACATGAACTTCAGACGCCTGAAATACTTCGTAAAAATTGTAGATATTGGTAGCCTGACCCAGGCTGCTGAAGTATTGCATATCGCACAACCAGCGCTCAGCCAGCAGGTTGCCACACTGGAAGGTGAGTTAAATCAACAGCTTTTGATTCGCACAAAACGGGGCGTTACGCCAACAGACGCCGGAAAAATTCTCTATACCCATGCACGGGCCATTTTACGTCAGTGTGAGCAGGCCCAACTGGCGGTGCATAACGTTGGTCAGTCATTATCGGGGCAAGTCTCGATTGGCTTTGCGCCAGGAACCGCTGCGTCATCCATCACCATGCCCTTATTACAGGCGGTTCGCGCTGAATTCCCGGAGGTCGTTATCTATCTTCATGAAAATAGTGGTGCAGTGCTTAACGAAAAACTGATAAATCACCAACTCGATATGGCGGTGATTTACGAGCATTCCCCTGTGGCTGGGGTATCCAGTCAGGCTTTGCTGAAAGAAGATCTTTTCCTGGTAGGAACTCAAGATTGCCCGGGGCAAAGCGTTGATGTTAATGCTATTGCGCAAATGAACCTTTTTCTCCCCAGTGATTACAGCGCTGTTAGACTTCGTGTTGATGAGGCTTTTTCCCTACGGCGGCTCACGGCAAAAGTCATTGGTGAAATTGAGTCTATTGCCACGCTTACCGCAGCGATTGCCAGCGGCATGGGCGTTGCAGTATTACCTGAATCGGCTGCGCGTTCGTTATGTGGCGCAGTAAATGGGTGGATGTCACGCATTACCACTCCTTCAATGAGTCTCTCTTTGTCCTTAAATTTACCCGCCAGAGCAAACTTGTCACCACAGGCACAGGCAGTGAAAGAGTTGTTAATGTCAGTGATTAGTTCTCCAGTGATGGAAAAAAGGCAGTGGCAATTGGTGAGCTAAGCGTTATATCGGGATGGAATAAGATGCGGGTTTTTATTATTTGTTATGCCGGGCATTAGACTTTAACAATAACGGGATATCTGAACTGCCCGGAGTTTACCGTGAATTTCCAACAACTAAAGATAATCCGCGAGGCTGCACGTCAGGATTACAACCTGACAGAGGTTGCGAATATGCTTTTTACCTCACAGTCAGGCGTTAGCCGTCATATTCGGGAACTGGAGGATGAACTTGGCATCGAAATATTTGTTCGACGAGGTAAGCGACTGCTGGGCATGACTGAACCGGGCAAAGCATTACTGGTCATTGCAGAACGTATTCTGAATGAAGCCAGTAATGTTCGTCGGCTTGCAGACCTGTTTACCAACGATACGTCTGGTGTTCTCACTATTGCAACGACGCATACTCAGGCACGTTATAGCTTGCCAGAGGTCATTAAAGCTTTTCGCGAACTTTTCCCGGAGGTTCGGCTCGAGCTAATCCAGGGTACGCCACAGGAAATTGCGACGTTGTTGCAAAATGGCGAAGCTGATATTGGTATTGCCAGCGAGCGTTTGAGTAATGACCCGCAGCTCGTCGCCTTCCCGTGGTTTCGTTGGCACCATAGTTTGCTTGTTCCACTCGATCATCCCTTGACGCAAATTACACCGTTGACGCTGGAATCAATAGCGAAGTGGCCGTTAATTACTTACCGACAGGGGATTACGGGGCGCTCACGTATTGATGACGCATTTGTCCGCAAAGGTTTGCTGGCAGATATTGTATTAAGTGCGCAGGATTCTGATGTCATTAAAACCTATGTTGCTCTTGGGCTTGGGATCGGATTAGTTGCCGAACAATCCAGCGGCGAACAAGAGGAAGAGAATTTAATCCGCCTGGATACGCGGCATCTTTTCGATGCTAATACTGTCTGGTTGGGACTGAAGCGAGGACAACTTCAGCGTAACTATGTCTGGCGCTTTCTGGAACTTTGTAATGCAGGACTGTCAGTTGAGGATATCAAGCGCCAGGTGATGGAAAACAGTGAAGAGGAAATTGATTATCAGATATAGCAAAAAGCCCGCTATAAAAGCGGGCTTTTCATAAATTTGGCTCCTCTGACTGGACTCGAACCAGTGACATACGGATTAACAGTCCGCCGTTCTACCGACTGAACTACAGAGGAATCGCTGTTGAGGCACATCTTAACGGCGAAAAATATTTTGTCAAACCCGATTTTTAAATTTCCCAACTGTTTGCCGTTTCTATCAACAGTTTGTTGCATTTGCAGACAATTTGTTGGCGAAAATCTTTGCAGCTTTGCTGATTCTCCCTCATCATTTGAAATGTGGTTTCACTTTCTGCAATTAAGGTCGGCTTTGAATATCTCCTCTGCTTTACGCCAGGTTGTTCACGGTACTCGCTGGCACTCTAAACGCAAGAGCTACAAAGTGTTGTTCTGGCGCGAGATAACCCCGCTTGCTGTTCCTATCTTCATGGAGAACGCCTGTGTCCTGTTGATGGGGGTCCTGAGCACTTTTCTGGTCAGCTGGCTGGGAAAAGATGCGATGGCCGGCGTGGGGTTGGCGGACAGCTTCAATATGGTCATTATGGCTTTTTTTGCAGCTATCGATCTTGGTACTACTGTCGTTGTAGCATTTAGTCTCGGTAAGCGGGATCGACGACGAGCGAGGGTGGCGACGCGGCAGTCATTGGTGATCATGACGTTGTTTGCCGTACTGTTGGCTACGCTAATTCATCATTTTGGCGAACAAATTATTGATTTCGTCGCGGGTGATGCCACGACAGAAGTTAAAGCACTGGCGTTGACTTATCTGGAGCTGACCGTACTCAGTTATCCAGCAGCTGCCATCACTCTTATTGGTAGCGGGGCACTTCGTGGTGCAGGGAATACGAAAATACCGCTACTGATTAACGGTAGCCTGAATATTCTTAATATTATTATTAGCGGCATATTGATTTACGGCCTTTTCTCCTGGCCGGGACTGGGATTTGTCGGTGCTGGGTTGGGTTTAACCATTTCTCGTTATATTGGCGCAGTTGCAATTTTGTGGGTGCTGGCGATTGGTTTTAATCCTGCGCTAAGGATTTCGTTAACGAGCTATTTTAAGCCGCTGAATTTTAGCATTATCTGGGAAGTCATGGGGATTGGTATTCCAGCGAGTGTCGAATCAGTGTTATTTACCAGTGGTCGGTTATTAACCCAAATGTTCGTTGCCGGGATGGGGACCAGCGTTATTGCCGGAAATTTTATCGCGTTCTCAATTGCGGCTCTTATCAACTTACCCGGAAGTGCGCTCGGTTCTGCTTCTACGATCATTACAGGCCGAAGGTTGGGGATAGGGCAGATAGCGCAAGCAGAGATTCAGTTGCGGCATGTGTTCTGGCTGTCCACTCTTGGATTAACGGCCATCGCCTGGCTAACGGCTCCCTTTGCCGGGGTTATGGCATCGTTTTACACCCAGGATCCACAGGTTAAACACGTCGTTGTGATTCTGATTTGGCTAAATGCTTTATTTATGCCTATTTGGTCCGCCTCATGGGTGCTACCCGCTGGATTTAAGGGGGCTCGTGATGCTCGTTACGCCATGTGGGTTTCTATGTTGAGCATGTGGGGGTGCCGGGTTGTAGTCGGTTATGTACTGGGAATCATGCTTGGCTGGGGTGTGGTTGGAGTCTGGATGGGAATGTTTGCCGACTGGGCTGTGCGGGCCGTGCTGTTTTACTGGCGAATGATTACTGGACGTTGGCTGTGGAAATACCCTCGACCCGAACCGCAAAAGTGTGAAAAAAAGCCAGTTGTGTCGGAATAAACGACAAAATGCAGATTATTTCAGCAAACGATTTCAAATTTAAAAAACAGGCTTTGACATTGTGGATGGGCATCGCTAATATTCGCCTCGTTCTCACGATTCCTCTGTAGTTCAGTCGGTAGAACGGCGGACTGTTAATCCGTATGTCACTGGTTCGAGTCCAGTCAGAGGAGCCAAATTTTAGTTTTGAGACATCTCTATGAGTCTCAGGACAGTTAAAAAATAAAAATTATTTTTACCCGGTTACCTTGTAAAAAAGTGACCGGGTTTTTTGATTTCTGTGTTTCGTGCGTTTAATCGAGTCTCACGCTTCAGTGAGCAAATTGCCTCCCAACAGACATCACGATTCGCAAGGTCAAAAACTTCGTTCCGTGAAGTACCGTACAAAGATAAAGAGAAAAATGCCTTATGCGGGATGTTGCTGTAGCGTCCTTATCGGGGAACTATACGTAATTGCCACTTTGCCTTCTGTAATCAGCAAAAGAAGGCCTGGAATTTTAATAAATATTATTTCTCTGGGAGCGTGGGTTTTATAATCAATATGACGAGCTGGATATTATATTCTTTATAAGAATTATATGAGATTAAAGAAATCTGCCATAAAGACAGATTTCTTTAAAATATAATTAGAGATTTGCGACGTTATGATAAACTTTTTGTACATCGTCGTCATCTTCAAGGGCATCAACAAGCCCTTCAAAGATTTCTAAATCTTCTGGGGAAAGCTCAACTTCAGATTGAGCAATCATTTCTAATTCTGTTGTTGAGAACTCAGTGATTCCAGCCGCTTTTAGCGCCGCGATTCCTTTATGAAGGTCAGTAGGTTCAGTATAAATAACAATATTACCTTCTTCTTCAGTTACATCACGAACATCAACTTCAGCTTCAAGCAAAATTTCAAAAATATGGTCAGGGTCTGTTCCTTTAAATACAATCACACCCGTATTGTCAAACATATAGCTGACAGAACCTGCCGCTCCGATATTGCCGCCTTTTTTATTGAAAATTGTGCGAACGTTAGCAATCGTACGGTTAACATTTGAAGTCAATGTCTCAGCAATAATCATTGAGCCATTAGGACCAAAGCCTTCATAACGTCCCTGTACGAACGTTTCATCTCCGCCGCCTTTGGCTTTATCAATTGCTTTATCAATAACGTGCTTTGGAACTTGTGCCTGCTTTGCACGTTCAATAACGAATTTTAAAGATGTGTTTAATTCTGGATCGGGTTCACCTTGTTTGGCAGCAGCATAGATTTCTACACCGAATTTTGCATAAATTTTAGACGTTGCACCGTCTTTAGCCGTTTTTTTAGCAACAATATTGGCCCATTTACGTCCCACTGGAATGATCTCCTCGAAAATTTATTTACATTACTGGTAAATCGTTAACATGTGTTAATTCGGCATATTATATCATAACAGGAAAAATCTCGTCTATTAGAAATAAAAATATTCTAAAGCCATAATCTTATATTTAATTTTATAAAAACTAATGTTGTTGGCGGGATTTTTTATAATTGTGTTTTGAAAGCATACTTGATTTTAATATGTGGAAATCATTAAGACGATAATAAAACTCGCATCTGCCCAAGGAAGCAAACAGCCCGCGTTTATTGCAGGCTATTTGCCAGATGTCTTACTTAATCCTTCACATCTATTTCTGATAAGAAGGTTCATAACTTATTATCGGAACGGCGGCTCATTAAAGGTTCGTAATTTACGTGAATGCAGTCGGTCGCCTTCTGCGCGCAGCAAATCGATCGCCCGAATGCCAATTTGCAGGTGTTCGGAAATAGCGCCTTCATAAAAACGGTTAGCCTGGCCGGGAAGCTTAATCTCACCATGTAACGGTTTATCTGAAACACACAGTAGTGTCCCGTATGGCACGCGGAAACGATATCCTTGCGCGGCAATGGTTGCACTTTCCATATCAATTGCTACGGCCCGGCTTAAGTTAAAACGAAGTGCAGAAGCTGAGTAACGTAACTCCCAGTTCCTGTCATCTGTGGTTACCACAGTACCTGTACGCAGCCGCTGTTTGACTTCCTCACCAGGCCTGCCGCTGACTAACTTGGTAGCGTCATAAAGCGCACGTTGCACTTCAGCAATGCTCGGAATAGGAATATCGGGCGGCAGAACCGCATCAAGAACGTGGTCATCGCGTAAATAAGCGTGTGCAAGGACATAATCTCCAATGGCCTGGCTTTCACGTAATCCGCCACAGTGACCAATCATCAACCAGACATCCGGGCGTAGCACTGCCAGATGATCGCAGATGGTTTTAGCATTGGACGGTCCCACGCCAATATTCACCAGAGTAATACCCTGACCATCAGCGGTAATTAAATGCCATGCTGGCATCTGGTGTTTTTTCCATGCAAGGTCGGAAATGGCTTCTTCTGGCGCTTCGGTTTCGGCAGTGATCCAGTTCCCGCCAGCACAAGAAAGGGCAATGTAGGGACTATCAGGATCGAGGATCTGGCTGCATCCCCAACGAACGAATTCATCCACATAACGTGTGTAGTTGGTAAACAAGACGAACGGTTGAAAATGTTCTACTGGCGTACCGGTATAATGGCGCAACCGTGCGAGGGAAAAATCAACCCGGCGAGCATCAAAATGCGATAACGGGGAGAATTCCGTTGGATGATAAATGCCGTCTGCAGTTTCATCGCCGATTTGCGCCAGTTCTGTTGTCGGGAAGTAGCGAGTTAAACCAGCGCTCATTGAGCGATCAAGTGTCAATTCAGAGCCATCGATGACATAAGGATAAGGGATTTCATGCTGCGAGGGTTGCACAGAGATATGCGCACCATAATCCTGATACAGCAACGTAAGTTGTTCATTGAGATACGAACGAAAGAGAGTAGGGCGAGTAATCGTGGTGGTGTAGCTGCCTGCGTGAGTAAAACGACCAAATGCGCGCGTTTTGGGGGGATTAGTTGTGCTACCGTCCCAGGTTACGGTCAGTGATGGATAGACAAAAAGACCTTGTTTGCGGGCGTTTTCATCAGGTAATTCGCCACTTGTAATATATTTGCCAATGGCGTTGCGTAAAGCAACTACAGATTGCTCATACAGCGCGTCGAGTTTATCCAGTGCCTGAGCTGGGGTCAGACCGGAGCCCTTATTATTCATGTGTGTCTCCTGTTCCATACAATTACCGCACATCCGATAGTATGTCACAGGAATGTGAAACAAAAGTATAAGGCGAAGATCGGATGATCTTCGCCAGGCTATCACGAGCGTTGATTGTCTTTCATCAATAAAGCGGTCATTGCAGAAATCAGGCATCCAGCCAGCAAATAAATGGCGACGCTATGCCAGTTCCCGGCAAAGTAAGTGATGAGTGCAGCGGCAATAAAAGGTGTAAATCCACCGCCAACCATACTGGCAACCTGATAACCGACTCCAGCACCACTGTAGCGATAACTGGCACCAAACATTTCGGTAAACATCGGTTGTTGCACACACACCACCATGTCATGCGCAATGTTTGCCAGCATTATGGAGAAGAAAACTATCCAGAAAATAGATTGTGCTTCAAGCGCCATAAAGAAAGGAAATGCGCTCAACGTTCCGATCAACGCGCCTGTGATATAAACCCTGCGCCGACCAAAACGATCGGCAAGCCAGGCAAAACAGGGAATTGTCAGGCAGCTTAATCCACCTACCAGCAAACCAATATTAAGGAAAAGTTCGCGCGGTAACCCCATATTCTGGGTTGAATAATTAAGTGCAAAGGCAGTAACAATGTACATCGTCAGCAACTCGCACAGTCGTAGTGCAATAATCTTCAGGAAAGCACCGGGATGTCGTAACAGAGCTTCGATAACCGGGATGCGTTTTTTCGCGGCTGCTTGATTATGTTGCTGTTGTTCAAATTCCGCGGACTCCTCCATGCCATTGCGCACCCACAATGCTCCCAGTACCAGTACGATGCTAAACAGGAAAGGAATGCGCCAGCCCCAGCTTAAAAACTGTTCGTCAGTCGTCATCATACTGATCAATGAAACCAGTCCGGTTGAAAGCAGTAAACCTACTCCGTAGCCAACTTGTACACCGCTACTGTAAAAGGCTTTTTTATTTTTCGGCGCACTTTCAACGGAAAGCAACGCTGCGCCTCCCCATTCGCCGCCGACGGCAAATCCCTGAATGGCACGCAGTGTCACCAGCAAAATAGGTGCCCACCACCCAATGGTCGAGAATGAAGGAAGAATACCAATCAAGGCTGTCGCGATGCCCATCATCCAGACGGTCAGCATTAACATGCGCTTACGTCCCAGCCGGTCACCAAAGTGACCGAAAATGACACCGCCGAGCGGTCGGAAAAGGAAGCCGACACCAAAGGTGGCAAATGCGGCGAGCGTTCCCATCGCCGGGCTTACTTGCGGGAAAAACTCGCGATTAAACACCAGTGCGGCGGTAATGCCATAGAGTAAAAAATCATACCAGTCGACGACGGCACCAGCGAAACTGCCTAACGCAGCTCGTCGGGCGCGACTTAACGAAAGCGTCCCTTCATCGGGACGAGTGGAGATGAGCGTGGAGTCCATAATGATCCTGTTTGTACTGTCTTTTTATAATTAGTATGGAAAAGGTAACTCACATTGCCGTCGATCTATAAACGAACCTTATGAGACTACCTCGACAGAGCGCATCTGCAAATGATTTTATGGCTGATTAGCGGCAACATGAAAAATTCGATGGAAGATGAAAGCGCAGGAGTTGCTGGTGTTGTTTAAGGATTAAGCAGAGGGCCCACAGGTTCGAGATATGAAACATAAAAGTCCGCATATGCACAAAATTGCACCCTGATGATTCTGATAGACTGCATTGCATTATAACCAGTAGGGAGGCGAGGTTAGTTATGTTTTTAGTATCATTGTTGAGACGTATTGCATTTAGTTACTACGATTATAAAACTTATAATTTTAATATTGAAAAAACAGACTTTGTTGTCATACATATTCCCGATCAGATTGGCGATGCTATGGCCATCTTTCCTGTTATTCGGGCGCTTGAATTGCATAAAATTAAGCATCTATTAATTGTTACGTCGACAATTAATTTAGAAGTCTTTAATGCGCTCAAACTTGAACAGACTAAATTAACATTAGTCACAATGACTATGCAGGATCACGCAACATTAAAAGAAATAAAAGATTTAGCGAAGAACATAACACTGCAATACGGTACGCCGGATCTTTGTATAGAGGCGATGCGTAAAAAGAACCTGAAAACGATGATATTTATCAGTCAGTTGAAAGCAAAAACGAATTTCCAGGTCGTCGATTTAACCATGAAGTGCTATTCCCCTTTGTGTAAGAACGCGTCCAGGATGGATCAGAATCTCCGGGCTCCTGTACCCATGACATGGGCATTTATGATGCGTGAGGCGGGTTTTCCGGCAGTCAGGTCAATATATGAATTGCCATTAAGCGATGATGTACTCGATGAGGTACGCGAGGAAATGCGATCGTTAGGATCTTACATTGCGCTCAATTTAGACGGTAGCTCGCAGGAACGTACATTTTCATTATCGATTGCAGAAAATCTAATAGCAAAAATTCAAAGTGAAACAGATATTCCAATAGTGATCGTTTATGGACCCAAAGGGGAAGATAAAGCCAGGGCATTAGTGGATTGTTATAATAATGTCTACCGTTTATCCTTATCACCCTCGATTAAACGTTCAGCAGCAATCATAAAAGATGCTTATATTGCAATAACTCCTGACACCTCAATATTACATATGGCAAGTGCCTATAATACCCCTGTTGTTGCAATTTATGCTGATTACAAAACGCGATGGCCCGCAATGGCCGATGTTTCGGAGTCAGTCGTCGTTGGGCAAAAAATTGACAATATAAGTCTGGATGAATTCGCAAAGGCATTAAAAAGTGTTTTGGCGAGAATTTGAGGCAGTACTTATGCATAGTAATGCCGATCTGTTATGAACGGTGGTGTCATCAATACTCTGAGGCTGGTCAATCATCACAGAAAACCAGCCTTTGGATCAAAGCAATACTCACCGAAAATGATCATAGTCACACCGAACGCGATTCAGGAGGAACTGTTTGGTAAATAGCACCACCGGATCTTGGGGGCGCTGTGATTATTACAGTATTGCTATCACCGTCATTTTTGAATGTCACTTTACCAGTAGCATCAACGCCTACCCAGGAGGCCGAGCTTGAAAACGAATAATCAGCCGCCGTTTTTCCTGGTGCAAAGTTGTCATTATTCAACTGATAATACGCCCCGGTAAATCCCTGCGAAGGGAATGAAGCTGTCGGTAGGTTTGCACTATTCACTGACACTGTACCCGTCATTGGTCTGGTTTCCGCGCTAATGAATTCTATCGTGGTACTCAGACCCGCCTGATGAACACCATTCAATACGGGGATCAGCGTTGCGATACCCTCTCCGCCTCCTGTAACAGTAGCTTTGTAATCACCGTTGATATTTTGACTGTAATCAATTGCGCTAATTTTCATATAGGGCACGTTTGTACCTGATTGCACAAATTCTATCCCTTAAGAAACTTTGATCGGATTGCCTGATATATCGTGCAGAACAAGATGTAGCTCAGCACTATCGGTAAAGTCCCCTTTCAGTGATGACTGGTTGTTCTTAAGGATGGACTGCGAGGCGTCTGCTGGGCCTGCCACTAGCGATATATCTACTGTTTGCATTCCACCTGCGCTTGTGACTGCGCTTACAGTGACGCTCCCCGTTATCTCACCTTTCACGCTTGTTGTCGCGATTCCGTTTTGATCGGTCACCGCTGTTAATGACGTTAATGTGGTGGAGCCGCTTTTTAAGGCGAAGTACACAGTGAGACCTTCGATCAGGTTACCACTGCCATCCTCAACCGTTGCCTTTAAGGTACTTAAATCACTGTTGGTGGCGGCGATAGTCGACGGATCAGCGATAAAGCTAGCAACATGTGCGGTGCTTGGGTTGCCAGTAACCTTCACGGTTGTCTGTGTCTGTATTGTGACGCCGTTATGGAACGATGCAGTCACCGTATATGTACCGACTTTATTGCTGGTCAGAACGACTGGAGCCTGACCTGAAGAGTTGGTTCTCACTTTTCCGCCACTTAACGTCGCACCTTCTAGCGTTACGCTAAAGTTGATGACCTGACCCTCCACTGGAGTGCCATTTGCAGAGGTTAGCGTTGCCGTCAGAGTAGCGCCTTTAGGAGCATTGACACCGATAAGCGGACTGGACGTGAGTGTCAGTTTTTCATCAATAGCCTCCAGTTGTTTCTCAAGTGAAGCTCCATTCGCTAGGGATGCTTTTACAGTATACGAGCCGTTTCTTTCAGGCGTCATGGTGACCTCGGCTACTCCCTGCGTATTAGTAGAGACCGTATTCTGGCTGATGATCATTTGCGAGGATGGCGCTGCACTGAATGTCGCGGGTTGATGCGTCACCGGGTTGCCAAACTGGTCGTTAACGTGAGCTTTAACTGCTATGTCTTGTGCGACCATGACCTGACCTTCAGGTATCTCCTGACTGGTAATCGTCGCAGAATTAACATCTACCTTGGCATTCAGTAATCGCGAGATGACTTCAGTAGGTTTATCTGCCAGAGAGGCTGAAACTGTTTTTAGTCCGACCTCGGTGCTTGTCACAAGAATTTCAGCGAAAACCTGATCATCCGTTTCAACGTTGGTGCTGCTTAGCGTGACGGAGGTTCCACGGAAATTAACTTTTATACCTTCTACTGGGTTGCCGTTTCCATCAGTCACTGTTGCCTGTAGCCTGGTCATTCCAATGTTATTGGCGATGAAATTGTCCCCGGTAACGTTAAGATTAACCTGCGCAGTGAGCGTATCCGCAGTAAAGTTCACCACCAACTGCTCACTCTTACCGCCAACCATCGATGCTGTCACGGTATGAGCGCCTGCTTTTGTACCTTTCAGCGTGACTTTCGCTTTGCCATCGGCATCAGTAACCGCTTTGTCGCCATCGCTCAGCGTGAAGTTCGCCTTCACATCTTCCGGTAGAGTAAATGTTACCTCAGTGTTGGCTATCGCATTGCCCTCTGTATCAGCGACGGTGCTGTTAGTGTCGTGAGATCGTTATTGTCGGCAATCACCGGATCCTTCGAGGCTGCCAGCGTGATTTCAGCATTCGTGACGTTCGGCACATAGTTCACTGTTTGTTGCATCGAATCGCCATTTTCGAGGGTTGCCGTCACGGGAGTTCTTCAGGCTGAAATCTTCATCCACGCCCAGCGTGATTCTTGCGGTACCGAAGCGGCTTAACCAGTCTGTCATTACCCCTGAAGCCTGAGAAGAGGCCCATCCACGTGCTATGTTTGCCGCTTGCTCGCTGTTCATATCTTCGGCGAGCAGAGATCCAATTAGCTGTGAAGTACTGGCTATCTGTTGCTCAAGGTTGCCACTGCTGTTACCCGGCGGCGGGGTTAAATTTTTTTCACTAACTTGTGCCGGGACATCCAGTTCATCACCCGGGCGGACATTACGAACAAACGTACGAAACTGGTTGAGTTTGCGTAACAGGGGGGGATCTATAATTTGTTGCACAGGACAAATATATCTGGCTTCTGTACAGAGTCTTAAATTTTGACCATAAATAAAACCGTCCCTGTCAAGCATGCATAGTTTATCAAGTAGGTCTCCCACAAACTGCCTGAATTTTATTTTTCCATTAAAAGTTTGTATCTTCTTAAGTATCACAGGAGACTGGAAATAGACCGATAGTAGGATGTTGCCACTCAAGGCATGACGATAAATATCGCTAGGAGTAATTTTTTGTTTTATGGCTTTGGTAGTGATCTCAACTGCTTCCGTTATAGTGACCCATGTTGACATATAATGAGTTATAAGCAATGGCTGATATTTTTTTGACATAATATTATCTCCTTCTACACAACAATTCGTTCCTTTAAGGAAAAAGATTGGTGTCACAAGTATTTATCTATGATTAATCAGAGGGTTTATGACAGAGAAAAGGATGTATATTTCTGAGTAAACATGTACAGGCCTATGGGGTGACTATTTAATGAGTAAATGCCGAATGATTTTCGGGGTGATGATTATAACTTGAGGAAAAATCCCAGCGTGGTTTGAGTAGTGTACCTGAGTGATATTTGTGTTGTGTATGCATTGATTGCAGCAGAATAAATATAGTTCAGGCTAGTATAGTTTGTGGTAGCTATGAGAATATATAATCTATTTTACCTATAAAATAATTTATATGTATGGGTTTTTTTTTAGGTTGTTTGCCTGTGCTTTTATATTCTGGAGATGTGCCTTGTATATAGGATTGTTTGTTGGTTGTATTTTTTAATGTTGCGCTGTTGTGAATTTTTATTTTGATATGATTATTTCTTTAGTATAAGGAGAGAAAGGAACGAGAAAGTTAAATCTATTTATCCTAATCGCAATTTCATTGTTTAAATAATCACTATGGATTAATATTTTTTGCGACTCTGCTGAGTTGCTGGTTTTAACTAGTGGTGTAAAAGGGATACCTTTTCGGTATCCCTTTTACAATAATCAGAAGAAATCAATTCGCGTATTGATACCGACGGTGCGACCCATATTGACCTGCGCGACGGCGCTGCTGC
>ERZ1106922.29-NODE-29-length-90241-cov-26.612789_pt1 | contig 90241 bp, 83 predicted proteins | sample MGYA00403656_ERZ1106922 | MGnify/ENA primary metagenome ERZ1106922 (study PRJEB35170, sample SAMEA104062453) | human gut metagenome | biome: human gut; feature: human-associated habitat; material: faeces | place: Denmark | collected 2012-10-12 ... | reverse complement strand
TGGAAGAGCTAAAAAAGGTCATCCAGTAATCGTTGACTATTTCTATCACGAAGAGATTAGAGGCTCAAACAACACAGGAAAAAGAAATAGGAAGTAGGCTGGGATTCATGAAAGGACCATCGCCACATAAGAGATAATAGGATTGATACCAATGAAGTGGCACCTTAAAAGTAGACAGTATTAATAGATTGATACTTCTACTTTTTTTGTTATCTTATATACAGGAGGTATTACAATGGATAATAAAACATATCATCTGTATATAGATGAAGAAAAACTCGAAATCATTAAAGACCATGAAGAAAACAATTTATCTATTAGAGCTTATGCAACTAAATACAATATTGCTAAAACTTCTTTGCTAAAACTTCTTTGGTTATGTGGCTTAGATCCTATAGAAAAAATGGAATAGAAGGTCTAAAGTCACAAATCGAAAAACACCGCGGTCCTAATAAAGGAAGACCTAAAGGCTCCTGCAAGCTGAAAACAACAATCGAAGAATTACAAAGAGAAAATCTTAAACTACAAGTAGAATGTAAATGTCAATTAAAAAATGTAGTTTTGGGGATGCGGACATTTTTTTAGTTGACATTTACAGCTGATTGCAATTTCCTCGAATAAGTGCTATAATTTCAATGTAATTTGATACTTTATTTGTAATGCTTATGCTTTGATAACAATACTAAAAAAAGATGAATGAGTATCTAAAAACTACTTCATAAAATGTTAATAAAAGGAAGGTCGAAAGAATATGTTAAGAAATAAATTGTCAATTATTGTTTATATAGTACTTTTATCAATTACTTGTGTCAATTTAGTTGCGTGTGGAAATAATGATGTCAATGACGAAAATAAAAATTTTGTTCACGATGCAACGAAATGGTTTACAGAAGAAGAACTATCTACAAAGGGCCTTGCTGGTTTGACTGCACCAATAGGATTATCAGGTGATATACAATCAAGTGATACATGGTTTAACAGTGGATATTCGTTTTCACAAGTTTGCCCGAATGAAGATACATTTAAGACGAATGCAGAAATCTATTTTTCGTATTTAAAAACAAATTATAACGGGATGTTTGGCAAACCAAGAAGTGAAAAGTTCAGTATGGATACAAACGAAAATTGGTATATTATAGAGCCAAAGGAAGATTTGTCCGATTATTTTGATAATAATCCGAGTAAATTGTACAAGTTCTATTATGTAAGGAATAACACTTTGAATAATGGTTACTTTATAAAAAATTCGGTTTGGATTTTTGAAATTCGCTATGAATTTGATACTAATTCTGATGAATATAAATTCAAGCTATTTATTGAAAGTGCTGACTCTTCTCGAAACGGAATTTATATGAATTATTACAAAATGAGCTGAAAACAAAATATATAATTGGTGTGAGATTTATGTAGAGGCTTTAAGTTAATCTTTTATGTACCTCAAATAATAAGGATTTATTGTTTAGAGTAAGAAAAAAGCAATAGCGGATAAAATTATTGATGGGAAAGTAAGTATGGAAAATGGTGCTGTTGTTTTACATAAACCTATAGAAATTGAAGGTGTCGATATGTCTCTGATAAAAGACTTTCTGAAAGCAAAACAAAAGAATGTATAATCTAGTCAAAAGAAAAGTAGTTGTTTTTGATATGAAGTTTTGTTCTCATTGTGGTCATGAGCTTCTAGATGATGCTTTTGTATGTCCTAATTGCGGTTGTAGAGTTGATGGTGTAAAGGAAAATATTAATTGTGAATCTCAAAAACAAGATGAAAATGATGTGTTAGCTACAGTTGCTAAGGTATTTATGATTTTAGCATGTGTTTCATCAGGCATATTATTACTTCCTTTGTGCTGGACCATACCAATGACTATGTATTATTGGAAAGCGATTGATAATGGTGAAAAGGTACCAATGTCATTTAAGATTTGTTCATTAATTTTTGTAAATACTATCGCAGGAATTTTAATGCTATGCGATACTAAACACTAAAGATAGCTTAGCTATCTTTTTTTTAAAAAAGACTAGAAATATATTAGTTAAATATGGTATGATGTAATGTAGTAATGATTTACTATAAATTTCAAAAAAGGAGTATATATAAAGTTAATTTATATAAATTTTGATTATGGAAAAAAGTAAAGTTATGCAAATTATTAGTGATGAAACACTTACATATTCTCAACAAGTATTAGCCCTTGCACGCCTTGCAGAATCAGAGGATTCTACTCTTAAAAGAAATCCATTATGGGATAAAGCTATAAAGGAAGGCAAGGTATGCGATTTAAATGAAGGATATGCACCATATAGACCACGTTACATCTTACCTGATTATGATATATTAATGAAAAAAGGATGTAAATTTTTAGAATTAGAGCCTGCTAAAACATTACTTGAAGCATGTAATAATTTATTGATTTTTTATAAACATTTGCCTTCAATTACATCATATCCTGTATATTTAGGTAATTTTACTGATTTATTTATGCCGTGGGATGATGAAGTTTCAAATCCCCAAACAAAAGAAATATTAAAGCTATTTTTAAAACATATTGATAAAACATTATGTGATTCCTTCGTTCATGCTAATATTGGGCCTAAGGATTCTAAAATTACAAGATTAATTTTAAATCTTACTAAGGAAATGCAGCTTGCTATTCCTAATATTACATTACTTTATGATGATGATATTACTCCACATGATCTTGCTATTGCATCAATTGATACAATGCTTTATACTTCAAAGCCATCATTTGCAAATCATAAAATGTATAGTAAGGAACATAAAAACAATCCTTATGGAATTGCATCATGTTATAATGCACTTAATATTGGTGGTGGCGGTTATACCCTTCCTCGATTAAGGTTATACGAGATAAGTACAGAAGCTAAAAGTCTTGATGATTTTATGGACAATGTTTTGCCTAAGTATGTTAAGCTTATTCTTGAAAATATTGATCAAAGAATTAAATTCATTGTTGAAGAATCAAGCTTTTTTAAATCTAATTTCTTAGTTAAGGAAGGATTTGTACAAAGAGAAAAATTTACAGGAATGGTTGGTATTGTTGGAGTAGCTGAATGTACAAATAATCTTTTAGGTATTAAAGATAAGGCACTTGGCTTTGGTCATAATGAAAAAGCCGAAGCCTTAGCAGCTAAAATTTTAGCTAAAATTGAAGAAATGGTTAATAATCACAAAGGACTTTATTGTTCACTTTGTGATAATAAATATCAGATGCATGCACAAGTTGGAATTGATACTGACGGAACTGATGACGCACCTGGTTGTCGTATACCGGTTGGATATGAACCTGAGCTTTATAAGCATTTAATGATTGAATCAAAACTACATAAGTATTTTCCATGTGGAGTTGGAGATATTTTTAAATTCGATCAAACTTGGCTTAATTCTCGTGATGCTATATTAGATATTATTAAAGGCGCCTTTAATTCTGGATTAAGATATTTTACAGCTTATAATCAAGATAATGATGTTGTTAGGGTTACAGGTTATCTTGTAAAGAAGAGTGAAATTGATAAATTAACGCATGGTGAGCAATCAATTAATAATTGTACTATTTTTGGAAAGGGAGCTAAAGAAAGAGGTCACGCATTAGAGCGTAAGGTTTATGGAAAAGGCACCAATTAATCGTATTATTAATTTTTCTAATGTAGATGGCCCTGGAAATAGAATGTCAATTTTTTTCCAGACTTGTCCATTTAGATGTTTATATTGTCATAATCCTGAAACAATTAATGCTTGTGAAAATTGTGGATTTTGTGTTTCTAAATGCCCCGTAAATGCACTTTCTATTATTGATGGTAAAGTTGGATGGGATAGTTTGAAATGTGTAGGTTGTGATACGTGTATTCATGTATGCCCAAATTTATCTAGTCCTAAAATTACAATGATGAGTGTTGATGACATATTATTAAAAATTAAGGAAGTTAGGCCATTTATTAGAGGAATTACTGTCTCAGGAGGAGAATGTACTAATTTTGCACCTTTTTTAGAATGTTTATTTCTTGAAGTTAAAAAATTAGGCTTAACATGTCTTATAGATTCTAATGGTGTTCATAACTTAGAAAAATATGACTCTCTAATCGATATTTGTGATGGTGTAATGCTTGATGTAAAGGCAATTGATCCGAAATTTCATAAATTTATTACGGGTAAATCAAATGAAATAGTTCTAAAAAATTTAGATTACCTTATTAAAAAAGGAAAATTAGAAGAGGTTAGAACGGTTATTCTTCCAAACTATGAGGAAGAGAATATTAAAACAGTTAGGGCTGTTTCCAAAATGATTGGTTCTAGGGTAAGATATAAATTATTAAAATATCGCTATTTTGGAGTTAGAGAAGAAGGTCTAAATTATTTTGGTAAAGTTATTGTTGATGATGATACATTAGCTAAAATGAAAAAAATTGCTCTTGAAAATGGATGTAGTACAGTCCAAATAATTTAAATTTTAACATTGGCTTTTAGTCAATGTTTTTTGTATGTTGACACTAAATGGTAAAAGTTATACAATAAAAAATAATCAAATTTTTAATAAATAATATTGTGAGGAAATTATATGAGAAAAAGAAAAATAATTTTTGTTATAGCTTGTGTTTTGTTTTTACTTGCGTTAACTTGGACGATTTTAGTTTCAAATGGATTATTAGATAAAACTGATGAAAGTATCGTTGAGTTTACTATTAAATATAGAGGAGAAAAATATAATTTTGTATATTGGTTTACAAGAATTATTACTGAAGGAGCTTATGTTTATTTTATAATTCCTTTTCTTATAATTATTTTATTGATTTACCACTTTGACTTAAAATCTATGATCTTAGCAGTTGGAACACTCGTTCAGCTATTAGTAAATACAATTATTAAAAATATTGTTAAAAGACAAAGACCCAATGAAATATATCATTGGATGAGTGAAAAATCTTTTTCTTTTCCTTCAGGTCATTCCATGACGGCAAGTTTTTTATATGGTTTTTTGATTTATATGATATGGTGTTCTAAGCTTTCTTTAAGAAAAAAAGTTTTACTATCTTCAATTTCAGGACTAATGATGATATTAATATTCTTTTCAAGGATAATATTGAGTGTTCATTTTACGTCTGATGTTTTAGGTGGTATTTTATGGGGTGGTTTTTTAGTTATGATAGCTATTATGGTGAACGAATATTTTGGTAAAAAGTATAATGGCTTAAGAAATATTATAGATAGTAAATTAAAAGTGGGACAGAAAAATGAGGATTAATCACTTTTTGAGGAAAAATAACAAAATAATTATATATTTAATATTAGTTTTTATTGCTATTATTCCTTGTATTATTATGTTTAATAAGGGGTATATTTGGTGTCATGATAATGCATTTCACTATGCTCAAATTCAAGATTTATATGATTCTATTAGAAGTGGTAATTTTAATTATTACTTAAATTATGAAACAGCTAATTATTTAGGTGTTGGTGTAAGATTAATGTATGGTTCTTTTTCGCATTTGATTACGGCTTTGATTGGAATAATAATTATACCTTTTGGTATGTCACTGACTGCCGCAATGAAAATTGTTATTATGATTTCAATGATTATAAGCTCAATTTATACATATAAGCTAGCTTATAAAATTACGAATCGTCAGGTATCAAGTATTCTTTCAGCGGCATTATTTGTTCTTTTCCCATATCGCTTTTGTTTAATTTATGTTCGTAATGCTTATGCAGAAACGCTAGCATTGAGTATAGTTCCAATTGTGTTTTTAGGTGTATATGAAATTATCAATAATTATTCATCAAGCCGTAAACCTTATTTTAGAACAATAATAGGAATGACATTACTTATTTTAACTCATAACATTACTGCTTTTTATACTGCTATATTTGTTATAGTATATGCCTTATGTACATTTAATAAATTATATAAACATTTAAAGGATAAAAATCTTTATTTAAATATTTTATGCTCGATTATTTTTATTTTAACTTTATCAAGCTGGTTTTTATTACCCTTATTAGAATCAAAAAAAACAGGTTTATATCGTGTTTTTGATAGTGAAGCAATGAGGACAGGACTTGATGCTGTAATGTCAAGTAGTAAATCAAGTATGGCCTATTTTATTTGTGGACTAAATTTTAAATATCTTAATAATTTATTTGTTTTTTCTTTGTTAGGAATTTTTTTAAGTGCATCTATTGCGTTTTCTAGTTTATATTTTAAAAAAAGAAGTAAAAGAAATTTAATTCTTTTGATTCTTTTTATTATATCTTTTGTTGTATCATTTGTTTTTTCTTTATTTTATGATATAGATTATGCAGTATACTCTAGTATGGTTATCGTGCTTATAGCATATTTTTTCCCGTTTAAAACTATAAAATCAAAAAATAAGTGGCAAGATTTAATTGTTTTTGGCTTTTTATCAGTATTAGCCACATTGTTAATATTTTGTGGGCCATTTTGGAAAGCTTTACCATCAATTTTTTATAATATTCAATTTTCTTGGCGTTTATTTGGCTTTTTAGGATTATTTTTAGCTATTTTTATTGGTATTTTATTTTCTATTTTAGAAAAAAGAATGATGATATTAGCAAGATTTTCCAGTGGTGTTTTAGTTGGTATTTTATTTGTTATAATGAAACCAATTAGTACAAATGAATATAATTATTCTGCTGAATCAAATTGGAACGAAAATTATTCCATCAAAAAAGAAGATACATATTATATGTATTCAACGGGATGGCAATTAGAATATTTTACAACTGATTTTTTTTCATCAACACCTAAATCGAAATTTTGGTGGGAAATTTATTTAAATTATCTTGCAAATGAAAAAAAAGGTGATCCAGTTGATCACCCGGGTTTGATTTCAGGAAATGCTTCTTTTTCTAATTATAATTATAATAATGGCGTTATTACTTTTAAACTTGATAATAAAACAGAATCTATTGTAGAAGTAGCTCGTGTTTATTATAAGGGCTATCATATTTTAATTAAGGATAATGCTGGTGTTATTCATGAACTTGAAGCATTCAATAATGAATCATACGTAGCATTTAAAACAAATTTAAGTGGCGAAGTCACTATTTATTATAAAAAAACACCAACAATGACTGCTGGTATTTATATATCATATATAGCTTTTGTTTGTCTTGCTAGTTTTATTTTAAAATCTTATGATTATGAGACAAAGTGGAATTAGTTTTCACTTTGTTTTTTTTGACTTAAATATAATCTTTTATAAGCTTTCTTTTTGAGATTAACTAAGAAAAATAATAAGAAGCATAATGCCATAATTCCAATTAAAATATTTGAAATACCCATAGAAATACCTGCCGCAGTATAATTTAAACCAATGCTATGACATACTACAAGAGATATGATACGAATTCCAATTCGTGAAAAATTTAAAATTGAAGAAAGAAATGTTTTTCCATATCCATAAAGAAGTCCAAGTAAAGCACTTGTAAGTCCAAGGGATGGAATAGAAAGAGAATCATATACGAATATTTCTTTAATATATAATGACATTTTTTCGGATTCTTTATTTCCAATGCTAAACAAAGCAGTTAATTGATCAATAAAAATAAAGCGTACACAGATATAGCCAATAAGAGAAATGATTGCTACAATCGCTAAAGTTCTTATAAACGCACTAATTGTACGATCGAGATTTTTGTTGCCAATATTTTGACTAACAATTGTCGATTCGCCCTCTTCAAATACATTTGTTGTATTAGTAACTAAACCAGATAAATTATTTGATACGCCAAGAGCTCCAACAATTAAGCCGTTAGTAGCTTCACCATAATAGCTTCCACATAAAGCGTTAACGGTTGTTTTGCCTAGACTCATTACAAATTTACCTAAGAAAATAGGAATTGATAACTTTAAAATGGGAATAATATATATACTTTGAGGTCGCATATTTTTGAAAGAAATTTGAAGCATATTCTTTTTTGAAAACATTATGAAGCAGCTATAAATAAATAATGCTGCTTGGCTAATTATTGTTGCAATCTCTAAATAAATAATTGAATCAACCTTAATACCAAAAACAAATATAACATTAAGAATAAGCTTGATAATTAAAACTGTAATATTTAATATTAGTATTTTTTTACTATTTCCTTTTATTTTTTCAAGACCGATGAAGATGTTATTTATAGATACAAAGATTAGTTCAACAAGGATAAGTCTAAAATATAAAATAACACTATTAGATATTTGAGGGACTTGTGCTATCTTTAAAATAACTGGTGCTAGTGGGACAAGAAGAACTATTATTATTAAAGAGGTTATTATGCTCACTAATATCATATTGCTACCAGTTTTTTTAGCATCTGTTATGTTTGCAGCACCATAATATCTTGATACTAAAACTGCACCACCACCAGCAATACCTGCTCCAAAGGCAGATATCATTGATTTTATCTGGGAAATAACCATAATATTTGAAATATTAATTACACCTGATGCATTTGCTGCACTTTTTATTCTCGAAGCCATGATTGAGTCAATAAGACTATAAAAAGAGTTAAAAAGTGCATATACAGCAAGTGGAAAACAAATAATTATGATTGCCTGGGTAATGTTTCCATAAAGGATTTGGTTGCGCTTGTGTTTCTCTTTTATAATTGCTCGTTTAACTTTAGCCTCATTACCTTGTTCATTATAGGTTTCAGAAAGCTTTTGATAAAGTGTTATTTTTTCTTTTAACTTATTTATTTTGTATTCGTCTAGATTATTTTTCTTCTCTTTTGCTTCTAATTTGACCACTTTTTGTTGCCAAGTAGTAATTTTTTTAAAAATTTTAGCGATTTTTTTAGTATTCTTTGTTGTATCCATTATATCACCAATAGAAGTATACCTTATAAATTTTATTTCTTTAGGAAAAATACACACAAAATTAGACAAAATAATGTATAATTAACATATATAATTATAGCAAATGGTGATTGAATGAAAAAATATACACGTAAAATAATATTTGGAATTTTAATAGTTTCTTGGATGATTATTATTTTTTTGTTTTCTAATCAAAATGGTGATTTATCAGCAAGTAAAAGTCAAAAAATTGTTAATATGATTATTAAAATTTTTGTTAAGGATTTTGATTCATATTCTTCAATTAGGCAAAAAGAATTATTAAGTAAATTGAGTTTTTTAATTCGTAAATGTGCTCATATGACTGAGTATGCAATTTTAGCATTGCTTGTTTTCTTTTTTTTAACAGATAGTCTGAAATTATTTAGATATATTATTCCTATTATTATATGCTTTATTTATGCATGCAGTGATGAATTCCATCAATCTTTTGTTGGTGGTAGAGGTCCAAGCTTTAAGGATGTTTTGATTGATACTTTAGGGTCAATATTAATAATTGTATGTTTATTTGTTTTCTTTTTTATACGAAAAAAACTTATAATAAGGAAAAAATGAAAACCCTACTTTACATTAAATAAAAATAATTTTTTTAATTTAAGTCTTTATATTGATTTATTTTTAAAAAAACTATAAAATAAAATTAGTATAAGGGATATTAATTAGTTTTTTGAGTTAGATAATACATGATAAGAAGGAATATATAATGAATAAAATAATGATTGTAACCGATTCATGTTCGGACATTAGAAATGATGATATCGCAAGATATGATGTTGAAGTAATTCCAATGAATGTTACTTTTGGTGATGAAAATTATCAAGAAGGAATTAACATTTCAGTTGAGGAATTTTATAAAAAATTAACAGCTTCACGAGTTTTTCCCAAAACAAGTCAACCTTCACCAGAATTATTTGAGAATGTTTTTTTACGAGCAAAGGAAGAACAAAGAGAGGTTCTTGTACTTTGTATTTCTTCAGGACTTTCAGGAACTATTCAATCAGCAAATTTAGCTGCATCTTTGGCTGAATATGAGGATCATATTCATATTGTAGATACAATAAATTGTCTAACAGGATTAAGGCTTTTAATTAAGGAGGCTTGTAAGTTACGTGATGAGGGTAAAAGCGTTGATGAAATAATTAATGTTCTTGAAGACATTAAGCATCGTATTAGATATTTCTCAATATGTAATACACTTGAATATTTTCATAAAGGTGGAAGGTTATCTTTCACAAAACTTATTATTGGCTCTTTAGTGGGATTAAAACCTTTTATCGATCTTGATTCCAATGGAAAAATAAGACAATTTGGTCAAGCTTTAGGAATGAATCGTTCTTTAAAAGCTGCTCAGGAATATATTAAGAAAAATGAACGTGATGAAGCATATGGTGTTACATATGGATTTACAGCTACAGAAGATAATATGATGCGTTTGTTTGAAAAAACAAAGGATTTACTTAATGTAGAAGAAATAGACTATGCTGAAATCGGTGCTGCATCTGGCTCTCATATCGGACCTGGTGCTTCTTGTGTATGTTATGTTACAAAGGAGCCTAGAAAATAATGCTATTTTACTCAACTGTTGCCATTGTTATTGGTACTTTATTAGGGGGAATAGGATTGTTTTATATTATTAGAAAAGAAAATGGATTAAAAAACTTGAAAAAAGCTAAGCTATCTAATCCAAGATTATATATTAATATTATTTCGTTTGTAATGTTATTTATTGGTGTGGCATTAATTGCTAGTGGTGTCTTATCGTTTATTTATTCACATGATTTAATCTTCTCAATAATATTTACAGCATTAATTGCTTTATATTTATTAATTGACTTTATTTTACAAAAAAAATTAAAAAATTAAAACTTTGGAATCACATTTTTGAGGTGATTCTTTTTTAATATTTTAAAGCATAAAATCATGATAATAGTTAGGAAACCTAAAAAATAATTATAATATAAAATAACGACTATTATGCCACTAATTAATCCAATGATACTTCGTTTTAGAAGAAAAGATGTGTAATTTAAATAATTTGTAACACTTATGATTTGTAGGTGAATTGATATACCTAAAAAAGCATTGAAAAAGCAATATAAAAAAATATTTATAATACGATTAAAAGAAAAATAGAATCTTGTAGCTACTGTCATATCTAAAATATTTGAAAGGAAAAAAGAGTATGCTTGATTTATATTAAAAAATTGAACTAAAAAAGAGGCTATAATATCAAAAAAGAAAACAAAAGAAAATATTTTAATTAAAATTTCAAAGGATTCATTTATAATATTAGTTAAATTAATGGGATAATCGGAAAAATAGAGTGATTCATTTTTTGTTTTTTTCTGAGGCTTTATAAGGAAAAGAATGGGAATTATGTAAGTAACAATGATAATAAGCCAAATATCAGTTTTAAAAAAAATAATAGAGGATTTATATAGATATAAAAATGATGAGAAGCATAAAGATGTACTTAGTCTGTTGGCTTCATACTTAGATATTTTATTTTTCTTATATAAATTATTAATTAAAATATGTGATGTCGGATTTCCACTTAAAAAAGAGAATAAAAATACAAAAACTTCATCTAGAGCTTCGAATCCAAAAACTTTCATAAAAAAAGGCGATATAAATTTAATAATTTTTTTGATATATTTATTTTCTTGCAATATTTTAGAAATGATTAACATCATAAATAATGACGGTATTAAAATGTATACAAAGGTATCTACAGTAAAAAGAAAGGATTTAACTACTAAATTAGAATATTTAATACTTAAAAATGCAACAAATAAAGTTAAAATTAGTATAAAAATAATATCACCCATTTAAATTTAATACTAAAAAACAAAAAATATGATAAAATAAAAAAAGAAAGGGGATATAACTATGATACGTAAACTTATTAAATATTTCAAATCAAAAAAAGCTTTAAGTTCATATTTATATGGTGATGTGATTTGGTGTAAAATAAAACAATATGGTGAACAATTTAAATTTATAGATAATCATCAAATTAGACCCTTTTTATTTGTTAAATATGAAAAAAGAAGAATATATGGATATACACTTACCCATACTGTTCCTAGTAAAAATACGCTAGCTTATCCACTTAAAAGTCATGATGGGGATTATGCTCTATTAATGTGTTTATTTGAACTTAAAACAAGCTCATTTGAAGGATTCTCAGAGCATCTTGATGAAAATGATTTATCTAATATTTCAAAAATTATTTATAATATGCATGATGATAAAATAATAAAAGAGCAAATTCTGAATACCATAAAGCTTGATGTTAATGATATTGTTCTATATAATGGTCAAAAGTATTTAGTATATGCTATTGATGCTAAAAGATTAACACTTTATAAACTTTTAAAGGATAAAAATGAAATTAAAATTATTCATAATAAAAATGTTTATTATCTTGAAAATAAAGCAATAATAGCAGATATTAATGATGTTATATTTAGTGATAAATTTAATGAGGATATTAGAAGCCTATTAAAAAATGCAAGAAAAGAAAACAAGGCCCAAAATAAAATTAATAAAAATATTTTTTATCCTGGAGATATCTATAAAACTGGGAGTGGAAGATACTTAGTTCTTGAGGTAAATGGGGATAAGCTTTTGGTTACTAAGTATGGAAATCCTGATTATGTAGTAAAAAATACAACAGCAGTTGGAAAACAAAAAATAGATTCAATTTCAGAAGAAAGTCTTAATGAATTTAAAATAAAGCTATCTAAAATAGCAGAAGTTTTTGGCTAAATAAAAAATGATTTTTTTAGAAGCAAAAAAAGTATAAAAATACTTGACTTTTATATTAGTAGTCTTTATAATTAGAATGCTAGGGTGATTTTATGCGTTATACATTAGCTCAATTAAGAAAAATGCAGTTTCCACACAAGGAAGAATGCGAATATGATTTTAATGAAGAATTAGATGGCTTTGAAGATGTTAAATCATCAGATAGAGCCAAAGTAATAGAAACCATTGCAAACATAGGACCTGATTCTTATAAGGTCGATCTTGATATTGAAATCAATCTTATGCTTGAGTGTGCTGTTACGCTTGAAGTATTACCTTACAAAATTAAAACTAAGGCTAGTGAATATTATACTTTTGATAAAGAGACTTATGACAACGGAGACTTTATCTTAGTAGAAGGACAAACTCTTGATACGAGAGAAGAGGTATTGTCAGAAATTCTAATTGAAAAGCCAATGAAATTTGTTAAGAATGGCGTTTCTTTTCAAGATGAAATTGATGATGAACCAAAAGAAAAAATTAATCCTGCATTTGCTGGGCTTAAAGATTTATTAAAATAATTAGGAGGTGTAATTATGGCAATTGTTCCATTCCGTCGTGTTTCAAAGACTAAGAAGAGACAAAGAAATTCACATTCTGCTTTAACAGTTCCAGGTATGATTGTATGTTCTAACTGTGGTGAATTAACATTATCTCACCGTGCTTGTGCAAATTGTGGTTACTACAAGGGTAAGCAAGTCGTAGCTAGTAAGAGTTCAGAAAAATCTGAATAATTAATAGAAATAGATGCTAAAGGCATCTATTTTCTATTTTATGCGGAATTTAAAAGAAAATATGGTATAATAGCTTGAGGTGTTATGATGTCAGAACATATTACGGTTTTAAAAGAAGAGGCAGTTGATGCCCTAAATATTAAAGATGATGGAATTTATGTTGACGCTACTTTAGGTGGCGGGGGGCATTCATCATTAATATTGTCAAAACTAAAAAAAGGACATTTATATTCTTTTGATCAAGATGATTATGCTATTTCACGTGCAAAGGAAAAATTGGATACAGTTGGTAATAATTATACTATTATAAAAAGTAATTTTGTTAATTTAAAGGAACGTCTTAACGAACTTGGTGTATACCATATTGATGGTATTTTATATGATTTGGGCGTCTCATCTTTTCAATTTGATATGGAAGAAAGAGGATTTTCATATCGTTTAGATGGTCCTCTTGATATGAGAATGAATCAAAATCAAGAGCTTAGCGCTAAAACGATTGTTAATGAATGGCCAGTATCAAAACTTATTGAGATCTTTTATCGCTATGGTGAGGAAAAATTTGCAAAGCAAATTGCTTTTCAAATTGATAAGGTAAGACATGAAAAGGAAATTTCCACAACATTTGAGCTTGTTGATATTATTAAATCGGCTTTACCTCAAAAGGTTTTAAAGCAAAAGGGACATCCTGCTAAACAAGTTTTTCAGGCTTTAAGAGTAGCTGTAAATGACGAGCTTACTGTTTTTGAAAAGTCATTACTTGATGCACTTGATATGCTAAATTCAGATGGAAGAGCGGTTGTAATAACCTTCCAATCCCTTGAAGACAGGATTTGTAAATCTATTTTTAAGGAAAAATCAACACTTGATATCCCTGAAGGGTTACCAGTTATAATAAAGGAAGAAGCTCCTTTTGAACTTATTTCAAGAAAACCTATATTACCATCTGAAGAAGAGTTAAATAACAATAATCGTTCACATAGTGCTAAAATGAGAATTTTAAGAAAGCGTTAAAAAAGCCCAACATTGATGTTGGACTCTTTTATTTTGTTTGATTAAATTTTTCAATTGATGGTCTTATTCTGTCATATACTAGGGCACAAATAAATACACTAAGAATATCTTTAATTAAAAATGGTGATAAGCCATTAGCGATAATATAAGAAAACGATTTTGAAGCGCCCATATAGCAATTTAAAATGATTGCCATATAAATTAAACCAACGATATCAATAACTGCAAGACCTAATAAGCCTCTAATAATTAGAAAAATAAAAGAATTATCTTTAAACTTTATTCCACAAGGAATAGCCGATAAGAAAAAACCAATTATAAAGCCAAAGCTAGGCTTTAAGACATAGTAAAATCCTGCGTCCTCACCAGAAAAGATGGGTAAGAAGCAAACTACACCAAGAAAAATATAAAGACCGAAAACAATTAATCCTTTTTTTACTCCTAATATATAAGAAATAATGATGACTGCAAAAGTTTGTAAAGTTACTGGTATGGGACCAATATTAAATTTTATTTTCGAACAAACAATTAAGATTGCAAGCATCATACTCATAAGTGCAATATCTTTAATTTTAAGCAAAATAACTTCCTCCTTTTGATAAAAATTTTAACACTAAGCATAAGCTAAGTAAAGAAAAACTTGAAATTTTATTACTCATGTTGTATATTTTAGGATGAATATTGGAGGTGCTAATATGTATGAATTACATCATTTAAGAGGAAATACATATTATGTTGATGGGCCGACTAATTGTGGGGTTTATGTTCTAAATGAAAAAAAGGAAGCACTTTTATTCGATTGTGGAACTGAAGAAGATGCACCTCATATTTATAAGGCGATTAATATGGCGGGAATAAAAATCACATATTTAGTTTTTTCTCATTGTCATGCTGACCATGCTGGAGGATGGGAATACATTTATTCAAAAACACATTGTAAGATGATAGCATCTAAGATAGAAAGAGGTTTCTTTAGAGACCCTAAGCTTGATATTGGCTTTTTATATGGTGGCTATCCTTTAGATGAATATGATGGTAAGCTGATGCACATTGATATGAATGATGAAATATATTCTTTAGATGAAATTCCTTCGGGAGTAGAATGGTTTCACCTTCCTGGACATCATTGGTCAATGATTGGGATAAAAACAAGTGATGATGTTTATTTTGTCGCAGATACACTAGGATCAATTGATTTAGTTGAAAGAGCTCACATATTACTTATTTATGATGTTAAGGGATATTTAGATTCGCTTAATTTTGTAGAAGGACTAGAGGAAAAAATGGTTGTTCCATCCCATAGTGAAGCTACAACCAATATAAAACCAGTTGTAGAATTTAACCGAAATACAATTTATGATATAATAAATATTTTACTTGATTATTTACACGAGGAACATAATTGTACAGAATGTGCTTCGTATATTTTTGATTATTTTAAGTTGAAAATTACATATAATAAATATATGCTAATATTATCAACCGTAAGAAGCTATTTGTCTTATCTTTCTAATAGCAAAAGAATAAAGAATTATTTTAAGGATAATAGGTTAGTATTTATAAATGAAGCTTAAGGAGGAATCTTTAAGCTTTTTATACTTTTAACATTTTTAATAAAACATTCTTGATTTTTTGCACTTCAAAGCTATATATTGTATTTTGAAGTGCAAAAATAATTGAAAATTGCACTTCAAAATGATAATATTTAAATAGAGGTGCATATTTATGAGTGTAAAATCTAATTATTTTAAAATGAATAAGGAAGAATTTGAAAATTACATAAATAATTTAAAGCACTCAAGTAGCAGTATTCATTTGCTCAATAATAAATATTTTTATTATTTAAGTACACAAACCAATAATTTGATTATTTCTCTTAATAAAAAAATTATAGAATTAGATTCTTTAATTAATTCCTTTACACCTTTTTCTAAACGACAAATTGTTCAATCATTTTTAATAGAAGAAATTGAAGCTACAAATAAAATTGAAAATATAAATTCAACAAGGCATGATATATTTAAAATTATAAATCAGGCCTCATGTTCAAAAGATAAAAAAATTATTTCGATTTCTAATGCGTATAAACAACTATTAGAATTTGGGGGTATTAGGATAACATCAAATAAGGATATAAGAAACGTATATGATAAAATATTATATGGCGCGATAAATAAAAATGATCTACCAGATGGAGCTTTTTATAGAAAAAATCCTGTTTATATAACAGATGGATTAAGCTTGGTTCATACAGGAACTGTAGGCGAGGACAATATAATTAAATTAATGGAAGAATTTATTAATTTATATAATTCTAATACTGAGGTATTAACTAAAATGATATTGTGCCATTTTATGATTGAAACTATTCATCCTTTTTATGATGGTAACGGAAGATTAGGAAGATTTTTAATATCTAATGGTATTTTTTTAGAAACAAAAAGCTATTCATCATTTATAATTTCTTTAGCATTAGAGCATGAAAAAGACAAATATTATAAAGCTTTTAAACAAGCTTCGGACAAGTATGAATTTGGTTCTTTAAATACATTTTTAAATACAATTTTATTAATATTGCAAAATGAATTTTCAATTATAATAAAAAAATTGTTGTACAGTAAAGATGAATTAGGAAATTATAGTTTAAATTTTAAAATGACTAAATCAGATAATAAAATTTATTCTTTATTATGTGAAGCCTCTGTTTTTTCAAATTATGGTGTATCAAGTGAGGAAATAATAAAAGAAACGGGAGTATCTAAACGAACGTTAATTTATTCACTAAATAAATTAAGAGATAATTCATTATTAATTGAAACGAAGATTGGTAAATTTTCTTATTATAAATTATCAAATAATTTATAAAATCTTAAAGTAAAAGCATTGTTATAATATAGATTTTATGATGAAATATTTTAGCTTTTAGAATAATGATGAGGTAATGATGGACTACAATAAACTTTTAGAAGAATATAACAAATTAAAGGAAGAAAACTTGCACCTTAAAGAATTGTTAAAAAAGAATAATATTACATATAATTTTGTGGAAAAAAGTAAACTTTCACTTATAGAAAAAATATCAATATTCAAATCTTATTTTAAAGGTAATTCGAGCGTTTTTGCAGAAAAATATTATAAAAAAGATGGTAGTAAAGGCTATTTTGTTGTATGTGAAAATAAAAATACCTCTTTATGTAAAATAAAGACTGGTATATTAAAGCCATGCTCGAATTGTTTAAATAAGCAATATGCGAATCTTAAAGATGAATATTTATACGAACATATGAAAGGAATAAAATCATATGGTATTTATCCAATAGTAGATAATGACAAGTGTTTCTTTTTAGCAATAGATTTTGATGATGACGAGTTTGAAAAGGCAGCAATTGCATATAGAAACGAATGTAAAAAATTGGGGATAGATGCAGTAATAGAACTATCACAATCAGCTAAAGGAGCTCATGTTTGGATTTTCTTTGGTAATTTGGTATATGCTAAAAAAGCAAGACTCTTAGGAGATTATATTCTATTAAATGCTATGTCAGCTAATAAAAGTATAAGTTTTAAATCATATGATAGGTTTTTTCCATCACAGGATATGGTTGATAAAAATGGATATGGCAATTGTATTGCTTTACCATTGCAAGGATGTTGCGTAAAGAATAAAACAAGTGTATTTGTTGATGATAATTTTCAAATGATTTCTAAACAAATAGAATATTTGTCAAATGTAAGTAAAGTATCTGACATTGAGCTTGATCTATTGTTTGATTCAATTATAGTTAATAATGAGCTATTAGAAATAGATAGAAAGCAAATTAAAAAGACTGGATTAATGAAATCAGATTTCTCAAACATTTTTAAAGTTATTATTGACGATGATATTTATTTTTCGAAAAACGGTTTATCTTCAAAAGCACTTATTACTTTAAAAAGATTAGCTGTACTTTATAATCCTGATTTTTATGAAAAGCAGGCTAAACGAATGTCAACATATAATATAAATAGGATTGTTGAGTTATATAAAGAAAAAGATGACTACATCAGTTTGCCTAGAGGTTGTTTAAATGATTTGATGTTTATTTTAAAAAATGCTAATGTAGAATATGCAATAATTGATAAAAAACCAAAATTATCTAAAATCAATTTTATATCAACAATTAGTTTATATGAAAATCAGAAAGAAGCAGTTGATTGTCTTATTCAATATGAAAATGGTATTTTAACGGCTCCAACTGGCTCTGGTAAAACAGTAATTGGGCTTGAAATAATAAATCGTTTAAAAAGACCAACTTTAATATTAGTAGATCAGGTTAAGCTTATCGAACAATGGAAGGAAAGAATAGAAAGTTTTGCAAAAATATATGATGGTGAAAAGAAAATTTCACCAGGTATATTACATGGCTCAAAAAAGAAAATTACTGGCATTGTTGATATTGCCTCAATCAAATCAATAAATGATGAATTAGATATATATGATAAGTATGAAATAATTATAGGAGATGAAATTCATCATATTGCTAGCAAGACATATGAAAGTATAATAAGAAAGTTTAAGGCTAGATATGTCTATGGTTTAACCGCAACTCCTAAACGTTCTGATCATTTAGAAAAAATTGTTTATAAATCTATTGGCGATATAAGATTTGAAATGAAAAAGCAAAATTCAACATTTGAAAAAATTTTAAAACCGAGATTTACAAAATTTAAGAAAAAAGATGATTATAATTTGATGACCTATACGGATTTATGTACTGAATTATATAAAAATGATGAAAGAAATTGTCAAATAATTGAGGACATAATTATGGAATATACTAATCTCAGAAATATTATAGTTTTAACAGAACGTAATGAACATATAGATATTTTATATGATTTATTAAAGATAAAATGTAATAATGTATTTAAATCAAAAGGAACAGATAATGCTAAAAATAAGAAAGCATTTAATGAGCAGATAAAGCAAATAGATAGTCAATATGTTATTATATCAACTAGTAAATATTTAGGTGAAGGTTTTGATTTGCCATCGCTTGATACATTATTCTTGACAATGCCCTTTAAGTGGAGCGGAAAGGTATCACAAGCATTAGGACGAATAGGTCGTATACATGATGGTAAGAAACAGGTTATAGTATATGATTATGTTGATATTAAAATGGGACTTTTTGCTCATCAATTTCAACTCAGGTTGAAAGCCTATAAATCTGATGATTATTTATTATGCGATGATAATGAAAAAACAAGTATTTTATATTCTTATAATAATTATACTTTCAAATTATATGATGATATACAAAGCGCAAAAAAGATTAAATTTTATTGTAATTATTACGTGAAAGATAAAATGGATGAGTTGTTGGCATTAAATAATAATATTGAAATTATTTCCGATTTAGATATTGATGGAAGAGTATTAATAAAAAAGCATTCAGAAATAAATGCAATCGTGATAGATGATGAGATTATATGGTATGGAAGTATTAATCCTTTTTCTTGGGCAAAAAAAGACGATACAATAATAAGATTAGTTGATATGGAATATGTAAAAGAAATTTTTAATGAATAGCGACTAATAAAAAAAGCAGTCTTAGGCTGCTTTTACTGTTTATTATCTTTGTAAATACGTTTTTTTAAGAGCTCCATTTTTGTATCAATACTAGCCGATTCTTCAGCTAATAGCTTTAGTGCAAGAGAAATAGATTTTTTTTCATCAATATTCTTTTTATATCTTAATTGATGTTCGAGTGCGGCCCAAAAATTTTGAGCAATAGTTCGTATTTGTACCTCAACAATCATATTTTTTTTCCCATTTGAAAGGTAGATAGGTGTTTCAATAATTAGATGTAAAGAACGATAACCATTTTGTTTAGGCTTTTTAATATAATCCTTTTCTTCGATAAGTGTAACGTCATCCTGATTTAAAAGACCATCTCTAATTTTATAAACATCCTCAGGGAAATTACAAATTACTCTTACTCCAGCAATATCCCTTATATTTTCTTCGATTGCTTCAATTGTAAAGGGAATATTTTTACGATATGCCTTTTCTACAATAGAATCAATTGATTTGACACGTGATTTTATGGAGTCAATTGGATTTTGCTCAGAATTTAAGGAATATTCTTTATTTAAAATGTTTAATTTTGTAACAATTTCATCAATAGCACAATCATAATAGGTAAGAAGTGTTGTATAGGGTTTAGCAACTTCCTTAATAATCTTCATTTTCATTTCAGGATTCATTTCCTCTTTAGCAAGATTATTTATTTCAGCAAGTGATTGCTTAAAGTTTTCCATAAAATACCTCCATATTCAATTCTATTATATCATTATTACAATAAAATTTGCACTTTTTTTAAATTAATGCTATTATGGTAAAAAGACATGGGGGGTATTTTATATGGAAATTATAGAACAAGAAATTCAAAAAAGAGGAAAGGTTTTACCAGGGAATGTACTAAAGGTTAATTCATTTTTAAATCATCAGCTTGATCCATATTTGCTAAATATAATGGCAGGTGAATGGACAAAACTTTTTAAAAATGATAATATTACTAAAATTGTAACAATTGAAGCATCAGGAATAGCACTTGCAATCTTAACAGGATTAAAGCTTAATGTTCCTGTTGTGTTTGCTAAAAAATCAAATTCTAAAAATATTGGTGACGTCTATAAGTCGAAAATTCATTCTTATACAAGAGACCAAGATTTTGATATTCAAATAGAAAAACAATTTATTTATAAAGACGATATTGTTTTAATAATTGATGATTTTTTAGCTAATGGTAGTGCAACTTTAGGTATGATTGACATCATTAATCAAGCTGGTGCAAAACTAGCTGGGGTTGGAATTGCTATTGAAAAAGGTTTCCAAAATGGCGGCGAAATTTTAAGGGATAAAGGAGTAAGAGTTGAGTCTTTAGCAATTATATCTAGCATGGATGAAAAAACAGGTAAAATTATATTTAAACATTTAAGTTAAAAACATAATAATTAAAATTGCCATTTAAATTAGATTATGCTAAAATATAGTGGTATGAAATTTAGTGAAATTAGGTGTGAATATGGAAAATTTTCAGGTTGCTTTAGATGGACCTGCCGGGTCAGGAAAGTCCTCAATTAGTGAACTCGTCGCTAAAAAGCTTGGATTTGTTCACATTGATACAGGTGCAATGTATCGTGCTGTAACACTTGAAGCTTTAAGAAGAGGAATTGATTTAGCGGATGAATCGCAATATACCTTTATGGATGACATTGAGGTAGTGTATATCAACGATAAGACATTATTAAATCAAGAGGATGTTTCTTGTGAAATCAGAAACCTTGAGGTTACTAGAAATGTTAGTTTGGTATCTTCTTTGAAAATTGTAAGAGACAAGATGGTATATTTTCAAAGATTAAGTGCTAAAAATGGTTATGTTTTGATGGATGGAAGAGATATTGGTACAACTGTTTTACCAAATGCAGATGTGAAAATTTTCTTGACCGCTACTCCGGAAGAACGTGCTAAAAGACGAATGAAGGAGTTACAAGCTAAAGGTATTAATGAATCGTATGAAACGGTTCTAAATGATATTAAAGTAAGAGATTACAAGGATAGTCATCGTGAAATATCACCACTAAGAATGGCTGAAGATGCTATTTTAGTGGATACAACTTCGATGACAATTGAAGAAGTGTGCAATACTATTGTTAGTATTGTTTGTGAAAGGATGGATTAAGATGGAAAATAAGGAAATGTCAATGGAAGAACTTCTTAAGGAAGAAGGAGAACGTGAACTTCATGTTCATGATACAATAAAAGGTGAGGTTATTGAGGTTACTGATAAGTATGCTAAGGTAAATCTTAATACTTTTACTGAGGGTACAATTTATTTAGATCATTATACAACTGATAAAAGTGTTGATTCTTTAAAGAAGCTTGTTAAGGTTGGCGATGTAATTGAAGCTGAAATCACTAAAATTACTGAAGGTGAAAATAGCGATATTTTATTATCACGTTTAAATACTTTAAAGAAGGACAATTATTTAAAGTTTAAGGAAAATAATCCCGTTGAAACAAATGTTGATGCTAAGGTTATTCGTGTTATTGAAGGTAAGGGATATATTTTAAATAATGGCGTAATTGATATGTTTATGTCAGTTAAGGATTTAAAAACACCACTTCAAAAGGGCGATATTGTAGCTGTAAAGCTTATTTCTTATGATGATAATAAGCAAAATGCTTATGTTTCACGTTATGCGGTTGTTCGTGAGGAACGTCAGCATGCCTATGAAGAACGTCAACGTGCTCATGAGGAATATGTAGCTAAGAAGGAAGCTGAGCATCAAGAATATATAAAGGAAAGAGAAGAGGAATATAAGACATTCCACGTTGGAGATAAAGTTCATGGAACTGTTTGTCGTATCGTTCCTTATGGTGCATTTGTTAAGTTTGATAAGGTTCAAGGCTTAATTAGACTTAAGGATGTTGATCATCAATTTATTAAGTCTGCTTCTGATATTCTTCATGAAGGTGATGAGGTTGATTGTCTTGTTGTTAATACTGATAATGGAAAACTTGAACTTTCACGTAAGGCATTGCTAAAAACTCCATATCAATTGTATCGTGAATCTCATGATGTTTCTGATACTGTAAAGGGTCATGTTATAAATAAAATGCCTTTTGGTGTTTTAGTTGAACTTGAAAAAAATGTGACTGGACTACTTCATAAATCAGAATTCTCATGGAATCCTAATGATAATTTAATGGCATCATTACTAATTGGTGATGAAATTGAAGTATCAATTATTCGCTTTGATGATGCAAATGAAAAGATTGGTCTTTCAAGAAAGCCATTAATTGATAATCCTTGGAATCGTGTTGAAACATCTGTTGGTTCTAAGGTTACAGGAAAAATCACAGAAGTTAAAGAAAATGGCTTTGTAGTTTCTTTACTTGGTGTTGATGCCTTTTTACCATTTAATGCTGTTGATGGTGGCGAAAAGAAACTAAAAGCTACTGATTTGTATCAGGTTGGTGACGATGTTAATTGTATTGTTACCGAATTTAATCCTAAAAAATGGATTTTAAATTTATCAGAGAAAGCATATAAAGCTCAAGAAGAAAGAGAACAATATGAAAATTATATGCAAAATGAAGATGAAACAAAGGCTACAACTTTAGGAGATATTTTTAAAGATCAATTAAAGTAAGCTAAGAAAGGTTTGATGTAAATGCTAGGTAAGGTGGCGATTGTTGGTCGTCCTAACGTTGGAAAATCAACATTGTTTAATCGTATAATTGGCCAAAGGTTATCCATTACTGATTCAACTCCTGGTGTAACTAGAGATAGAATTTATGCAAAGGGTGAATGGCTAGGTCATGAATTTAATTTAATAGATACGGGTGGTATTGAAATTTCTGACGCGCCTTTTCAGGTTGAAATTCAAGCTCAAGCTGAAGTAGCTATGGAAGAGGCTGATGTAATTATCATGCTTTGTGATTCTCGCTCAGGAGTTACTGATGATGATACATATATTGCAAAATTATTATATCGTTCAAATAAGCCTGTAATTTTAGCTGTAAATAAGGTTGATGACCAAAAATTTATGGATAATGTTTATGAATTTTATGCCTTAGGCTTTGGAGATCCAATTCCTGTTTCTTCAAACCATGGCGTTGGTGTTGGAGATCTTCTTGATAAGGTTATTGATGCATTACCAGAAATTAAGGATCGTCCATACAAGGATAGTATTTGCTTTAGTTTAATTGGGCGTCCAAATGTTGGAAAATCATCATTGACTAATGCTTTGCTTCATAATGATCGCGTTATTGTATCTGATGTGCCAGGAACTACGACTGATGCGATTGACACTGAATTTGATGCATATGGTAAGCATTATGTAGTTATTGATACAGCTGGTCTTAGAAAACGTGGAAAAATCTATGAAAATATGGAAAAATATATGGTTATTCGTACAGTTGATGCGATTGAAAGAAGTGAGGTAGTATTACTCGTTCTTGATGCACAAACTGGTTTTCAAGAGCAGGATAAGCATGTCGCTCAATATTGTGATGAATACAATCGTCCTACAATTATTGTTGTTAATAAATGGGATGCGGTTGAAAAGGATTCTAAGGCTATGAATGAGTGGACTAAGAAGGTTAGAGAAAACTTTAAATTCTTAGATTATGCACCAATTGTATTCTTAAGTGCTTTAGAAAACAAGCGTGTTCAGACGCTATTCCCTCAAATTGAGCTTGCATATGAATCATATAATAAGCGCGTACAAACAAGTATTTTAAATGATGTGTTTAACGATGCAATAGCAATGAATCCTCCTGCAGAATTTAATGGTGGGAAACCAAAGTTTTATTATATTTCTCAGGTCGGCACAAAGCCTCCTACATTTGCAATATTCTTAAATGATCCAAGCTATGTTCATTTTTCATATTTAAGATATTTAGAAAATCAATTGCGTAAGAATTTTAATTTTTTTGGTACACCAATTAAATTATCATTGAGAAAGCGTGATTGATGTGAATATATCAATAATTGGTGGCGGTTCCTTTGGAACTGCCCTTGCACAAATTTTATCTGATAATGGACACAATGTTTTAATTAGAGATATTAATAAAGAATTTGTTGAAAAGATTAATATTAATCATTTACATCCGTTTTTTGATATTTCTATTCCGGAAGGAATAAGGGCTACTTTGAGTTTGGATGATGTTCTTAATTTTTCAGATATAATTTTATTGTGTGTTCCAACTAAGGTAATGAGAAGTGTCATTCAAGAAATTGGATGTCATATTAAAACACCTAAAATATTTGTTAATGTATCTAAAGGAATTGAACCAGAAACATCATATTTAGTTTCTCAAATAATTGAAGAGGTCTTACCAATCGAATATATTAAAGGTTTTGTATGTTTATCTGGGCCAAGCTTTGCGGAAGAAATTATGCACCGTAAGGTTACACTTTTAGTTTCTGCATCAAAAGATAGTTCTGACGCATCATATATTCAACAGCTATTTAATAATCCTAATTATGTTCGTGTTTATACATCATCTGATATGATAGGTGTTGAGGTGTGTGGTGCTGTAAAGAATGCGATTGCATTAATTTCAGGCGTTTGCCAGGGCCTTGATCTTGGTATGAATGCTAGAGCTGCTCTTCTAACACGTTCTAATCGTGAAATAATTGAAATCGTAAAAGCAATGGGTGGAGAAGAGTCAACCTGCTATGGCCTTACTGGCATAGGTGATTTAATGCTTACAGCCTCATCAACTTTATCAAGAAATTTTCAAGCAGGTATGCGCATAGGTAATGGCGAGACATTAGAAAGTGTTATTGAGAATTCTAAAAATGTTGTTGAAGGTGTAAGGGCAGTAAAAGCATGTGAGGAAATTAGAATAAAGTATAATTTAGAATTACCAATATTAAGTATGGCATATAAGGTGTTATATGATCATCTTGACGTTAAAGTAGCGGTTAAGATTTTGCTTAGTCGTGAATTAAAAAGTGAGTAATTTTTTATAGCCTCCTGGCATATTATGTACAGGAGGATTTTTTATGGATTTTAAAAATGTTTTTGATGTTATTAATAAATATAACATTGATAAAAATGATGTCTTAGAGTTGGTTGAAGAAGCTAAAACAATTGATTTATCTGACGAAGATAATCTAAGATATGTAATAAGAAAAGGGGCTAAACTTGCTCATAAAGATTTATCTGATGAAGATGAGGACAAAATTATGGAAATAATTAAGGAGCGAGGTGTAAGCCCAGATTTATTAAATTTAATTTAAAGAGGTTACAATGAAATATTTAAGGATAAAAGCAATTTCTAATTGCGTTGGCATAAGAAGAAGCTCAGTTGATTATATTAATAAAGCTAGTGATTTAAATAAAAAGTTTGAATATCCGCTTAATTTAATTGATCTAAAAATAGATGAAAATTTAGACAAAGGTATTTTTTTTCAAAATGAAGTGTCATTAAAATGTGGTACTCCTATTGGAATTAACTTAGTTAGAACTGTTAATGGATTGAATAAAGAGGAAAAAGAATATGTATATTTTGAAATACTTCCGCTAGAACTTGACGAGGAAGCTGTTCCATTTTATGAGGATTCAATAAAAAATGGGTACATTTTTGATGAAAAAGCTGGTGAGTTTGAATATATTCTAGGTCTTATTTATGAAAATTCTGATTTAGATAAAGCTAACGAGTACTTTAAATTATCAAAAAAGAAAAATTTTTCTTTGGCATCAAACAAAGTTAGGGATAATCATATAATATAATGGTGATAGTATTGGATATGTAATTTGTATTTTTATAATTACACTATTTTTACCAATTTTTGCGTTAATTGTAGCAGATATAAAAAATAAGAAAATGATTTATTATCACAATAATTTAGATGAGATAATAAGATCTTTAACTGGAGAACTTCTTAGGCAGATTCCTTATGAATTTCATTTAGACGTTTTAAAATTTTATATTAATTTATAGAGAAATTTTATTCATTATAAGGATATAAATACTTGTTTTATATTAGTATATGATGAATTTTTCTCTATTTTTATTTTTTTATAGGAATTAAAATAAATTAAGAGTATTCATTAAAAGCTAATGTTATTTAAAAACTAGATTTTTAAGCTTTATTATGATATTATATTAGTGAAAAGTGTGAATAAAAATTAATATTAATAAAACATATATATTAGAAAGGGATACATCATTATGAAAAAAGTATATATGTTTATTTTATTGATTCTTTTAATAACGATTTTAATTAATTTCAATGACCAAGCAGTAAAAGCTGATGTAAATGATTATACTGCATTTGCAAGTATTAATGTTACAGATGGAAAACTTTTAAGAGATTATTCAAGTGAAGAGCTAAAATCAGCATATGAGCTTGTAAGTGATAGAAAGTTTGTAGGATGGAGATATCATTTTTTTCAAAGAAATGTTCAGGTTGATTTTATATCTAATGTAGTATTTAGCATGTATAATAGTGGCACAACAGCCTTGAAGTATAAAGTTCAGGTTAGCGCTGAAAATTGTGTTAAAACATCTATAAGTTGCACAGGAACAATAAAGTATGATATTTCAGGTACGATAAAAAAATTTAAAAATGGTCTAGATTCAAGCTTAAAGCTAGAGGGTAGTTATCAGGAAACACAGCTTGTTAAGCAACAGGAAAATTTAGAAGTTGATATTGACCCAGGAACTGTGTGTATTATTTATATTCAGGGTTCAGGTTTATTAACAAATGGTGTTGCTAGCTATTATGAGTGGTGGTTCAGGCGTAATGAAGGTGGATTTGAATATTTTACAATTACAGATTCACATTTAAGAATCGAGAAGATTAAGGTATGAGATATCTTAAGGATTATATTTTATTGGCTGCAATTATTTTTATTTTATTTCTATTTAATTATAAAAAAGCAGAGACATGTACTTATTATTCTACAAAAGAAGAATATCATGTAAACATTGAAAATCAGCAAATTAAAATCCCTATTTTTGTTGATAGTTCTGACTGTATTTTTGAAAGCTCACTTCCAAATTATTATCTTGAAACAGAAAATACCACTTTAAAACTAAAAAAAATCAGGGTCCAAAATGGTGTTAAAATAAGAGCTTTTAATGAAGATGTTTACTGTTATTTTATTTTATTTGAATTGAATTTAGAAAAAAATAAAAGCTATAATAATGTAATTTTGCATGTTGAAATGCCAGAAAAAAGCTTATATTTACAAATTGGAAACATTATAATGGAAGAATTAGAAAATAGAATCATAGCAGTTAATAAAAATGAAGAAGGAATTTTTATAAGTGATGAAAACTATGATGTGGTAAATGGTCTAAGCTTTCCTAAAATTTATCATGATAGTGAAAATGAAAAGACATATTTTGTCCCTGATAGCCAAATGCTATATTATTATTTTATATATAAAACTGATAAAAAAATGATTGGAATAATTGAAAATTCAAATTTTAACCTTTTGGAATTGAAATTAAAGGAAGGATCTTATGCTTAAACTTCAAAATATAAAAAAGAGCTTTGGAAATAAGATCATTTTTAATGATGCTAATTATGATTTTGAACCAGGAATTTATTTTTTGATTGGTCAAAATGGTGCAGGTAAATCAACATTGCTTAAAATTATTGCCGGGATTGATAGCAACTATGAAGGGACTGTATTAGGGCATAATATCTTTTATTTGCCAGAAAAGCTTACTCTTCCTAAAGAGCTTATGACATATGAGCTTATTAACCAATATAGTAAAATTAATAAAAGCATGGGTAGCTTTTTAGAGCTTGCTATGAACTATAGGCTTGAAAATATGCCAATTAAAAAATTATCAAAAGGAATGATTCAAAAGGTGGGAATTATTATTTCACTTTTAGATAAATATGATGTTATTTTATACGATGAACCACTTGAGGGGCTTGATGAGGAAGCCATCAAAAGTTTTTTTGGGGATTTGAAAAAAAGATCAAACACAGTAATAGTTATGTCAATTCACGAAATACCTAAAAAACTTAAAATTAATGCTAAAAAGATATTTATAAAGGATGGAAAATTATGCGAAGAATAAAATATATCTCCGACCTTTATATGAAAATATATTTAAACACAAAAAATCTAATTATCCTTATAGCAACGTTATTTGTACTAGCAGTTGTTTCATATTATAACCTTAGTCTGGGTTTTGATAAGGCTGAATTTGTTTTTATAAAGAATGATTATATCGCAAATTACTTAGAATCTACTTCAAATTTCTTAATGATTTTAAATTGTGTAATTATTCCAACCTTATTTTTATCTGAATTAAAAGAAGAGGTAAATACAATTAATTTTATTTTAATTCCCCGTGTTACTAGAGTTAATTTAAATTTTTCCAAACTTATCACATCACTAAAAATAGCATTTTATTATAGCTTGGTTCAAGTATTAATCATTGGCATTATCCCATTAATTTGGTATCCAAATTTTATTTTTAAAGTTACTTTCTTAAAAATAGGTATTTTTATAATATTATATAGTTGCTTTAACGTTGTTTTAATTTTATTAATGATGAAAATTCTTCGTATTTTTATTGTTGACGCAATCCCCCTAATAATATATTTGGCTTTAAACTTTGTTAAAGAAAATATCAAGATAAGGAAGTATTTTCCTATACTTGTAATTTTATATCAAAATATTGAAAATAATACACCACTTTATATACTAATATTTTTAATAATTTTCTTATCAATCATTTATATTTCAAAAAAATAAAAAAAACAGTTGACATAACTTTCTGTATTGTATATAATATAAAAGGTAATTAAATAAGTGGAAAGAAGAAACGCCCGTTTCTCGCCTGATTGATTATGTTGGTAGGCAAAATGTCACAGTTAAATAGATTGTAACTTATAGGGGCGTTTATGTCCCTTTTTATTTTGCTAAAATTATTTTGGAGGTGGCTAGTATTAACAAGCCAAAAAAGAATAATGATGCCATTATTAATGATGACATTAGATGTAAAGAAATGCTAGTTATTACAAACACAGGAGAAAAGCTTGGAGTATTACCTAAGCGTTTAGCTTTACAAGCGGCTTCTGATAGAGGTTTGGATTTGGTGCTTGTGTCACCAGAGGCTAGCCCAGCAGTAGCTAAAATTATGGATTACTCTAAATTCCGTTTCGAGCAACAAAAGAAAGCTAAAGAAATGAAAAAGAGTCAAAAAGTAATTTCAGTTCAAGAAATAAGACTTAGTCCAGTTATTGAGCAAAATGACTTAATGACTAAATCAAGAAATGCAAGAAAGATTCTTGAAAAGGGAAATAAAGTGAAGGTTTCACTTCGTTTCTATGGACGTATGATTGCTCATCAAGATATTGGTGAAGAGGTTATGAAAAAATTTGTTGATACTTTAGCAGATTGTTCACAACAAGAATCTCCAATTAAACTAGATGGTAAATCATTATTTACGGTTTTAGGACCAAAGAATGATAAATAAGAAGGAGTGTAATTAAAATGCCAAAACAAAAGACTCATAGTGGTTTAAAAAAGAGAATTAAGGTAACAGGTTCTGGAAAGCTTATGCGTGGTCATGCATATACAGGACATTTAAAGACTAATAAGACTCATAAGGAAAATGTTGCATTATCAAAGTCAACATCAGTACATTCTTCAGATGAGAAGAGAATTAAATCATTAATTTCTAATATGCGTTAATCGCTATACTATTTAAAATTTTAAGGAGGTAATTATCATGCCAAGAGTTAAAGGTGGATATACAACAAGAAGAAGACGTAAGGCTGTCTTAAAATTAGCCAAGGGCTATGTTGGCTCAAAACATACAATTTATAGAACTGCAAATGAAGCAGTTATGCGTGCTATGCAATATGCATACAGAGATAGAAAGCAAAAGAAACGTGATTTCCGTAAGCTTTGGATTCAACGTATTAATGCTGCAGCTAAGGAAAATGGATTAAAGTATTCTTTATTTATTTGTGGTCTTAGCCGTGCTGGTGTTGAAGTTAACCGTAAGATGTTAGCTGATTTAGCAGTTAATGATCCAAAGGCATTCACTGAGTTTGTTGAAATTGCTAAGAAGGGTCTTACAATGCCTTCAGTTAAGTTAACTGAAAAGGTTGTAGTTCTTCAAACAGAATCAAAGGCTGCAAAAGCTGCAAAGGCTGATGTTGCTCAAGAAGCACCTAAAGCAACAAAAACTGTAAAGGCTCCAAAGACTGTAAAAGTAGAAACTCCAAAGACTGAAGTTGCTGTTGAAGCAACAGTTGATTATAACAAGATGACTGTTGCTGAATTAAAGGTAATTGCAAAAGAAAAGGGAATTACTGGTATTTCTGCAATGAAGAAGGCAGATTTAGTAGCTGCTCTTACAAAGTAATAAATAAAGACTAGATTTTTCTAGTCTTTTTTGTTATAGTATAATCATATTGAAAATGGTGATTATATGACAGAAAAAAGAAAAAATTTAAGCCTAAAAGAAAAAAAGCTTTTAAAAGGTGTTGCATTATTTTTTACAGCTATTGCCGCAGCTAATGTTATTTATTATTTAGTATTAATGTTTGGAAAATTTGATGGTAATTTTTATACAAAGCATTTTTTAATTCCTATTGATTTATTATGCATTGGAATAATTGCAATTATTATGCCTTATGCTAATAAGTACTCTTCATATCAAGCAAATGTTAAAGGTGATAAGTATATGTATCTTATTGGTATATGCTTAATATTTATGGCCTTTATTACTTTAATTTTAACTTTTGCCTTTTAAGTAAGTTGACGTTACGTGATTATTATGCTAATATATAGGTGCTAGGAAGATTGCCGTGGAACCCAAATTTTATTTTATAGGGATCAAGGATACACATGTTGTCGAACGCCTATCTTCTTAGGAATCCTAATTGTATATCAAGAGATGCCCGCTGTTGAACGTTTCTTGTTCTTCATTGGACTTCCTAGCATAATTTAATAAATACTAAGTCCATTTTAAATGGGCTTTTTTTATATGTAAAAAATAAATATTTAAATTTTTTTCTGTTTTGTTGTATAATAAACGTATAATATGAATTGTGAGGGAAAGAAAATGAAAGAGAAATTAGAAAAAATTTATAAAAATTCAATATTTTTAAGAATAATTGGCCTATCTTTAAACATAATTAGTGCGATATTAGTTTTGATAGGTGTACTGGCAATTGCTTATAATGATACGCTGCTTGTAGAAAAAATTAATTTTAATGATGGACAAGGTATTGTTGCATTTGCCGTTTTAATTATTACTGTAATATTAGGCATTTGTCAAATATGCTTTGGAATAAAGAATGTATGTGGAAAAAAATGCTTTTTGATTGAGTCAATAATGTCTATTGCCATTCAAATTGTTTTGATTAGTTTAGGTATTAGTTTTGATATATTTGGCTTTGGTAATGTTTTTTTATTAATTATTACAATTATAGTAATGATTGTTTATTGTATTCATACAGTATTAGAAAGTATTTATGGAGCTAAAATAAAAAAAGAAATAAATTATAATAGGAATTATGTCATAACCTTAATTATGAATATAATAAGTATTTTGGCTTTATCAAGTATCTTTTTTATTCCTCTTTATACAGGATATTATAATAGTAAGGAAGTTACATTTATTATTATAGACGGATTAATGGGTACAAATAATATTATCCAATATATAAGTTTTATTATTACTTTTTTAGTTTATATTGCATCGGTATGTGTTTTTTTACATACATTAAAATATTATTATTGGCATTCAATTAATTTTTCTAAAGCATCTAAGGAATCAGCATATATAAATTTTGCGGTGGCGATTGTTTATTTTATTGTCGGAAATACAGTTGTTTTTTATTTGGGTACAAATAATAATTATAATAATCTTGAAACCTATTCTTGGATCCCTTTTGTGATTTTATCTAGTATCACACTTTTACATAGTTTTATAAATTCTAAAAATGAATTTAATGAAGGAAAAAGTGAAAAAAGGACTTTATTTGGTAATAATATTATTATTTTAGTATTTGTTACATTATTTACAGCTGTAACAATTGCATCTTTGTTTACATCTCTTATTCATGTTGAAAGTAAAATATATAATAATTCTAATATATCAGTTACGATTACGGGAATTGATTTATTAATGAATCCAAGTAAAACTGGTTCAGGATTTACGGTTCTTGCATTTGTCCTCCTTGTGATAATTATTTGTGCAATAGTAATGTTTATAATTACTTTAACTGCGACTTTTACAAGAAGTAAAGAGCAAAAGCGAATTGCTCTAGCAACAATTATAATGAATTTTGCTTTTATATTTATTGTCGGCTTATTTGGAAAATATTATGAAATTACAAGTATTATTAATATAGAGCAGATCAATGAGCTAATTGATAAAATGTATGGATATAAAGATGTTCTATCAACTGACATTGGAACCGTTGATTCAGGCTGCTTTTATTTAATATTTATTGATGTTTTCTTTGCTATTGTACTTTTTTTCTTCAAACCATTTACTAAAGCGGAAAAGGACTTAGCTGATGAAATTAATCTAAAAAATGATGAACCTATCAAAATTGCAATTGCAGCTAATGAAACTAAATCTGATTTAAATGAAATAAAAGAAGATACTGAAAATGAAACAAATGTAAAGAAAACGGAAAAAGAAGAAAAAACTTCAGATAAAATTGAAGAAGAAATTGCAGAAAAAAACGAGGATATTCTTCCACAAGTGAAAGTGATTCCTAATTTTGATGCATGTCCAGCTTTTACAGAACTTGATGATAAGTTATCTTATTATAATGACCTGTTATTTCAAAGAAAAAACAAATTGTTTGAAAATCCTTCTTTGCCTGATATTGTACAATTTGTAGTTGATTATGCAAGAGAATCAAGACTTCATCTTTCTTATACTCCACAAACAATTGCTAAATTTGTAGCTGGTTTAGGTGCAACAAAGCTTTCTATTTTACAAGGAATGTCGGGAACAGGTAAAACTTCACTTCCTAAAATATTTTTGGAAGCTTTGATGGGAAATTGTGAGATTGTTGAAGTTGAATCATCTTGGAAGGATAAAAATGAACTTATTGGATATTACAATGAATTTTCAAAAGTTTTTACACCTAAAAAGTTTACTCGCATGCTTTATAAGGCAAGCCTTAATCCCGATGTAATTACATTTATTGTACTTGATGAAATGAATCTATCAAGAATTGAATATTATTTTTCAGATTTCCTTTCATTAATGGAAAATGAGCCAGAGAAAAGAGAAATACAGTTATGTAATGTTACGCTAACTAATGATTATGATAATGAAAAGCATCAATATTTATCTTTAATTGACGGACATACCTTGCATATTCCCCAAAATGTATGGTTTATTGGTACAGCTAATCGTGATGAATCTACATTTGAAATTTCAGATAAGGTATATGACCGTGCTGCGACAATGAATTTTAATCAAAGAGCACCTAAGGTAAGAAATTATTCTAATCCAATTGAAAGTAAATATTTATCATATGATAAGTTTGAAAAATTACTTGAGAAGGCTATAAAAGAACAAACCTTTGATTTAGAGTCTGTTTCGTATGTTAATGATTTAGAGGCTTTATTAAGACCATATAATATTTCTTTTGGAAATCGTATTATGAATCAGATTGAAGCATATGTTAAAATCTATATTTCGTGTTTTACAAACTCAAAGGAATTAATAGATGAAGCTTTAGAGGATATATTACTATCAAAGGTAGTATCTAAGCTTGAATTTAAGGCTGTTGAAGATAAAGAAAGTTTAATATCTAGCTTTGAAAAACTAAAGTTATTTAAATGTGCAGAGTTTGTTAGTAAATTGAATGAGGATCTTTAATGAATAAGTTAGAGTTATTAGAAATAGCAGCAATAAATAATGATTATAATAATTTTATTTCGTTTCTTGAAAGTTACAATAATGTAACAATTCCAGAATTTGATTATTACTTAATTAACAAATTATCTCTTTTTATGGTTCATGAAAATTTTAGTTTTGATGATTTAGATCATATGATTTCTAAAATTAATTATGTTTTACCATCGATAAAAAGAATTTTTGCTAGGCCTATAATTCATCTTAAAGATACAGATGAGGTACTACCCGTTGAGGCAGTAAGATTAATTAATAATAAGACTATTAATCATATTGCAACTCATAGTGAATTATGGGATGATATTACTTCAACTAGTATAAAACCATTGAAGCTTATGACAAGAGTATATAATGATGACTTTTGTATATATGAAAACATGGTATTTGCCAAAACCATTGATACTATTCTTAATTATTTAAAAAAACAAATGAAAATAATAAGAGAGATGCTTTATTCAGGAAAAATTCTTGAGATGAATTTACTTGAAAGAGTAAATCATCCTAATTATTTTTTAGCGATTGGTAAACTTCATACGGGTTATATTAGAAGCTTTAGTCAAAATTATGAGGCAATCAAAGAGTATTACAATAAACTTAATTATTATAAGGATGTTATAACATCACGCCTTAAACGGAATGTTTATCGTTTAAATAAAAACTATCCAAATAATTTTTCTCTTCACAATTCTAATATTTTACTGATGCAAAAAGACTACCATCGAGTATATAATTTGCTAAAGCATTTTCGAAAAATTAAAGCAGACTTTAAACCTTTAAATGAAACTGATTTTTTGAATTTTAAAGCTATTTATTACATTTATGTAAAATTTTTAATGGTATTTGCGATTACTAATTTTAATTTTGAAGCAAAAAAAGATACAATTATTGATTTTAATAATTTAAATTTAACATTTGAATTTAAAAAATGGCAAATAGAACTCAAAACAGTAGATGGTGATATATTACTTAAAATTAAACAAGAAAAAGAATATTCAATTTTAATTTCTATTCTTAACGATAAAGCTGGAAAATATGATGAAATATTACCGACATATCCAATTGAAGTAGAAACTAAACACATTTTATTAAGCATCGATGATATTGATTCATTTAGAAGAATTGAACAAATTATTTTAAGAGGTATGATTTATACAACCATTTCTTTTGATCTTTGTCCTTTTTGTGGCGAAAAAATGAGTTTTGATGAAAAAAAGGGTGAATTTATTTGCTTTCATTGTCGACAAAAAATAGTAAAAAAGTATTGTGATATAAAAAAGGAAAACTATTTTGAAACAAGTATTGATTCATTTGTACCAAAAGAGTTGATAAAGAAGGATGCCTTTTATCATTACCGTAATATTACAAATTATAATTCAAAAGCTGAATTTATATGTCCATATTGTAATAAGGTTCATTAAGTAAAAGAGGATTTTAAATCCTTTTTTATTTTGAAAATGCTTTCATATGATATATCTTCATTATTTCTTGCAAATAATAAAAAAAATGTTATAATTTTAAAGGTGTTGAAAGTAGATTTTAATGTCTACTATTTTTTTTTGAAGGAAGTGCAAATATGACATTTAAAGATATAATTAACGATGAAGAAATATTAAATGCTTTAGAGGCTATTAATATTTCAGAACCATCAGAAATTCAAAGCGCAGCTATTCCCCTTATGCTAACAGGAGTAGATTTAATTGGCCAAGCTCAAACAGGTACAGGTAAAACCTTTGCTTATGGAATCCCAACTTTAATAAACACGACAAATAAACCATTTGAGACTTTGATTTTATGTCCAACACGTGAATTATCAATTCAGGTTTCAAAAGAATTAAAAAAACTTTTAACTTATAAACATAGAATAAAGATTGCAACAATTTATGGTGGTGAATCTTATGAAAGACAAATTAGAGAACTTAAGAATCGTCCTCAAATTATTGTTGGTACACCTGGTAGAATAATTGATCATATGGAAAGAAAAACAATTGATTTTTCAAATCTTAAGCATCTTGTACTAGATGAAGCTGATGAAATGTTGAAAATGGGATTTCAGGATGATCTTGAAACAATTTTACATGATACACCAAAAGAGCGTCAAACGGTTTTATTTAGTGCAACAATGCCAGATTTTATTAAAAAGGTTGCATTGCATTATCAAAATAATCCTGAACACATTGTAATAAAAAAGAAGAGTTTAACTGTAGAAGCAATTAAGCAAGAGGTTTATTATTGTAAGCGTGAAAGTAAGATGGACCTTTTAATTCGTATCCTGGATCTTTCAGGCTTTAATTCTTGTATAATTTTTTCTAATACTAAAAGTAAGGTTGATGAAATTGTTTCAACTTTGCAAAAAAATAAATATTTAGTAGATGGACTTCATGGGGATTTAAAACAAGGTGTTAGAGATAGAGTAATGAATTCATTTAGAGATGGAAATATTAATATTCTTGTTTGTACTGATGTAGCGGCTCGTGGAATAGATATTAAAGGTCTAGAAGCTATAATTAATTATGATCTTCCTCTTGAGGATGAGCTTTATGTTCATAGAATTGGTCGTACTGGACGTGCGGGAAATGAAGGACATTCAATTTCTTTTGCGGCGGAATCAGAAAGAAGAAAGGTATCATTTATTGAACGTTTTACAAAATCAAAAATGATTGAGATGCCAATTCCGTCTAAGGAGGATATTATTCATGCACGTATGCAAGCTTATTTTAAGAATGTTTGTAGTCATTTAGAAGATCCAATTGAACCTAATATGGCATTAATTAATAAATTTGCTAAGCTTCATAATGACCCTGCACAGCTTGTTAATGCTTTAATTGCAATGTCATTTAATTCATCATCTAAAGAATATAGGGAAATTTATGTTGCTAAAAAGAAACCTGAAGGACGTCTTAAGGGTGATAGAGAACGTAAATATGATACTAGAGGAAAAGAAAAAAATTATGTTTATGCACATCTTAATATTGGAAAAAAAGAACTTTTACGACCTCAAATTCTAGTTTCACTTGCTGGTCGTGTGGCTGGTGTAAGAAAAGAAAATATTGGCGATATTGTAATTAGAAAATCAGGTACTGACTTAGAAATTACTCGTCAAGGATTTAATTATTTGATGAAGCTTCAGGGACATGAGTATAATGGTACAATTATTAAGGTCAGTAAAATTAAATCTATGTAAAAAAATGGCTAGCATTTGCTAGTCATTTTTCCTTAAATTGAAGTATGTGTGAAAGGGAGAAAAGAAGTATAGATAACTTTTACTTCAAGAAGAATTTGGGGATAATTCTCCTGCGATTTTTATCGCATTAATATCATTTGCTAAAAAAATAAAATTATACAAAATTTATTTAATAAATTAAATTCATATGCTATAATCTTAAAATATGGAGTGTGATTTGTGTGTTTCGTCTATATAAGAAGTATTTAAAAAAAAATATTCACTGGGTTATTATTGGACCCATTTTTAAATTGTTAGAAGCTATATTTGAGCTTCTTGTTCCACTAGTAATAAAAAATATGATTGATATTGGTATTAATGGTGATGGTGGTAAGTCATATTTAATCAAGCAAGGTGTTTTATTATTAATATTTGCTGCAACAGGCTTATGTTCGACCCTTGTTTGTCAATTTATTGCCTCAAGAGTATCACAACGGTTTGGAACAGATGTTAGAAACGATTATTTTAAGCATATTAATTCTTTATCATTTAAGGAACTTGATTATCTTTCAACATCTAGTATTATTACAAGACAGACAAATGATATTTTTAATGTTGAAAAATCAGTTGCAATGCTTATTCGATTAGTAATAAGAAGTCCTTTTATCGTAATTGGTTCAACTGCTCTTGCCTTTGTAATTAATCCTATTATGGGTATTGTATTCTTAATTACGGGTATTTTACTTTTTATAATTTTCTTTATGATTATGAAGCTTACCTTACCAAGAAATAAAAAGATTCAAAAAAGTTTGGATAATGTTACAACAATAACGACAGAAAATTTCACGGGTGTAAGACAAGTAAGAGCATTTCGTAAAGAGGAATATGAAGTTAATCGCTTTAATGATGAAACTTCCAAACTTGCTAGTCTTCAAGTTGGACTTGGTAAAATTAGTGCTTTTTTAAATCCTTTAACTTTTATTGTCGTAAATGCAGCTATTATTTTAGTAATGTATATTGGAATGTATCAAATGAAGACAATTAATCTTTCAGTTGGTGATATTCAAGCTTTAATCAATTATTTAAATCAAATTTTGATTGCGATTATTGCAGTTACTAATTTAGTTACCATATTTACTAAGGCACAAGCATCATCAGTACGTATTAATGAGGTCTTCGATATGAAATCATCAATTAATGATGGAAGTTACGAAGAAGGATTAGATACTGATGTAGCAATTGAATTTAAGAATGTAACATTCAATTATAATATTGATTCATATCCTGCTGTTTCAAATTTGAACTTTAAAGTTTATAAAGGTCAAACAATTGGTATTATTGGTGGTACAGGCTCAGGTAAATCTACCATTGTTAATTTAATTAATCGTTTTTATGATACTACAAGTGGTGATGTTTATCTTAATGGCCGTAATATTAAAGATTATAAGCTATCATATGTTAATCATAATATTTCTACAGTATTACAAAAGGCGGTTCTATTTAATGGAAATGTAATTGATAATTTATGCTATGGGAAAAAAAATGCCAGCATTGATGAAATAAACCATGCCTTAAAAGTAGCTCAGGCTGACTTTATAAGCAAAATGCCCGATGGATTAAATGCAAGGGTTTTACAAGGCGGTAAAAATTTAAGTGGTGGTCAACGTCAACGCTTAAGCATTGCTCGTGCTATTTTAAAGAATAGTCCAGTTTTGGTATTAGATGATTCTTCATCGGCTTTAGATTATCAAACTGATTATAAGCTTAGAATGGCTATTAAGGAATTAAAAAAGACAACATTTATTATCTCTCAAAGAGCTTCATCAATTGCATATGCTGATCAGATTATTGTCCTTGACAATGGTAAAATAGACGCAATTGGTTGTCATGATGAACTTCTAGAAAAATCAAAGCTTTATCGTGAAATTTGTATTAGTCAGGAAATGTCTGTAAAGGAGGTTACTATAAATGAAGAATAAGCATTTAATTAAAAGAATTTTTAAATATCTTAAGCCTTATAGCTTTATTTTAGTACTAGCCTTCTTGTCGGCTTTAGTCTACGTGTTTGCGACACTATATGCACCTATGCTTATGGGTAATCTAATTGATGAGCTTGATTATCTTCATGATTTTGGTAGCCTTAGAAATAAATTTTATACGTATCTTTATTTATTAATAGGTTGTGTTATTATCGGTGCATTGTTTGGTTATATAATGACTTATTTTTTAAATAAGCTTACTTATTTAATGATTAGAGATTTAAGAATTGATACCTTCGCTAAAATTAATCGTGTCCCAGTATCTTACATTGATTCTCATTCTTACGGTGATTTACTTTCAAGAATTATTACAGATATCGATACGGTTGCAGAAGGGCTTTTGCAAACATTTACCGAAGCCTTAACAGGTATTATAACAATAATATTTACCCTTGTATTTATGCTTAGATTAAATTATAAAATAGGTTTATTAGTTGTGGCTTTAACTCCTCTTTCTTTAATTGGTGCTACCTTTATTGCTAAAATGAGTTTTAAAACTTTTAAGGCTCAGGCTGAGGTAAAAGGACGCTTAACCGGTTTTGTAAATGAAATGGTTGAAAATCAAGCAGTTATTAAAGCTTATGGAAGAGAAGATGCTAATACTAAGACTTTTGATGAAATTGATGAAGAATTATATAAATATGGCATTAATGCTCAATTTTATTCATCGCTTGCAAATCCTATTACAAGATTTGTAAATGCAATTATTTATCTTTGTGTTGCAACATTTGGTGCAATCGATGTTGTCTCTGGTGGTCTTAAGGTTGGTATGCTATCAACGTTCTTAAGCTATGCCTCTTCGTATACTAAGCCTTTTAATAGTATTTCTTCCGTTGCTACTGAACTTCAAAATTCCTTTGCATCTTTAAGGCGTGTTTTTGAACTACTTGATGCTAAAGAATTACCTGATGAGTCAAATCTTAAAGAAATTGAAAATATTGATGGTGAAATAGCATTTAAGGATGTATTTTTCTCATATAAGAGTGACGTTTCTTTGATTGAAAATTTCTCAATTGATTGTAAAAAAGGCGAACAAATTGCAATTGTTGGACCTACAGGCTGTGGTAAAACAACGTTAATCAATTTATTAATGCGCTTTTATGATATTAATAGCGGCGATATAACGGTTGATTTAAAAAGCATTTATCAGATAAAAAGGAAAAGTCTTCGCTCACACATGGGAATGGTTTTACAGGATACTTGGTTATTTAAAGGAACTGTAAAAGAAAATATTGCTTATGGTAAGGATAATGCTACTAATGAGGAAATTATAGATGCAGCTAAAAGGGCATATGCTCATGAGTTTATCATGCAGCTTCCACATGGATATGATACAATTATTTCAGATAGTGATGGTATGTCAACGGGTCAAAAGCAGCTTTTATGTATTGCAAGATTAATGTTAAGAATTCCTAATGTATTAATTCTTGATGAAGCAACATCAAATATAGATACACGTACAGAAATATTAATTTCAAAAGCATTTAAGGAAATGATGGCAGGTAGAACAACTTTTATTATTGCTCATCGTCTTTCAACAATAAAAAATGCTGATAAAATAATTGTAATGAAGGATGGACATATTATGGAAATAGGTCGTCATGAAGAGCTTCTTGCCAAAAATGGCTTCTATACTTCAATTTATAATTCTCAATTTCAGGTAAAATAAAACTCCACAATTGGAGTTTTTTTTACATTTTCTTTAATTTGATATATTATATTGACGGCATTTGGCAAAACAATAAAAAAAAATATTTTACTTATAATTAGAGGTTTTGTCGAATGTCTTTTTTTTAGGTATATTTAAATGTATACTTTAGCTAGGTGATAAGAATGGGATTAGAGGTAAATATGTGTATAAAACAAGATACGGTTTTTACAAGATTTAAGGGTGAACTTGATGAAATGTCCGTAACTGATATAAGGGCAAAATTGTGTGAAATATTACGCAAATATGATGTAAAAAATATTGTGTTTAATATGAGAGATTTAAGCTTTATGGATTCAACTGGTATTGGAATGATTATTGGACGTTATAATCAGGTTAAAGAAAAATGTGGTAAAATTATTCTTTGTGATTTGAATCAAAATATTGAAAAAATTATTGTAATGTCAGGATTATTAAAAATTTGTACGTTAAGAGACTCTGAAGCCTCAGCAAGGTGGTTTTTAGGATTATGAAGCAGATGGAAATAACATTTAAAAGTGAATTAGAAGCTATACCTAATTTAAGAGGTATGATTGCGTCTTTAATATCAAATAAAAATCAGACAATCTCATTTATTAATGAGGTAAAAACAATTGTATCAGAAGGAATTACAAACGCTATTATTCATGGTTATAATGAAAATAATGATAAGGATATCAAACTAAGAATTAAATTTGATGATGAAGGTCTTTATATTGAAATCGAAGATTATGGAATTGGTATTGAAAATATCTCACAAGCACGAGAGGTTTTATTTTCAACGATGAAAAGTAAAGATAGAAGTGGTCTTGGTTTTACTATAATGGAACTGTTTTCTAATCAATTTGATGTTATATCAGAAAAAGGTGTAGGTACAATTCTTAAAATATTTAAGGCTTGGGAATAATTGTGTATTAAAACCCTATATTTGGTAAAAATAAATATGGGTGAAAATATGATTATTGAAGAAAAAGAATATCAGAAGCTATTAAAATCAAAAAAAGATTATAAAAGAATTTTGCTTAATTGTTTACAGTCCTTTCTTTTTGGTGGCTTAATTTGCTTATTAGGACAGTTTATTTTGTATATACTTGCTAAATTTATTGATGATAACACTCTTAAAACGTCAATTATGGTTATTATTATAATTTCTTTTTCAGGAATTTTAACAGCTTTAGGTTTATACGATAAAATTGGACAAATGGCAAAAGCTGGAAGTATTTTACCAATTTCTGGATTCGAGAATAGCTTATGCTCGGCAGCAATGGAATTTAAAAGCGAAGGATTTTTATTAGGACTTGGTGCTAATATTTTAAAACTTGCTGGTTCAGTTTTAGTTTTTGGAATTATATCAGGTTATATGGTTGGTTTAATTAAATATTTGGTGAGCCTATGGAGCTAATTGAATTTAAGGATGTTTATATTGATACAACTGCTGTTTGTGCCGGAAACGAAGAAGCCAACGGACCCTTTAAATCATATTTTGATAAAACATATAAAGATTTAAGAATGAAGCATAAAAGCTTTGAAAAAGCAGAAATGAAAATGTTAGATGACGCGATTAAAGTGGCACTTAAGAAAACGAAAATTAATGAACATGATATTAAATTTGCTATTTCAGGTGACTTAAGTAATCAAAATGTAATTTCAAATTATACCTTAAGAAATTATTCATATAAAGCAGTTGGAATATATGCAGCCTGTGCTACATCATGCTTGGGAATGATTTTAGGAGGGCTTTTCGTTGAAAAGACTGGTGAAAATGTTATATGCCTGACAAGCTCTCATAACGCAACAAGTGAGAGACAATTTAGAATGCCAAATGAATATGGTGGAGCTAAAGGTCAAACTCAAACTAAAACAGTAACGGCAGCTTGTAGTATAATTCTTACAAATAAAAAAAAGAAAATAGCACTTAAAAGGGCTTATATTGGGCAAGTAATTGATTTAAAACAAAAAAAGCCCGATGACATGGGACGGGCGATGGCACCAGCTGCGGCAGAATCAATTTTAAGGTATTTAGAGTTAACTAATACAACACCAGCTGATTATGATCTAATCTTAACAGGCGATTTATCAAAGTATGGTTCTGATTTGGTACTAAAAGTTTTAGAAGAGAAGTACCATGAGGTAAATAATTATAATGATTGTGGGCTTATGATTTATGGAAGTGATATAAAAATATATTGTGGGGGATCAGGCTGCGCTTGCTTGCCTACGGTATCTTATAGTTATATTTATACGATGATGAAATTAAATAAATATAAAAAGGTTTTATTATGTGCAACAGGAGCTCTTATGAATCCGATTATGACTCTTCAAGCTGAAAGTATTCCAGCAATATGTCACATAGTAGAGTGGGAGGTAGAAAATGATTTTTCTTAATGCTTTTTTAATTGGCGGTTTAATTTGCTTTATTGGCCAATTAATTATGGAATTGTTTAATTTAACGCCAGGACATTTAACCTCTATTTTTGTTATAGTAGGCTCATGCTGCGAATTTTTTAATTTATATGATAAATTAGTAAGCTTTGCCGGAGCAGGGGCATTGCTTCCAATTACAAGCTTTGGTCATAGTATGGCCCATGCAGCGTATGAAGGTGCTATTGCAAATGGCTTTATAGGTTTAAGCCAAAATATCTTTCAAACTACGAGTAATGGAATTGTTTATGCAATTTTAATTGCTGCAATATTAGGCTCAATATTTAAACCAAAGGGATAAAAAAAATCGATCATTTAAGATCGATTACTTTTTTTAATAAGTGAAGCCGTCCTGGGAGTGAACGGCTTCTAAAAGGGAGAGTAGTAATTGAGTAATTACTTAGGATAAGATAAAAGTCTTATCCTGCTTCTATAATACCACAAAAAATTAATAAATCAAGAGGTAAAATAAAAAAAGTTAGAAAAAAGTTATTATTTTGTTAAGGAAAGAATAAAAAAGTGTCATTTTAGACAAATACACAGATTTTTAATCAAATTAGTATAGATTTAAAATCGAATTTTGACAAATATTAAAGGTTGTTATATAATCTAAACGTTGAAAAGGAATGATTAAAATGAAAAACTACTTGAAAACAAATAATATTTCCGTCATTCTCGGATATCTTATAGCTATGGTTTTGGGAAGCTTTTTAGGTATTTTAATTATATGCAATATAGCAGCTACAAAATATGGTATTACTTTAAGTGAGGCTACTAATCTTTTAACTTTAAAAGATTTAAATGGTTTAGAACCTTCGATGATAAAAGCTTATTACTTTATGCAATCATGGAATAACCTTTTAAGCTATGTACTTATTTTTGGAATTGTAGTCTTTTTTGGTAGAGGTTTTATTGTAGAGGATTTTAGTAACCTGAAAAGTAAGAATAAGCTTAATCTATTATATTCTATAAGTTTTGTTATTCTAGGTTTTGGTTTACTTTATGGCTCTAGTGTTTTGTTTTCTTGGTTATCAAGCTTAGTTTCAAATGTAACATCAAGCGAAAATCAAAACTCTTTTGTCGGAATGATTACAAATGGCTATGGTCCGATTGTTTTCATCTCAGTTGTTTTTTTAGCACCGATAAGCGAAGAACTTGTTTATCGTAAATCGATTTTTAAGTTTTTTAAGGAAAAAAAACTATGGTATATTCCAACACTAATTTCGGGACTTGTATTTGCACTTCCACATATGCTTACGACTCAAGAATCCTTTTTAGTATGGGTAATTTTCTTTTTTAGTTATTTTTCATCAGGAGTTATTTTGGCTTTAGTATATCATTTTTCAGATGATAATGTTATCGTATCAACTATTTGTCATATGTTAAATAATTTACTTGCTTTTTTACTTATTGTCTTATAGGAGGAAATAATATATGATTAGACTTCAAACTTCAGATTATGAAACAAAAATTTTTGAAACTTTTAATTCGGGTTGGGCCTTATTAACGGCTGGAGATTACAATAATCGTAATTCAATGACCGTCTCATGGGGGTTTATGGGAACTCTTTGGGGGAAAAAGGTTATTTGTGTTTTTGTAAGACCAACAAGATATACATTTAATTTAATGGAAGAATCAGAAAGATTTACTTTAAGCTTCATGGATGAAAGCTATAAAGGTGCAATGAAAATTATGGGTACAAAATCAGGCCGTGATACTGACAAGTACAAAGAAAGTGGTTTTGTTCCTGTTTATGATACTGATTCGGGAGTATCTTATATTAAAAATGCCAATGTTGTTTTTAAATGTAAAAAGCTTTATGCTGATTTTTTTAAGAAAGAATGCTTATTTGATGAATCTATTTTGAAGCAATATAAGGAAGATTTAAGTGATATGCATAAATTTTATATTGCTGAGGTAACATCAATTTTGGTAGATGAATCATATGAGGGCTAGTTTTTGTCCATATTGTGGCTTAAAACTCATCAAAAAAGAAATTGGTGATGAAGGTTTAGTTCCCTTTTGTCCTAAATGTAATAAACCTCTTTTTGATCATATGATTCCTTGTGTTATAATTGTTTGTTATACGACTGATAATAAGATTGTATTAGCTCATGAACCTAATTCACCACTTCCTTATGTTTTAATTGCAGGATATACTAAAATTGGGGAAAATTTGGAAGAGGCTGTAAAAAGAGAAGTGATGGAGGAATTAGGAGTAGAGGTAACTGATATTTCGTATTTATCCTCTTATTTTCAAAAAACTCGAGAAAATTTAATGGTTGGTTTTAGTGCTAAAATTAACCATGAACCTGCTAAAATATCAAATGAGCTTGAAAGTGTTAGACTTGTAGATTATAAAGAAGCTCAGATACTTCTTAAAGAAGCTAAAATTGCATCAATGGTTTTAAATGATTTTATTAAGAAAATGGATAATTAGAATTAATCTAGTTGTCTTTTTGATTTGACAACGATATTTTTTTGAGTATAATTATTTATGTTCGTTTTTAACTTTAAGGAGGAGAGTAAAGTGCTGGTAATTGAGAATATTTCAATGAACTATGATGAAACACCAAATATTGTTCATGCACTTAGTAATGTTAATCTTATTTTGAATAAAAATGAATTAACAATAATCGAAGGACCGTCAGGGTCAGGGAAAACAACATTACTAAATATTATTGGTGGATTACTAAAACCATCGTCAGGGAAAATATTAGTTAATAATAAAAATATTATTGAAATGAATGATAATGAAAAAGCATATTATAGAAATAAAGTTATAGGATTTGTATTTCAATCATTTTATTTAGAACCTAATTTTACAGTGTATGATAATGTAGAAGTACCATTAATCATTGCTGGAATTCCTAAAAATGAAAGAAGAAAAATGATTTTAAGCACTCTTGATAGTGTTGGTTTGCTTGATAAAGAAAAGATGATTGCATCTAAGTTATCAGGTGGCGAAAAACAACGTGTATCTATTGCAAGAGCGATTGTAAATAATCCAGAAATAATCTTAGCAGATGAACCAACAGGTAATTTAGATAGTAAAAATGGCGATATGATAATGAGTTTACTAAAAAGAATAAGTAAAGAAGATAAAATTGTGATCGTTATTACTCATAACGACGAACAGGCTATAAAATATGGTGATAAGATATATCGCTTAAATGATGGAGAAATAAATGAAAAATAGAGATATTATTCATTATGCTTTCATAAATTTGAAAAAAAGATTAATGTCTTCTATATTTATTGGATTAAGTGTAGTTGTTTTGTCTTTTTTTGTTTCGTTTGTTTTAATTTTAGCGGTTAATTTTAATGAAAATTACAAGAAGACAAGCTTAAATTATTTAGACAATAAAGTAATATATCAATATTCTGGAAATTTAGATCATGAATATGCCGAGGATTTAATAAAAAATAATTCTAAAGGAAATTTAATTTTAGCAACAAAGGTAATAATTAACAAAGAAATTTTAATTTGTAAAAATTTTGATAGAAATCAAACTGATAAATATAATTTATATGATGCAATTGTTAATCGAAATTTGAATTACGAAATAGGTGATAAAATAACAATTGCCGGAACTACATATATAGTAAAAGATTTTTTTGAATCAGATACATATTCTATTTCGGTGAATTTTGATAGTTTTTCAAATTATGATATTTATGTTTATTATGCAAATAATGAAAACGGATTAAAAAATGTTGAGAGAATTGTAAAAAAATTAAATGAATTTTATAATTCTAATTTTAAAAATAAAAAATATGAATCATTTAAAATATCTAATTTAGTGATGCATATTATTAATGTATTATGCGTTGTTTTAGTTATTGTTACAATTGTGTTTTTCGCACTAATGATGTCAAATTATATAATGCTTCAAACTGATGAAAATGATATTTTGAGCAATATTTTGACAATTTGTGGTGCAAAAAAAGGCGATTTAATCAAAATTCAATTATTAGAAAACTTATTTATAATTTCGTTAGCTAATTTAGTTGGAGCAGTACTATCACTTTTTTTAATTAATTTAATAAAAAATATAATCTATAAAATATCATATACTTTAGGCGCTCATATTTTAGAAGGGTTTAATTATAAATATATAAATATTCATGTAAACAATGTTTTTATAATTCTTGCTTTTGTTGTTGTTTTTATTCCAATACTTATTACATTTGTTGTATTTTTAAATGTTAGACATAAATTTGATGAAACAATTAATTTATTAAATGAGGTAAGTTATGAAAAATAAAGCAGTTTTAATATTAGCTCTTAAAGGATATAAAAGAAATAGGATTTCTAAATTAATTCAAATATTTTTTTCAATTTTATTAGCATTAATAACGGTTTCTTTTTTTTCAATCTTTACTTATGAAATACAAGTGAAAAATAAAGCCATAAAAGACCCTGAGAATTCAATTGTTGTTGCTTATCAGCATGGGGCTAAAACTAGTGATTATATTGATAGCCTTACGTATCGCGAATTTAATATATACACAGGTCTTTATTATAATTATTTTTTTCAAATTGACGATAAAAAATATTATTTAAATTATAGCATGAAAGATATTTATTCTTTTGATTTAAACGGACAAGAGAACATAAAAAGTTATGATATCATGGCATATGATGAAAAGATATGTCTTGATTACGAAAATAACGTTTTAAAGAATAAATATAATTCCTCTTTAATTTTAGTTGGAAACGAACCTAAAAATGATATGGAGATTTTATTATCGTCAGGTTTAGTTAAATATTTGAATCTGTCTGATGATATAGTTGGAAAAAAAATAAAATTTTCCTTTGATAATAAAGGTGAACTTTATACAATAAGTGGTATATATAATCAAAATTTCGAATTTTATTTTTCATATAGAATTTCCTTTGTCGGAACATTTATGATATGTAAAATTAATGCAAATTTATTAAAAAATAGTGAGCATTTAGGGTCTTATTCCAAAAATACTATTTATCAGGTTGATTCGTTTGCAACTGCAAAAGAATTAGTTAAACAAGGTGATTTTAGCGGCACTGATATTTTAGAGTTTGACCTATATTATGGAGATACTATTTTTATTTTAGAATTGTTTAACCTTTCATATGGAATTGTTTTTTTTGTAATATTATTATTTCAATTGGCACTGATAAGTAATAAATATATAAAAAATAATTTATCATATTTAAAAATGTTAAACGCTTTTGGAATGAAGCCAAAACAAATTAATATGATTATAACATTACAGTCTTTTTTCTACATTTTAAAAAGTATTTTAATATCATTTATTTTTAGTTTTACTATCTCATATATATTAACATTGCTTTTTAATTATGGTGATGGTGGATGGGATCGATTGGCAACTAAATATACTATTCAAATATATAATTATTTCATAGTAGCATTTATTATACTATTAGTAGTAGTTATTTTTTGGGTAGTTTTAACAAAATTTTTATATCAAATGAATTATAAGAAGGAAGTAATAAGATGAATAAGAAAATATTATGTATGTTGACGCCTATTTTGGTTTTGCCTTTCTTTGTACTTGGTAAGAAGGCAAATGCTTATAATATTGTTGAACAACCTATATGTGGATTGGCAATTAATACAGCAACTTGTAAATCTTTAAATGATTACGAAACATATGATAAGATTTATACTAATGAATTTCTAGATAATACTAAATTATATGAAACAGCATTGTCATATCATAGTTTTGGAACATTTAAGGAAAATACAAAAGAATATTTAAACATTGATATGTCTAGGTTTTTGGCAGCTGGGTGTAATATTAGTATGTCTCAAGCATTCGAAAATGTTTTAGATGCGAAAACGGAAATTATTACTAAGGATAATAATTATTACAATAAGTATTATGCATTATATTATGAATATGTAGAAACAAAAAAGTATTCATTAGTGAATGATGATGCTGATGAATCATCGCTTAGTAATATTAATAATATGAGTATAGGATTTAAAAACAGTTTAGAGAAATTAGCAAATGGTCAAATGTCATATTCTAATTTTTTTGATCGATTTGGTACTCATGTTGTTACAAGTGTTATTTACGGAGGTCTTTTTACTGCTTCATCAAGTGTATATTCAAATGTTTCAACAGACCAGGAAACATTTTCTAATGAAATGTTTAATTACTTTAAATATAAAGATAACTTTGTAATTGGAACTAATGAATCTTCAGCAGCGTACACTAAATATTTTTCTCAAACTGAATACACTGTTGTTAAGGAGAAGTGTACAGCAGTTGGGGGAACAACTTATCCTCATACTAATATTACTTCAGATATTTGGAGTGATGTTGCGTCTTGGTGCTCGACTGTTAGAGATTTGCCACAACCAATATCATATGGTAATAATGGCTTAAAAGGAATATGGAATATATTACCAGAAAAATATTCGAATTTAGCCACTAAAATGTCAAATGAATATTATAATTATTGTAGAGCCAAGAGTATATTAAAGGAAGACAGCTTTGATTATAGTCAAAATCTTTTTGGTATAAAACATTATGGTGATATCACAGGTGATGATTATATTACAGACGATTTTGACGTTAATGTTTATGAAGCATTATCAGGGCTTACAAACGTTTCGTTTTCAAATATGAAAAAATATAAAACGCTTTGTATTAGAGCAGATTTTGACTTGGTAGCAAATGATTCTGGGTGGGATACAATTAAAATAACTGGAAAATATAATAACAAGGATACGCAAATTTATTATTATAAGCATGATAGTAGTAGTGGTGACAAATGCACATGTTCATTTAACTTCAATATAGACCTTAATAGTTTAAGTGATGAAAACATTGTTTTTGCTTTTGGCGCTTATGGTGCTGGAAGTGATGATTGGAAATGTAACAATTTCAGGTTAACTTATAATCTTAATAAATAATTAAAATGGACAATTAGAATTAATCTAGTTGTCTTTTTGATTTCATTTTTAATAAACTTTGTGGTATTATATAACTAGCATGCAATGAGGTGATAAAATGATTGATAACTATAATGATTTTAAATTGTTTTTAGATAAAGAAATAAAAAACTTATCTAAAAGGCCTAAGCTATTACTTCATACTTGTTGTGCACCATGTTCAAGTTATACAATAAAGTTTCTTAAAGATTATTTCGATATTACTATTTTTTATTCTAATGATAATATTTCACCTAAAGAGGAATATAATCATAGATTAAATGAACAAATTAGATTTGCAAATTTATTTGATATTAATGTTTTATATGATGAATATAAAAATGAAGATTATCAAAATGCTATAAAGGGTGAGGAAAATCTAGGAGAAAGATCTCATCGTTGCTATGATTGTTATAAACTAAGGCTTGAAAAAACGGCCATTAAGGCTAAAAAACTTGGATTTGATTATTTTACAACCTCGCTATCAATTTCACCTTATAAGGTTTCAAAATGGATAAATGAAATTGGCTTTTTACTTGAAGATAAATATAAAATAAGTTTTTTATATTCAGATTTTAAGAAAGAAGAAGGTTATAAAGAAAGTATTAAGCTTTCTAAAGAATATAATTTATATCGCCAGGATTATTGTGGGTGCCTATATTCAAAAAAAGAAAGGGATGAAAAGAAATGCCAAGAGGATTAGTATTATGTGGTGGTGGTTCTAAAGGATCATACGAAATGGGGGCTTGGACAGCTCTTAAAGAATTAAATGAGGAATTTGATATTGTAACTGGTACATCAATTGGCTGCTTAAATGCAGCGATGTTTGCATCACATGCATATGATAGATGTAAAGAGCTATGGGATAAAATTGAAGTCGGAATGATCATGGAATCAGGCTTTAATTTTGAAAATAATGGTATAAAAAATAGCCTAAAGGGTAAAAAGGATATGGTTTCCTTCTTTGGAAAATATATATCTAATTTTGGAACTGACATAAAGCCCTTCTTAAAACTAATGGATGATTATCTAGATGTAGAGGCCATCCATAATTCTAATATTAAATTTGGTATTTGTTGCGCAAAATTCCCATCAATGAAGGGACATGAAGTTATTGCTAATGATTTGCCCCTTGATCAAATAAAGCCCTTTGTGCTTGCAAGTGCCTCTTGCTTTCCAATCTTTCCTGTTTGTAAAATCGGAAAAGAATCATATGTAGATGGTGGCTATTATGATAACCTACCAGTTAATTTTGCCCTAAATTTAGGTGCTACTGATTTGGTTGTTATTGATTTAAATCCTAATATAACCCATAAGGAATTTTTAAATAAACCATATGTAAGATATATTCATCCAACAAGAAGCTTAGGAAGCTTTATGCTATTTGATAGGCATGTAATTGATGGAAATATGCATTTAGGCTATTTAGACACAATGAAGGCTTATGGTTCATATGATGGATTTCGTTATACATTTAATAAAAATAATACAGAAATTAAAGGTATAAGAGATTATATAATTTCTCTTGCAAATCATTGTGCTAAGCTTAGAAGGCTTGGCCTTAAAACGGTTATTAAGCCCGAACGTGATGGTGATATTTTTTTAATTTTAGAAAAATACACAGATTCAAAGCCTTTAACTGATTATGATTATTTTTTAAGAAGTCTTGAGGTAATGGCAGAAATGTATTCACTTGATTACCTTCATGTTTATAATGTTATGGAAATGGTTAGCATTTTATTTGACTCATTGATTCAAACAGAACTAATTGATGATTTATTAGATGGATATGATATTCTTAAAGCTGTTAAGAAAAAAGAAATGCTTCTTAAAATTGAAGACAAGCTATTACTTAGATTTTTTGCAGATAGATTATTTGGAAATTTGGAAATAGATAATGAACTTTTGCTAAATTTATCTTTAACAAAACCTAATGTTTTTATTGGATATATGTTATTAAGTGCCATGATGCATTATTTAGGAGATTTTATCTGATGAGTCCTAAAATTAAGTATCTAGATTTAAATTTAAATAGAAGAATTTTATTTGCCTCAGATATTCATGGTAATTATAAACTATTTGATGCACTGCTTAAAAAAGTTAACTTTAATAATTTAGATTATCTTTTTATAATTGGTGATATGATTGAAAAATCAGATTACAATTTAGATACATTGGATTATTTTATGGCTTTAGACAAAAAAGAGAACGTTTTTATTCTATGTGGTAATTGCGATAATGTTTTGTCATATATGATTAAAGATGTTGATGATTTAAGACTGAAGCATTACGCTTTTGACCTTAAATATACTATTTTACTTGAATTTGCTAAAAAGATGAATATTTTACTTGACCAAAACTCTAATATGGAAGAGCTTTGTCACTTGTTTTACGATAAATTTAGAAAATATTATGATTTTGTTTTAAATTTACCTCATTGTATTATTGTTAATAATAAGCTTTGTGTTGTTCATGGAGGAATTTCTTCTTTAGATGAAATTTCAAATAATGCTTTAGATTTAATGAAAAATGATAATTTTTATGAACAAGGATTTACTCCAAAGCTAATAGAGATTGTAGGTCATTATCCGGTTATTAACTATGAACATCAAATTCCTTCATTAAATCCTATAATTGATTTGAATAAAAAAATAATTTCCATTGATGGGGGAATGTCTGTTTTACCATGGTCTCAGCTTAACATGCTTATTTTAGACAATCTTAAGAATTTTAATTTTAGTTATGAATATATTGATCAATATCAAACAGTAGTTGTAAAACATAAAGAGTCTAATTTAAATCATAATTCTTTTAACGTGACTAAAAAAATTGAGGTTAGTATTCTTGAAGAAGATAATGATTTTTTTATTGTAAAATATGAAAATTATAGATTATATGTACTAAAAAATAATCTTATAAAAAAAGGTAATAGGTATTTTGTTTATAATGCATTTAATTATTTTCATAATCTTGATGAAAGTGAACATGTTTCTTTAGTTTATAAAGGATCTAATTTATCAATTGTAAAGAAAAATGGTATTCTAGGATTATGTCATACAAAAAGTTTGGAGGTATATGATGGAAGATAAATTTAATAAACTAAAGAATGGCCTTAAACTAAAAATAGCATTAGCTTTTGTAATTACAACCATTTTTGCTGCGTTATTTTTAACCTTAGGAATTAAAAATAAAAATGGAATTTTATATATGTGCTTTGCTCTTTCTTATTTGTTTATTTTTCCAATTTTAATTTTCTTATTTAATATCGGCTTTGATGGAAGAAAAACGGAAATTATTGAAAAAACAGTAAATCAAAATCTAGAAGAACCTTTTAAATTTAGCTTATATAAAGCCATAGGTGGTAAAGAAATTGAAGTCCTTAAGCTTAACGAAATATCTAATTATTATTCTGTTTCTGCGGTTTATGAAGCTTCTAATGATGATAAAAAGTTTATTTCATATTGTGTTAAATTTGTTGGGCCTAAGAAAAAGCGTTATGTTGGCAAGATAATTCATATTGAAGGAATTAGTAATGTTAATTTACCAAAAAATGATTTTTTATATCAAGAAAATGAATACAAAAAAATAAAGAGTATTCATAATGACTTTTATTTATTCGTTGCTAAGGAATACAAAAAGAAGAATTATATTAATTATTCCTTAGAACCATTAGATTTTAAAACTTATTCTGATTATGAAAAAAGAGTTAGAAAGGAAATAAGCTTTTATAAAGAGCTATTTAAATAAAATATGAAAAAAATAAAAAAAGCTCTTTTAATTTTAAGTACTACATTACTTATAATTTACGCTTTATACTTAATTGCTTATTTTTGTCTTTTTAATAATAAGCTAATAAAAAATATTTTTATTATTAGTATACCTTTTATATTACTTTTAGAAATGCTTATATTGTTATCAGTTATAAAGAAAGAACATAAAAAAATTGTTAATTTTAATAATATAATTGGTAATACCTTTAAAGAAGGTATTGTTGTTTATGATGTCTCTTTAAAAAAGCCAACTTATGCAAGCCCTAATTTAATCGATATTTTAGGGGTTTCATCCGCAGATATCTTAAGCTTAAATAATTTAACTTTTAAGCCAAATGTTGATCTTGTTAGCGAAATTACTAATTTTATGGTTAAAAGGCCATCAGAAGCAGATGAATTAAATTTGAATTTTATTAATTCTAAGACCAAAAAGCTTGTTAATATTAATTTTAGAATAGTTAATTTAAATCAGTCGGGCTCAAATATGTATGCCATTATAATTTCGGATTTAACAAAACAATATAATGATACTTTATTATTATCAAAGCAAGTTACTAAAGAACAAGAAAATGCACATAAAATGAAACAAATTTTATCTAAGGTTTCCCATGAAATAAGAACTCCCTTAAATGCAGTAATTGGTATGAACCAAATGGTTCTTGATTATTTAGCTGAAGATAATGATAAAAAAGCCTTAGAATGTTGTCAAAATGTATACAAAAGTGGTGAGTATTTATATTCTGTAATTAATAACATTTTAGATTATACCAAAATTGATAATGGTAAAATGTCTATATCAAGAGAAGAATTTCTTCTTAATGATATATTTGACGAGGTTTACAATATCTTAAAAAGTCAAATTGATGACAAAAAAATTAATTATGTTTTAAATATGCCAGAAGTTAATCCCAAAATTGTCTCTGATAAACTTAAAATAACACAAATAATTATTAATCTAGTTTCTAATGCCATAAAATATAATCATATCAATGGTAATATTGATGTATCCTTGAAATATCATTATATTGAATCATATAAAATTAAGACGCAAATTGTTGTTTCTGATGATGGAATTGGAATGAGTGATGATTTTGTTAAAATGCTTTTTACTCCATTTGCTCAAGAGCATCGTCAACAAACAATACCTTCAACAGGGCTTGGCCTTGTAATTACGAAGGGCTTAGTAGAACTTTTAGATGGAAGAATAAGTGTTAAATCAAGAATAAATAAAGGTTCATCCTTTAAAGTAGAATTTATCTTTGATACATCTAATAAACAAGATTTAAAGCTTGAAACAAATGAATTATCCTTAGAGGGCTTAAAGTGTTTAGTGGCTGAAGATAATGTTATTAATGCACAAATTTGTAAACATTTTTTAGAATCAATGGGTATAGAGGCGTGTATGACTGAAGATGGAGATGAATTATGCGATAAGTTTTTTACAACACAAGATTTTTATTTTGATTTTATTTTAATGGATGTTCAAATGCCTAAGCTTAATGGTTATGATGCGACAAGAAAAATAAGAAAATCAGCACGAGATGATAGAAATATTCCTATTATCGCATTTACTGCTGATGCTTATGATGATGACGTTAAAAAAGCTATTTTATCAGGTATGGATGGTCATGTTTCGAAGCCAGTATCTAAAGAATCATTAAGAGAAACAATTACAACGACAATTTTAAAATGTTCATACAAAAAATAGAAGGTTTAGTGCCTTCTATATTTTTATATAATTATGTTCTTTATATTTAGGTGGAAGTGCATCCTTGATGAAATACTCATAAATACCTGATTCATCAAGATACAAAACATTATCTTTAATAATGCATTTTTGTTTTTCAATGTTAGAAGGAGTGTCAGGGCTTCCTACGTTTGTTTGAAATTTATTCATAAAATAAGCCATTATAGTTCTAGGAATTTGGGTCTTAATACGGTCAAGATATGATGTGCTATCTATTTTATCATAACCAACATAGCAACCGAATGTTATATCTTTAGTGTAGCTTATAACAAAAGATTCTTTAGTTGCGTTACTTGGAATATTATATTTTAAAGCTGTCCTCTTATCATAATTAGTTTGACCAGTTTTGGCCATCATATATGTGTTTTTTGGTACAAATTTTGATTTTGAAAAAACATCATGTAAAATAGAATTGATGAAAAAAGCAGAAGAAGGCTTTATAACCTGTAAAAAGGGGTCATCATTTAAAATGTAACTAGCTTTTTTAAATTTACCATTATTGGCAAATGCAAGATATGCATTAGAAATCTCAAACAGTGAATAAAGACCATTTCCACATCCTATAGCATCAGCCTCATAAAGATTATTTGGTACAGTAAGTCCAAGTCGTGATAAAGTTTCAATTTTAGTTTCTTTAGAGGTTTTTTTAAATATTTTAAGGGCTGGAATATTTCGTGATTCCCTTAAAGCTTGCCGTAAGGAAATAGCACCTTTATAAATTGAATCCCAATTTTTAAGACTAGTTCCATCACTATAATTATATTCCTCATCAATAACTACTTCACCAGGAGATGCCGTTGTTTTTTCAAAATAAGGAAGATAATCAATTAAAGGTTTCATTGTTGAGGCCATGTGACGCTTAACAAGTACATTATTAATCGTTTTTTTATTGGCCGTTCGATTTCCAAATATACCTAGAATTCCCGCTGTATGATTATCAATAGCAATAAGTCCAATATTGATTTTATCATCCGGTAAAAATCCAAGCTTATTAGTAGCTATTTCATATAAAGTGTATTGAATATCTTTATTCATATAGGTTTTTAAGGATTTTGTTTTAGTATCAATTAAATCAAGATAAGGGTTATAATAGGATGTATTTTGGAATATCACATTCTTTTTTAGCTTGTTTTCTAGCTTTATATTCCTGTAAATTTCAAGTTCGTCATGGGTTAAAAAATTATTTTTATACATCGCTTTTAAAACGATGTCTCTTCTTATTGTAGCTTCAGCTAAATTTTTATAAGGATTGTATTTATTTGGAAGTTGAATAAGTCCTACTAGCATAGCTGCTTCATCAACAGTTAATAAAGCTGGTTTTTTATTAAAAAAATATAAAGATGCATTATAAATTCCATAAATATTGTCAGAAAAAAGTACATTATTTAGATAATATGTTATGATATCTGATTTTTGCATCGAATTTTCAAGCTTAATAGCTAGAATAATTTCTTTGACTTTACGATTTATATTTTTTTCACTTGAAAGATAAGTGTTTTTTATTACTTGTTGCGTAATTGTTGAAGCACCCTCTTTAGCATAATGTGATTTAATATCTGTTAAAATAGCTTTAATTATTCTTTTAGGATTAATGCCATTATGTATGAAAAAGGCTTCGTCTTCCGTTGAAATAAGGGCGTTGATAACATTTTGTGGAATTTCTTCATAAGTAATATCAGATTTAAATGTTGGTAAATGGTTAATTAGATTATTATTTGAATCTAAGATTGTAACATCATTAGTAGGATAAAAATCTTGGGTTTTAATTTTAGGAAGGGTATTAACAATAATTATAAGATAAATTAAGATACTTATATTTAAAAATGCTAAAAGAAGAACAAGTTTATTTCTTAAGTCTTTCAATTAAAGTTTCAACACCTTTTAGGTAATCAATTCGAGGTCTAAAGCCAAGAAAAATAGGAATACCTAATTCTTTTATCGAATTATAGCTGATTGATTTTCTCTCACCAGCAAATGAACTATCCCAAAAAGGTAGGAAATCATCAATGTTAAGTAAATAATATTCGCCATATTTAATAAATTCAATTAATAAAAAGGCAATTCCTCCATGCTTTTTAATTCCTTTTAGATGTTCAACCTGATGAGGATGAACATTTTTTAATGGGAAAGATGTCAGACTATTGCATTCTTTACAGTCAAAATCAATATAGTAGCCTTTATAAATGCCATTATAATCAGTTGTAGATGGGGTTTTATAATAGGCTTCGGTTATTACTGCTTTATTTCTTGCCGGATAATCAACGTGAACAATTTGGACGGGAATAGGTTTCTTGTGAATAATTGCAATATCATTTGCAAGATAGTATTCATTAGCTTCATTTACAATTTCTTCTAAATCCATTCCTTTATTGGCCATATTTACTTGTTTTTTAGTTTCTTTTCGTTTTATTGGTAAGTTCATATTATCACCTTCTTTTATCATAACATAATTTTTAGCATTTTCGACTATATTTTTAACAGGATAGAATATTTTAAACACAAAATTGAAAAATAATCATAACATAAATTGGTGATTAAATGATAGGAATAGTGAAAACAAGTGATAAAAGATTCCTATATATGAGTACGTATTTTAAGGAAGGAGTTATTTATAGTGACAAGGCTTTAGATTTTAAGGATATTGATACTTTAATTCTCCCAATTGGAGGAGTGGACCGCTTTTTATTTGTTAAAGATTCAACGATAAATTTGAATGAAATTTTAAATAATAGCAATGTAAAAACAATTATCGCAGGCAAAATTAATGAGGATTTAAAAAATATTTGTCAAAATGATGATATTAAACTTTTAAGCTATTTAGATGATCCTTTTTATGCTTGGGAAAATGCAAAGCTTACATCTTATGTTTTGCTTAAAAAAATACTAAATGATTTTGATGATTCAATTATTAATTTAAATATTTTAATACTAGGTAGCGGTTATTGTGCAAGAGCAATTTATCATATGTTAAAAAATATAAATAAAAATCTATCTATTTATTGTAAAGATAGACATGATATTAAAGAACTTTATTGTAAAGGAATCGAATATGAGGATTTGAATAATTTAAGCAAATATGATATAATCATAAATACAGTTGACTTTAATTTGATAAAGGGCTCAATGTTTTCAGATTTAAAATATCAGGTTAAGCTTTATGATATAGCTTCATATCCGTATGGTTTTTCTTTAGACGACGCTTCAAATTATCATTTTAAGGTTGAAATATTGCCAAAACTTCCAAGTTTAGTTCCTAGGGAAGCAGGGCAAGTACTTTATTTGACAATAAAAAAAATGATTTGATAAGGACTTGAGAGTATGTTTTTAGATGAACTAGCAAAACTGATGGAAATTGAATATGTAACAGATAATAATTTAAATAAATTGTATGATATATATATAAATAATCTTGAATATATGCAAAATAAAGGACTAGGAAGTGGTAAAGAGCTTCAAGATCTATTTAAAATAGAAGGCGCTAAGGACCGAAAGTTCTTTTTGATTAAGGTTGGTCAAAGTTATTGCGGTCTTCTTGATTGCTACTTAGATTATCCTAAAATTGGTGATGTTTATATAAATTATTTTATGATTGACAAATCATACCATAATTTTGAAATGGGTAAAGAAATAATGCGTGACTTTACTTGTTTAGCTTTAAAGGAATATAATAGAGTTATTTTAGATAAAAGAGCCAATAAGCCCCAAATTATTGAATTTTGGAATTCATTAGGCTTTAATGTCTCAAGTGGTATTTCAAATCTTTCAATTCAAAGACGAGATATTTAAATTTTATATTCAAAGACGAGATATTTAAATTTTATATTGACTACGGTAAAAAAAAGATTTATACTTTAGATGTCGATGAAATGGATATGGTTTATTAAGAAAGCTTGAAGCGAAGGTAGGATGGTGAAAGCTACCGAAGACTATTATTAAACTACTACCAGGGAGATACTATGGAAACATAGCTCGTGTAATTCGCGTTAAGAATTTTGAGGTGTTAGGCATTTGCCTAAAATTAAGGTGGTACCGCGATTAGATCGTCCTTTCATTAGGACGATTTTTTTATTTTATTTGGAGGTTTTTATGGTTAAAGTTACTCTTAAGGATGGTTCAGTTAAAGAGGTTGAATCTGGAAAGTTAATTATTGAACTTGCTCGTGATTTATCACAATCACTTGCTAAAAAATGTGTTGTAGCACGTGTTGATGGTGCACTTGTTGATTTAAAGAGCCCGATTACAAAGGATTGTTCACTTGAGCTCATTACAAATGATTTACCAGAAGCATTTGAAGTATTAAATCACTCATGTGCTCATTTACTTGCTCAAGCAGTTAAGCGTCTATATCCAGGTACACAATGTGGTGTAGGACCAGCAATTGAAGAAGGCTTCTATTATGATTTGGCAATTCCTCAAGCAATTAATGCTGAGGATTTACCTAAAATTGAAGCAGAAATGAAAAAGATTGTTAAAGAAAATTTACCAATCGTTCATGAGACTTTGTCTCATAAGGAAGCTAAAGAAATGTTTAAGGATGATAAGTATAAGTGCTTACTTATTGATGCTGTTTCAGAAGATGAAGCTCTTGGTATTTACACGCAAGGTGAATATAAGGATGTTTGTCGTGGACCTCATGTTATGTCTACAGGTCTAATTAAGCATTTTAAGCTTTTATCAGTCGCCGGTGCTTATTGGCGTGGAGATTCTAAAAATGAAATGCTTACTCGTATTTATGGTACTTGCTGGTTTAGTGCTGATGATCTTGAAAAGTATTTACAAATTCTTGAAGAAAGAAAAGCCCGCGACCATCGTAAGCTTGGTAAAGAGCTTGGAATTTTTATGTTTGATGATTTAGTTGGACGTGGACTTCCTATGTGGTTACCTAATGGCTTTATCGTTCGTCGTGCTTTATCTGATTATATTATGGACAAGGAATATGCTTTAGGCTATAAGCATGTTATGACACCATCTTTAGGTAATGTTGAACTATATAAGACTAGTGGTCACTGGGCTCACTATAAAGATGATATGTTTCCAGCTATGGAGCTTGATGATGAAGCTTATGTACTTCGTCCTATGAACTGCCCACATCATATGGTTATGTATCGTCAAAATTTACACTCATATCGTGAGCTTCCAATTCGTATTGCGGAAATAGCTAACGATTTCCGTTTTGAAGCATCAGGAGCTTTAACAGGTATTGAAAGAACAAGAGCGTTTAGTCAAAATGATTCCCATATTTTCTGCCGTCCTGACCAAATTGCTCAAGAATTTAAGGGTGTTGTTCAATTAATTCTTGATGTTTATAAGGATTTTGGTTTTAAGGATTATAAATTTAGATTATCTCTTCGTGATCCAGAAGATACTGAGAAGTATTTTGGAAATGATGAGCTTTGGGAAAAATCTGAATCAGAGCTTCGTGAGGTTTTAAATAGTCTTGGTGTTGATTATTATGAGGCTAAGGGTGAAGCTGCCTTCTATGGACCTAAGCTTGACGTTCAGGTAAGAAGTGCAATTGGTCATGATGTTACTCTTTCAACTATTCAGCTTGATTATCAATTACCAGAACGTTTTGAATTAACTTACATTGATGAAAATGGTACTAAGGTAAGACCTGTAGTAATTCACCGTGCTATTTTGGGATCAATGGATCGTTTCATTGCCTTCCTAATTGAGGAAACTAAGGGTGTATTCCCTTGCTGGTTAGCACCAACTCAGGTTGAAATCATTCCTGTAAGCCTTGAATATCACAGTGAATACGCTCAAAGTCTTTTAACTAAGCTAAGAAGAAATAAGATTCGTACTGAACTAGACTCTCGTGATGAAAAGCTTGGCTATAAGATTCGTGAGGCTCAAACTCGTAAAATCCCATATTCACTTGTAATTGGTGATAATGAAGTTAAGAATAATACTGTTACTTATCGTGAATATGGTCATCAAGAACAAATTACCGTTACTATTGATGAATTTGTTAAGCTAATTGAAGATAGAATTAATAATTTAAAATAAAATGAATGATAAGTATACAATATTAAAAAGAGAGTTTTTATCCGATAATGGTTGTTATCTTACAACCTATTGTCATAAAAAAACGAAGGCTTTAGTCATTTATATTGAGCTTGATGAAGAGTCTTTGTCATCTCTTGTTATGGTAAGAACTCCAAGCTATAATGATAAAGGAATTTATCATATAATCGAGCATTGTGTACTTAGTGGTTCAAAAAAATATAATTGTAAGGATCCCTTTAAAGAAATTGAAAAGAGATCCTTATCTTCATATATGAACGCTATTACCTTTGCTGATAAAACAATATTTCCCTTCACAACGGTTAATAAAACGGATTTTTATAATGTTCTTGATGTATATTTAGATGGTATTTTTAATCCTCTTTTTGTGGATAATAAGGAAATTATTGCCAAAGAAGGAATTCATTTTGAATTCCAAAATGGTAAAATAATCCCTAATGGAATTGTCTATAATGAAATGAAGGGAATAGAGGGTGAGGCTCTAACAAGAGTTAATCTTTTAGCACGTAAAGCCTTATATAAAAATTCGGCCTATGCCTATTTTTCAGGTGGCTTAACTAAAGAAATAAAAAAGGTACGTTCTGAAGAAATTTCAGATGCTTACTATAAAACCTACTTTCCTTCAAATATGGCCTTTATTGTATCAGGTCCTGTAGATATTACAAGATACCTAACCGTTTTAGATACATATATAGCTAAATATTCATTCAAGGAACCAGTTAAGTTTAATTATACAAATATTTCATTAAAAAAACATCAAAATAAAATAAAATTATTAGATGATAATCCTAATATTTTAGCTTTTAACTTCAAACTTCCATTTGTTAATGATCCTAAGGGTCTTTTGGCCTTGTCGATTTTAAATTATTTACTTATTGATATTGAAGGTGCTAAATTAAAACTAAAACTTGAAGAAAATGGCGTTAGAGGAAATTTATATACTGATATTGATGATTCTTATAATCCAATGTGTCAAATTATCTTAGAATTTGATGATAAATATACTAAAAAAGCTTCAAAGCTAATTAAAGATTTTCTTAAAAATGACGCGCCTAGCTTAATTGATAGGAAAAGAATTAAATCAACAATTGAATATTTTAGATTTGTGGCTAGTGAAGAGGACTATGACTCTCTGCCTAAAGGGCTTGCCCTAGCTATTTCATTAACTAATGATCTTTTATATAATGATAGGTCTTATGAAAGAATTAGAAGGAAATCGCTTTATGATGAGCTTGATGAGGAAATTAATACCAATTATTTTTTAGAAATTTTAAATCAGGCTTATATTAAAAATAATAATTATGTTATAACGAAAGCGAGACCTCACCTAAAAAAGTTAAAAACTGGAAACTTTAAACCTTCTTTAAAAGAAGTTAAAGCTTTGCAAGCTAAACTAAATAATTATCTAAAGAGCATTGATGATCTTTCTAATTTAAAAGGTATACCACTTGATGCGATAAGCAAAAATCCGATTAATTATCCCTATGAAATAAATAATAATTCTACTTTTATTAAGAATGATAAAAATGATATTTATTATATAAAACTAATGTTTGATATTTCTGATTTTTCTCTTGATGAAATAACTTTAGCATCAATTTTATCGCATAATCTTGCAATTTTTAAAATGAAAGATTTAACTTGTGACGAATTTATGATTAAGGCTAATCAGATCGGTGGAGGAATTACAACTGAAATTGCATTTTATACGGATAGAGTAACGAAAAAAATTAGAAGATATTTTACTTGTGATATGTCATTTTTCTTAACAAGGTATAATGATAATATTGAACTTCTTAAAAAAATGCTTCTAGAAACTTTATTTGATAATGATGATGTCTTATCAGTTATAGAAACATTAAGAATAGAACTTACAAGTGATAATAATTATTTTAAAGAAAGAATATATAAGCTGGACGGCTTAAAAAGCTATAATCAAATTGGCTTTTTTCTTGATGCAACTCAAGGAACTTTATTTTTAAAAAATTTAAATAAATTAATAGAAAATGAAAATAGAAGTACTATCCTTAAAAATCTTCTGGGAAAAATTCTTGATAAAAAGCGAATGCAGGTCGCATCTTATGCACCTTCTAATATAAATGAAAGAGTTGTAAATGATATTAAGCTTGACTTTAAAGCTGATATGATAAAATCATATGATTTGAGTCCAGATTTTAAAAGTAAGGGTTTGATTATGAAAGGCATTTCTTCTAATATGCTTGTAATTCCTACAGGTAAAAAATCACCAGTAGCCTTTATTTTAACAAGAATAATTGAAGATTATTTATGGAAAGCTATAAGAAATGAAAATGGAGCTTATCATATTCAGGCTTATGTTGATACAAACGGAAATATCATTATGTATTCAAGACAAGATCCTAATCTTTTACGTACCTATCAGATTATGGAGAAAAGTATTGATGCGATACTTAATATGAAGCTTACAGCTGAAGAAATCAAGGATTATATTATTAGCTATTTTTCGGCAACTACCTCAGTTTTATCAGCTTATGATACCTTTAATTTGGTTTTGAGAATGATTTTTGAAAATTATGATTATGCTACAAGGAAAAATAACCGAATGGGTATTTTAAATGTAACTGAAAAAGAAATTAAGGATTATGCCGTATATATTAAAGGTGAGCTTAAGAAAGCGATTAAGATTAGCATATATGATGGTGAGATTATTAGAAAAATGAATTTATTTGATGAAATAAAAGAAATAAAGTAGCTTCTAAGTTGACTTAAAAAAAACAATATTGTAAAATAATATCTAAATGAATGGAGTGGATTTTATGATAAAACAACCATTAAAGGGTATGAATGATTTTATTCCTGAAGAAGCGGGACTTCGTGATTATATGATAAATCAAATTCTTGAGGTTTATCATCAATTTGGCTTTGAACGTATTTATACACCAGCCATTGAGGATATTGAGAATATAAATAATAAAGAAGGTGGCGATAATCAAAAGCTTATCTTTAAGATTTTAAAGCGTGGAGAAAAGCTTGAAGAGGCCATTAATGCTAGTCAATTTGATGATTTATCTGACATGGGGCTTCGCTATGATTTAACGTTACCACTAACACGTTTTTATGCTAATAATAAAGCAAGTTTACCACAAGTTGGTAAATTTATTCAAATTGATCGTGTTTATCGTGCTGAACGTCCTCAAAGAGGAAGATGTCGTGAATTTGTTCAATGTGATATTGATGTTATTGGCGATGAGTCATATAATGCAGAAATTGAGCTTATTACCGCAACAGGAAGAGCTCTATTAAGACTTCCAATTGGTGATTTTTTCATTCGTGTTAATAATCGTCAGGTTTTAAAGGCAGTTTTATTAAGCTTTGGCTTTGAAGAAAATTCGCTTGATAATATTTGTATTATTCTTGATAAGCTTGATAAAATTGGCGTTGATGGTGTTGTAAATGAACTAGAAGAAGCTTCATATGGAAATGATGCTATCTTAAAGCTTAAGGATTTAATTTCACGTCCTGTTACACTTGATATGATTGAAAAAATTATACCTCAAAATCCTAATTTAGAAATCTTAAATAACGTAATTGATGGAGCTAACGCTCTTTCAGATTCTAAATATAAGGTAGTTTATGATTTTACGCTTGTAAGAGGTCAGGGATATTATACAGGTTGTGTCTTTGAAATTGCCTCATCTAAGTTTGGTGGTACCATTGGTGGTGGTGGTAGATATGATAATTTAATTGGAAAATTTACAGGAGAAGCTACCCCAGCTGTTGGTTTTTCAATTGGGTTTGAACGTATCTATGCTATTTTACACGAAATTGGCTTTAAGGTACCAGGAAGAAAGAAGCTAGCTATTATTTATAAAAATGATTATATTGGCGCTTTCAAGTTAGCTGATACCTATCGTAATACCTATGAGGTAAGTATGTATGCATTCCCTAAAAAGGTTGGTAAGCTTTTAAATCGTCTTGAGCTTCAAGGCTTTAATGCATATATTATATATGATAAGGATAATGATGAAAACAATCTTAATACGATAGATGCTAATAACTAATATTAATGAGTAAATTAAAAATTGTTATCTCATTTTTAATTAAAATATAAATATTAATAATAAATTGGTATGTTTTTTTGCATACCAATTTATTATTTTTTAATTATTTTATAAATAATAATTATAGTTATTATTTTTTTTCATTAAAAATAAATAGCAAAAAAAGTAATATGGAAAAATGAAAATAAGTTTTGTAATGCTATAATAAAAGTATAAAGGATACTATTTAAAAAAAGGAGTGATTTTATGCGCGAGATTATATCTTTAAATAATGGATGGACGTTAATAAAAGAACAGGAGACATCTATTGTTAATATTCCACATTGCTTTAATAATTTAGATGGACAAGGTAATGGTAAAATGTTTCGCGGTGATGTTTTTTATGTTAAAAAAATTAACCTAAAAGATATAGCTGATAAAGAAATATATCTTGAAATAGGTGCTGCCGCAAATATGAGTGAATTATTTATTAATGAAAATTCAGTTGGAAAAAGTAATTGTGGCTTTTCAATGCTAAGATATGATATTACAAAATATCTTATAAATGGCGATAATGAAATAAAAGTTTTAGTATCAAATAAATTGTCACAAAATTTATATCCTGCTATGGCCGATTTTTCATTTTATGGTGGTTTATATCGAGATGTTAATTTAATTATTGATTCTGATGTTCATTTTGACGAACTTGATAAATCACGAGATGGATTTAATGCTGAAACTTTTATTAATGATAAGAATGGTATAATCAAGGTTGAGCCTAGAATAATTAATCGTAATCATAAAAATATATTTATAAATTTCTTGCTTAAAAATAAAGAAGGAAATGTTATTTTAAATACTAATAAAAGTGTTCAAGAATCTTATGAATTTACTATTGAAAATATTCATTTATGGCAAGGAGTCGATGATCCTTATCTTTATTCGTTGACAATTAGCTTAATAGAAAATAATATTTTATATGATCAAAGAACTATTAAAATTGGATTTAGAAAAGTTGAATTTGATAAGGATATTGGATTTTTATTAAATGGTGTTGCTTATAAAATAAAAGGGGTTGGAAGGCATCAGGATTTGTGGCTTAAAGGTAATGCGATTTCGAAAGAAGATATAAAGAATGATTTGAATATAATATTACAAATGGGAGCTAATTCTATTAGAGCTACTCACTATCAACATTCAGATGATTTCTATTCTCTTTGTGATGAACTAGGTATTTTAGTTTGGGCTGAAATTCCGGTTATTAGTGCAGTTACACAAAATGAGTTTAGTGATGAAAATGCAAAAGATCAATTAACATATTTGATTAGTCAAGTTAGAAATCATACATGTGTTTATTGTTATGGTGTACAAAATGAGGTTTGTATGGTTACTAAGTGTGAATATTCATTTAATTTAGTAAAAAAATTAGCTGATTTAGCGAAGAAGTTAGATCCAACAAGATTTACTGCTCAAGCAAATGAATATACGACCGAAGAAAATTGTATAATAAATTCTTATACAGATATCATTGGCTATAATTTGTATTATGGATGGTATTATGGTAATATGAATGATTTAGCATCAAGGCTTGATTCTATTCATAAATCTTTTCCTGATAAACCAATTATGTTAACAGAGTATGGTGTTGACACTAATCCTTTAATTCATTCATCAAATCCTCAAAAAAAAGATTATAGTGAGGAATATCAAGTAGAATATGTAAAAAATGCATTGAGTATAATTAAAAAAAGGAATTGGTTAGCTGGAAGCTATGCCTGGGTAATGTTTGATTTTGGTAGTGCATCTCGAGATGAAGGTGGAAAAAAAGGATTAAATCAAAAAGGCTTAGTTACGATTGATCGTAAAGTTATTAAAGATGCATATTATATATATAAGGCAAACTGGAGTAAAGAATTATTTGTTCATATTGCTGGTAAACGTTATTATAATAGAGCCGAGGAAGAAACATCAATTTTAGTTATGAGTAATATTCCAGAAATTACCTTAAAAGGACAAAATTTTGAAAAAAAAGAAAAAACTATAAATGGTATTGCTCGATTTGATGATGTAAAACTAAATTTGGGACTAAATCGATTTGAAGTATATGGCAAAAATTTTGATAAGGTATATACATCATATATTTTAATTAATCGAGTTTGTGAACCGGATAAAACATACGTAATAGAAAAGAAAGAAGATAGAAATAATGCTGTAAACTGGTTTGAAAAAGTTGATGTAGAAAAATTAGTTTCATTAGATAAACCTTTAAGACCAGAAGGATTTTCTCTTGATGATAGAATATGTGATATTTTTTCGAAAAAAAAGGCCAAAGAAGTTTTTATGAAATACTTTTCGTTTTTTACTGAAAGTAGTCGTTTTGACGAAAACTCACCAATTACTTTAAAGAAAATACTGGATTTCGCTCATGTAGATATACCAGAAGACATAAAAAAGAAGATTAATTCCGAATTCAATTTGATTGATAAATAAAAAATAAAGCTTTAATTTAGCTTTATTTTTTGGCTTTTAATAAGATTTTTTAATTTTATAAGCTTGTTATAATTTTTCTTGAAAAAATTGAAATAAGAACTACAATACATATTTTTATAATTTTTATTTCTCATACGTCTACATCCACACCTACAAAGGTTGATATATTCACACTTACTACAACTTTGATTTAATAGATATGAATCATCAATAAATTTACTTTTTATAAGATTAAGGTTTAAATCTTTGATATTATCTTTGTTTATGTTGCCTAAATAATATTTATCAATTGCATAAAAATCACATGGATAAACATTTCCATTAGCTTCTATAACATATTGTAAACTACAATTTCCCTTCAAGGAACAATCCTCGGGATTTTCTCCTAAAAGAATACATAATAAATTTTCAAAATATCGATTATAAAGATAATTGCCTTTTATTATATCATTGTAATATAAATTAAAAAGTTTATTTAAAAAGATTTCAAAATCATGAGGATACAAATAAGATTTACTATCACTTAATGAATTTAAGCAAGGAATAAATTGTACATATTTAAAGTCGTTTTCTTTATAAAAATTATATATTTCATCGATATTATATACAATATCTTTTGTAATGACTGTTAGAATGTTATAATTTATTTCATATTCTTTTAGTTTTTTAATATTTTGTACAACTAATGAAAATGTTCCTTCATTAGTTGTAGTTAAGCGATTAATATCATGAGTTTTTTTAATACCATCTAATGAAATTCCAACTAGAAAATTACTTTCTTTATAAAATTTGCACCATTCATCTGAAAGAAGTGTTCCGTTTGTTTGAATGGAATACGATACTTTTATTCCTGGATTTATTTTTTTTTCGATATTGATAATTTCTTGGAAAAATGATATTCCCCTTAGCATGGGTTCTCCACCTTGGAAGGCAATATTAATATTTTTAATGTCGTGTAAGTTAAAAAAAATTTTTAAGATATTTTCATATGTTTCTATACTCATCATACCATATGAAGCTTGATTTCTATTAGTCATTTCATCTTTATAGAAGCAGTATTTACAATTTATATTGCAATTGCCACTTGCAGGTTTAATTAATATTGAAATATTTTTCATTTTACTCCTTAGAAAAAAGGATTTGTATTCCTTTACATTCAAATTCATCTAAATCAAAATCAATAGAAAGTGTTCCTGAATGTATTGCTAGATTATGTTCAATGTAATCACAACAAGATGCAGCTTTTAAAACATCATATGCTATATTTTCACCGACATGATAAGCTCCAATATTAGGATATTGCATAGATGACCATCGATCATATGGATTACCATAACGTTTATTTACTGCAAAATCACGGATAACTACTTTAGTATATGGTAATTGAGTTATATTTAAATGAACTTTTTTCTTTACATGATTTTTAAAAACAACATATCGATCTTTAGTATCAGTTATAAAATCGAAATCATTAATATTTTGAGGATGTTCATAATTATATAGTATAAGAACAAAGCTTGAAGGGTCATTTGGGTCTGAAGATAGGCAGTAGCCATCTCCACGACTTAAAATGTTATTTTGAATTCGTCTTATAAAACGATAAGCCTTGTACTGTGATTTTTCAATGCCATTTTTTAAAAATAATCCGGGACCACCATAAAAAATGCTTTGGTTTAAAGTATTATCTTCAAAATCAGACAAATTCCAATATCCAAGTGAATTTATATATTCCATATTATTAATATAATTTCTAAGTACATAATTGCACATAAATAATGTGTCCATTAGTGGTTCTTTATGAGTAACTGTATAATTAAATTGTGTAATATAAATAGGTATATTATATTGATTAGTTTTTAAAAAATCACTAATTTTTAGTATATATTTATGCATGTTATCAGGATCTGGTGACATTTGATAGCGATCATATTTCACAATATTTTTAACATTTACATTTTGAGAAACTAAATTTCTCCAATTACAGTTAGAAAAATATTGAAGACCAATTCTATCAGGCAGGCAATTATTTTCTTTTGTCCATTTTAAAAAATCATCAAAAAAAGTTAGACCATATTCATCAATCGGGAACATTTCGGGTGAATAAACACAATAGCTAGGAGAAATATCTTTTATAATATCATAGGTCATTTTATAGAAATAATAGAATTCTTTAGAAGAAGAGAAGCCAAATTGCTTATATGATGTATCTGGCTGAGTGCAAGGAGTAAACATCCACTTAGAAATCTCCTGTTCTCCATACCTTTGTGTAATATGATTCATAAATGTTTTTACAAGGTCAATCCATTCTTCTGGATATTGAGCGATACTAGTATTATAGCCATCTCTAAAAATAGTTTTATTTTTATCTTTAGCAAGACAAATAGGCATATATGTAAAAGATAGACATGGTTTTAAGTTAACTGATAGAAGAAAATCAAAAATTTCATCTATCAAATTGAAACGATAAACAATTTTTCCACTTGTTATTCGGCTACAAAATGATAATTCATCGGATATAATTCCTCTTATATGTGTATAGTTAAAGCCGATTTCTTTTTGCATATTAATAATTATTTTTTGAATATTACTATATAAAATTATTTTAGCATTTCCAATACCTATCATTTTAATTCCATGATTATCTGCTAATTGTAAAATAGGCTTATCAAGAAAATTGTGTGTAACGTATATGTCAGAATATTGATTATAATTAAATTTTGATTCAATTTCTTTTACAATACGTTCGTAATCAGTATTCTTTTCGATACTTGATTCAGGAATACTATATTTATGTTTTTTCCTTGTTTCAGATGGTAATTCACCATTTATTTTTTTATAAGCTCTTATATACGCTTGATTGTTCGCGAATCCGTGCTTCATTGCAATATCGATGATTGGTAAATCAGTCTCTAGTAAATCAAACAATGAATGTTTAATTCTAACTTCATCATAAAAGTCAGCAAAATTTTTATTAGTATTATCTTTGAAAAATTTTGAAAGATAAGGAACTGTTAGATTAAATTCATCTGCAAGTTCTTTTAGCATAATATTTTCTGCATAATGCTTTTCAATGTATGATGTTATTTCACTAATTTTAAAGGCTTTTCCAGATAATAAAGAAGAAGTTTTGAAATTTTTAGATAATTCATCTAAAAAACTATAAGCTAAACTTGCAGCATGAGCAAAAGTTAATTCATTACTAGCTTTTAAGAGTGTTGCAATTAAATTATATAAATTATAGAACTTTTCTTTGTTACTGTAAGTACAGGAATTGCAATCATAAAAGTTGATTAATAAATCATCGGGAATATTAAGCAATGATTTGTGAAATTTAATCCAAAAAATAGAACTTGATAGTCCATAATATTGGAATTCATCAGTCGAATTTAGAACAATAATATCATTAGAATCCATAGTGTAACTGATACCATTAACTGAAATTTGTGTCACGTCCTTAAGATTAAATAGAATCGATACAAAATTGAATTTTCCAAATGAATTGTTCGTACTATTAATTTTTTCTATTGTTATAGGCGAATTATTAATTTTGTTTTCCATAATTTGAGTATAGCACAATTATTGATACCAAACAAGATTATAAAACATAAAAATGAATAAAACGAAAAATAAAGCTATAAAAAATATTGAAAATTAATCAGCAAATTATCATTTATTAATTTTATGAAAACGCTTTCCAAAGACCAAACCTAATAAAAATTTAAAATATATAATAAATATAGTAAAATCTAACTAGTATGAAAACGTTTTTCTTACTATAATATGGGTGTAATAAGACGAAAGGAGATTTACCTTATGAATTTAGAGGAAAAAGACAATGTTTTATTAGAATGTCATCATATGCATAAAGAATTTGGACCGACAATTGCTCTTAAAGATGTTGATTTTACACTCCACCGTGGAGAAATTAGAGGTTTGATTGGCGAGAATGGCTCTGGTAAGTCAACTATTATGTCAATTGCGTCTGGTATGCAGCCTGCGACATCTGGAGAAATGCTTTATAAGGGACAACCTTGGAATCCAAAAACAATGCTAGAAGCTCAAGAGGCTGGAATAGCAATGATTTTGCAAGAGTCAAATACTATTCCTGGTGTTACTGTGGCAGAAAACTTGTTTGCAGGTAGGGAAAAGGAATTTTCTAAATATGGATTTATTAATATGAAGAAAATGTATAAGGCTGCAGATGAGATTTTAATTAAGTTTGGAATTACAAATTTTAAGGGCTCGACTAAAATTGACTCTTTAGGATTTGAAACAAAAAAATTAATTGAAATTGTTAGAGCATGTGAAAAAAATCCAGAAATTCTTGTAGTCGATGAGACAACAACCGCTCTTTCGTTTGAAGGCCGTGTTATTTTGTATGATATAATAAATAAAATGGCCCAAAATGGTAAGGCAGTAGTATTTATTTCTCATGATCTTGATGAAATAATGGATAAATGCTCAGTTCTAACAGTTCTTCGTGATGGAGAAATTATAGATACTTTAACAAAAGATCAATTTGAAGCAAAGAAGATTTCTACATTAATGGTAGGACGTGATATTGGTGATGCATATTATCGTGAAGATTTTATTCCTTCTCATCTAGAAGAAGTAGGATTGAAATTTGAAAATGTTAATTATCGAACGATTAGAGATTTTAATTTAACTGTTCACAAAGGTGAAATTGTTGGAATTGGTGGACTTTCTGATTGTGGAATGCATCTTATTGGACAACTTGGATTTGGTGTTAGGCATCCTGAATCAGGAAAAATATTTGGAAATGGTGTTGAAATAAAAAATCCTAATCAGGCGATAAAAAATAAAATAGGTTATATATCTAAAAATCGAGATACGGAAGCATTAATACTTGATGCACCAATTAGAGAAAATATATTACTTCCTTGTCTTGATCAGCTAAGTAAATTTACGTTTATAAATCCTAAAACAGAAAACGAGATTGTTGATAAGCAAATGAAGAATTTGTCAATCAAAGCTTATAATAGGAATACATATGTTTATAGGCTTTCTGGTGGTAATAAACAAAAAGTTTCATTTGCAAAATGGACCGCATGTGGTTCTGATGTAATTATTATGGATTGTCCTACACGTGGAGTTGATGTAAGTGTAAAACAAGCTATGTACGGAATTATAAATCAAATGAAGCAAGAAGGAAAAGCTATTTTACTTATTTCAGAGGAACTTTCTGAATTAATTGGAATGTCAGATAGAATTGTAATAATGTCTGATAAAAATAGAAATGCTAAAATTGTTAAAGAATTTGAAAGATCTGCTGATTTGAAACAAACAGATATTATTAATTATATGTTATAGGAGGTAAAAAATGGAACAAGATGCTTTAAAAGAAAAGAAGAAGTTTAATCTTAAAGACTTTTTTAAACTTCATAAATTTGAAGTGTTTGCATATGCTGGATTTCTTCTATGTCTAATTGTATTTAGTATTTTACCACCAATCATTAATGGAGTTTCTATTTGGGATAAAGGACCATTCAATAATTTTATAAAAAAAGTGACACCACTTTTGATTGTTGGTATAGGTGCTACATTTATTTATTCGATGGGAGCAATTGATATTTCCGTTGGATATCAAGCTGCAGTATATGGCGCAATTGCTGTTGTAATTGCAAATGCAACCGGAAGCTATATACTAGGTTTTGGAACTATTCTAATTATTGGTATTTTATGTGCCGCATTTAATTCAGTAATTGGAGCTTATGTAAAACTTCCTGCTGTTATGTCATCGGTAATTTTGATGCAATTATTTTCAGGAATATCAACTTTAATACAAGATAAGTTTGGAAATACTACTATTGGAATTACAAATTCAGCTGTAAAAAATGGTATTTTATGGGCTAAAAATCAAACTATAGTTTTAATTTCTATTGTTGTATTATGTATTATTGCAACTTATATTTTATCATTTACAAAGTTAGGAAAAAGAGCTAGAGCAATTGGAGCTAATAAAAAGGCAGCAGATCAAGCTGGAGCGAAACTTTTAATTACAAGAATGTTTGCCTATGGAGTATTCTCAATTTTCCTTTGTATATCAGCTTTCTTCTTGACAGCAAGAATTGGAGCAATGCCAATGGCTGCAACAGAAAATTTCCAAATGGATATAATGATTATGTTGCTTATGGGTGGAGTTCCACTTAAAGGTGGTATGAAGGTTAGACTTTCAGGTTCAGTTGTTGGTTGTCTAACATATAATTTAATCAGTACAGGAATGACATATTGTAGTGTTCCTCAAAGTTATATTATGATTACGCAAGCAATTATATTTGTCGTAATTATAGCATTTACATGTAGAACTAATGAGGATTATTTACCTCGTTAAATATAAAAAATAAAGGAGAAAAAATAAAATGAAAAGTTTAAAAGTTTTAGGTGCAGTAGCACTAGTAGGAGCTGCAGGAGTTACTCTTGCATCATGTAATGGTGGAGGTGTTGGTGAAAAAGTAAAGATTTTCTTAGGTGTTCAACAAGATAACGACCCTTCAACAATTTCAACATTCAATATTTTAAATTCATTAAAGGATGAACTTAATTTTGAATATGACTATAAGGTTTTAAATGCAAGAGATTCTGTTACAAATTTAAATGAATTTAATTCTCGTCTTGACTTAGGCTACAAAGGAATTATTTCAATGGCTGACCTTGATAAGGAACAAGCAGAAGAATTAATTGATAATTGTGAAGCAAATGAAGCCTTCTATGTTGGCTATAAGTCAGATATGCCTAACGCAATGAGATCAGACAAGGTGAAAAATAGTAAATATTATTTAGGTTCAACATCAGATGGCGAACTTGATTGGAGTTTAAGAGCAGAAAGATTATTTGATGCAATATCAAAATCTACAGATAGAAAAATTGTTCTTGCATCATTTGCATCTAATTATTTTCCAAATGTTACACCTGCACTTGCAAGATTTAAAGAATTAGTATCTCAATGGAACACTGCTCATCCGGATGATCAATTTACTTACGGTACTTGGAATGATGGTAGTGATACATGGACATGTAAGTTTAGCGCATTAGCTGATGCTGAAAAAACACATTTAAAGGATCAAGGTGTTCAAGCAATTGTTGCAGTAAACGCTGTTGCTAAGTACGTAATGACTGATTTAGATTCATCTGTTCATGTTTATAATGTTGGATATGATTCAACTTACGATGGCCAATTCGGTGAAGATAAGCAATTACGTTGTCAAGGTGTATCTCCTGCAGACCATATTATTCTTCCATTAGTCCGTGTTTTAAAAGCCGTACGTGGTGCAGATGATATTGATGTAAATAAGAAAATTGTTGTTGGAAATTATATTTATATGACTAAGGCTGCAGACCTTACAAATTTATCAAAGGTATGTATTAACTTTAATTCAAGCCATTCTGTTGATACATGTTTATTTACAAAGGATCAAGCAAAAGAACTTCTTGACAAATCTGATGATGAATTAATTAAACTAACAACATCATGGACAACTGAATATGTTTTAGGACTAGTAAAATAGTCTTAAAACATACGTATAATTAACTTCTTGATAAATTATATTCATAAAGGAGGTAAAAAATCGTGAATAAGAAAACAATATTTCAAAAATTAATGGCTATATTTTTCATGCCAGTTGTAATTTATTTAGTAATGCTATTTGTTACAATTGGGAACGGAAATTCATATAATATTTTTAATGGATCTACTAGTATGATTATATTGAAGAAGACCTCTTATATGACTATAATCGCATTAGGAATAGGTTTTCAATTAGGATATGGTCGCTTTGATTTTTCTGGTGGTGCAATTACAGTCCTATCTGCTATGATAGCGGGAAAGATTTGCTATAGTGCTGGATTAGGAGTTGGAATGCTACTTTTAATTTCAATTTTATGTGCCATGGTATTTTCTGTAATACATTCGTTAATATATATAAAAGTAAGAGTTCCAATTTCTGTTATTTCTTTAGGTACATCATTCTTGCTTGAATCATTTTCAGGTTTGATTATGGATAAAACATATAATTTAACGGTAGTTCCAAAACTTGCAAAGCTTTATAATAGTGCATTAGTAATTATTCCTTTAGTACTTGCATGTGCAGCTTGCTTTATCTTCCAAAAATATACAGTTTGGGGTCGTCAAGCAAACTTATTGTCTAAAAAACAAAGTGCTGCAGTTAATATAGGTATAAATGAAAAGAAGAACACAATAATATGTTATTTGATTTCTGGATTTGTATTTGGATGTGCTGCATCATTGTATGCTGTATCTAATTTTATGGATCCTATTACAGCTCCCCTATCTACTGCTGGAACATTATTTGGTAATATTATTCCTTCACTTGTAGGTTTATTCCTATCAAGATTTATTGATCCGACCGCAGGTACATTAATTGGAGCCCTTTCAATTCAATTATTATATACTGGATTAGATTCAAATGGAATTAGTGGTGGCGTAAAAACAATTTGCTATGCTATATTCCTTGCAATATTTATCTTTATTTCAGGTTTCTGGGATCAAATTGTTATTTTTGTTAAAGCTCAAATGCAAAAATTAAAACAAAAAATAAAAAAAGATAAGCCCCATGATGAAATGATTGAATAATGTTTTAAAGGGGGGATTTGAAATCTCCCTTTAATTCTTCTTTGTAAATACTATAAGTATAATATTTAGAAAGAAGAATAATTCAAAATAAATTATTCGTATATTTTATATTTCCTCAGTGTAAAATATAAAAAAAATTGAGGAAGGAAGGAGTAGTATTGTTATATTAGTTTGCTAATTAATAATACATAATAATTATGATTAATTTAAGAGAAAAACCTTTTTATCTAGATGATAAACAAATTAAGTGGGTTAATGATGTTTTTGACTCGATGACATTAGATGAAAAAATAGGACAACTTTTTGTTGTGTTAAAAGCGAATCCTGGAGTTGATGAGAAACAATTAAAAGATATTGTTGATAATGTTCATAATGGAGGATTTCGTTGGCAAAATCAAGATATGGAAGGTGCATATTTACAAAATACAACTATGCAAAAGATATCTAGAATTCCTCAACTAATTGCTGCTAATTGTGATGATGGCGGAAATGGTGCTGTTCCTAATGGAACATTTGTTGCAACTGCGGTCGAATGTGGTGCTGGAGTTGGAACTGATAACGCTTATCACGTTGGACTTGTAGCAGGACGTGAGGCATCTGCTATCGGAGCTAATTGGATGTTTAATCCAGTTGTAGATGTATATAAGAATTGGCGAAATACAATTGTTAATACGAGAGCTTATAGTGATAATCCTGAAACTGTTCTTGCAAATGCTAGGGCATATATTAAGGGAATAAAGGACGCAAATCATAATATGGCAGTTACTGCTAAGCATTTCCCGGGTGATGGTGTTGAGGAGTTAGATCAACACCTGGCTTTAGGAGTAAATAATTTGTCTGTTGATGACTGGGAAGCTAATTTTGGATATGTATATAGAAATTTAATTAATGATGGTCTTGAAGCTATTATGGTTGGTCATATAGCATTACCAGAATATTCTAAAAAATTAGTTCCAGGTATTGAAGATAAAGATATAAAGCCTGCCACACTTTCACCAGAGCTTTTAAGAGGATTGTTAAGAGAAAATATGGGCTTTAATGGAGTTATAATAACAGATGCATCGCATATGATTGGTATGGCAGCTGTAGCTAAGCGCTCTGATTATGTTCCAGGTGCTATTGCAGCGGGATGTGATATGTTTTTATTTATGAATGATCAAAAAGAAGATATTGGTTATGTAAAGGCTGCACTTAAGGATGGAAGATTATCAGAAACAAGACTTGATGAAGCGGTTTTAAGAATTTTAGCTTTAAAAGCTCACCTTCATTTATATGATGAAAGTGTCAGAATTCCTACACATGATAATTTAAGTATTATTGGTTGTGAAGAGCATAAAAAATATTCAGATGTCGCCGCAGAAGAATGTATAACATTAGTAAAAGATACAAAAAAATTCTTACCTTTAGCCAAAGATAAAAAACGCTGTTATTTAGTCTATGTTGGTTCGTGTCCAAATTCAAAGGCTTATAATGGTGATCCAACCAAAAATGTTTTGATAGAAGAACTAGAAAATGCTGGATTTGTTGTCGATGCTTGTCCGTCATTCTATGATTTAGAGGTAGAAAATGGACCTAATTTTATGAATATGTTAAGAATGATGGATAAGGGTAATACGGAAGACTTTAAGAAAAAACATGATTTTGCTCTTATTGTAATAAATGTTAAAGGCTACGCACAAGAGAACTGGGTAAGAGTAAAATGGAGTTGTAATCATTCATGTGAACTACCTTGGTATAATGAGGAAATTCCTACAATTGCCATGAGTTTAAATTACACAAATCATCTAATTGATATACCACAGGTTCATACAATGATTAATGCTTATTCTTCAACAAGAAATCATATAAGAATTGCTATTGAAAAATTAGTAGGAAAAAGCGAATTCAAAGGAAAAGCTCAAGATAATGTATTTTGCGATAGATGGGATACCAGATTATAAGTTGTTAAATATTGATATAAAGAAAAAATTCAAAAGGCTTCTTTGAAAGTTTTCTTTAGACTAGAGATTTATAAAAAAAGAAGCTAAACAAGCTTCTTTTTTTGAGGTGATAAAATGAAAAGAAAAGAATTTTTAAAAAAAATAGGCTATGAAGTGCCAGATAATTCAAAAATTAGATTATTTATAGACAGTGATGCTAAAAATGAGGCTGATGACCAATATGCAGTAATGCACTTTTTACTTTTACCTACAATAGATATTGCTGGGATTGGCGCTGCTCATTTTGAGAAAAAAGATAAAAGTCTTTTATCTGCTAAAAAAAGCTATGATGAAATAAAGAAGATTTTGAAACTTTCAGGCATCGAGGACGTAAATTGTTACTTAGGTGCACAAACACCAATAAATAATTTAAAATATATGACTAATGATGCTTCTTTAAAAATAATTGAAGAAGCAAAAAAAGGGCATATTTATGTTGCAACTCTAGGTGCTTTGACTAATCTTGCCATTGCCTTGCTGATTGATCCTTCAATTGCTGAAAATATTACAGTTATTATGAATGGTGGAGGTCCTTATCCACTTGGAAGATTTGAATTCAATTTTATGCAAGATATTGAAGCAGCCCGAATTGTTTTAAATTCTAATGCTGAGATTTGGCAAATACCTCAAAACGTCTATGCTTCACTAGAGGTTAGTTTGGCACAGTTAAGAGAAAAAGTTTATCCTTGTGGTGAGATTGGACAATATTTATTTGAACAATTAGTTGAATGTAATTTAAAAGAGTTTAATCCAAATTTCATGTTAAGAACAGGTGAAAATTGGACACTTGGTGATAATGCAACAATTGCTGTTTTATTAATGAATCGTTTTAGAAATAATTTTGAAATGATAGATGCACCCAATTTAAATGATGATGGTACTTATAAAAAAGCGAATAATAGCAAGAAAATTAGAGTGTATAATTTCATTGATGTTGAACTTACCTTAAATGATTTATTTTCAAAGTTGAAATTATTATATGGAGAATAATGATATGAAAAAGAGACCAAATATTATAATTTTTAATCCTGATGAAATGAGATATGATGCACTTCATCATATGGGTAGTGAAGCTGCTATTACACCAAACCTAGATGCTATAACAAAACACGATGCTCAATCTTTTTCTAATGCATATTGTCAAAATCCTGTTTGTGTGCCTTCAAGATGTAGTTTTTTTACGGGACTTTATCCGCATGTTAGAGGACATCGTACAATGAGCTATTTACTACATCCTGGTGAGGATTCGCTCTTAAAGGAACTTAAAGATAATGGTTATTATGTATGGATGAATGATAGAAACGATTTAACAGCTGCACAAATTGATGGTTGGACTGAATCACAAGCTAATGAACTTTTTATACCTAAATCTTTAAAAACACCTGGTCCTTTAAAAAAATATAAAGGAGATCTTAATGGAAAGTTTTTCTATTCACATTTTAATGGAGAACTAGGCTTAGATGAAAATGGAAAAAATTATACAGCAGATGATCAGGCAATTGATGCTGCAATTGAAAGAATTATGAATCCTGTTGATGATAGACCCCAATGTATTTTTTTAGGACTTTATTATCCGCATGTTCCTTACCAAGTTGAAAATCCATATTTTAGTGCTATTGATAGAAAAAAGCTTAAAAAAAGAATTGATTTTTCAAAGACAAAGGATAAGTCTGTTATTATGAATGAAATTTATAAAAAAATGCATAATGAAAATTTAACAGAAGATGAATGGAATGAAATAAGAGCGACATATCTTGGTATGTGTATGAAAGTTGATTATCAATTTGGAAAGATTGTAAATGCTTTGAAGAAAAAAGGTATTTATGATGATACGGCAATTTTCTTTTTGTCTGACCATGGCGATTTTACGGGTGACTACTCTTTAGTAGAAAAAGCTCAAAACACTTTTGAAGATTGCTTGGTTAGGGTTCCGTTTATAGTTAAACCTCCTGCAGATTATCATGTTGATGCTGGTATAAATAATAATTTAACGGAGCTTATTGATTTTTATGCAACTGTGATAGATATGGCTGGTGTAACTTCAAGTCATACTCATTATGGTAATAGCTTGGTTAAAAACTTAAAGGATAAGAATTTAAAAAATCGCGATTTTGTATGTTGTGAAGGTGGCCGTGAGCCTGGCGAAGTTCATTGTGATGAATATCATACAAAAGGACCAAATGGTCCAGCAATATATAGTGATTATTATCCAAGACAAAATTCGCAAAAAGATGATTTGGCTCATGCAAAAGGAATTATGATACGTGATGAAAGATATAAATTTATATCAAGATCATTAGGTGATGATGAATTTTATGATTTAAAAGAAGATCCAAATGAACTTAAAAATCAAATTAAAAATCCGATTTATAAGGCTCAAATTCAAAAGATGGAACATGAAATGCTAAAATGGCTTCAACATACTGCTGATATTGTTCCATATCAATATGATGAAAGATTTACAAAAGCGATGATGCTTGCTAAAGTTTCAAATTTGGTTGGTAATGATAATTTGGAAAATGTTAAAGAAATGATAAATGCAGGTAAAGGCTTTTCTGAGGTTTTAGCATATTGTATAAATTTAGAAAGGAAAACTAAAAAAGATGCAAAATGATAAAATTAAATTAACAAATGCTTATATTGAAACATATGTCTTAGACAATTTTAAAGAATTATCAGTTAAAAAAAGGCCTGGTGTTTTAATTTGTCCAGGTGGTGGACTTGCATTTTGTTCTAATCGTGAAGGTGAACCTGTTGCTCTTGCTTTTAATAATGCTGGCTTTAATGCTTTTGTTTTAAAATATACAGTAAAAAATGGAGCTGACAAAGCAATCGATGATGGAATTGAAGCCTTGAAATATTTAAATGATAATAAAGAAAAGTATGGATTAAATAGTATTGTAATTTGTGGCTTTAGTGCAGGTGCTCATGTCGCAGCTGCTGTTAGTGTGTTTACTAAAGAAAAACCTTCAGGCATGATCCTTGTATATCCTCCTGTTTCTGAACTTAGAGGATCTTACGATATTTTAGCTAATATCGATTGTAATACACCTAAGGCTTTTATTGTGCATTCTTATTGTGATAAAACAGTAAGTGTTGAGCAATCATTAAAACTTATGAATAAACTTTATGAAAAAGGGGTTGATTTTGAATCCCATATATATCATTCTGGAGAGCATGGATTTTCTCTTGCTACAAAACCAATAAGTGCGGGAAAAGAAAATGTGTATAATTTAGCTAATAAAAATTGGATTGACATGGCAATAAGATGGATCAGTGATTGTATTGCTGATATTGAATTTCAAGAAAAAATTCAAAAAGAAGATATTCCAAATAATCTTATGCATCCATTAATAAATTATCTTTTTAATGAAAGGATTATTAATGCTATAAATGAATTTTATCCTAAATTAATAGAAGAAAATAATAGTGAGCAGTTTTCAAGTTTTCCTTTAGGAATGATTATTATATATACAAGGGATACAAATTTAGATCAAATCAATTTATTATCTAATAAAATTTATCAAATTGAAAAGGAGTTATAGGTATGAAAATTTCATTAAATTTACAGGAAAAGAAAAAATTTAATAAGCATTTTCAATTCGGTATTGGTTCGGGACATGCTCCATTAGCCTTAAGAAAGGATTATTGTGAGCAATTAAAATTCATTCATGACTCTTTAGGAATTAAAAGAGTAAGATTTCATGGAATTTTTTGTGATGACATGAATGTGGTTAGAAAATTATCTGATATTGTTCCAGTTCCTGATGCTGATAGATTTCAAGATATTAATTTCTCAAAAATTGGAGAAGTATATGATAATATTCTTGAATGTGGTATGGATCCTATTGTAGAATTAAGCTTTATGCCATCACATTTAGCTAAGAATCCAGAACAAAAACTTATGCTTTATTATGATGCATGTACGTCTATGCCAAGAGATGATGAAGAATGGTCTAATTTCATTAAGGATTTCGTTAAATTTTTAATTGAACGATATGGCAAAATTAAAGTTGAATCATGGTTATTTGAGGTATGGAATGAACCAGATTTAATTGTTTTTTTTGGTGGAACAAAAGATGATTATTTCCATTTGTATGAAATAACATCTAAAGCAATTAAAGATGTTGATCCTGCTATTAAGGTAGGAGGACCTGCTACATCAGAATCTAAATGGATTAATGATTTCTTGACATATGTTAAAAAAAATAATTTACCACTTGATTTTATTTCAACACATCAATATGCTGGTGATCCAATCGCAAATATTGATGGAAATAATTTAGAAGCAAAAGAGCAAAGTGGAAGCAGTCCATTTTCTAATCCTAATATTCTTAAGGATGTTGAGGATGGTTCAATTTTATCAGGCTTAAGAAATATTTTTATTGATAAGAGTGAGTTAAGAGAAATTAGAAATGATTCAATCATTTGTAATTCTAAGCAAGTAAAAGAAGTTGCAAAAAATCTTCCTGTTTATTACACTGAATGGAATGAAAATGCAACATTTTCAGCGTATACGAATGATACAAGAAAGGTTTCATCATTCATTATAATGACATCACTTAAAGTTGATGAATATGTATCAGGAACTTCACTATGGTGCTTTTCTGATATATTTGAAGAACTACATATGTTTAATGAAGAATTTCATGGTGGTTTCGGTTTATTGACAAAACATGGAATTCCTAAACCATCATATTATGCTCTTAAATTTTTAGCATCAGTTGGTGATGAAAGATATGTTTTAGATGATACATATGAAGATATTACTTTAGCTGCATTTGATAAACAAGATGAAATTCAAATTTTAATTACTCGTCAAAATATGAAAAATTTATTCGATATGCCTAAAAAAGAGATTTTTATTGAATTAAATTTAAATGCTGAAAGTATAGTAGCAGAAGGTATAACTGAAAAATCTGGTAATCCATTAAAAGAATATGAAAAAATGGATTCTCCGATATATTTATCTAAAAAACAAATTAAAGAAATAAAAGAAAAATCTATGGTTTTTGAATCACCGATTGAATTTGAAAATACTTGTGGAAAAGTATCGTTTAAATTAGATTTAGGCATCAATGATTCCTATCTAGTTAAAATTAGAAAAAAGTGAAATTATGATTATAAATTTTAAAATAAATTATAATGATTTAAACTTATTTCAGCCTATAAAAGATAATATTTATTCATTTTTTTCAGATGAAAAGGGACCTTTTGAAGTTAGTCTATTGCATAAAGGAAAAATAATTTGTAAAAAAGAATTAGATAAGAGTGAAATTAGAGGTTTCAAGCTTTGTGACCTTGAATATGGCTGTGAGTATGATATATTAATTGATAATAAAAATAAATTTAATTTTAAAACGGCTTTATTATTACAAAATAGATTTATTACGACTAAAGATGAAATTAATAATCCGATTTTTTATCGTAGATTTAATATAAAAAAAGCAATAGAAAGTGCTTTTATTGTAATTACAGGTTTAGGGTTATATGAGTGTAGCATTAATGGTAAAAAGGTTGGAAATTGTTTTTTAACACCAGGTTTTAATGATTATGATTTATATTTGAGGTATAGAACATATGATATAACATCAATGATTCAGTCTACTAATCTTATTGAAGTAGAAATGGCTGATGGGTGGTATAAAGGTAGATTTGGACTTGAATCTAGCAATTTAGATAATTTTAACATTTGGGGAAATAAATATTTATTAAATTTAAAAATCGTTTTAAATTATATTGATGGTACAAAGGAAGAAATAATAACAGATAATAATTTTAAATGTAAAACATCAACTTTAGAAAAAACTGGTATATATGATGGTGAATTTAGAAATTATTGCTTAGAAATAAAAGATGATTTTGACGTAATTGAAATTGAAAAAAAATATAACTTATTACCTGATTTTATTCCTTCAATAGTTGCTAAAGAAAAAATTTATCCTGAACTTATAATATCTAAAAAAGGTGAAAAAATATTAGATTTTAAGCAAAATATAGTTGGATTTGTTAAAATCAATAAAAAACTAAATAGAAATGAAAAAATTAATCTTTCATTTGGTGAGGTCTTACAAGATGGTTGTTTTTTTAATGAAAATTACCGTACAGCAAATCCCGTTTTTGAGGTAATAGGTGATGGTATAAAAAAAGAATTTGCTCCCAAATTTACTTATTATGGATTCAGATATGCAAAGGTTGAGGGAATAGATACTGTTAATCCAAGTGATTTTGAAGGTGTTGTTCTATATAACGATTTGAATGAAACCTTAAAGTGCTTAACTGACAATCCTAAGATTAATCGTTTAATTCAAAATGCTTTTTGGGGACAAAAGGGAAATTTTTTGGATATTCCTACTGATTGTCCTCAACGTGATGAACGTCTTGGTTGGACAGGAGATGCACAAGTTTTTTCAAAAAGTGGTATGTATCAAATGGATTGTATAAATTTTTATAATAAATATTTATATGATTTGAGATTGGAACAAAAATATTATTTTAATGGTGAAATTCCAATGTATGTACCTTCTTTAAAGAAAAGAACTGGTCTTGGTGGTGCTGTTTGGTCTGATGCAGCGGTAATAATTCCATGGAATATTTATATGTTTACTGGTGATAAGGAAACTTTAAATGAACATTATGAGCTAATGCATGATTATGTTGATAGCTTAATTAGAAAGGATGAACTGCAAGGTGGAAAAGGGTTAATTTTATCTGGCTTTACGTTTGGTGATTGGCTTGCACTAGATGGGGTTTGTCAAAATGCAAGAGTAGGTGGTACAGATAATGGATTTATAATGTCTATTTATTACTATAATGCATTAAAAATCATGTGTGATGTTTGTGATGTTTTAAATAAGGTAGAGGAATTAGAAAAATATAAGAATATAAAAAATAAGGTTTTTGGGGCTATTTTAGATGAATTTTTTGCTCCTAATGGAAGACTATGTTTAGATACACAAACTGCTTATTTATTATCTCTTCATTTTGGCGTTTATCGTGATAAGAATGTTATTGTTTCTCAATTAAAAACACGCCTTGCAAAGGATATGTTTAAATTAAAAACTGGTTTTGTAGGAACTCCACTTTTGTTACCAGTTTTGCTTGAAAATAATTTGGTTAACGATGCATATAGAATTTTGTATAATGAAGAGTGTCCTGGTTGGCTTTATGAGGTTAATATGGGAGCTACTACAATATGGGAAAGATGGAATTCTTTATTACCGAATGGTAAAATATCTGGTATTGATATGAATTCATTTAATCATTATAGTTTTGGCGCTGTTGTAGAAGGAATATATTCAAATATAGCCGGATTAAAGCCTTTAAAAGCTGGCTTTGATGAAGTTTTAATTGAACCAAAACTTAATTATAGATTAAAAAAACTTAATTTTGCATATGATGCATTTGTTGGAAAATTTGAAATTAATTATGAGTTTATTGATAAAATGTTAATCTTAAGTTTAATTATTCCAAAAGGATGTAAAGCTCATTTAAATATATTGAATTTGACAAAAGAATTAAAAGAGGGATCTTATGAATTTAAATTAGATTTATATGATGATTTGCTTTATAAATATAATTTAGAAACACCAATGATTGATTATTTAAATAATGAAAAAGCTTTAAAAATATTAAATGACTATTTTCCTGAATGCTATAATCGTGTAATGGGTGAGTCTAAAGAATATTTAATATTATCAATCAAAGAACTATCTTTTAATCCACTCATGAAAATTACTACCGAAAATTTAAAAAAATTTGAATTAGCACTGAAAGAGATTAGTATTTATGAATAGTTTATTTGAATCATTTAAATTAATGTTTGAGGGATTAAGTATTTGGGGTTGGATAGGTCAAATATCAGGTTTAATTGGCTTTTTAATTATTTTGATTTCATTTCAATGTAATAAAAAAAAATTATTGTTTGTTAGCTGGTCTATCGATGATTCTTTTTCTTATAGAATCTACATCATCAAAAGCTTCAATGGCAAATTTCATGGTTTGTCTTGTTTCGCTTATAAGAAATTTATGGATGTATTTTAAGATAAAAGAAGGAAAAGGTGAACTTACAAATATAGAAGTTTGGTCATTATTAATATTATTGTGGTTTGGTCAAATTATATATATGATTATTTTTAATGGATTTGGTCAAGTGACGAGCTATTTTACTCCGGTAACGGCAACAATTTTAACATTTTTACAAAATAATAAAAATTATTATATAGTAAAACTTGGTAATTTGATTCAGGAATCTGGAGCTTTAGCATTGTTTATTATATGCGGACTTCCGTTTTCAATTTTTAGACAAATAATTTTAGTTCTATCAATTATTATTAGTGTCATTATAATGGTTTTTAAACAAAATAAGTTAAATAAAAAATAAAAAAAGAGATGATTTTATGGTTAATTTTACAAAAACAAAGGAATACTTAATATGTGTAGATAGTGATGGTACAGTAATGGATTCAATGCTTATTAAACATGAAAGGGCATTAGGACCAAAAGTTATTTCTGTATTTGGTATGGAAGAGCATGAAGAAGAAATTTTAAAAAAATGGTACGATGTTAATTTGTATAAAGAAACAAGAGGTTTAAATCGATTTATTGCTCTTGATTCAATCTTAGAATTTGCAAAAAGCTTTGGTTATCAATATGATGGCTATGATGCCTTTCATGAATGGGTATTAACTACTGATAGTTTATCTATAGATTCTCTTCAAAAAGAGATAGATAAAAAATGGAATAAGGAATGTTTATGTAAGGCATTAGAATGGGGTTTAGAAGTTAATGATGAAATAAAAAAATTACCTCTTTCAAAACCTTTTATAAATGCAAAAAAAAGTATTGAGATTCTTAGTTGTGTTGCTGATCTATTAGGTGTTTCAAGTGCGAATTATGATGCGATTACAACGGAATGGCACCATGCCCAAATTGATACGTATTTTAAAGCTATTGCTTGTCAAAAGGATGGTACTAAAGAATGTATTATTGCAGATGCTTTATCATTAGGATATGATCCTAAAAAAGTTTTAATGCTAGGTGATTCAGTAGGAGATTTAATTGCAGCTAAAAAAAACAATATACATTTTTTCCCTTTTATTCCAAAATATGAAAATGATTCATGGAATGAATTGATTGATAAATCTTTACCTCTTTTTTTGGATAATAAGTTTGACGATGATTATCAAAAAGATCTAATTGATAGATTTAAGAGCGTATTATCTTAAATTTTAATATATTTTTTTTAATATAATCTTAATTATTATTGTTTATTTAATTTTACTTATTATTATTTGAATTTATATTAAAATGTTGTTTATAAAATTTAAAAAAATAACTCGTTTATTATTTAAATTTTGATTATTATATAGATAGATTGGAAGTGGTATAAATGGGAATTAAAATTATTTTTGTTGATAGTGATGGCACAGTAATGGATTCAATGACGCCAAAGCACATGACTAGTTTTGGGCCGGCAATGATCGATATTTTCAATTTGAAGGATAATGAAAAGGAAATTTTAGAAAAGTGGAATATGATTAATCTTTATTCTTTGAGTAGAGGTATTAATCGATTTGATGGATTATATCAATGCTTATTGTATGTTGATAGTAACTTTAAGAAGATTGACCTTTTAGACCAATATAAGTACTGGCTTGATACAACAAACAAGAAATCAAATCAAAGCTTACTTGATTATATTGAAAAAACTGGTCATAAAGAGTTGCTTAGTGTCGTTAAATGGTCAGAAGAGACTAATCGAAGAATTGCATTAAGCGCCGAACTTGTCAAGCCATTTGAATATGCTATTGAAGGAATATCTTTATTGCATAATAATTTTAAAATTATGATCATTTCATCTGCAAATGGAAAGGCTGTAAGAGATGAGTGGACTAAATTTGGATTGTTCAATTTTTGTGATGAAATTCTTACTCAAGAAATGGGAACTAAGGAAGTTTGTATTGCAAAAATGATTGAAAAATATCAACCAGAAGAAGCTATTATGATTGGTGATTCACCACTAGATTATGAAGCAGCTAAGCATAATAAAATATTATTTTATCCAATTATTCCTAAAATGGGAAATGATTCGTGGAAGGAAATTTGTGATAAATATGCTGAAATGTTTCTAAACAAAGAATATAAAAAAGTTGAGAATAAAGTGATTGAAAAATTTATAAATTCATTAAAATAGGAGGAATTAATTTATGAAAATGACATTTCGCTGGTATGGCTATGATGATAAAAATACACTAGACTATATTAGACAAATTCCCGGTATGACAGGAGTAGTTACAGCTTTATATACTGTTCCTGTTGGTGAGGTATGGCCAGAAGATGAGGTTAAACGCTTACATGACTATGTTACATCTCATGGTCTTGAGATGGAGGTAATTGAATCTGTTCCCGTATCTGAGGATATTAAGCTTCATCGTGGTGACTATAAGCGTCATATTGAAAACTTTAAGGAAA